>Ga0315274_10002194_pt1 | contig 29683 bp, 29 predicted proteins | sample YL17G02_20_MG_FD_203700 | JGI IMG/M metagenome (GOLD analysis project Ga0315274, IMG submission 203700) | Sediment microbial communities from Yellowstone Lake, YNP, Wyoming, USA - YL17G02_20 | ecosystem: Environmental > Aquatic > Freshwater > Lake > Sediment | place: USA: Wyoming | collected...
AAGTTGCCTTTCCTGCAGATAAAAATAACAATACGCATATAATGGTAGGGTTGATGTTTTTACGGGCGCATAGTGAATTTTACATCGGCATGTCTCAATTTCTTAAATCCCATTTAAGTAAGGCGTTTCTTTCCTTGAGAATTGCTATAGATGCTTCTTTCAATGCGTATTACTTTACGAAGCATCCAGAACACGCAAAGGACTATATAAACGAGAAAAGTCCCTTACAAAAAAAGATTTTTTGGAATATAAAGAAATATGTTAACGATAGACCGAAAGAATTCCCTTTTGCGCAAAGCCTAATAAAAATTCACGAATTATCAAGTAATTTTGCTGCACATCCTTCTTTTGAGTCTCTCGTTTATAAGTATCAACATATAGTCAGTATGGAGCAAAAGAAGGAAGAAATTAAGCTAAACTATTTTGATGGTTTAGATTTTGCTGATTTTATAGCATACTATTTTGGGCTGCTGAAAGGTTATTTTATGATTTTCCAATTATTCTATAGTTGTTTTTATAAAAAAGAATTTAAGATTGAGTATCCCGAGAGGGATAGGCGGATTACTACTTTTGAGACAAAGATAAATCAAAAAGGCAAACAATATCCATTGAAACGCAGCAAAGGAGATAAATGAGTTTATTTTTAAAGAAAATAGACGAAATTACTATAGATGATTTAGAAAGCTTCGTTTCCGCAAAACATCCTGAAAATATCCGATTAGAATATAAAAGCAGTTTTTCAGCTACTGATGCTAATCAGCAGATAGCTAAGGAAGTGTCTGCATTTGCAAATCAGCAAGGCGGAGTATTAATATACGGTATTGGTGAAGAGCCAGGAAAGACAAGAAAACCCGATGCTATCGTTGGCATTGATAAGTTCTTAAGCCCAAGACAAAAGATTCAAAGCGTCTGCATCGATCATATTTACCCTCCAGTAGTTCCTGAAATCCAAGAATGCGAATTAAAGAATGATAATGGCAAGATGGTTGTGATTGTGCGCATTGCGATGAGTGACGATGCCCCGCATACTATAAATCATAGAACTGGTTTTTATATACGAGTCCAAGACCGTAGCGATCCACGAGAAATGAATGAAGAGGAAATAGAGCTTCTCTGGAATCGAAGGGCGAAGTTGGTTGAAAGAAGGGATTGGTTATTGAAACGAACTTACGAGCGTGTATTTCCGCAGGATGTGAAGAGAAACTATATGCTGTCTCCTTCTGTATTCATTGTAATCCCTCTGTTTCCAATTTATTCTTTGGTGTCCAGAGAACGGCTTTATGATACTTAGAAAAGATTTGTAGACAGTATACGTAACCTTTTATTTTCCAAGTTGTTCCGAAAGAAATATTGTTCTTTGAAAAAATAATATGTTAGATTTCCCTCTCTTTTACGTCTATTAATAGTAGAAGGAGGGAATAGCACGATGCCGTCATATGCGCGCCGACATCAATTGCAGCAGTCGTTGGTATATCATGCATTTAGCCGGAGCAATGGCCGCAGGATAATTTTCTCAAAATCCTCGGATTTTGAACATTTCAAAACATTGCTTCATGACTACAGCCAGAAGTTTACTTCAAAGATATACCACTGGGTTATTATGTCTAACCATTACCACTTGGTTATTGAATTTGAATATCCTGAGCTGGTTTCTAAATTTATGGCTGGGCTACACCGGGCATACACTCACTATCACCATAAACAATATGGTACCGCAGGCTTCTTATGGCAGGGAAGGTTTAAGTTGCAGCCGATACAGAAAGATTTATATTTAAAAGGCTGCGGCAGGTATGTAGAAAGGAACCCTGTGCGCGCGGGAATGGTTAGCGAGGCCTATGAATACACGCATAGCAGTGCGCGATTTTATTGCATAGGAAAAGAAGATAGAATAACGCAGTTTAGTCCGGTCTTTGAAGATTTCGGCAGAGATGCCACTACGCGTCAGAACGCTTATAAGGAATTCCTGAAAACGTTCGACTCTGAAGAAGAGAAATATTTTTCAAATATAGAAGCCCCTTGCGGCAACAAGGAATTCGTAAGGCGGCTTATGAAAGTAGGCGCGCATTTTTTACCAAGAAGGCAAGGCCGAAAAGCCGCAGCATTTCTTACATAACTGATTGTTTTTAATAGAATTGAGTAAACTGTCTATGGTTTCTGCTAATTTTTCAAAATAGAAGCGTCCTAGTTCTACCTAGTTCTAGTTGAAGGGGAGCACCCATGGAAGAGCATGAGAAAATGCAGGCAGCTAAGTTAATCCATGAAAAGGCCCGTTATTATCGAGGTCGTTTTCTCAACTCGGTTGCGTGCATTGAACACGACATCGCACATATTTTGACCGAGTATTTTTGCACTTCTGATCCTGGGAAGAGAAAAATCTTCTACGAAGACATTGTTACGAGAGCCTTCTTTAGTCTCAATAGAAAGAAAGACATCCTAATGAGAATAGTGCAAGCTGATTATCCACTTTATTGGGAAGAAAACCGGGAAGTGCTCTCTGCGTTTCAAGAGATACTTGAATTCAGGAATCAATTAGCGCATTCGAGAGTAGATGTGTCAGACGAGGCATTGGCAAGGCCTATTAAAGAAGGAGTCGGTTTTACCGATTGGAAGGATGGAAAACCTATAACCGAAGAGGAATTCAATGATTGGGAAGTAAAGGCAAATATGATTTCTTCGTGTTTAACGGATATCAAGCGTTTGCTACCCTTTAAACAAATCAAGCCAGACCGGAAAAGCGGAGATTCGACATAAATGGAAGAAGGCTTAAAACAAAGAGAAAATAAGAAAAATGATCGTTTGTCCACTAACTTAAAGCGCCTTACCGAATTTAACAGAGAATATAAAAAGCGGTATTTTTATATGATTGTTAATAATAGAAAACAAGGCGAGAGGTTGTTAGGACAGAACAGTATTAGATTTCTATTGTTATCTTTGCAGAGGTCAAGATTTATGTCTGAATCATTATTGGATTGTCTAAGACGTAGAAAAGTATCAGCCGCTTATTTAATTGTAAGAGCTCATTTTGAGGTAACAGGATTAGTAACTTACTTCTATAAGCATTTAGTGCGTTTTTATAATAATGAAATTACTTATGAAGAAATGGATAAAATTCTTAAGGGTTTAGTATTAGGAGGCAAAAATTTTCCTGAAAAGGAAAAGCGTATAGAACACAATGTTCCAGATTCAATAAATGTTTTAACTTTAATAGGTGAAGCAGATAAGTTATTCAATTCAATGGCCAATGAAAAGAAGGATGTTTTTATTAATTGCTATATTTTTTTGTCTGAATTCTGTCATCCTAATTGTCTTGGCTTAACGCTCGGAAGCGATTATATCGATTGGAATAAGTGCGTATTCGCAAAAAAACAATATTTTAAAAATGAAGATTTAGGAATTCTTACGAGCTATCTTTGTATTAGCTCCAAATTCTTTTTTGCAATCTATGACAAGTGCTTTGCTATAGTAAAAGATAGAGAAAAGAATGATATGCCTTTTCTGATAAGAAGTATACCGAGCGCCATATGGACGATGTTGAAAATAAGGCTGCGGGGATAAAATAGAGATGGAATACCCGAAAGATTACCTTGAAATTATCAAACGGAATATGGAAAATAAATACAAAGAGTACCTTGAATTGAACAAGCGGCTGTATGATCTTGTAACTTCGGCAATAGAGCAGATTAATGCTAAAGGACTGCGAGATAAGGAGCTGAGCTTGTTTAGCTTAATAGTGATTTCAATGCTTGCCAAAACCCGCAAACATTACAATTCGATCCAGGAATTATGTAAGCTTGGCTTTGGAGAAGAGGCCGGTATCATAGTTAGGAGTATGACAAATGCGCTTATAGACCTTGCGTATATTTCTAAGCGCGGTAAGAAGGTATTATCCGAGCGCTGGGTGAGATTTGACTGGATAATAAAAGGGCAAAAGACTGAAATTGCCGAGATGATGGATAAGCTGTGCAAAGTCCCTTCCCTGAAAGGAGAGGAGCTTAAAAAATGGGAAGAACGAAAAAAAGAGATTCGCGCGCATATAGATGAATTCAGGAAAGACTATAAAAGCGAACAGACAAAACATGACTGGTCGGGCTATTCTATTAAGACTAAGGCAGAAAAGGCAGGCAAGGGCCCGGAATTACTATACCATACAGTTTATAGGTATAATTCGGATATAGAGCATAGCAATGCCGCCGCATTAGACAAATATATAGATGATGGTACTCCTAAGAAGATTCAATTTCTATCTGAACCTGGCGAAAGCCATGTTGAGGAAAACCTAAGAGAGAGTTTTAATGTGTTTCTAAGGATAGCTGTCATATTCTTTGAACAATTCGGATTAAAAGATTTTAAGAAAAAGACAGGTGGCTTAACTAAGGATTTTCTCAAGTTGTATAATAAAAATATAGGAGAGAAAATGGGGTCAGAATTATTTTTTGGGATAAATAAAACTGGGGAATTCCCGAGACATAGTACTTAATTCATAATTAAGTACTATGTCCCCAGAATTTCTGAGTCTATTTCGGAAGCCGGGACAAGGAAAGATAAAGATGAATATGCCCGGCTATCAGAAATAATCAAACTTCTCAATGACCGTTTCGGGACTGATTTTACTGAAGCCGACAAACTGTTCTTTGATCAGATTGAAGAAGAGATGGTTATGGATGAGAAGCTTGGCGTTCAGGCAAAGACCAATGCGATTGATAATTTCAAATACGGTTTTGATGATGTGTTCATAGACAAGCTAGTAGACCGGATGGATCAGAACCAAGATATATTCAATAAAATCATGGATGATAAGACCTTTGCGGCAGTCGTGAAAGATTATCTTTTAAAACGTGTCAAATGGGGTCAGAGAAAATGGGGTCAGAATTATTTTTTGCGTGGTAATTCCGGGGACACAGTACTTAATTATAGTTTGTTCTGTAGTACCTAATAAGACGGGCGCTTTACGTAGGTCACTGTAATTTATCGAATTATAAAACAAATCCAATCAAGGAAAAAGTTTAAATAGGCGTATATGTTTATTGTATAAAGCACGACTATCAATATCAATCTGCTATAAAAAACCGTACCTTTGGAAATGAATGGTTTAAGCTTAATGAAGATGGCGTTATTATCATCAAAGGAACGCATTATAAAGGGTATGCCTGGGATGGCTGCAGCCCAAAATGGAAGATAAAGGATTTATATATCGGTACATGGGAGGCAGTTCTCAATTGGGATACCGGAGAAAGCAAGACCTACTACGCTTCCTTAATTCATGACGTATTTTATCAATTTAGTAAAGATATCAGATCCTTTGTACGTCGTAAAGAAGTTGACCGGGAATTTTATAATATTTTAAAAAGAGACGAATTCAGGTGCGCTCAACTTTATTATTTAGCGGTGCGTTTATTTGGCTGGTTTTTTTGGGGTAAAAGATAGAAATGTTGCTTTCCATCCCCCGCAGTTTTGCTTCGCAAAACTAATCGCGGGGATAGCGGCCGAGCTTCTTTCCTATCAGTATGAATATTTCTTAAAAGTAATACGGAATATATAAAAACTGGAGGTGGTAAACATGGGAGTTGAAAAAATAGGAGAAAAATATCGCTGTAACGTTTGTGGAAATGAAGTTGTGGTCACTAAAGTTGGTGGGGGAGAGTTAGTCTGCTGTAAACAACCGATGGAGAAAATCGAAGGATAAGGAGGATGTAGAAATGGGGAAGTCAATCAAAGGTTCAAAGACAGAAAAAAATCTCCTGGCAGCTTTTGCGGGAGAATCGCAGGCAAGGAACAGATATACCTATTTTGCCAGCGCAGCAAGAAAAGAGGGTTACGAACAGATTGCGAACATTTTTATTGAGACGGCGGAAAACGAAAAGGAACATGCTAAATTATTCTTTAAGTCCTTAGAAGGCGGGGATGTGGAGATTACCGTCAGTTATCCGGCGGGGATGATCAAGGACACCGAGACTAATTTGGAAGAAGCAGCTGTCGGAGAAAATTTAGAGTGGACGGCCATTTATTCAGATTTTGCTAAGATTGCCAATGATGAAGGTTTCCCGGAAGTCGCGCGCACTTTTGAGCAGATATCCAAAGTAGAAAAATTTCATGAATCAAGATACAGAAAACTGATTAATAATATTATTAATGGCGAAGTCTTCAAGAAAAAGGCAGCAATCAAGTGGCATTGTATTAACTGTGGTTATGTTTTCGAAGGATCTGAGGCGCCTAAAGAATGTCCTGCTTGTAAACATCCTCAAGCGTTTTACGAAGTATTAGCAGAAAATTATTAGAAGGAGCGTGTATCCGCCCCTAAAAATTGCGGCAGTTTTTAGTCGTTGTTCCCAATAATAATAAAAATTTATTAAAAATATAAATGAGAAAATACAGTTACCGAATTAATAACCGTGCATAACCCAGACGCTTTCCGGTCCAATCGGGACAGTGTACCCGGCTCAAGCTGGACAGCGTACCTTTTGGGTTTAAATATGCAATGGAGAAAATGGGGTCAGAATTATTTTTTGGGATAAATAAAACTGGGGAATTCCCGAGACATAGTACTTAATTCATAATTAAGTACTATGTCCCCAGAATTTCCAAGTGGGCAAGTATGAATAATTTGCCTTATGATGTTTTACAGTTTTTCTGGTTTCCTTTATCTGTAGTCTGTGGTAGAATAGGCATTGTTCTACATAATTTATTTAGCAGCCATAAGAGATTTCTTTGTTCTGAGTTAATTGTCACTGGATTTTATAAAGAGGGCGATTATCTTTTTGGAAAACCGGCAGAAAATATTCTACCTGCTGATTTTGATAATCCAGCATTATTTGAAGAAGTAAAAGATATTTGGTTGTAAATAATGAAAAAGAATAGTAATAGTTTATTTTGTTTTACAATAGGACACTCTGATTATACTACAGAGCACTTCGCCGAATTATTGAAAAAACAAAACATAAATTGTTTAGTAGATATAAGGAGTTCTCCTTATAGTCAACATACTCCGCAGTTTAATAGAGAATTATTAATGGGAGAATTAAAAAAAGAAAATATCTTATATGTTTATATGGGGAATAAGTTGGGAGGGAGGTATACTAATCCAGAGTTATTATTTCCTGATGGTAAAGTTGATTATGATAACGTGAAACAAACTAAAAATTTTATAAGCGGCATCGAAAAAGTTATCCAAGGAATAAAGAAAGGGTATAGATTAGCCTTAATGTGCTCAGAGAAGGAGCCCTTTGATTGCCATAGGTTTATTCTTGTTGCGTGTGAACTTGAAAGAAAAGGAATCGTTGTTAAGCATATTTTAGAAGATGGGAGTACAGTATTAAATTCTGTACTTGAAAAAAAATTGTTAAGTAAATATAAAATAGACTATCGGCAATATTATTTTTTTGTGGAAACAAAGACAAAAGAACAAGCCTTAGAGGATGCCCGTAGAAAGAGAAATAAGGAAATAGCCTTTTCTATCACTGGGCATAAAAAATAATTATGAATCTATATACTATTGGATTTAGCAAAAAAAGTGCTCAAGAATTCTTTGATCTTGTCATTAAAAATGGAGTAAAACTAGTTATTGACACTAGGTTAAATAACAAATCTCAATTAGCGGGTTTCGCGAAACAAGGAGACCTTGAATACTTTCTAAAAAAGATCGGAGATATAAAATATATTCATATGTTAAAGTGGGCTCCCAATGACGATTTACTTAAGAATTATCAGAAAAAAAAGATAGATTGGGATGAGTATAAAAAACAATATTTAAATATTTTAGAGCAGAGGAATATTAAAAAAGAAATAGATTTCTCTATGTTAAATAATGCCTGTTTGTTATGTAGTGAAGACAAGCCAGAACATTGTCACCGCCGTTTGCTCGCCGAATATTTTGAGGAATTAAACAAAGATATAAGAATAGTTCATCTATAAAAAAAGGAAATCCCTTGGCTTATAAAGAAATTATTTGTTTAGCTAACTCTAGGAAAGTAGGAGGTAAATGTGTTGCCGGGAAAGCTGTTGATACAAGGGAATGGATTAGACCCGTAAGCGCGGAAGGAAAACTGACTAACGAACTGATTAAATACGCTAATGGCGAGTTGCCCAAGTTGTTGGATATAATGAGGATTCACTACAAAAAGGTACAGCCCACTGAGTATCAGCCGGAAAATATTCTTATAAGTGAAGAACAATGGGAATATCTTGGAAAATGGCCAGAGGATAAACTGGATAATTTATGCGATAAGCCCAAAGAAATTTTCATTAATCAAGAGAGGAAAGACAGGATAGCGGTAGAATTCTTTACAAAAAATAGACTTGAATCTTCACTGTTGTTAGTAAAGCATAAGTCGATAAAACTATTTAGTACAGATTATGAAAACAAAAGGAAACTAAGGGCTATATTTGTATATAATGATTTAGAATATGATCTTGGGGTTACAGATCCAATTTTCTTTGAAGAGTATACTAAAAAAAAGAAGGGTTTTTATAAATTAGATTCAAAAAATGTGTATTTATGTGTTAGTTTAGCAGCACCGTATAAAGACGGATATTGTTATAAACTAGTGGCTTCGATTATTCCGGTCTAATATAAAATATATTTTTATTGTTTTAATCCCCCCCCTTGGAATATCGGTTTTCTTTTGGCAAAATTTTGGTGCGGGCAAAATTTTGCCTGCTCTCAAGTCTTGTTCGCAAGAGGCTCGACAGCGTAAGCGAAAGACGTTAGCTTCATATGTTTAACGGAAGGCGGGAACGTCCCTTTATTCCACATTAAAATAAAAAATAATTGAAAAATGCTCTATTATCTTAGAGACAAGAGAGGCTTCTTAACATTGTTAGGAATTATATTTTCTTTACTGATAACAAGTTATCTTTTCTACATAGTATTAAATGCTTATTTCAGGAAACCATCCAGCGATAAAAATATCGATAAGGCTTTATCAGAGCAGGGGATAGATACTTCAAGCTACCAAAGAATAGAAGAAACTACCCGAAAGAAAATCAATGATATCACCAAAGAGCATTTTAATGAATTAGAGAATGTTGAGAAGCAATTAAGCCGATAGCTACAATGTCGGGAGACAAGAGAGTGATGAGATGAAAAAATGTCTTTATTGTGCCGAAGAAATCCAGGATGAGGCAATAAAGTGTAAACATTGCGGGTCAATGCTGGCTAGTAAGCCGCAGTGAAAATGGCATTTCAAGACTTCGACATTGGTAATCGCCTTTCTCTGTATTGGTCCTTTTGTCTTGCCATTAATTTGGTTTAATCCCCGTTTCAGCCCAAAAACAAAGATAATAGTGAGCATTATCATTATTATCGTGAGTTATTACTTGGGAGTTTTGTTTCTTAACTACTGAAGATCGCAGACAAAAGTTATCCTAAAAAGGATAGGCCTTCCTACACCTTTTAAAGGAAGGGCCTAATCGCTGAAAGCGATTTTCTTGGAGTATAGGGCAATATGACTATGCTAAAAATCGGCAGTTTGCAACTCAAATCTAATTTTATCCTTGCCCCTATGGCCGGCATTACGGATTTTCCTTTTCGTATGCTTTGCCGTAAATTCGGTTGTGAACTGGCGTTTACGGAGATGCTTAATGTGCGTTCCTTAAGTTATAACAGCCGGAAGACACAGCAGATGCTTTTTTCTCATAAAGAAGACCGGCCGTTGGGAGTGCAGATATTGGGCTGTGAGCCGAAGTTTATTCTTAAGGCGCTGGATATACTAAAAAAGCATAAATTCGATCTTTTGGATTTTAATGCTGCCTGTCCGGTAAAAAAGGTTGTGCGCAGGGGGGAGGGCGCAGCCTTGCTTTGTCAGCCTAAAAAGTTAAGCCAGTTGCTTAAGTTGGTAGTGGTTAATTCTTCTCTGCCGGTAACGTTAAAGATAAGGACCGGCTGGGATAAAGATTCAGTGAATGCCAGAGAGGTAGGGCTTTTAGCCCAAGACGCAGGCGCAGGCGCGCTGTTTATTCATGGCCGGACAAAAACGCAAGGGTATAGCGGAACGGTAGATTATCAGACAATCAGGCAGGTTAAGGAGGCGCTGGATATTCCGGTGATAGGCAGCGGGGATATTTACTCTCCGGAAGCGGCTAAAAAGATGCTTGATGAAACTAATTGCGATGGGATAGCTATTGCGCGCGGGGCGTTAGGGAACCCTTGGATATTTAAAGAATTAGCCTATGACGGTAAGAAGCCCTTAAAACCGGATATAGAAGAGAGGATTTCCGTAATGATAGGGCATTTGGATATGTATACGGATTTTTATGGCGAGAGAACCGGGGTTATGCTTTTCCGCAAATTTTTCAGCTGGTATACTAAGGGCCTGCGTAAGATAAGGCCCTTAAGAGAAAAGGTTTCCCGGGCGAAGAAAAAAGAAGAGATGATAAAGATTATCGCAAAAACGCTTGGGATTTTTGGTATCTAGCGATATAATATTGATGGCGTTAAATAGATAATAGGTTTATCTTTTGCTTAAGCACTGGAAAATTTCTGGCGCTCCGCGCCTAAAATTGACTGCGCAGGCTTCGGGATTCCCGCCTACGCGCTTTAGTAGGCTTTGTATTCAGTTTTGACGCGCTTCGGCGGGTCCCCCCCCGTAGCTCGTCAAAACTATGGCGATTCTATTAAAGAGCGAAGGGGGAAATTTGCAGACGCGTCCCCGCTGCCCCCCATTCTTGTTTTCGCAAGAAAGCATGGGGGCGAAGCAGCGGGGGCTCATTAAATGATAAGCATAAACAATCTTTCTAAGAGTTACGGCAGGAAGGTCCTTTTTAAAAACATTTCCTTGAATATTAACCGGGGCGAAAAGATCGGCCTGGTTGGCCCTAATGGCTCAGGGAAAACTACTTTGTTTTCACTAATTCTTCAAGAGACAGAGCCGTCTGCTGGTAATATCCAAATTAATAGACATATCCGCATCGGATATCTTCCTCAGGAATCAAGTTTTAAGTCAGAACGCACGGTTTTATCAGAAGTAACCGCAGGTGAGGATTCCATTGTGCGCCTTGAGAAGGAGAAGGGAGAGCTCGAGGCAAACGCTAAAGCAGATTCAAGACGTTATGCCGAAATCCTACACGAGTTAGAATCTCTCGGTTATTTTGAGCTGGAATATAGGGCGAAAAAGATTTTGATGGGCCTGGGATTTAAGGAAAAAGATTTCCACCGTCTTATAAGTCAAATGAGCGGAGGATGGCAGATGCGGGCGTTATTAGCCAAGCTTCTGGTTTATCGCTATGATATTTTATTGCTGGATGAACCGACAAATTACCTCGATTTAAATACCGCATTATGGTTTAAGGATTTTCTTAGCTGTTTTACCGGCACCTTTATTATGATTTCTCATGATAAGGCATTTTTAACCGAAGTGACTAACTATGCATTAATTCTGGAGAATGGCTCAATTTTTAAGGTGCGGGGTAGCTACGAGCATTATGAAGAAATAAAGGAGGGAAAGCGCACCTATTTATTAAAGCAGTTTAAGGAGCAGGAAAAAAAACGGGAGCAACTCCAGAGATTTATTGACCGTTTTCATGCTCAACCCAATAAGGCGGCGGCAGTGCGCGCCAAACGCCGGGTTTTAGAAAAGATGGCCGAGATAGTTGTCCCTGCCGATCCCCGGGAAAGTATCAGGAGTTTTTATTTTCCTCCTGCCAGGCGCAGCGGCCACTTAGTCATGAAACTGGAAAACATTTCTAAATCTTATGGAGATATACAGGTATATAAAGATTTTAATTTTGAAATAATTCAGGGCGAGAAGGCGGTATTGGCGGGAGAAAACGGCGCCGGTAAATCCACGCTTTTAAAAATTTTAGCCGGTGTAATTGATATCGATAGCGGGACGCGCAGCGTCGGCCACAATGTAGAAATAGGCTATTTTTCCCAGACGCGTATGGATGTATTGAATCCTGATAATACGGTGCTAAAGGAGGCATATTCAGCCGCCCCTGGTTTTATGCCAGAGGAGACCATCCGGACTATCCTGGGGGCTTTTTTGTTTACCGGAGATGACGCGGATAAAAAAGTCAAGGTGCTTTCCGGCGGAGAAAAAAGCCGGCTGATTTTGGCTAAGCTTTTAATTAATCCTCCGAATTTTCTCTTGCTTGATGAACCGACCACCCATCTTGATGTCGATGCAGTGGAAGCCTTGGTTAAGGCACTGACAGGATACGCGGGAACTATTGTATTTATTAGCCATGATATCTATTTTGTCCATTCTGTTGCCAACGTAGTATTTGAAGTGAAGAATGGCAGGGTAAGAAAATTCCCCGGTAATTTTGACTACTATCTGCACAAGATTAGCCAACAGGACGCTTTTGCCGAGTTAGAATATGCCGCGCCTTCTGAACAAAGAAAAATAAATATAAAGAGAGAAGAAAAAGCAGAAGAAAAGCAGGGCAGGGAAGAGGAAGAAAAGCATAAAAACCATAATCAGGCTTTAGCCGCTCGGATAGATAAACTCCGTAAAGAAAGAGGTAAGCTCAAGCTGGAACATTATGCCAAATCGCGCGCACTCTCTAAACCGCATATTTATCGCGATGAAGAGACGATTAAACAATATGAATGCCGGCTTAAAGAGATAGAACAGAGAGAGCGGGGAATCGGTAATGAAATTAGGCAAATAAAAGCGAAGATGATTCGCCCTAGATGAGTACTTGCCGGCTGTGAAAATCTGAAATAAAAAAGAGAAATAAATGGTATAATACTGTCAGGGAAAGGAGATAAAATGATGAAGAATATTGCAGTTATTTTATTCTTTGCGCTTATTATTACTAATGTTTCAAAAGGAGCTGCGGACATGGATAATGGAATTGTGGTTCTAGAAACGAATCAAGGGGTAATAGAAGTTAAGCTTAGGCCGGAAATAGCCCCCAAGGCCTGCGAGAACTTTGTGGGGTTAGTGGAAAAGGGCTACTATAATGGCATAATCTTTCATCGGGTAATTAAGAATTTTATGATTCAAGGAGGAGATCCTACCGGAACAGGTATGGCTGGAGAATCAATATGGGGAAAACCATTTGAAGATGAGATGAGGCCGGATGTTGTTTTTGATAAACCGGGGATTCTGGCGATGGCAAACGCCGGCCCAAATACCAACGGAAGCCAGTTTTTTATCACTACCGCTAAGACCCCATGGCTGAATATGCGGCACACCATTTTCGGGGAAGTTGTTTCCGGCTATGACGCTGTACAGAAGATTGAGTCTAAAGCTACAGGCGCAAACGATTTGCCTGTTCAGGAGCAGAAGATTATCCGGGCGTATTTGAAGAAATAATAATTACCTGTTTCTAATAGTGGTTTAAGCTGTGAGTAAAGCCCATAACTCTTAACTAAACCGCTTGGGATTTTTGAACAATTTTTTTGAGGATAACTTATGGACGAGATATATTTAACCGGAAGCGGCTATGAGAAACTAATTAAAGAATTAGATGTTTTAAAGAGAGAAAAACGTAAACAACTGAGTAAGGCAATAGGAGAGGCCAGGGCGCATGGCGATATCAGCGAAAATGCTGAATACGATGCCGCAAAAGATGCGCAGGCATTGAATGAAAAGCGGATTGCCGAGCTAGAATACAAATTGACGCGCGCGCGGATTATCGATTATGAGGATATCCCTAAAGATGAAGTTTTAATCGGGGCAACGGTCAGGCTTAAGGATTTAGATTCACAAGAGGTGTCGGAATATACCCTAGTCTCGGAGACAGAGGCAGATTATGATGAAGGTAAGATTTCCGTTACTTCTCCGGTGGGAGCAGGTTTATTGAATCACAAGGAAAAAGATATAGTTGAAATTAAGGTTCCAGCGGGGATTTTAAGATACGAGGTATTAAAAATATCGAGATAAAAACGCCAAGTTCATTTTCTTTTGATATGTAGCATTTATCTTAAATTTTCTTAATCACTCCCGAGCGAAAAGGCTTGGGATTTTTGGTTTAGAAGTTATAATATAACATAACTGCGGGTAAAAGCCGGGCGGATAAGGATTAATTTGGGATAACTTAAGAAAAAATATGCAGAAATTTGAATTACTATCACTCTTAGTATTCTTAATAATAGTTTTTTTAGTTTATAATCTTGAGATAAAGTTTATTATCAGTAGAATAAGACATAGAGATGTTAAATCAGTACTATTAAAAAAGCCGATAATAATTATTATTCATTTTCTGGCTGTGATAGGGATGCTGTGTTTCTTGTATGGCTATTTTATTGAGCCTTATTGGATTCAAGTAAACACAGTTAATATTTTTACCAAAAAGCTAAAAAATACGCCGCTAAAAATCGTGCAGATATCAGACTTACATTGTGATAGGAAAATAAGGAATGAAAATAAGTTAGTCGACATAATTGGTTATATTAATCCAGATATTGTCGTTTTTACCGGAGATGCTTTAAATACAATTGAGGCATTACCTACATTTAAAGAAACCATGAAAAAACTAAAAGCAAAAATAGGAAAATTTGCTGTACGCGGAAATTTTGATGTCTGGTATTGGCATGATATAGATTTATTTAATGATACAGGATTCAAGTTGTTAGACGCAGATAGCATCAGGTTAGAGAAAGAAGGGGAGGTGTTTTATATTTCTGGATTAAGCACTCAATTTTCAGAGAAATGCCGAAAAATTTTAAAAGATATCCCTAATGATAGTTATAGTATATTTTTATATCATTATTCCGACTTAATAGAAGATTTAAAGAATATAAATGTAGATTTATATTTAGCGGGGCATGTACATGGTGGTCAGGTTGCGCTTCCATTTTATGGCGCATTGATTACATTATCGCGATATGGTAAGAAATACGAACGGGGAAGGCATATTGTTGGCAATAAGGTCTTATATGTGAATAGAGGGATAGGCATGGAAGGCGGGATAGCTCCCAAGGTAAGGTTTTGGTCGAGGCCTGAAATTACTGTTTTTAATATAATACCTGAAGGAGCAAAATCTCCAGACTGCTTTTAGATTGCCCCTTGTCACCAAATAAATTAATCCCCCCTTATTTAGTTTTGAGTTATGATTGACACTCTCCAATTCCAGACTCAGAACTACGCAAGAGACAGGACGCTAATCTATATAAACGGTGCGGGAAAAGTTAGTCAGGGGCTCGACAAAAGTCAATTAATATGGTATATTAGTGAGACCATCCGCCACAATTCTTGGCGGATAAGGCCGAATCCTTCGACTGCGCTCTGCTTCGACAGGCTCAGCATTCGCCCTCAAGCGAGTGAAACGAGTCGAAGGGCTCAGGATGGTTCGAAGGATGGTGAGCGTCCTTCGACTTCGCTTGAGGACAGCCCTGAGCGAACGAAGTGAGTCGAATGGGCGAAGTCGAACCACTAACCCAGCACTAATTTTATGAAACGCTTGAGTTACCTCATAGGCGATGCGTATGTATCAACCCCTAAGTAATAAAATTAAGGCTTTATAAAAATTAGTGCTGGGGTAAATTCGCCCCGCCGCCCCGCATTTTGCGGGGCAAGAGGCGGGGCTCATTTAAAATGAAAGATTACCGCAAATTATTCATTTTTGCCAAGCCTTATTACGGCCAGCTTATCCTTTCCGGCATCTTTATGGGCATTGTTACGCTGCTGGATGTCTTTCGCTTGACTGCCATTGTGCCGATTGTGGATAGGGTATTTACCAATAAACCTATCGTTTTTACCAGCGGAAAATTACCCATATTTGTAGAGAATATCTTAAACCAGCTAAATACTTTTTCCCCATTAAAAGTCCTTTATCTGATGCTCATTGTCATGCCAATAGCCTTGAGTATCAGGGCGGTCTTTGAGTTTTTGCAGTCTTATATTATGTCAGATGTGGGCCAGAAGGTAATCCGCGATGTCAGAGATTTGGTTTATGGTAAGTTACAGATTTTATCTTTGGACTATTTTAACCAAAAGAGAAGCGGGGAGCTGGTATCCAGAATTACCAATGACGTCAAATTAATCGAAAACGCGGTCTCCTATGCGGTTACGGACCTGATTTATCAGTCCTTTCAGGTAATTTCTTTTGCCGTATTGACTTTCCTGATTAATTGGAGGCTGGCGTTAATTTCGGTTATTGTGCTTCCAACGGTTGCGATTCCTATGGTGGCAGTGGGTAAGGTATTGCGTAAGCTCAGCAGGCGTTCTCAGGAGAAGATAGCGGATATAAATTCTTTGTTAGTGGAGACATTTATCGGGGTAAGAATCGTGCGCGCTTTCTGCGCAGAGGAAAAGGAACTCAACAAGTTTAAAATGCAAAATCAGGATTACTATAAGCTCGCTATGAAATCCATCAAGCGGATGCTTTTATTGGGTATTACTACGGAGTTAATCGGGGTGGCGATGGCGCTTTTTATTATCTTCTACAGCGGCAGGCAGGTTATCGAGGAGGCGCTTTCTTTCGGCGCCTTTGCCTTATTTATGGCTGCTCTTCTTTCGCTTATCCGGCCGTTTAAAAAATTAAGCCAGGTTAATTCTATCGTGCAACAGGCAATGGCTGCCAGCGAGCGAATCTACGAGGTGTTAGAAACAAAGCCAACCGTGGTAGAAAAATCCGGAGGGTATGAACTGAGCGGTTTTAAAAACAGTATTACTTTTGAAAATGTCTGGTTTAATTATGCTGACCAAGAGATACTAAAAGGAATAAACTTAGAGGTGAAAAAAGGCGAAATGCTGGCGATTGTCGGCCCCAGTGGCGTAGGTAAGACGACGCTGGTAGATTTAATCCCGCGTTTCTATGACCCTAAAAAAGGAAGAATTTTAATTGATGGTATGGATATAAAGGGGGTGATTTTTAAATCCTTACGCCAACACATTGGTATGGTTACCCAGGAGACCATTCTTTTTAATGATACAATAAGAAACAATATCGCTTATGGCAAGCCAGGTGCTTCACAAAAAGAAATAGAGCAGGCAGCAGTCCATGCCTATGCCCACGATTTTATTCAGCATTCACCTTTAGGTTACGATACGGTGATTGGAGATCGGGGGATGAAACTTTCCGGAGGCGAACGTCAACGGATTGCCATTGCGCGGGCTTTGCTGAAAAATCCACCGATTTTAATCTTGGATGAGGCGACGTCACAGTTAGACTCTGAATCAGAGCGTATTGTTCAGGAGGCCCTGGAGAGACTCATCCAGGGGCGCACGGTATTTATTGTTGCGCATCGCCTCTCTACGGTAAGGCACAGCCAGAGAATAGTGGTTCTCAATGAAGGCAGGATCGTGGAGCAAGGTGACCATAACTCTCTGTTGACCAGAGATGGTTTATATAAGCGGCTTTACCAGGTACAGGAGTTACAATAGCTCTTTTTTACCGCAGGTTAACACAGATAAAGAACGGATAAACACGAGATATATCTCGTGTTTATCCTAAAACGATGCTATCAGAAGGGTAAATCTGTGTTCACTTGAGTCCTATAAAAGAATATAGGCTTAATTTGTTGCGATATCCTTTTAAAATTACCCTAGATTAAAAAATATTATTGTATAATAGAAAAATTGTGTTATACTGATAAAATTATTAATTCGCACAATAACTTACTCACACTAACGTGTTCGTAAGTTATGTGCTCATTAAAGGAGGAATAAGGCGTGCCGTCAGAATTAATTAAACAACTTTTAGAAGCAGGGGTACATTTTGGGCACCAGACCAAGCGCTGGAATCCCAAAATGAAGAAGTTTATCTTTGGGGAAAGAAGCGGTATTTACATCATTGATTTAGAAAAGACAGAGGAATGCATAAATCGCGCCCGAGATTTTTTGCTGGATATAACCTCAAAAGGCGAATTTGTGTTATTTGTGGGGACCAAAAAACAGGCGCAAGAGGTAATGTTGCAAGAGGCAATACGCTGTGGCATGTATTATGTAACTGAGCGCTGGCCAGGCGGCTTACTTACTAATTTTTCGACTATAAAAAAGAGCATAAATCGCCTGAAAGATATCGAGAAGATGAAGGAAGATGGTACTTTCCAGAAGTTTACTAAAAAAGAAGTAGCGCACTTAGAGAAAGAATTGGGGAAATTAAAGAAGAATTTTTCCGGGATTGTGCAGATGGAACGTATGCCCAAGGCGATGTTTGTTGTGGATACTAAAAAGGAAGAGACCGCGGTTAGGGAGGCTGGCCGGCTGTCTATACCGATCATCGGCCTTATTGACACTAACTCTAACCCGGACATGATTGCTTATCCTGTTCCAGGTAATGACGATGCTACTAAATCTATACGTATGGTGGTTAGCCTTATTGCGGATACGATAATTGAAGGAAGAAAGAGGTTCTTGTCCTATCTTTCCGAAGACGGAGTGGCTATAAAAGAAAAGAAAGAAATGGGGGAAGAACTACCGGCGTTGCTTCCCGAAGAAGAAATAAAGATAAAAGAGATTGAGGAGATAGTGGAGACAACCGGACCTGTCGGAGAAGAAATTAAACCCGTAAAAAAAGGTCATTCCGGCAAGGTGCAAGAGGAAAAGACGAAAGCGAGAAGAAAGGCATAAGTATAAAATGGCAATATCCGTAGATTTAATCAAAGAATTAAGGAATATGACTTCTGCCGGTATTGCGCATTGTAAGCAGGCGCTTGAGGATACCGGTGGGGATATCGCGAAGGCAGCGCAGTTATTGCGGAAGCGAGGATTAGAAATTGCCGCAGAACGACAGGGCCGCGCCGCTAAAGAAGGTAGGATTGAGGCATATGTGCATCTGGGCAATAAAATTGGCGTGTTATTAGAAGTTGACTGCGAGACAGACTTTGTGGCCAGAAATAGCGACTTCTGTCAGTTTACGAAAGACATCTCTATGCAGATAACTGCTTGCAGCCCTTTATATATAAAAAGAGAAGATGTGCCAGCAGAGGTTATCGAACAGGAGAAAGATAAAGAGCAGTTTTATAAGAATAATTGTCTCCTGGAACAGGTTTTTGTTAAAGACCCCAGCATTACCGTTAAAGATTATTTAGGCAGTTTAATCGCCAAAATCGGTGAGAATATCGTCATCCGCAGGTTTGTGCGTTATAAAGTCGGTGAGTGATGAGTCGGCAGCCGGTCTATAAAAGGATAGTCCTAAAAATAAGCGGTGAGGCCCTCCAAGGTAAAAAACCCCACGGGATTGACCATTCGGTTTTAGTTTCCCTCTCGCGTCAGATAAAAGAAATCAGAGATTTGCAGGTGGAAGTAGCTTTGGTGCTGGGCGCAGGCAATATCTTCCGCGGCCAGGAGAACACCGCTTCAAAAGGTTTAGATATGGATAGATCCGTAGCGGATTATATGGGAATGCTAGCTACGGTGATCAACGGCTTGGCCTTTCAAGATGTATTGGAAAAAACGGGTATGCCGACGCGGGTAATGACCGCTATAGAGATTCAGAAAATTGCCGAACCATATATTAGAAGAAGGGCCGTAAGACATTTAGAGAAAGGCCGTATCGTGATATTCGTAGCCGGAACCGGCAATCCTTATTTTACCACTGATACTGCCGCCGCACTGAGGGCAATGGAGATACATGCCGATGCAATATTAAAAGCCACTAAGGTAGACGGGGTTTATTCTGCTGACCCATTCAAGGTAAAAGGGGCAAAGAAGTTTGATCAGTTAAAATACATCGATGTATTAAAAAAGGGCCTCAAAGTCATGGATGCCACTGCGGTGAGCCTTTGTATGGATAATAAATTACCCATCGTGGTATTTAATCTCAACAAAGTTGGCAATATTAAACGTGTGGTGCTGGGCGAGAAGATAGGGACGGTTGTAAGTTGATGCACCCGGCCCTATCGGATGGGCCGGTGTTCACTGTTGTGAAGGAGGGTAGTCATGACTACCAAAGAAATTATACATAATACCGAAGAAAAAATGAAGAAAGCAATTGATGCGGTGGCCCGCGAATTTTCTGAGATAAGGACGGGCCGGGCAAGCCCCAGTCTCGTGGAGGGCCTGCATATTGATTATTACGGAACACTTACTCTTTTAAAGCAATTAGCTTCTATCTCTGTGCCAGATGTACATCTGGTGGTAATACAACCCTGGGATCCTACGGCAATTGCTGAGATCGAGAAGGCAATCATGAAGTCCAACTTAGGCATCAACCCTTCTAATGACGGAAAAGTAATTAGGCTGGCCATTCCGCCTTTGTCCAAAGAAAGACGTCAGGAGTTAGCTAAGGTTATTCATAATATGTCTGAAGAGGGCCGGGTGTCACTGCGCACCATAAGGCGAGAGGCCAAAGAGTCTTTAGAAAAGTTAGAAAAAGATAAAATTATACCCGAAGATGATAAATTCAGAGGTATTGACGAATTGCAAAAACTCATCGATAAATATATCGCGAAAGTAGACGAATTATTAAAGAGTAAAGAGAAAGAGATATTAGAATTCTAATATTTGTTCATAGTTCATAGTTCATAGTTTACAGTGAACAATAAACCTTGAACTCTGAACTAATATATTTGGGCCTCTAGCTCATCTGGTAGAGCAGCGGCTTTTTAAGCCGCGTGTGCCGCGTTCGAGTCGCGGGAGGCTCATTAAAATTCGTATTGCGTATAGAGTACGGCGCGTAATGACGCGGACGTGGTGGAATTGGCAGACACGTATGGCTTAGGACCATATGGGGTAACCCTTGGGGGTTCAAATCCCTCCGTCCGCACTATTTTGTGCGGATAAATAGTTGTTAGGGGGTTCTCCCGCCTCGTAAGATGCGCGAAAATTTATTATAAATTTTCGCAGTACTCGGCGGGATTTCGCCGCGGACAAGTAAGATAATTGTGGCTCAAAAATCCTCTTCCGCCCATTCTTCTTCGCCGTGCTACTTTCGTGCACGGCTACGAAGAAATTTTGATAAGAATGGTGGCTATAAGGTGCTGCGAAGCTCCTCAGAGCTAAGTAGTCCACCAAAGAGCGAAGCAGACCTCTTCCGCCCAGTTTTAACGAATAATTTCATGTTCAATAGAGCAGAATTAAAAAGTAATCTTTTGAAGTTTAACAATACATTAAAATCATTCCTATATCCAGTTAGGTTTATTATTGCAATATTAATAATTTTATTTGCTGTCGTTATGATAGTTAAAACCATTTATCATTAGCAAACGATAGGTTTTTAACAGCTATTCCGCCGTAGGCGGAATATTGTAAGTTTAACATCGGTTGCTGTTAAAAACCTAAAAAGGGGATTCTTAAGGGGAAAAGATTGTTTTCCCCTTAAGAATATAGTTCTTTTATCTGTGAAGGGAAGGGGTGACAGTCCGCCGTAGGCGGACGCCAAAGGGGAAACCATTGGTTTCCCCATGGGGAGCGAGCGTCAAAAGAATCTGAGATAAGCAATAGATAAAGCAATACTGGTATTTGTTTACTTGATAGCATAGAATAACCTGTAGCGAGCGACGCGGGAGTGGCTCAGTTGGTAGAGCGCAACCTTGCCAAGGTTGATGTCGCGGGTTCGAACCCCGTCTCCCGCTTTGTACTGCGTTCTCATGCGTAATAGATGGTAGGGCCCGTAGAATTTTTGACAGGTATGGATGTAGACGAGGTGCTACGAAGCCCATACCGGCTATTAATGATTGAAGGGCGGAGTAGGCCCGTCTCCCGCTTTGTTTTACGACGGTAGGAGTAAAACTACCCCGCTTTAGCGGGGCCTAATAAGAGTATTTATCCGCCAAAAATCTTGGCGGATTAAATTCGCACAGATAATTTACTCATCACGAAGTTTCGGGATTCGTAAATTATGTGCTCATTTAAAAAGGAGTAGATTATGCAGATTATGGATTTTTTATCAAAGAAGGCAATAATCACCGATATTGAATCAATCAAGAAAGAGGAAGTAATCAGAGAGCTGTTGGATGCCTTGATTAATGCGGGTGAGATTGAAAAGCGCTATCGTAACAAACTTATGGATGCCTTGATGGCCAGAGAATCTCTGGGTTCAACTGCCATTGGTCAAGGGATAGCTATCCCGCATGCAAAATCGGACTGCGTAGATAAATTAGTGGCTGCCTTTGGCCTCTCTAAAAAGGGGGTAGATTTTGATTCTTTAGATGGAGAACCCGCATATATATTCTTTCTATTGGTGGCGCCACAGGATTCTGCTGGCCCGCATTTGAAGGCGCTGGCGCGTATTTCGCGGCTCTTAAAAGACAAATATTTCCGTGATAATCTCCGGGCCTGTACAGATGATAAGTCAGTCATAAAGATAATAAGTCAGGAAGATGAAAAAAAAGTTTAATTTAGCGCGGATTAAATTTCAGGGCATACTTAAGTGGTTATATCCGGGCATAGGCCTAAAACGCTGGATTGGCTTGAGCGCCTTCGGTGTAATCTTATTGATTGTTAGTTCAGGCTACTTACGGACTGAGGATTTTTGGATAATCCAGTTATTAGATACAATAGTATTAATTTCGGGTATCATAATTTTAATCTTAGGCATTAAACGTTTTACGCGTTCTCTTATTGCCGCGATTAACCCTTCCACTAAAAGCAATGAACTGGTCAATATTTTATATCAGAGGAAACATCTTGGCCAGGGGCCAAAGGTTGTTGCCGTAGGCGGCGGACACGGACTTTCGGTAGTTTTACACGGTCTTAAAAAATATACCAACAATATCAATGCTATTGTTACCGTAGCCGATAGTGGCGGTTCTACAGGAAGGCTTCGAGAACAATTTGATATTCCTGCGCCGGGAGATATCCGCAATTGCCTGGTTGCTTTAGCCGATGCCGAACCATTGATGCAGGAGCTTTTTCAGTTTCGCTTCAAAAAAGATTCCGAACTTGGTGGCCATAGCTTTGGAAATCTATTTATAACGGCAATGACGGAAATCACGGGTGACTTTGAGACCGCAATAAAGGAGTCAAGTAAGGTATTAGCTATTAGGGGAAGGGTTATCCCTTCTACTGTGGATAAGGTAAATTTAGTCGCTGAATATAAGGATGGTTCAATTATGGAGGGGGAAGCAAAGATTCCTGAGAAAAATTTGCCCATTAAGAAGGTCTATCTTACGCCGAATTACCCTATTCCTACAGAAGAGGCAATAAAGGCGATACAAGAGGCAGAGATTATTGTTTTAGGACCGGGTTCGCTTTATACCAGTATTATCCCCAATCTTTTAATAAAAGAGATTACCGATGCTATTGTTGCTTCAAAGGCGATTAAAATATATATATGTAATGTAATGACTCAACGCGGCGAGACAGACCATTATAGCGCCTCCGGTCATATAAAAGCACTTATAGAACATAGTCATCCGCGCATCCTTGATTATTGTATTGTAAATACAGGCAAGATTCCTCCTTTAGTCTTGGAGCGCTATGAGAAAGAAACTGCCTACTCGGTAGTTAATGACCGGAAAAATATTGAAAATATGGGATACCGCGTGATTGAAGAAGATGTTATCATTATCGATGAAGTTGTCAGGCATGACCCTTTAAAATTAGCGAGGATTATCTTGGGTTTTATTGAAGAAATATAAGTGAGCCCCCACTGATTCGCTTTGATGATGCATAAGCGAATCAAAGCGGCGGGGGCGAACTTACCCCACACCCAGCCAGCAAGTAAGATAGCTATGGTCTTCTGGGTGTGGGGTTCGATTCGCGCAAATAACTTACGTCGTCCACCTGCGGCGGACTTCCGTAAGTTATGCGCTCATTGAAATGGCATTAGTTAAAAAAAAATTAATCGTAAAAAATAAACAAGGTTTACATGCGCGTCCCGCAGCCTTGTTTGTGCAAATCGCCAATAAATTTGATTCCCGGGTAACAGTCAGGCGCGATAAAGAAGAAGTAAATGGCAAATCTATTATGGGTATTCTTATGTTAGGTGCAGAGAAGGGTAGCGAGATTATCATTGAAGCGGATGGTAAAGATGCTAACCTGGCCATATTAGAGTTAGAGCGGATAGTTAGTAACGAGGTTTAATTCGCACAAATAACTTATGTCGGAGCGAATTAAAATAATCGCTCCCTGCCGGCCGGCAGGCAGGTAACGCGGATTTACGCAGATATTTATCTGCGAGAATCTGCGTGTAATTTGCGATTATCTGCGTTAGAAAGGTTTGAACATGATTCAACTAAAAGGTATAGCCGCGGCTTCAGGAATATGTATCGGGCCAGCCTATAAAATAGGCAAGGAAGAGTTCGTTGTTCCTAGAGAAAAAATACGCCCCGAAGATATACCCCTTCAGATACAGCTTTTTGAGGAAGCCCTCATTAAGACCCGTAGAGAAATTATAGAATTGCAGAAAAGAATTGCTACGGATATGGGCCAGGAGCAGGCGGAGATTTTTGATGCCCACCTTTTAGTTTTAGAGGACCGCATGCTGATCGAAGAAGTTATCTCTCGCCTTAAAAAAGATCAAGTTTGCGTGGCCTTTATATTTTTAGAGGTTTTAAAGAAATATATCGACGTTTTTTCTAAAATCGAAGATGAATATTTAAAAGAACGTACCGCAGATATAAATGATGTGGGCAAGAGGATATTGCATAATCTTTTAGGCAAGGAGCGCAAAAGTTTAGGAGATTTAAAAGAAAAGGTAGTAGTGGTGGCACACGACCTTTCCCCGTCTGATACCGCAGCGATGCATAAAGAGAATGTTTGCGCCTTTGTTACTGATATCGGAGGCAAAACCTCGCATACGGCAATTATGGCCAAGGCCTTGGAAATACCGGCGGTAATGGGCGTTGAAGAGGCAACCTTAAAGATTAAGGCAGGAGATATATTGATCATCGATGGCAGTATGGGCGTGGTGATTGTTGACCCCGATGAAGAGACTTTGCGTAATTATCAGCAGGAAGAGCAGAAATTAAAAAACATAACCGAAAAGTTCTTTTTAGTAAAAGACCTTCCCGCTGTAACGGTTGATGGCAAAGGCGTGGAGATAAGTGCCAATATCGAGTTGCCAAATGAGGTCCCCTCGGTGAAACTTCACGGTGGTCAAGGCATAGGACTCTACCGTACAGAGTTTTTCTATATGAACCGAAAAGATCTTCCTTCAGAAGAGGAGCATTACCAGGCCTATAAGTATGTGGCAGAAGAGTTAAATCCTTATCCGGTAATTATCCGCACTTTAGATTTGGGCGGTGATAAATTTTTATCGCAATTCGAAATACCGCGCGAGATGCAGCCTTTCTTAGGATGGCGGGCAATTAGATTTTGCCTGGCTCGGCCGGAAATATTTAAGGTCCAGCTGCGGGCAATATTGAAGGCCTCAGTACATGGAAAATTAAAACTTATGTATCCGATGATTTCTGGCATCGAAGAATTACAACAGGCAAATATGATATTAAAAGAAGTTAAGGAAGAATTAAAAAATGAAGGCATAGCTTTTGATAATAATATTGAGGTTGGCGCGATGATTGAGGTGCCTTCAGCGGCGATGACTGCCGACCTTCTGGCGAGTGAAGTGGATTTTTTTAGCATTGGTACTAATGACCTTATCCAGTATTCCCTGGCCGTTGACCGTACAAACGAAAAAGTCGCCTACCTATATGATCCGGCGCACCCGGCAGTTTTAAGGATGATTAAGAATATAATTGAATCCGCGCATAATGCCGGAATTTGGGTAGGGATGTGCGGTGAAATGGCCAGTGAACCTGCTTTTGTATTGATACTTTTGGGTTTGGGATTGGATGAGTTTAGTATGCCGCCTTTAGTTATACCGGAAGTAAAATATATAATCCGCTCTGTGACCTTAAAGCAGGCAAAGGGTATTGCCTTGGATGCATTGAAGCTGTCCACAGGAAAAGAGGTGGAGGAATACAGCCAATCAAGATTAAGAGAAATCTTGAAATAACAGAAGGACATATGGAGAAGGGTTTAACTTTGAAAACCATAAAACAGATTGACAAGTCTAATATATTAGATTTGTTGCTTGATTTTCCTTTACAATGTAAAGCTGCGCGTGATATAGCCCAGCGCGCCAAAATATTATTTGAAAAGCGGGATTTTACCAAGATTGTTTTTGCCGGATTAGGCGGCTCAGCTATCGGAGCAGATTTAGTAAGGTCATACTTATATTTCGAAAGTAAAATACCTATTGTTGTCTGTCGCGAGTATGAACTGCCTGGCTATGTGGATAATCAAACACTTGTATTTATATCGAGTTATTCCGGTAATACCGAGGAGACGCTAAGTGCTTATAATCAGGCAAAAGAAAGAGGTGCAAATATAATTACGATTTCTTCAGGCGGGACATTAAAAGAATATGCGCTAAAGGATAAGATTACATTTATCGAAATACCCAAAGGCCTGCCGCCCAGGTGTGCTTTAGGATATTTAAGTATTGTGCCTTTGTGTATATTAGCTAATTCAGGTTTGATTAAGGATGTTAGTTTATCTATAAATCAGATGACTGAGGTTTTAGAGAATTTAAAAAAGAATCTCTCGCCGCATATAGGCCAAAAAGATAATATCGCTAGATATATCGCCTCTAAGCTATTTAATAAGTTCGCCGTTATTTACTCTAGTTCTATACATTTTGATGTTTGCGCAACGCGCTTAAGAGGCCAACTGAACGAAAACTCAAAGGCACTGGCCTCCAGCCACGTATTCCCGGAGATGAACCATAATGAAATTGTCGGTTGGCAGAACCCCCAAAAACTATTTAAGGATTTTGTAGTATTAATGTTAAGAGATAAAAAGATGCATCCGCGCGTGGCTAAAAGAATGGATATCACCAGAGATATGCTTAAGAAAGAAGGGGTAACGGTTTTTGAGATATGGTCGCGCGGCGAGGATTTATTAAGCAGAATTTTCTCCCTAATATATATAGGTGATTTTATCTCATTTTATTTGGCAATACTATATGGGATTGACCCTACGCCGGTTGATAGGGTTACTTATTTAAAAGAGCAATTGGAAAAAACTAATGATTAGAGTACGGAGGACAGAGAACAGAAAATATTTTTCTGTAATCCCTGCCTGCCGGCAGGCAGGTGTGCTCTGTAATCTGTTTACTCCCGAGTGAAACGAGGGTAAATGAAGGCACTAATATTAGCCGCAGGTTATGCCACTAGACTTTATCCTTTAACTAAAGAATATCCCAAACCACTGCTTGAGGTCGGCAATAGACCTATAATCGATTATATTATAGATAAGCTGGAGAAGATTAAGGATATTGACGAGATTGCTGTAGTTACAAACAGCAAATTTATCCTCCACTTTAAAAAATGGGCGGCAGGATTAAATATCCAAAAGCGTTTAAGCTTAGTAGATGACTTAACCAAAAGTTTAGCTGACAAACGCGGCGCTATCGGCGATATGGACTTTGGCATAAACAAAAAACGCATCAAGAGTGATTTATTGGTTATCGGCGGAGATAATTTATTTGACGGTGATTTAAAAGATTTCTTATCCTTTGCTAAGGCCAATAGACCTCGTCCGGTAATCGGCGCTTATAATATAAGGGATATACATAAAGCAGTCAAATATGGCGTGCTTAAACTGAATTCAAAATTTAAAGTTATTGATTTTAAAGAGAAACCCAAGGCATCCCGCTCGACGCTTGTGGCGATGTGTCTTTATTATTTTCCTAAAGAGAGTTTGGGATTGATAAAAGAATATCTAACTAATAGAGCCAATAAGCAGGATGCTACTGGTTTCTATATAGATTGGTTAAGAAAAAAAGTTTCAGTCTATGGATTTGTATTTAATGGGCGCTGGTATGATATTGGTGACTACGGGTTTTATCACGAGGCAAAAGAGAAGTTTGCAACCGCAAAGTTCGCAAAATCACAAGTGAAATAACACTTATACCGCAAAGGCCGCCAAGAAAAACCTTTGTGTTCTTAGCGAAAATTTTGCGGTCTTTGCGGTTACAAGAAAGGAGATATTCCATGGCAGTGCGTAAATATTTTTTTACTTCGGAGTCGGTAGGAGAAGGCCATCCGGATAAGGTTTGCGACCAGATTTCCGATGGTGTGCTTGACGAGGTTTTAAGACAAGACCCTTATGGCCGGGTTGCCTGCGAGACGTATGTTACGATGGGGCTTTTAATTGTTGGCGGTGAGATTACTACTTCCGGTTATGTGGATATCTCTAATCTTACGCGTAATATATTAAAAGAAATAGGCTATATACATCCTAAATATGGTTTTGACTATCATACCTGTGCAGTGATAAATACGATACACAATCAATCTCCGGATATTGCTCAGGGCGTAAATAAAGGCGGTGCGGGTGACCAAGGTTTTATGGTGGGATATGCCTGCCGTGAGACAGAAGAACTGATGCCTTTGCCCATTATGCTTGCTCATAAATTGGTTCGGCGTATTGCCCAGGTAAGAAGGCAAGGTATTTTAAAATATCTCGGCCCTGACTGTAAATCTCAAATAACGGTAGAATATCATGATGGCCGTGCGAAAAGGGTAGATTCCTGTGTGTTAGCCTGTCAGCATACCGAAGAGATCTTGGATGCGACAGGAGAGAAAATTACCAAGGAGGCACGTCAGGAATTAATTGACGTAATTGCCAATCCTATATTAAAAGAATACCTGGATAAAGATACCAAATATTATATTAACGAGACGGGAAAATTTGTGATTGGCGGACCGCAGTCTGATACGGGGATGACCGGAAGAAAGATTGTCGTAGATACCTATGGCGGAGTGGCTGCTCCTGGCGGAGGTGCATTTTCCGGCAAAGACCCGACTAAGGTAGACCGCTCTGCGGCTTATATGGCAAGATACATTACTAAGAATATCGTGGCTGCTGGCCTTGCCGATAAGTGCCTGATTCATCTTGCCTATGTTATCGGCCGGGCCGATCCTTTAGCCATAATGGTGGATACCTTTGGAACCGGAAAGCTTTCCGAAAGTGCGTTTATAAAACTTATCCGGGAAAATTTTGACCTCACGCCACAGGGAATGATTAAGTCCTTGGATCTTCTGCGTCCGATATTCAGGAAAACAGCCTGCTATGGACATTTTGGCAGGACAGAACCAGAGTTTACCTGGGAACGTACGGATAAGGCAGCAAGTTTAAAGAAGCAGGCAGCGCGTTTATAAATTTTTCGTCTCAGGTCTCATGTCTCAGGTCTCATGTTGCAAGCTTAACATGAGACATGCGACATGCAACATGAGGCAGTTAAACATTAAGGAGTAAATATGAATTATGGTATCAAAGACATAGAGTTAGCGAACAGGGGGGCGTTAAGAATCGAGTGGGCACGCAATAATATGCCGGTATTAGGAATAGTGGCAGGGCGTTTTAAAAAAGAGCGGCCATTAAAAGGGATGAAAGTTGCGGCATGTCTACATGTTACTACCGAAACCGGCGTTTTGATGGAAGTATTAAAGTTAGGCGGTGCAAGTTTAGCGCTCTGCGCATCTAATCCTCTTTCCACACAAGATGATGTAGCTGCTTCTTTAGTTAAGCACCTTAAAATTTCGGTATTTGCGATTAAAGGTGAAGATACTAAAACTTACTATAAACATATACAATCGGTATTAGCAACTAAACCGGATATTACCATGGATGATGGAGCGGACTTAGTATCCATGATTCATAAGCGGCCTGGAGTTTCAGGTCTCAGGTCTCAGGTTATAGGGGGGACTGAGGAGACGACAACCGGTGTAATCAGATTACGCGCTTTGGCTGAGCAAGGGAAATTATGTTATCCGATAATTGCGGTCAATGATGCCCAGACCAAACACCTATTTGATAACCGTTATGGCACCGGTCAATCAACAGTAGATGGGATAATCCGGGCGACTAATAAATTATTGGCAGGCGCCACTTTTGTCGTCTGT
>Ga0315274_10002196_pt1 | contig 29670 bp, 19 predicted proteins | sample YL17G02_20_MG_FD_203700 | JGI IMG/M metagenome (GOLD analysis project Ga0315274, IMG submission 203700) | Sediment microbial communities from Yellowstone Lake, YNP, Wyoming, USA - YL17G02_20 | ecosystem: Environmental > Aquatic > Freshwater > Lake > Sediment | place: USA: Wyoming | collected...
AAAAAAGAGAGGGATGGCCGCAAAGGCACCGAAGCGAACGTCACATCGAGCTTTACACAAACAAACAGACAACGCCCCAGCGCATTAAGCCCTCACTCTCTTTCATTTTTTTCAAATGAAGGAAGAAAAAAGACAGTCAGATTTGGGGGGGGGGGGTGAGCGAGGAAAACTAAGAAAAATGTTTTTGTTAAAAAAACAAATTTCTAGTCGAAGAGCGAGAAGCCCATGTCGTCGTCTCCCTCCTCCTCCTCCTCCTTCTCCTCCTCCTTCTTCTCCTCGGCGGCAGCGCCGCCGCCGCCGCCGCCACCGCCGCCGCCGCCGCCGCCGCCGCCACCGCCTCCCGAAGGGACGGAAGCGAGCTTGGTGAGCCCAGCGGCGATGACCTCGGCGACGTCCTTGCCCTCGAGCTCCTTGAGCAGCAGGGCGGCGCGCTCGGCGTCGGCCTCGACGCCGACTGCGGTGTTTTTCGGTCGGTTTGGAATTGAAGGTTTTTGGTGAGTGGAATGAGAAGGCGAGTGGAATGAGAAGGGAGAGAGCGCGAGGGAGAGAGCGGGAAGAGCGGGATGCGGCGGCGACAAGGTCGAAGTCGGAGAAGAGCAACGCGATCGGTCGCGGCGGCCGATTGCTTGACCGCTTGCTGGTCAAAAAGGCCATCAATCGCGCCCGCGTTCCGCCTCGGCTCGTCGCGCGGGATGCGATCTTTTGACCTCTACGGAGCTCTGACGACGTTGCCCTCGATGTTGCGGCATCTGGAGGGCGAGAGCTGTTCCCCTGAGCTTGGAGGCGGGGGCGGGAGAAGAGATGCAAAGGCAAGCAGAAGGCAAGCAAGAGCAAGCAAGCAGGCAAGAGCATCGTCGTCGGTCGGCCTCTCTCCCCTTCGCGTCCTCGTCCTCGTCGAATGCAACGAGGACGTCGCCGGTGCTGATCAAAGCTTTGATGACGTCCCGATCTCTGTTCTCCGACGATCCAGAGAAGCACAAGGCGAGGGGCCAGGAGGTGAAGCGGGCTCGAAGAGGGGGGCTGGCCATCACCCCTGCCGGCTCGATCGGCCCACTCTTGCCGACGCGGACGGAATCAAAAAAACACTAAACTCGCACTCACCGGACGAGAGGATCTTCTCAATGTCCGCGGCCTTGGGCGAGGCGTTGCCGCCGAGCTGGGCCTGTGGGATCGTTGTTGATGTGAATTCGAGCGCGAGTGAGGCAGAGAAAGAGGAGGGTAAGCAAGAGAGAGAGCGAGAGAAGAGCACTCCCCGATCGGAGGAGGAGGAGGAGCAGCCGCCGCCGCCGACGCGCGATCGACGCCGGCGACCCCCCTTTCCAGGCCCTGCGCCGGGCTCTTCAGGACAAGAATCGCCACGTTGACAGCGCCATGCTCCCGGGGAGATGACGATCTTGCATCTCTTGAAGATGGCTTCCGGCGAACGCACCAGGAGGTAAGCAGCGACCGTCTTCATTTTGGCGTGATTGGGGGGAAGGTCTTCGAAAGAAAAAGAGAGGAAAGTTGTTTCGAGTTGTGCAGCCCCGAGCAGACCTTGGGCTCGGCCTCGTTCAGTTCTCCACTTCGACGCCCCGCCGCGGCGAGTTTTTTTTTCTGCGGGCGACAACGACGCCGTCCTCTTCGTCTCTCATCGCTCTCGCTCGCTTCACACAAAGAGACGGAGGATGCTCTCCTCTCTTATTCACCCAATGAGGCGCAGCGACAAGGCCCTGGCCTCGCTCAAGGTAAAGAGAACGACAAGCGGGGGAACGATAAGCGCCGGAAAGGCGAGAAGGAAGGGTGAAACCATTCTTTTGCTCTCGACGCCAATTGAAAAAGACGACGACGACGCTCGCCTTTTTTCCCGCTCGCCATTCGCCTCTTTTCTTCTCCGCATTCCCTCTCAAGCTCCTCAAAATAGAGAGACATAGCCAGGCTCTTGCCCGTCGATGCGCTGAAAAGAACACTCACCTCGTCCTGGAAAGCGCAACTCACTCAAATCCAAAAAAAAAAAGGCCGCCACCGCCGAACACCTCGCCGGCGACGAAAACGACGAAAACGACGACGGAAACGTCGCCAACCTTGGCAACGAGTCAAACGGCGGCAGGCGCCCTTTCGCCACGCCGGCCACGGCCTCCTCTGCGGCGCGGTTTCTGAACTCTGCGCTCGAGGGTGAGGATACAGAGTGGCGTGGGAAAAAAGAGAGAGAGAGAAGAGAGAGAGGAGAGCCACCTTTCTTGGTCGTCCTTTTTTTAGTCTCCCTCACCTCCTCTTCTTTCTCCCTCTCTCTCTCCTTCTCTCTCCTTCCCTCTCTCTCTCTCTCTCTCCTTCCACAGAACTCGGCGTCCGCGGCCAAATCCAGCTCACGACCTCCGCCTCCTTGCAGTCTCTGGAAGGACAAAACGGCAGCCGGGAAAAGAAGCAGCAGCAGCACGAAAACGATGACGGCAGCGGCGAAGAAGAAGAGGCCGACAGGCGAGCGGCCTCGACGGCCAACGCTGTCCACGCCTCTCTCGTCTGCCTCCGCTCGGCGCGGAGGGCGGCCTCCATGGCGCTGGCGGACGCCTCCCTGGCCCGAGCGGAAGCGAGGCAGCTCAGGGCCGCAGCGGCGAGGGCCGAGGCCGGGGCCGCCGCGGCGGAGAGGGCGAGGGGCGCCTTGGAGAACCGCGCCGCCGCCGCCGCCACCGCTGCGGCGAAGGACGTCGCCGCCGCCTCCGCCGCCAAGGACGCGGCCCTGTCCCGCGCCGCCGAGGCCTCCCGCAGGGTCAGGGCCCTGGAGGTCTCGCTGCGCAGGGCCGAGGCCGAGAACGAGCGGCTGCAGAGGCTGGCGCGGGGCAGGACCGGCGGCGAAAGCGGCGCGCGCGGCGCCGGGTTCTTCTCGTTCGGGGTCGGCAGCAAGCAGCAGCAAGGGGACTGCACTGCCGCTCGCTCTGAAGGAGCCCGCCAGGGGCTTCAGCTCGAAGCGGGGACGGCGACGACGATGACCCCTCGCGCGGCGCGCGTCGCTCTTGTCGCCGCCGCCCCGGCGCCCTCCGCCCGCCGCACGCCTGGAATCAGGGCCTTTGCCTCCCCGCTCTTCCCCCGCTTCTCCGCCGCCGCCGCCGCCGACGACGACGACGGCAGTGGCTTCGCTTCGAGGACGCTCGATGCCATCTCCGACGGGGAGCCCGGAGCGGCCAAGGGTCTCGCGCGGCTCGCGGCGGAGCTCGCGGAGGCGGCAGAGGCGGCCGACGGAGGAGGGGGGGCGGCGGCAAAGGGCAACGGCAACGGCGGCTCGCGCGCGGGGCTCGGCCCCGCCGCGCGGTCGCTCGTCCGCGCGCACGCCGCCTGCCTCCGCGCCGCGGTCTCGGCCTTGGCTGAGGCCGAGAAGGCGGTGGACTCCTCGGGCTCCTCTTCCATCGAAGCAGCAGCAGCGGCTTCGTCGTCGTCGTCCTCCTCGAAAGAGATGCACGCGGCGGTCCAGGCAGCGAGGAAGGAGGCTGCCGCCGCGGCGAAGGCCTCGTCGGAGCTCGAGCGCAGGCTCGTGGCCGCCTCGGCCTCCGCCGACGCCGCCGTCTCCGCCCAGGCCGCCCTCGAAGCGGAGCGCGCGGCCCTGCGCTCCGCTGCCGTCGCCGAGGAGCGAAGGCTCGAGGACACGGCGCGGGGGCAGGAGGAGACGCTCGCAGAGAAAGAGAGGGAACTCGACGCCAGGGAGAGAGAGGTTTCCCGAAGAGCGAGGGAAGCCGAGGCAGCGGCAGGCGACAGTCTTGCTCCTGCTCCTGCTCCTGCTGCCATCGCCGTTTCCAGATCGGACGCGATCGGGAGCAGCATGGCCGAGGACGCCCTGCGGCGCCGCGCCTCGGCCCTCGCGGCCGAGGCCGACGCGCTCGCCGCCGAGGGCGAGGCCCTGTCCGCGGCCCGCGCCGAGCTCGACGCGTCCCGGGCCGCGTTCAGGGCCGCGGTGGCGAGGCTGGCGCCCGGGTTTGGGGCCGGGGCGCTGCTGGCGAGGGCGGTGGAGCGGGCTGTGAAGAGAGGGAACGGAGCAGGAGGAGGAAACGGGCAGCAGCAGCAGCAGCTGCCCCCGCCGCTCCCTCTGCCTCCCGCTCCTCGGGCTGCTGCTGCTGCTGCTGCTGCTCAAAATGCGATCTCGTCTCCCGCTCCTTCTGCTCGCCCCTTACCGGCCTCTCCCGCGGTCGCTCTGGCGGCGACGCCGGCTGCAGCCGCCGCCCCGGCCTTCGCGTCCTCCCCCTCCCACGCCGCTGCGCCCTCTCCCGCTCCCGCGTTCGCCTTCGCCGCAAGGGCAGCGTCAGCCTCGGCGAGCCCCTCCCCGGCCGCCCTGCGGCTCCGCAGCCTCATGGCCAGGGCCAGCGCCGCGACGCCGAGCAGGCTGTTTCAGGCCTCGAGCAGCAGGAGGAAGAGCAGCACCAACGGAGGGACGTCGCCGCTGCCGCGGTGAGAAAAGAGAGGGATGAAAAAAGTAACAAAGAAAAAAAAAACGTTTTGTATTATCTCTCCCAAGTCACACGAATTATTTTCTCTCCCCCTCCCTCTCTCTCCCTCGCGGTTCTCCCTCTCCTTTTCAAAAATAGTTAATAAAGGAGAGAGGAGCGGCGGCAACTGACTGATTGCACGCTTCCTCTCTCTCTTTGTTCTAAAAAAAGAACTCAAAATTCCTCTCACCCTTTTGTTTTCCCCCTCCTCTCTCTCTCCCAAAAAAGGGGGAAAATGTCAAAACTGTTTGTTTTTAATTCTTCCACGGCTGCGAGTAAGCCCCGTCCGCAGTCGCGCCTCCGCCGCGGATCGCCTTCTTCAGCGCGTCATACTGCTCGCATACGGCGGAGAAGGCCGCGGCTGCCACGGCCCCGGCCCTCGCCTCGCGGTCCTTCTCGTCGATGCCCTCGACGAGCGCCTCGAGGTCAAGCTCCTCCCCGAGCGAGATGCCCACGCCGACGAAATTCGTCAGCCTCCGCTCCCCGATCGCCTTCTCGGTGGCCGGGGGAGGCGGCATCATGTTCCCGGAATCCATCGCGAGGGGCCACAGGTGCCCCCTGGGGGCCGCCTTCGCGCACAGCTGCCGCATCAGCTCGACGGCCGCGGGGTCGAACGCCGCGGGGGCCCACTCGCCCGTCGCGGCGTCGGGCCTGTCCCTCCCGCCGCTGGGCGCGATCCACAGCAGCTGCCCGCCCCTGCCCAGCGCCTTCGACAGCGCCCCCAGCGTCCGCCGGTTGGTCCGCTGCTTCTCCTCCTTGAGCGCCGGGTCGTCGTCCAGGTGCTTCTTCGAGTGCACGCAGAACAGGTTTCGCCCCATCGAGAAGGGCTTGCAGAGCGGGTCGGTCACGACGCGGTCGCCGGCCACGTAGGCCACGTCGCTCGCGAGCCTGGCGAGCCCGGCGCCCTCGAGCAGCAGCGCCCAGACCGCGGGGTCGGCCTCCGTCTGGTGGTTGGCGAGCAAGACCACGTTGTCCCCCGCCGCCAGCTGGCGCTCGACCTCGCGGAAGCGGTCGAGGTGGCCCATCGCGCTGCGGTCAAAGTCGACGAGGTTGCGCACGTAGCTCTGCCCGAACGCGTAGTAGTCGTACGGGCTCAGAATCCGCTCGTGCGCGCTCGGGAATTCGTAGGGGTGCACGAACTGGTCGAGCACGCGGTCGGCGATCGCGGTCATGACCCGCGCGACCTCGGCCTCGTCGGCTCCCTGGACTCCGGAGTTGACGACGGCGGCGCGGTAGTTTCCGTAGAAGTCGAGGAAGCCGTCGACGAGCTGCGGGGGGATCTTGCCCGCGGCAGCGCCTGATTTTTCGGGGGCGGGGAGAGGGGAGGAGGAGGGTGGCGGTGGGTGACAGGAAGCAAAGGTGAGTTTTGCTGCCTCTCGGTGCCGTCTCTCGTTCTCCTTTTTAGACGCGCTCTTTCTCTTTTCCTTCGTTCTCCGTCGTCCGCCCTCGTTTGAAAAAAAAAGCAAGAGAAGAAAGAGAAACGACAACTCACCGGCCTTGAGCACTGCGGCGAACTGGTCCCCGTTGGTGACCCCGGCGAAGGGGCCCTTGGTCGTGGTGAACGACTGCTTGGCCTGCGCGACGGCGGCGGTCTCGGTGGTCGAGAAGGAGGAAGAAGGCGATCGGCGGCGAGCATTGTCGGCGAGCGGGGATCGGGAGGTCGAGCTCTTGGGCTGCGGCGCGGCCGAGGCCACCGCGGAGATCGACGCGTGCGGTCGGCTGCGCGCAGTGGCGGCGACAGGAACGCGAGCTCTGGACGAGGCGACGATGCGAGAAGGAGCAGAGGAGGGGGAGAAGGACGTCGACGTCGCCGTCGCTATCCCTCCTCGGGCGTGCAAGGGAGCCGCCATTGCTTCTTCTACTGCTAATTCGGCTTCTTTTCCTTTCTCTTTGCTCGCGAGCGGTTCAAATTTGTGTATTAGCTCGTCAGCGCTCGGAAAAGAGAAGAAAGGCGAAAAGAAAAGAGAGAAAGAGCGACGAGATCGTTGACGCCTTCCGTACTTCGTTCGAGCAATTCTGACGCAACGAGAGCAAGCCACTCGTTATCTTCGAAAATCGCTCCGTCCTCGAGCTTTTCTTCTCTCACTCTTTCGTTTACACGTCCTCGACCCCCGACGGCTTCTGCCTCCGGGGCCTCCACACGCCCTGCGCGGCCCCCAGGAGCCGCGGCGTGCTGTCCTGCCGCTGGTTGTTGCCGCCACCCGAATGCTGGACGATACCAAACCTGTTGTAGTCGGCAAGCTCCCTCCGCAGCGCCTCCTCGTCCCTCAGCGCACTGTCGATGTGCCGCGCCTCGGCAAGGAGCGCGTCGTGCGCGCCGGCGTCGAACTCCATCGCGGGCTGGCGGTACAAAGTAGAGGCGGCCGCCGGGGCCGTGACGACAGGAGGAGGGGCCGGAGCAGGGGAGTCGGGCGAGGGAGAAGGCCAAGGCGGCGAGGAAGCAGCGGCTCCTCCTCCTCCTCCTCCTCCTCCTCCTCCGCTGCACTCGGCAAACCCAAGCTCGGCCGCCTCGGCCACGGCGTCGGCCGCGTCCGCCGCGTCCAGGTCCACGGCCGCCCGCAGGCTCAGCACCGAGAACGGCCTGTCCACGAGCTGTGTCGCGGCGTACCTGAACAGCAGCGTCATGGGAACGAGGGGCAGCACGGCGCCCCCGGCCCAGGGCGCCCCCTTGACGAACAGCAGAAAGGCGAGCACGCTCTGGCCGACGACCAGCGAGACCATCACCTGGTCGGCCCCTCGCGGCCAGAGCAGCCCGCCGCTCTGGTAGGCCTCCCGGCGGACGTAGAGCATGTTGTACTTCTCCGTGATCGACGCCATCAGGAAGTAAACGGTGCACATGAGCGGCACCAGCGGGTTGATCGGGGCGAAGACGACGCCGACGAGCCCCACCAGCGAGTGGCGCGGCAGCAGCGGGCCGAAGGCGGCGAACTGGTCCTGCCAGAGCCTCGCCCTTGCCCGCTCCGTCGAGGCCGCGCCGGACTTGAGCGCGAACAGGGCCAGCGGGAAGGCGCGCAGCAGCGCAAAGGGCGCCGCGGCGAGCGCGTTGAACTGGACGTAGTTCAGGAAGAAGAGGCTCGTCAGCGGCGCGGCCGTGCCGACGATCGCGAGCGCCTGCGCCGGGTGCCGCGCCCACATCGCGACCTGGTTCAGGACGCTTCCGGCCGCGAAGGACCCGAAGAAGACGGTGATGACGAGGAAGGTGAAGTACTGTTGCACGACCGCGAAGTCGACCGCGGACCGCGAGGGGGCTCCTTTGAGGCTGGAGAGCCTGCCGATGAGCCACGGCACGGGCAGCAGCGCGGCGTTGAGGAAGAGCGGCGGGAGGATGCACTGAACCACAGACTGCACTATGGGGAACGCCACAAAGGCCCGCAGGCCCTTCACGCTGGCCAGGGCCGGGAGCTCCAAGAAAGTCTGGATCGCTGCGACGGGGATTAAGAACGCGAGCGAGAAAGTGATGAGGCACGTCCACGAGAAGACGGCCCGCAGCGAGCGCTCCCACGCTCGGAGCCGCAGGTTGTCCCACAGCACCTCCCGCGGCCCCGGGGCCGGCTGGGCGTGCCAGGCAGAGGCGTCGTGGTGGAGCAGGGCGGCCGCGGCGAGCACGGCGGCCCTGCGGGTCTTGAAGGTGACGAAGGCGGCGGGCTCGGGGCGGAGCACGGTTTGCGCCGAGCCTCCGCTTCCGCCCGCGGCCGCGGCGATGTTCTTGGCGCCCTCGGCCTGCAGCGTCGTGATCACGCGCGCCAGCTCGGTCAGCCTCGCGACGTTGAAGGCCATGGCATCGACACGGATTGTCTTGAGGGCCCGAGAGGAGGAGGAAGAGGAAGCTTTCTTCTTCTGCTGGTCCGGGCCCGAAGAGGTCTCGGCGCCGGCGGTCGTCGTCCCAACGTCGCCGGCCTCGCTCTGCTGGAAATGCTCGTCCTTGGTGCCTCCTCCTCCGTTCCCGGTCGTCCTCCGCGGCCCCTCTCGCGGGGCGTACATGGCGCGGCCCCACTCTCCGTACTTGGCCGGGAGCACCGAGACGCGGTTGCGGCGCACCTCGACGTGCCTGCGGAGCTTCGAGGTGTAGTCGTCGCAGAGGTCCTTTATTATTATTATTTTTTTTTTTGGGAAAAGAAGAAATCCAAGTGAGTTTCCCCCTCTTCTTCTCCTCCATTGTCCTCCTTCTCTCTCCCTCTCTCTCGCCTCTCCCCCTCACCGAGAGCGCCCTGAACCTCAGCGCGTACTCGTCGTGCGCCGCTGCCAGCCTCCTCGACCGCGTCACCACCGACACAGAGTGCACCTGCCCCGGGAACAGCTCGCGGAACTCCCGCTCGACGAGCGCGTGCGGCGAGCCGCCCGCGGCCAGGAAGGCGGCCGCCTTCGTCCACGCGACGACCTCGGTCCTGGCGACGTAGGCCGAGGCGTCGACGGGAGGGCGGTTGGCGGCGGGCGGGGGGCCCTTGGGGAGCGTGGCGAGGTAGCCGCGCGGCTGCTGCTGGGACGAGGCCGCCGCCGCCGAGGCGGAGGAGGCGACGGCGGCGGCGGCGGCCGCGGCGGCAACGGCGTCGTGCTGCAGCTGCTGCTGCTGCTGCGACAGAGGAGCAGCTGCATTTGCCGTCGTCGCCGCCGCCGCCGATCCAAAGAGCCGCCGGGCTGCGATGGCGGCACCGGGGGCGTTCTCCCGCGGAGCGGTGGAAACAGCAGCAGCAGCAGCAGCAGCGGCAGCAGCCGGGGAGGGAGAGCCTCCTCTCCCGCGGAGCAGCCGCCGCGGCGAGAACGACAGCAGTCGCAGCGCCGTCGGCAGCGAAGACAGGTCGTCGCCGCTGCTCCCGGCGTCGCTGGCGCCTCTCCCTGCGGCGGCGGTTGCAGCAGAGGCTAGGGCAGAGACAGAGGACATGTCATCCACTCTTCTCGCTCTCCTCTCGGCCGCTGCCAGCGCCTCGGCGCTCACCGCCGCGGCCTCGCGCATCCTCGCCGCTTCCTCTTCCCTGCCGGCGTCGAGGTCGATGACGTCGAAGAAGCGCTCCGGGGCAGCCTGCTCTGAGACAGGAGCTCGAGAGGCAGGAGAGGCGGAAGGGGAAGAAGAGGGGCCAGCAGCAGAAGCGCCAACAGCAGCAGCAGAAGCAGCAGCGCCGCCAGCAGCGGCAGTTCTCTTTTCTTCCTCCGCCCGCTGCCGCTGCTCCCTCTCGCGGCTCCCAACCTCGCTCCTCCTCCACGCGCCGCGCACGCCGCCGGCTAGGCTCGCCCGAGGGTTCGCCGCGTCCGCGTCGCCGACGATCACAGCGTCCGCGACCCTGCCCGCCGTTGCCGCAACGCCCTGTTCGATCACCTCGAACGTCGTCGTCACGGCCCGTTTCAGGAACGTTTTGACGGGCCCGGGCAGCAGCCGGAAGACCGTCTCGTCAAGCCGTCGCGCGAACGACCCGGCCTCGACTCCAGGGACGTCGGTCACCAAAATAGAATGGGTCTCGGCTCCTCGGGACGCGGTCGTGATGTGCCTGATCCTCAGGGACACGGCCAGCGTGCAGTAGCTCCACAGCAGGCGGAACGCGTAGCAGGTCACCGCCCAGGCCGCGGCGGCGTGCACGAGCAACGTCCTGGAGCCGCGCGGCACGTTGCTCATCGTGAGGCGGTCGAGGTCGCTCACGTCGTAGGCCGTCGGGGCGTTGGCGTCATCGCGGCGCCAGCCGTATCCCGGGGGAGGAGGCGGGAGGTCGGGGACGCCCTCCTTGTACTTCCACCATTTGACGCCGACGGGGGGAGGGGGGACCTGGAGAGTTTTTTGTATTGGAGAGAGAGAGAGAGCGAGAGGGAGAGAGAGAGAGAGAGAGGGAGAGAAAGAAAAGCAAAAAATGAGAGACCTTTTCTTTTCTCTTTTTTCCCGCTCTTTTCTCTTTCCTTATCTCTTTCCCTCCCTCTCTCTGCCGGAACAAAGAGGGAAAAAAGAAAGATAAGCAAACGCACTTGCTTGGCGTAAAAGTCGGGGAACGCGGCGCTGCCCATCCCGAACAGCGACGTCGACCTCGTCTCCGGCGCGATCGCCGGTGCTCCGGCCGGGATCCAGTAGGTGAACTCGTTCGGCACGAGCACCCCGGACGCCCGGAGGTTATCGACCTCGTTGCCGACGAGGTTGGTCGGGAGGACGGTGGCGAGGGACCAGAAGGTCACGAAGATGAAGAGCTCCTTGACTGTTTTGAAATTCGAGTTTTTTTTTCATTTGTCATTTTTTCATTGAAAAAAATCGAGGGTGAGTTTTTCTTCTTTTTTTCGTTCCCTCCTCCGAAGAGTCGAAAACAAGAGCTTGAAAACGAAATAAAAAACACGACTACTCACAAAGCTTCAGGAAGGCCAGATACACCGCCGCGTCCATCCCGGCCACGCCGATGACGTCCTCCTGCGTCGTGCGGTGCACGACGCCGATCCACGCGAACCAGCCCGTCGGCAGCCTCTTGGGCCTCTTGTACCCCGTCGAGGTCTGCGAGGCGGCGTTTCTGTTCGCGCCCGCCCTGTGTGCGGCTCCGCCGGCCCGTTCTCCGGGGCGCAGAGCGCTCGGCGCGGGCGAGGACAAGTTGCTGCTCGCGCCCGCTCCGGGCCCTCCGCCTCTCATGTACCTCCTCGGAGCGTAGAATTTCTTTGTCGGCGCCGCGTCCCTCAGGACGGCGAACAGGAAGTAGATGACGGCGAGGAAGAGGAGGTTGAGGCCCAGCGAAATGGCGAAGCCCTGGCCGTCGGCCGCCATGGTGTGTTGCGGTGCCCGCGCGAAGTCGGCGCGCGCGCGAGAGAGAAAAGCGGTTCGAGGAGGTCCGGGGGTGGGAGGACGACGGAGAAGCAAAAAAGGACAGTGGCGACGAAAAAAAAAAAGTCCTTTTTTCGAGCTCTTTTCGCTTCTCACGGCCCCGCTCGCTCTGTTTTGAAGGGCGCTTTCGTTCAGAAGGTCAAACCTTGATGTGTGTAATGCCCAGTTCGGTCGAATTTAGGAAAAGAACAGGAGAGAAAGAGTCCGCGACCTCGAGGAGAATCGAGCGATGGCCATCGATGTTCGAAGGCCGAACAAGTCTTGGAGAAAATGAAAAAAAGCCCCGAAAAGAAGCACAAGACTTAACTCTTTTTTCTCCCGTTTTTCCGGCAACGCTATCGTTTCCGGCGCTCGTCGAAAGGGGTTTCATCAGCCCCGCGCCACTTGCCGAGAGACGAGAAGAAAAATGGACCTCCTCGCAGGCTACGGCTCGGGAAGCGACAGCGACGGCGGCGGCGGCGGCGGCGGAAGAGGGGGCGGCGCGAGAGCATCGCCAGCGCCATCGTCGTCGTCGCAGCCTCCGCTCCCTGCTCTTCCTTACTCCGCCAAGCCTTCCGCGGGCTTTTCCTCGTCGCTGCAGGCTCCCACAGTCGTGGTCTCTCGCAGGGCGCAGCGTTATAGAGAAAGAGCACCCGAGAGAGCCGCGAACGGAGGCGGAGCACCGGCGTCCTCGACGGCGATGGCGGCCTTATCGACCGCCCCGCTCGCCGTCGAGGCGGGGCGGGGCCAGAAGCGGGCCCTGCCCTCCGAACCGAACGAGGAGCCAGCAGCAGCTCCCGCTCCTCCTCCGGCGAAGAAGCGAACGGGGTTCCTGGTGCTCCCGGCCCCCAAGAGGACGGGCGTCTCGAAAGCTGCGGCGGCGGACAAGGGAGAGGACGCCTTCTCTCGGGCGGCGGCCGAGCGGGAGAGGGCCAAGGTCGCGGCCGCAGCGGCCTCGCAGCAGCGGCAGGAGGAAGAAGAAGAAGAAGAGCGGGGAGACCCTGCGACGAACGAAGCGTACCGCGTGAGGCCCGGCGGCGGCGGCGGAGGAGGAGGAGCCGCGACTGCTGTCGAGCAGGAAGAAGAGGCCGCTCCTCTCGCGGGCCCCGTGCGCCCGGCAGCAGCAGCAGAGGAAGAAGGATTCGGAGGAGGGGCAGACGATGACGCCGCGTGCCTCGACTACGACTCCTACGTCGCATATGCGGCGTACGCCCCTCCTGCTCCGCAGCCGCAGCCGCAGTCGAGCAGGCCGGCCCCCGGCTCGTGGGAGGCCGACCTCGCGCGGGAGATGCGGCGCACCGGCGGCGGCGGCTTCGGCGCCGGCCCCTCCTCGTTCGCTTCCACTTCTGCTTCCGCCGGCGCCTTCGTCGAGGTCAGCGCCGAGCAGCTGACCGCGATGACGCCCGGGGAGGCGGCCGCGGCGGCGGCCGAGGCCGCGGCCTCGGCGCAGCGCGCCGCTGCCGCGGCGAGGGCCGCCCGCGCGGCCGAGGAGGAGCTCGCCGCGGCCGGCATGGACGGGGACGGGCAGAGCGGAGCCCGTCTGGCGCAGCGCAAGCACCAGATCACGAGTCTGCTCCGGCACGCGCGCGTCAAGGAGGCAGAGTACGGCGCCGCCGCCGCGAGGGGCACCAAGACTAAGGGGGAGACGAGGGCAAAGTACGGATGGTAAAGAGGAAGAAAAAAATAAGGCCTGCTTTTTCTCTCTTCTTCTTCTTCTTCTTCTCGCTCCTCTCCGGCCGCTGCTTTGCGTCGTTCTTTGCCCTTTTTCCTTTCTTTTTTCTTTCTCTGTACTCTTTATCACGCTTTGTAAAATAAAGGAACACAAGAGAGTCAAATGAGATACAGCTTTGACTAAAAATGATGGTGAAGGAAGTTGAGATTTTTTATTTCAAAAATGACGAAAAGAAGAAAAAAACACTCGAGTAAAAAAAGGACCTCTCTCTCTCTCTCTCTTTTTCCGTCTCTCTCTCTCCCTCCCAGCAAAACAAGTAATGAGAAAGGGAAAAAATGACAATCCAAAGTCTCTACTTGCCGCGCTTGCCCTCCTTGCGCCGCACAAACTCGTCCTCGTAGCGCACACCTTTCCCCTTGTACGGCTCCGGCGGCCTCAGCTTCCGGATGTCAGCGGCGAACTGGCCCACCACAGCCTTGTCAGCTCCCGTGATGTGGATCGTCGTCGTCTTGTCGACCTTCACCTCGAGCCCCTTCGGCACGTCCATCTCGATCGGGTGAGAAAAGCCCAGGTTGAGCGTGAGCTTGTTCCCGGCCACCGAGGAGCGGTAGCCGACGCCGATCATGGTGAGCGTCTTGGTGAAGCCGGTCGAGGTGCCGACGACCATGTTGGAGGCGAGGGCGCGGACGAGGCCGTGGGTGGCGTTGGCGGCGCGGGTCTCGACCTTCTTGTAGACGCGGAGGGTGCCGTCCTCGAGCTGTTTTTTTTTTGGGGGGGGGAAGGTTTTTTGTTTGGTGTTGATGAGGTTCGGGAGGGTGAGCGAAAGAAAAGTCTGAGGCTTTTTTTCGACGGCTGATTTCGCTTCGCGGAGAGAAAAATGATCTCGCGCTCGACAGCATTTCGAGAGCGCGGCACGGGCTCTGTTGCCGTCACTGTGCAGATATTATCAGATGCTGATCATAGCGAGCGCTTCATTGGCTTGAAAAAAGAAAAGACGCGACTGAATTGCGAGGCGGAAAGGTGCAGCAGCCGGCCGTCGTCGCCGTTCTGCTTTTTTTTTTCACCGTCGCAGTTGTTCGGACAACGACGATGACGTCTTTCCGGCCTTGTTGCTGTGCTCAATTCCTAACCTTTTTGATCTCGACGAGGTCGGGATAGTTGAGCTCGAGCTCGCCCTTGGGCCCCTGTGAATGAATGGCGAATTCGTCGAGGTAAAGAGGGAGGAAAAGTCGTGAGTGGATTGCGTCTTCGCAGTCGCCACGCCGCATCTCCCGTCTCACGTTTTTTTTGCGTATTCTTCATCGGTCTCGCATTCCGCTTTATTCGCGTCAAAATTCCTCACCTTGACCTTGATGTACGCGTTCTCGAGCGTGACGTTGGTCCCCGCGGGGATAGAGATCGGGACCTTGCCCACGCGGGACTCTTTCGGTGCCTTTCCGGGCTCGAGAATCTGCGTCCTCGCGCGGACGACGAGCGCCGACGGGCGGGACGCCCTGCTGCTCGTGGAGGCCGCGCCCGCGGCGGGCATGGCGCGGCTTCGAAGCATCAAGGTGGACTGCATCGAATGTGCGGCGCAGTCGAAAGCGAGCGAGCGAGAGAGAGAGGGGAGCACACGCCGAGGGAAAGCGCGCGCGAATTGAAGAGAAGTGCGTGTCGGCGGCGGCTGACTGATTTTTTTCCCCGTTTTTTCTTTCCCCTAGCCACGCTACGTTCAACCTCCAACCGAGGTCCTGGCTCCTCCCTCGCCTTAAGTTTTTTTGATTTCATTTGTTTCCGGTTTTTACACTACAAACCTCGCCGGCGAAGGGGAATGGAGAGCGCGGCGTAGGAGCAAAGGGGGTCCGACTCTCCTCCTGGGAGGAGGAGCAGCTGGGAACGTTTGTTGGCGGCGAGGTCGGGAAGAGGGGAGCGCCGCGGGCTCTGTCGCCCCTCGGCCGCTGCTGCTCCCTCCTCCTTCGTCTTCTTCTACGTCCCTGAATGCCGAACCCTTCTCCTCCTTGTCTCCCACTCCCTCCTCCGTCTTCTCGACAGCGGCGAACCCAACCCCGGGCCCGGGAGCGACGGCGGCGGCCCGGGCCTGCGCCGCGGCGCGAGCGGCGGCAGACGGGGAGGGAGCCGGTTTCGTCTTCGCTCCCGCTCCGGCCTCGGCCTCTGCTTCCGCTGCTCTCGCGGCCTCGCGCGCGGCGAGCGCCGATTTCCTCCCGGCAGACAGGGCGGCCCCTCGAGCGGCGAGCGAGACAACAGTCGAGACGACGGAGGCCGCGGCAGCGACGGCGGCGACGGCGGCGAGGCCGCTGCCCGCAGGTCGGACTGCAGGCAACGAAGAGAGGGCCACCACCGCCGCCGCGGCCAGCAGCGGCGCCGAGGCCGCCGACCAGCCGGCGACGGCGCTCGCGGCCGCGTCGTTGACCCTGAACCTCGTGGCGAGCCTCGGGAGGTCGACGGGGGCAGGGGAGAGGGAGCAGGCGAGGACGGTCGTCGCTGCTAAAGCCGCCGTTGCTGCTGCCGCCGTTGTCGGCAAGACGCTCGCTGCCGAGGAAACTGTCGCTGCGGCGACGACGGCGGTGGCCGCGGCCGCGCTCGCCGCCCGGAGCCCCAGCGAGGCGGCTGCGTCGGCGTTGTTGAACGCGTCCCGAAGCGCAGAGGACCCGTCCAGGTTTCTCGAGACGCCAAGGGCGGCGGCGCCGGAGAGCAGGAGCGCGAGAGGGATGTGGGCGTCGGCCGCGGCCCTGGTCGCGGCCCCGAGCAGAGAAGTTAAAAAAACGGTGGAAGACGAGCTGCTCGAAGCAGCAGCAGCAGCAGCAGCAGGAGCAGCCCCGGCTCCAACGAACCCGAAAGAAGCCAAGAGCCCCGCACCTTGCCTCCCCGCGAAGAAACACAGCAGGCTCCCGACGGCGACCGCCCAGAGCAGCGGCTGCGTGCAGAAAGCCTCGAGCGCCGCCGCGGCGCCCCCGCCGCCGAGGCTCAGCCTCCTGGCGGCCCTCGCCGCCGCCCTCGCCCCGGCCGCCGCGTCGGCGCACTGCCACAGCGGCAGCGGGCCCTCGAAGGACCCCCCACGCCAAAACCCGGCTTTTAAAGACGAGGCAGAGTCCGATTTCTTCTTCTTCGAGAGGACTTTCACGCCGATGCCGTCGGGGACGCCGTCGCGCCACTCGCCCTCGTACCGTCCGCCCCTGGGGAAAGCGTAGACCCCGCGCCCCGACTTGAGCCCGGCGTGCCACTGGCCCTCGTAGCGCGCCCCGGAGGTGTAGCGGTAGACGCCCAGGCCCTGCTTGGAGGCAGAGGCGGGGGCGTCGGTGTTTGTCGTCGCCGTTGTCGTTGACGCTGCTTCGGCGGTCGAAGAAGAAGAACCTCTCCCGATCCCGCCCCTGCCCCTCCCCGGTGCCCCCCACTCCCCGGAATAGAGCCCCCCGTCCGCGTGCTCGTAACTCTCCGGGAACGCGTTCCCGCCCCAGGAGCCCAGCAGCACGCGAGAAGAAGCCAGCGAGGCCGCGGCATCGCCGAGGCACCAGGCGAGCGCGAAGGGCAGGGCCGCGTCGCCGCCCGCCGCGAGCGCGAAGGCGAGGGCGTGGCCGTAGCTCCCCGACGGGGAGAGAGCTCCCGCGCTACTCGTGAAGAGGCCCCCGCCGGAGCCGACGGCCGCGGCGGTGAGGAGGGCGCGCTCCGGCTTGCGGCGGCCGGAGAAGACGACGAAGCCTCCGAGAGACGCCGCCAGCAGAGCCGAGAACAGAGCCGTCGCCGCCGCCGCCGCCAGGAGCGAGAGCGGGGGCAGAGGGGCACTTCCTGCTGCTGCTCCCCCGGAGAAGAAGACGCGGAGGGCGAGGCAGGGGAACGTGAGGTAGGTGGCGAGGGTGGAGCCGGCCTGTCGTTTTTTTGTTGTTGTCGTCGAGGTTCAGAGTTTCGATTCAATCATTCGAGTCTTTCTGAATCTCTCTTCTTCCCTCTCTCTACAGACTCGCCTGCACTTCCGCTTCCCCTATCACCCCCCCGGCACGGAGCAGGGCACCGGCCGCAATCATCCCGAGGGCTGCAGCGACCAGGGACGCGGTCTCGAGGGCCATTTTGGTGGTAGAAAAAAAGAAACGTTTTCCCCTTTTTTCAAAATGCCGAGCTCGATGGTCGAACCAAAAATGAATTCAACTGGAAAAAAGGAAAAATCACGGGTTCTCTCTTTTCTAACAAGCACCCGCCCCAACTACAGAAAACAAACTCTCTCTCTCTCTCTCTCTCATGTTCTCTCTCAAGCCACCTCCCCTCCCCTCTCTCTCTCATCCTCTCATACTCTCATTCTCTTTCTTAAAGTAAATAAATGATCCCTTTTCCGAATCTCCGTCTCTTTTACTCCTCGGAAGCGTCCAGCTTGACCTTTGACAGAGCGGCGCCCGCGGCCGCCTCGACCCTCTTCCTCAGCCCCTTCCCGGGCAGGGCCGCGGTCACCTCGGCGCCGAAGGACTGGACAAGTACGCGGCGCGCCGTGACGCCGTCGATGCCGCGGGACCTGGAGTGAGTGTTGGATTTTGTTTTCGAAGGAGGAATGAAGAAGGGAAAAGTGAGTACGAAAGAGAGAAGAGAAAGAGCGTGCGAGAGAAAAAGAGCGAGAAAAAACGTGGAAAAGAGAAACGAAAAAAAAAACTCACTTGAAGTAAAACATCTGCTCCTCCTCCAGGTCGGATACCGCGCACCCGTGCGTGCACTTGACATCGTCGGCCACGATCTGCAGGTTGGGCTTCACGTTGACCGTTGCCCTGCGCGCCAGCAGCAGGTTCCGCGAAAGCTGCTTCGCGTCGGTCCGCTGCGCCTCGCGCCCGACGCTGACGCCGCCGTCGAAGACGGCCCTCGAGGTCGCGGACGCCGCGATCGCCTTGTGCAGCTGGTCTGCCGCGCCCTCCGGGAAGTCCATGGCGAGCCTCGTGTGCAGGTCGACGAGCTGATTTTCACCGGCCAGGATGAACGACCGCATCGACGTCGTGGTCGAGGGGCCCAGCTGCCTGATGTCGACGTCGGCGCGCGAGATCGAAGCGCAGCCTCCCGTCCTCGCCTCTGTCAGATTGTACGTCGAGTCCTCGGCCTGGTCCACAAGGGTCTCCTTGGCGTGCCAGGTCCCCTTGGGCTCGAGCTCGACGTAGCTGTGGTTGAGGGTGGCGCCGGAGGAGAGGAAGAGCTCGGCAACGGGGACGTTGAGCCTGTGGCTTGAAGTTGAGGAGGAAGACTTCGAAGAGGAAGAAGAGGTCGAAGTCGAGGCAGAGGCGCCGCCGTCGCGCGAAGAAGAGGCGACGCCGCAAAACTCCTCGACGACCGTGGCCTCCGCCCCGGCGCCCAGCGAAACCAGCAGCCTCGGTGCGGAGATTGAGGGCGAAGGAGAAGAAGAGGAAGAGGTTGTGGAAATGTACAAAACATGGACGGGCTCGGGGAACGACACGTCGGCCGCGACGGCGACGACGACGGCCGACGAGGCGACACCGCCGTTGAGCATCGCGAAGGGCCCGCCGCGCTCGCCCGCGGCCCTGCCCAGCAGTTTCAGGGACTCCGAGTCTGCATTCTCAATCCCGCCGAGCACAAAGCGCTTGTTGCTGGTGGCCCCTTTAGATAAGTCGGCGCGGAACACGCCGTCGACGACGACGAGCGTCGCCGCGGCGCCCTCGAGAGAGCGAGCGGCAACGACGTTCGCCAAGAGCTCGTCTTCGATGCTCCCGCTCCCGGTTCCGTTTCCGCTGCTGCCCACGACGACGGCTCCGGCGGGCCTCTCGAGGATCGGGGAGATGTCGGTGAACCTGAAGGCCTCGACGCGGGTGGTGGGCATGCGCATGGTCGGGGAGAGGAGCGCAGCGCGGCTGGTGGAGCGGAGGGCGGTGAGGCTGTTTTTTTTTTTTTTTTTTTGAGGTGACCGATTTCAAGCAAAAAAGGGGGGGTGAGGGCCAAGTTTTCTCTTCTTCGTTCATCGTTCGTCGGCTGAGTTTCGAAAAGAGTCGTCCCCGAAAAAAAACATCTTCTTCTTACCATTCGGGCATCTTGTCGCCACCAGCTGCCCCGCTGTCGACGGCCGCGAGCGTAGCGGCGATCCAGGGGTCCGCAGAGGTGCCGCTCGCGGAGGAGGAGGATGGAGCTGATGCTGCCGCCGTCGGTGCTGCTGCTGCTGCTACAGCTGCTGCGGCAGCGAGAACGATCGGAGGCGCGGCGCCGCTCCGCTTGAGGAGACGCGGCTTCGGCGACGGCACTACGGATCGCCAGGGAGCTCCTGTAAGAGACAGAGCATGCGTGTTTGGAAAACGACGTTGAGACTAAGAACAAGGGCGGGGGAGGGGCCTCAAGACGCAAAGAAAGCATTCAAGCGGATATCTAGCCACCGGCGGAAAAAAACCTCTCATCGGACTCCAGAAACGAACAACAACGCACCAGCAGCTCGTCCTCCTCTCGCCACGCCAGCGGCAGCAGCAGAAGCAGCGTGCTCGCGAGCAACGCTCCGAGCGCTGCAGGGCGCGAAAGATGACATAGCTAAAAAATAGGTGAAGAAGAAGAGAGAAGAAAACGCCAACCTTTTCGTTTTTTTTTGCAAGTGATTTCGCCTCATCACAAAGAAATCTTCTCGTCGAATCACCCCCCCTGCGCGAGGCTCTCCAGGATCAGACCGTACCCTTCGCTCACGGGCTCGCCCGCCGCCACGCTCGCGGCGATCGCCGCCACGTCTGCGTGAGAAAGCGACGGCTGCTTCGCCAGCCAGAGCAGCAGATGAAAATCCGCAAACCTCAGGGGCGCGGGCTGCCTCTTGGCCGAACTCAAAAAACTTGCGAGCTCGGCCGCGCCCTGCGGAAGCAGCCGGTTCTCGACGGCGAACGATGACCGCAGGGGCCCGCCGTGGTCCCTGATCGGCACGGGAACCAGGAAGTAGTCGTTGTCGACCTGCGAGGCGTCCTTGCCGGCGACGATGACGGGGTTCTTCTTCTTCGGCTCGTTCGGGTCGACGAGGCGGGAGACGCCCGACGGAGGGGGCGGAGTCGCCGCCGGGGCTTCCCCGCCGCCGCCGCCGCCGCCGCCGTGGCCGCCTTCGCCTTGGCCTTCGCCGGTTTCCCCCCCCCCGTTCCCGGGCTTGAGCCATCCGTCCCTGTTGAGCCTGACGCACTGCGCCGAGACCTGGAACGCCTCGAAGTGGACGTCGGCGGGCGCGGCTGCCGCCGCGGAAGCCCCGGCGGCCTCCGCGTCGGCGGCCGGCGCGCACGAGACGACGGCGACGACGGCGGCCGGGCCGACCTCGTCCTGCATCGCGCTCATCTGCCGCAGCTCCCGGTCCGAGACGATGAAGTCGCGGGGCTTTCTGGACTGCGCCAGGATCCAGCCGACCTTGCGGAGGCTGTCGAGTGAGGCGTCGTCGTCGCAGGTGTTGTCGTGGGGGTGGGGGTGGCGTTTGGGTTTTTGAGAGAGAGTGAGAAAAGAAAGAAGAAACCCCGAAACCGAGGAAGAGGTGGGGAAGAAAAGAAAAGAAAAACTCCTACCCGAGCTGCTCCGCGACGAAGTCGGCGAGCTGCTCGTCCGGGCCGCCGCGCTCCATCCGCACGCCGTCGGCCGTGCACTCCTGGGGGGGCTCGAAGATGGCTTCGACGCGCGCGACGACGCTCCTGGGCGGCTTCTCCTCCCTTCCCCGCCCTTCTCCGTCGCCCTCGCCGCCGTCGTCCCCGCCGTTGGCGGCCGCCGCCTCTGCTGCTGCTGCTGCCGCTTCCTCCGTCTCCATCGCTGCGTCGCCCCCCCCTTCCTCCTCCTTCGCCCCTTCCTCCTCCTCCTCGACCTCCTCAAACCGCCCGTACAGGATCCCTGCCCTCGCGACGCTGAAGTTGGTCATCCCCGAGACGTAGGCCTGGAACGCGTCGGCCGCGTGCCGCTCGAGGCTCGCGGCCGTCAGGCCGCCGCCGGGCGCGGCCTGCCTCTCTACGCGCACGAACCTCGAGATCAGCTCGCCCATCGTCATCTTGGCGCCGAAGGATTTTTCTTCCGGCTTCGCGACCGGGGCGACTTCGCGCTCGAAGGGGTAGTGGAGGTGGAGCAGGGAGCCGTGGGCGATCCCGAGCGAGGCCAGCGGGGACGAGGCGGCGGCAGACTTGTCGAGCGTGGCGACGGCGGCGGCGGTCGAGGAGGCGGTGGCGGAGAGCAGGGCCGCGTCGAAGGAGAGCGTGGCGTCTTCGGGGGATACGCCCGTGGTCTCCTGGATGGCGCGGAGGAGGTCGGCGAGCGTGGCCGAGTCCGGGACGGTGACGCGCTCGAGGCCGTCGCTGTTGAGAGGTGAAGACGTTTTTTTTTTTTTTTGAAAAAGAGAGAGGAGGTTGAGAGTCGAGAGGGAGAGGCGCGATGCATCGGTTTGGGCATCGAGACCGCTGCTTCTTTCTCTGCGCTCGCCTTTCTCGTTTCTCTGCTTCTCTCTCGCTCTGCTCTTTCAACAGATCTAGACTCACCGGCTCCGGAGCCTCACGATCATGGCGAAGAAAGAGCAAGAGAGGGAGAAAGCGAGAGAGCGGAGAGAGAAAAGAGGGAAGAGTTTCTTGTCTCTCGACGCTGTGTCCTTTCTATTATCGCTGCTTTTCTGGAAAACACGACTGCGGCGAGGATTTTTTTTTTCCTTCTTCATTTTCGACGAAACAGCATTTGAATGGCGCCGCTCTCTCCCTCTTCTCCGCGCATCGACAGCCGCGCCGCTCTCGTGCCAGGCGACGACCTCCTGAGCTCCCTCGCCATCCAGCACAAGAGGAACGCGAATGGCGACCCGGCGACAGCAGCAGCAGGAGCGGGCGAATCCTCAATGCTCACGGCGGCGGTGACGACGTTTCCCAACGACGCCGACTCTTCCACCTCTTCCGCCGCCGCCTCCTCCTCCTCTGCTTCTGCCTACGCCGCGGGGGAGCGAGCCGCCCTCGCCCGCGCCTTCCGCGAGGCCCTGCCCTCCCAGCAGGCCCTGGGCGCGCTCGCCAACGCCGTCACGAGCCTTCAGTCCCGCGTCGGAAGCAGCGAGGCCGTCTCGAGGGAGGCGGCCGCGGCCGCCGCCGCCGCCGCGGCGCTCGCGCGGTCGGTGGACGAGCGCTTGACGATCCTGGAAACGGGCCGCCTTCCGGCCCTCGAGGCCGCGGGCGGGGCGCGGGAGGCCGCCGAAGGGCTGAGGGGCGTCCTCGAGGCTCTCTCGTCTTCTCTCACCAAGGTGGCGGAGAGCGCGGTCGAGAGCGCGAACAATAGGAACAGCACCAGCTTCGGGGGCATCGCCGCGTCGCTCGCTCTCTCTGCGATCAACGCCACCGAGGCCGCCGCGGCGAGGCTGCTTCTGGGGAGCGGCGGCGCGGCGTCAGCAGCAGCGAGCTCCTCAACTCCCTCTTCTTCGTCGGCGACTGCAGTCGCTCTGGGCGCCGCGCTCACGGTTGCGTCGCTCGAGGCGCTGATGCTGTCCTCCGATTTCGTTTCGCGCAACCTGCTCCCACGGCCGCTCTCGCGGGCCGTGAGGCCCGCGAGGGGGGCCCTGCGGGCGGCGCGGGCCGCGGCGTGGGGCGCCGGGGCGGTGCTCGCGGGCTGCGCGCTGCGACGGGCGTGCTTCGTCCTGGCGGAGAGGGCGACGCGGCGACCGGAGCAGCAGCGGGAGGAGGAGAGGGAGGAGGAGGAGGGGGGGGAGGCTGCTGCTGCTGCTGTTGAGGATTTGGGTCCCGTTGTCGCCCCCGAGCCGTCGCTGGCCGTGTAAATACTTTTGAGAGCGAAAAGCGAAGGTGGGGAGCGCCTCCAAGTGGCGGAAGGAAGCGAGAACGTTCTCGACGAGGGCTTTTCGTCAGCCGTTCACTCCTTTCGATTCACACTTTCTTTCCAAACTGTAGAAGCCCGGAGCTTCTCTCCCTCCTCCTCGTCAAGACACCATGCCCGCTCCAGCTGGGCCCAAGATATTGAACAGGGCTGCGGCGGCCACAACGCCGGCTACACCGGCCAAGGCCGCGCCCAAGATACTGGTCAAGGCGGCGAAGGCTCCTGCGGTGGCAGCGCCTTTATTCGGTGAGAACCAAATGTTTCCGTCTGTTTCTCTCTCTGTGTGTCCCTCCCCTCTCCAACTTGAATGCTTGGCGAGAGAGACGGACACGCCGGAGCAGCTAGCGGAGTCGTGGGAAGAAAATATCCCAACAAGAAGCGACGCGAGCGAGCAGCCGCCTTCGTCGCCGATGGGGGCGCGTCTTCGCCGACGTTATTTTGCCGCCGCCTGCTCTCTCGCGCCCCCCCCAAAAAACCAAACTCGACGTCGGCCACTCAACTCACCCACTCCACAAAAAAAAAAACAGAGCCCGTCGCGCTCCCCGCCGGCGCCTCGCTCAACGACTCGATCGACTTCCTGCTCGAGATCCTCTTCGCGCCGGACGTGCCCAAGCCCAGGCGCCTGGGAGCCGCCGTGGGGCTCGCCTCGCTCGCGAAGAACGACGCCGCCGCCGCCAGCAGCGACGAAGCCGCCGCCGCGGCCGCCGCCGTCGCTCTGCTGACTTCGGGCCTCTTCGAGACGCTCGCGGCGGCCGCCTCGACCTCGGAGCCCTCCGCGGCGAAGAGAGAGGGGGCCTTCCTCGCCGTCGCGGAGCTCGCCAAGGCCGCCGGGGAGAAGAAAAAGGCGACCGACGCCTCCGCTCCCGCCTCTTCTGCCCCTGCTGCTGCTGCTGCTGCCGCCCCGTCGACCCCGCGGGCAGCCGCCGCCGCGGCCGCCGCCGCGTCCTCGGCCCTCCGCTGCCTCGAGCCCTCGCTCGCCCCCTTCCTCCAGCGCGCCCTCGACGCCTCGGCGGACAAGAGCCCCGACGCGCGCGCCGCCGCCGCCGACGCCGCCTCGGCGCTCGCGGCCCAGGGCATGCACCCGGCGGCGTTCGGCGCCGACGCGCCCTTTGGCCTCCTCGGCCCGCTGCTCGCGTCGACCGACCCTGCGAGGTCCTGGCAGGAGAAGGCCGCGGCCATCTCGGCCCTGCGCCGGGCCCTGTCCCGCAACCCCAGGGCGGCCACCAACAGGCTCCCGCTCATCGTCCCGCTGCTGACGTCGACGATGTGCGACGCGCGGAAGGAGGTCCAGGCGGCCTCGGCGAGGCTGGGACCGGAAGCGCTCGCGCTCGTCGGGAACCGCGACCTCGAGCCCGCGGTCCCGGCGCTGCTCGACGCGATGGCGCACCCCGACCGCGTCGTCGACTGCGTCGGCCGCGTGGCCTCGACGACGTTTGTCCAGCCCGTCGAGGCCCCGGCGCTGGCGGTGCTGGTTCCCCTGCTGCTGCGCGGCCTGCGGACGAAAAACACCCCCGCGATCCGCAAGACGGCGAAAATCACGGCAAACATGGCGAAGCTGGTGTTTTCCCCTCGGGACGCCGCGGCGTTCTTCCCGACGCTGCTGCCGCTTCTGGAGAAGGCCGCGGCCGAGACGGCCAACCCGGAGTGCCGCGAGGTGGTCGAGGACGCGGTGACGGCGCTCAGGGCCGCGGCCGACGCCGCGGGCGCGGCGCCGCCGGAGAAGCTGTGGGCCAGGGGCGACTCCGAGGCCTGCGTCCGCGGGGCCATCGAGAGGGCGGTGAGCGCCAGCGCTGCTGCTTCCGCCGCCGCAAACGGAGAGGCGAATGGAAACGGCGCCGCGCCTCCTGCTGCCTCCTCGCTGCTGCCTCTCTCTTCCTCGCTGGCCGATGCCGCGATCGCCTACGCCGCCGCCCTCGGCCGGGCGCTGTCCGCCGACAAGATCTTCTCTCCGATCTCCTGGACCGACGCGGTCTCCCCCTTGATCCGGCCGTTCGTGCCCTCGGCCGAGGCCGCAGCCGCCGCGGCCAGGGCCTGCGCTCACGCCGCCAAGGCGGCCACGCACGTGCCCGGCGACGGCGCGTCCGAGTCGGACGACGACGGCGACGACGAGGAGAACCACGGGCCCCCGCTCTGCGACTGCGAGTTCTCGCTGGCCTACGGGGGCAAGATCCTGCTCTCCAGCGCGAGGCTCAAGCTCCGCCCCGGGGCCCGCTACGGCCTCTGCGGCGCCAACGGCGTCGGCAAGTCCACGCTGCTCCGCGCGATCGCCGACGGCAAGGTCGAGGGCTTCCCCGACCGGTCGCAGCTCCGGACGGCGTACGTCGAGTCGAACATCGACGCCGAGGCCGACTGCGGCGTGGCGCAGTACGTCTACGAGCACCCGGAGCTGGCCGCCGAGGGGGAGCAAGACAGGCCCAGCGTCGAGGACGTGGACCGCGTGCTGGAGCAGATCGGCTTTGACGCGGCGGGCCGCGCCGCGCCCGTCGCGAGCCTGTCGGGGGGGTGGAAGATGAAGCTCGCGATCGCCAGGGCGATGCTGCTCAGGGCGCAGCTCCTGCTGCTGGACGAGCCGACCAACCACCTCGACGTCGCCAACGTCAAGTGGCTGGAGGAGTTTCTGACGCGCAGGGCCGAGAAGGAGAGAGAGGAGGCGGCCGACGGGAACGGAGCGCCGACCCCGACGGCGACGACCCCGACGGCGCTCATCGTCTCGCACGACGCGGGCTTCCTCGACGCCGTCTGCACCCACGTCATCCACTACCACCGCCAGCGCCTCGACGTCCACAGGGGCAACCTGACGGCCTTCGTGGCGGCCTACCCCCCGGCCAGGGCCTTCCTCGACCTCGAGGCCACCACCGCCGAGAAGCCGTTTGCGTTCCCGCTCCCCGGCATCCTCGTCGGCGTCTCCTCTCGAGACAGGGCCATCCTCAAGATCCGAGACGCGGCGTTCACCTACCCCGGCGCGCCCCTGCCGCAGCTCTCGGGCATCAACATATCCGTGTCCCTGTCGTCGCGCATCGCCGTGCTGGGGGCCAACGGGGCCGGCAAGTCGACGCTGATCAAGCTGCTGACCGGGGAGACGGTCCCGGACAGCGGCACCGTCTGGGCGCACCCGAACCTGCGCGTCGCGTACGTGGCGCAGCACACCTTCCACCACCTGGAGAAGCACCTGGACCAGACGCCGCTGGCGTACCTGCAGTGGCGGTACGGGAGCGGGGAGGACCGCGAGGGGCTCGAGAAGGCCGCGAGGCAGGCGAGCGAGGAGGAGAAGGCCGCGATGCTCCGGCCGATCCCGATCCACGAGAACGGCCAGGGGGAGACGCGCGTCGTCGAGGAGCTCTGCGGGCGCCGCAAGCTGAAGAACTCGTTCGAGTACGAGGTCAAGTGGCGCGACCACCACCGCAAGCACAACAGCTGGATCCCGCGCGAGAGGCTCGAGGAGCTGGGGTTCTCCAAGGCGATCGCCGAGGTCGACGTCGCCGAGGCGACGAGGCAGGGGCTGCTGGGCCCCGGCGCGAAGGAGTTCACCACCTCGGTGATCATCTCGCACCTGGGCGACTTCGGCCTCGACGAGGAGTTTGCGGCGCACTCTGCGATCCGCGGGCTCTCCGGCGGCCAAAAGGTCAAGGTGGTGCTCGCCGCGGCGTGCTGGAACTGCCCGCACGTCGTCATCCTCGACGAGCCGACAAACTTCCTGGACCGCGAGTCGTGCTCGAGCCTGGCGGCGGGCCTCGACGCCTTTGGCGGCGGGGTCGTCATCATCAGCCACAACTCCGAGTTCACCTCGCAGGTCTGCGACGAGGTCTGGACCGTCGCGGACCGCAGGGTCGCGGTCGAGCGGGAGGGCGCCGCGGCGGCGCGCGCTGCCGCCGAGGGCGAAAAGTCGTCGACCGTCTCCGTGTTTCTGCCGAGGAACCGATCTGGGAAGGACCTGGTCCTGGAGGGGGCCGAGCTGGACGCGGCGATTCTCGAGGCGGCGCAGCTGAAGGAAGCGAAGAAGGAGGCCGCGAGGCTGAAGAAGATCGAGAAGGAGGAGGCGAAGAAGCTCAAGGCTTCGAGGCGGCATTAAGAAAAAAAAAGTGTTTTAGGGAGGGAGAGAAGAAAACTATTCTTTTATCTATTTTCGTTGCTCATCACTTTATAATTTGGGATACCGAGAGAGAGAGGGAGAGGGAGAGGGGGAGAGAGAGACGAATCGGGGGGTCTGCATCTGGGCCAGGGTGGAGGGGAGATTTTTTTTTTGGTGGGGGCGCGCGCTGCGAGAGAACGAGAAAGAGAGAGAGAAGAGAGAGCAACTTGCAACTCGAGTGAATTCAGGGGGAAAAAAAAAGCTCGAGTTTACTCTTTCTCTCTCGTTTCGGAGGCACCGCCCTCTTAGACACTTGAAACTTTCCTGGCACCTCTAACGCGCTGATCTCTAGCGAGCGCGTGTCGCAGCAGCAACCATGCGCGCCAACGCCCGTGCTCCAGGCCACACGAAGCCGGCGACGGCGACGACGACGAATCGAGCCGTCGTCGCTGGCGGCGGCATCGGCCAGCTCACGCCCGCATGCGCCACGGACGGCGCCTGCTCCTCCTGTCGCCGCCTCCCCTCTGCTCTCCGCGCCCTGTCGTCAGCGAGTTCGGAGCAATCGTGCGAAACTGGCGCGGGACTTGGAACGCACGCTCGGCTCTCCACGAGGCCGCTAGGGTCGGCCGCCATGCGAATCTCGCGGCTTCAAGCCGTCGCCGCGTCGGCAAGGGCCGCGTCGGGGGCGGCAGCAGCGGTGGCAGCAGAGGCAGAAGAGGCCGGCGAGAGGAACAGGGCATCCTCCTCCTCCTCCTCCTCCTCCTCCTCCTCCTCGTCTTCCTCCTCCACCGCAGCAGCAGGCCGCGCCCGACGCGGCGCCCTCTCCCTGGGGAGCCCGCAGGCGAACCCGAGCCTCACGAGCGACAGGGGGGCGGCGGAGAGGAAGGCGGCGGCCGCCGCCCGCGAGGCCCGCAGCAGGCTCCGCCGGCTCAAGGGGGCCGACTCCGTGCTCGCCGTGCCCCTCGTGAAAGAATCTCGCGGAGGAGGAGGAGAAGAAGCGGCGTACGGCGAAGACGGCGTTGGCGGCGACGACGACACACCGAAGAAGAAGACGCAGAAAGAGAAGAAGGCTGCCGCCGCGCCGCGGGGGACCACCTCCTCCGCCGCCGCGCTCGCCAGGGCCGCGGCCCTCTCCGCCCCCCGATGGCTGAAGACCGTCCCCGTCGCCGAGATCCAGAGGCAGCGCGCCGACCTCGAGGCCGACCGCAGGGTCAAGCTCGAGGCGCGGCTCGGCGACGCGCCGCGCGTGTCGCTCGCGTCGCCGGCGTCGTCGCGCAACGCCCGCGCCCGCGCGCAGCGGTCGACGCACGACCCCCTGGCGAAGAAGGCCTTCGAGGTACTCGACGAGCAGGAGCGCGCCGAAGCGGAGCGCAGGAGGATGCTGACGTTTGTTCCCGGGGACGGCGGCGGCGGCAAGGGCGAGAAGGAGCACGCCGACTTTGCGGCGCTCGCCGACAAGACGGGCGCGCCGCAGTGGTGGGCCGTCGAGCCCGTCGACCCGTCGGCGCGCAAGGCGAGCTCCGTCGCGCGCTGGCTCGAGCAGGCGCCCATCCGCATCGCCGGGTTCAAGGGCACCGTCGAGGCGTGGGTCCCCAAGAAGGTCGTCAAGGCGTGGTCGTTCGCGGCCAACAGGCCCGGCAAGCGCTCGGTCGCCTTCCGCGACGGCGCCGTCGTCTTCTTCAAGGCGGCGATGGACCAGGAGCTCGGCCAGTACATCTCGTCGTCGATCGTCGACATGTCGATCGTCGACCCGATGAAACCGCGCACGGGCCGCATCTTCGGCTACAGCGAGTCCGTGAGGCTGCGCGGCTTCCCGGTCCCGGACCAGGTCCCGGTGCCGCTCGGCAGCGCCGGCGAGGGCGGGCCCCGCGGCGCCGGCGGCGGCCACGCGCTGCTCCGCGAGGCCAGGGAGTGGCTTGAGCGCGAGGAGGAGTGGGACCGCGCCGAGACCTGGGCGTTCGACAACCCCGCGGACGCCAAGCTGCCGACGCTCGAGGAGGAGCTGGCCGAGCGCGTCGCCAGGGAGGTCGCCCTCGGACGCAGGATGCCGGCGGCGGAGGAGGAGAAGCGCGCGGCCGTGGACGCCGCCGTGCGGAGGCTCTCGGGCGGCGCGCTCGAGGGGCTGGACCACATCGCGGCGTCGGCGGTCGCCAAGGCCGAGAACAAGGCGATGCTGGCGAGTTATTCCGCCAAGAGAGCCGCCGATGGTGCCGCCGCAGCGGCTGCGGCTGCGGCTGCTGCTGCTGCGGGGGAGGAGCGGGAGGAGGAGGAGGAGGAGCAGGGGGGGGGCTTTGGGCGGCGCGTCGTCGAGGCGTCGAGGCTGGCCGCGGCCGCGACGGCGAGGGCCGCGACCGCCGCGGCCGGGTGGAACGTCGGCGCCCCTCCTCCGTCGCTCTCCGGCAGGTACTTTGGGGGGCGCGGCGGCGGCGGCAGAGGCGGAGGCGGAGGGAGGAGAGGAAGGGGAGGACAAGGAGGAGGGTTTAGGGAGGAGCGCGAGCACCGCGAGTACGCGCCGCGAGGCGGCGCGCGGGGCGGCCGCGCAGGGGGCGGAGGCGGCAGGGAGAGAGGCGGCGGGGGCTGGGCGAGCAACAGCAGCGGAGGCGGAAACGACTTTGATGACTTTGACTCCTTTGCCGGCGGCTACGGCGGCGGCGACGATGGGTTCAGCGTCGGCGGGGCGTGGGGCGACGACGGCGCTGCCGCAGCCGGTCTCGGCGGCGGCGACGCTCAGCAGCAGAAATTCGACGCCGGCGCTGCGGCGGCGCGCGACTTTTACGAGAGCGACGCCGCGGCGGCGCTCGGCGGCGGTGGGGACAGCTGGCAGAGCTCCTCCTCGTCGTCATTCCCTGCCGCCACTGCTGCCGCAGCAACCTCCTACGACGACTTCGACGACGAGGGCGAAGGGGCTCCTCCTCCTCCCGGAAAGGGCTCGTTCGAGTTGGCGTTTGAGATCCTCGGACTCGGA
>Ga0315274_10002197_pt1 | contig 29660 bp, 24 predicted proteins | sample YL17G02_20_MG_FD_203700 | JGI IMG/M metagenome (GOLD analysis project Ga0315274, IMG submission 203700) | Sediment microbial communities from Yellowstone Lake, YNP, Wyoming, USA - YL17G02_20 | ecosystem: Environmental > Aquatic > Freshwater > Lake > Sediment | place: USA: Wyoming | collected...
TACATCCACAATCCGGGCAGGTGAAACCATCCGGCCAACGAAGCGCATACAGATAGGTGCGGCAAGCATCTTCGTCGCGAAAACGCCGCTCGAGGTCAATCAGCGCCCGTGGGTAATCCTCGCTCATGCAACAATACACTACAGATTGGGCTAGGTTGAGTCAAGTAAATATCCCTATTTCCAAATCGGACGTTTCTTTCGTGCGCCCGGCAGGGCGCCTTCGCCCTCGTTCCCAAGTTGAACTTGGGAACGAGATGATTCGGCACTTGAACTCACGGGTGTATTGACAACCGCGGCCTTCATCTACAAGTCTTCCCAGTCCCTTCAGTCCTCTTGACCCTTGCATGCAGCTTCAGCACACCTATCTCCTTCATCTCTCTCTATCCCCGTATCCCCTTTCCTTACACCGTTTCCTGTTGCAACGGGGAAGAATCTTTGAGAGACAGGTTTTCACGCCGCACGACCGCAAACTCGAAGCGGCCCGCGCCGAACGAAAAATGCGTCGCCAGGCCGCCTTGGAGGACGTGCTCGAACAAATCCCTTGCGTATTACAGTACGCTATGGCAAACTAACCCCACCGGGCGAAATAGAGGCCGTTCTTGCTGGCGAGCAACCGGTCAAGGCTTGCCCGCCTCTGGCGGGCCTATCAGGTGATTGCGTGAAATACCGTGGCAGATAGCAGCGGACAGAAAGGGCGTTCCGTATTGTGTCTCCGGGAAACAGAGAGGAGGGTCATGTCGTGAATCGCAGTCGAACAGCGGACCGCAAAGCCGTCGATCATTTCATCCTCGCATTTATCGTTTGCTCCGCTCATCTCGCGCTCCTACTGGCCGGAGCACCGTCCGCGTTCGCGGATACAACCTACCAATTCGAACGCATGTGGCCCACACTGCAGCAGCCTTGGTATTTGCACGGTTCATGGCAGATTGCGGTCGACAGGGAAGGTAGTATCTACGTTACGCAAGCCATGACCCCAGACCGGATCGTGAAACTCACATGCGACGGATCTGTTGTAGCCTCTTTCGGAAGCCCCGGACCTTCGGCGGGGCAGTTCTGCGCTGTAACCACGGATTCAGGGGGCTACATCTATGTTACCGAAACATGGCATCACCGCATACAGAAATACAGCCCTGACGGAGAACTGCTCGCCACTTGGGGAGGAAGAGGAAGCAATCCCGGTCAATTCGAGCAACCCAATGCCCTGGCTGTGGATGGCGTAGGCAATATCTACGTCGTGGACAACGGTAACCGGCGCATTCAGAAGCTAGGTCCGGATGGGACACTGCTTGCGGTGTGGGACGCTCAAGGCAGCGATCCTGGCCAATTCAACGGACCAGTCGGCGTGGCCGTGGACACGGCAGGAAATGTCTATGTATCGGACAGCGGCAACGACCGTATTCAGAAGCTATCCTCCGATGGAACCCCAATTGACGCTTGGCCCGTCGCCGGGGCGTCTCTTATTACGACAGACGCAACGGACAACATCTACGCTTGTGTAGGAGCTGACGTCAAGAAGTTCCGCGCGGATGGAACGTTACTCGCGACGTGGGAAGGCATAGGCGCCTCTGGCAACCCTAATGCCAATGTAGGAGTGGACTCGGCCGGCAATATCTATGCGTGCGACACTGACTCCATCCGCAAGTTTTCGCCTAGCGGCGTGCTCCTTGCAGCCTGGACATGTAAGGGAAGTGCGCCGGGGGAGCTTGACGGTCCTGATGGAGTCGCGGTGGACCCAGCAGGCAACATCTATGCGACCGAGTACTTCCCGAACAACCGGGTTCAGAAACTGGCGCCGGACGGGACATCCCTCGCGCAATGGGGAAGTTCTGGCGAGGCGCCAGGACAGTTTCGAGCCCCACAAGGTATAGCGCTAGATGCAGCAGGGAATGTTTACGTAGCGGATACCTTCAACGACCGCGTACAGAAGCTTGGGCCCGGCGGCGCGCTGCTCGCGGCATGGGGAAGCCCTGGCAGCGCGCCGGGGGAATTCTCAAGGCCTGCCGATGTCGCCGTTGATATCGCGGGCAACATTTACGTCGCTGATACAAATAACAACCGAATCCAAAAACTGGCTTCGGACGGCAGCTTCCTCGCAGCATGGGGAAGCCCAGGCGCCGAGCTTGGACAATTCCAGTATCCAATGGGTGTTGCGGTGGATTCAGCGGGCAATGTCTATGTCGCGGATTTCGGGAACGACCGTGTGCAGAAGCTCGGCCCTGACGGAACGCCCCTCGATATGTGGGAAGGGTTGGGAGGGTTTCAAAGCGGCGGTCCCGTTGACGTGGTATTGGATGGCGCAGGCAACATATATGTGGCGGAGACCTCACACATATTCTATAACCAGATCCCGCGTATCTTGAAGATTGGCTCCGATGGAATACCGGGCACAATATTGGGGGATTTCGGGGTAGGCGGCGGTCAGATCATATGGCCGAATGGAGTGGCGGTCGACCAGTCTGGAAACATCTACGTATCGGATGTTTTCAGCAACAGGATCCAGAAGTTCAAAGCCGTGACGCCTAGTTCGAATTCCAAGGCGATCATCGTCGCCGGCGGAGGACCGTTCGAGGGAAACAACCTGTGGGATGCGACCCAGACCTGCGCTAACTTTGCCTACCGGGCGCTGACCTGCCAGGGGTTCACGAAGGACACGATCTATTACCTCTCTGCCAACACGCAATTGGACCTGGACAACAACGGCCTCGCGGACGACGTGGACGCTGATGCAACTAACCTGGGCCTGGAGACTGCCCTGACTACCTGGGCTCCGGCACAGCTAGGCGGGCTTCCCACGGGCGATGTGGTGGTCTATCTTGTCGACCACGGGGGTGAGGGTCTGTTTCGGATGAGCGGGACGGAGACGCTTTCCGCCGTCGCGCTGAACGGCTGGCTGGACACCCTGCAAGCGGGCATCTCCGGGAAACTGACGGTGATCTACGATGCATGTGAATCGGGAAGCTTCCTGTCAACGCTCGGCTCGACATCGAACCGTATCGTGATTTCGAGTACGTCACCCGGAGAGAGTGCGCATTTCGTGGCGAGCGGCGTCGTGTCGTTTTCGAACTACTTCTGGACGGACGTTTTTGCCGGTGCGTCAATAGGAGCGGCTTACGCCGACGCGAAGGCGTCGCTGAGCCAGACCTACGACTACCAGACGCCGCTCCTCGACGACAACGGGGATGGCATGTCCGATTCCACGGACGGCTCGGTTGCAGCCGTTACGTACATCGGCAACGCTACCACGCAGAACTGGTCGGCGCCGACGATCACCGCAGTGTCTCCGAACCAGTCGATTAACGGAACGGCAGAGGCCCTGTTGTGGGCCGATCCTGTGACCGACCCGGACGGTATAGCGCATGTGTGGGCCGTAGTTCAGCCGCCGGGCTACGCCGAAAGCTCGTCGGACAACCCCGTGACCGGCTTGCCCAGCGTGGACCTGCAGCCGGTGTCCGGCAACCGGTTCGAGGGGACGTACAGTGGGTTTTCGACGGCGGGAACTCATACCCTCCTGATCTACGCGCGGGACCGCCAGGGGAACACCGCGACGCCCAAAATGACGCATGTGACGGTGACCAGCCCGGTGGCGCGTCGAGCGCTGATCGTGGCCGGCGGGACTACCTCCGACGCCCTGTCGCCGGCTTACGCGCTGAATGCGCAGTTGTGCTCCGACACCTTAGAGTCCCAGGGTTACGGCGATGCCAATATCTATCGCCTGGGCCAGACCATAGCGGCGGGCGTCAACGATCTAGCGACGGTGGACCGGATCCATTCGGCCATCACCACATGGGCAAGCGCCCAGACGCAGGACCTTACTGTTTACTTGGCGGGCCCTGGCTCGGCGGGCGTATTCCAAGTCAACGAGACCGAGACCCTCACGGCGACGCAATTGGACACATGGCTGGACGAGCTTCAGGCTACGCTGCCGGGCAAAGTCACCGTGGTATATGACGCCGACCTCTCGGGCACGTTCCTGCCGCTGTTGACGCCGCCCGCAGACAAGGCGCGGATCGACGTCACGAGCACGGCCGCCAGCGAAACCGCACAGTTCTTGAATGGCGGAAGCGTGTGCTTCTCGAAGTTCTTCTGGGAGAGTGTGCTGAACGGGGCGAACGTCCAGGACGCGTTCCAGTACGCGGCAGAGGCGATGGGCTTCGCGGGAAGCGGTCAAACCGCGCAGCTGGACGACAACGGCGACGGGCTGTACGACGCCAATGACGGCCAGCTCGCCCGGCGCTATGCAATTGGCTCGGGCATCCTGCTGGCCGGCGACGACCCGTTGATCGGCGCCCCCAGCGCGCCGCAGGTCCTTGCCGGCGAGACGTCCGCCACGCTCTCCGTCGACAACGTGACGACGACGGGGCGCATTGACCGCGTGCTGGCAGTGCTGACGTCCTATCCAGGCGGAGCGAAATCCGGCCCGCACGGCAGTCAGCCTTGCCTGGTGATGCATCCCGTGGGCGGCAACCGTTACGAGACGACGGACAACGTCTACTTCGCCGCAGGCGACTTTCAGTTCGCCGTCTACGCCATCGATACCAAAGGAAACGCCTCGCTTCCCGTTACCACGCAGGTCACACAGGGAATAGGTTCCGGCGCGGGTCAACCAACGCTGTTAGCAACGCCAAACGTGATGGTGGCGGATGCCTTTGGAGGCGCGAAAGCGCTCACGATCAAGAATCTCGGAGTGGGAACGCTTTCTTGGTCGCTCAGCGTCACCTCCGGAAGCGATTGGCTTGCCTCTTCCGACCTCAGCGGAACGGGTGACGCCGCGGTCACCTTGACCCTGGACGCCAACCACCTGCCGACCCTCCGGTCGGGCACGATCTATCTTGCAGCGCCCGGAGCCAACGGTGCGCCGTTGGACATTACGGTTTCCCAGGCTGGAGATCAGGATAGTGACGGGGACGGGATTTTCGACACCGTCGAAGGAACGGGCGACCCGGACCACGACGGGATCCCGAACTATCTGGACTTGGATTCGGATGGGGATAGAATACCAGACCATGTCGAAGGGCTGGCCGACCCCGATGGGGATGGCACTCCCAACTTTCTGGACTTGGACAGCAATGGCGACGGCGTCAGCGACCATGATTCGCGGTTCATATGGCACACCGATCCCTATGATGTCGACAATCCGACGATACTGCCGCTGGGCGTGTGGCCGGTGCTGCTGGCGGTGCTGTTCGTGGGCCTGCTGCGGGTGCGTCGCTCGATGGTCGCGCGGCGTGGTTGAAGTGAGATCCCACTGTGCTTCCCGAAAATCGATCCGGCACTCCGTTGGCGCGTGTCCTGAGCGTCATCCTATGGTAGGCGAGAGGTCATCCCGATGATTTGAATCGCTAAATCGATCGTCGATTCAGTCTTCGGGAGCGCCAATTCCGGGATCACAGATAGCAGTTACCGCTTATTTGACTGGGGGCGGGTGACAAGATCATTCTTCGACTGGAAGTAGCCATTGAGTCGCGCGGGCATTGACAACCGCGGCCTTCATTTACAGGTCTTGTCGGTCCCTTGAGTCCTTTTGGCCCGGCATGCAGCTTCAGCGCACCCGTATCCCTCGATGATTGAATCTTCACATTGGGCATATAGGTGTGGCTTGCCCCGCGCGCGCCCGAACCAATAGAATGATTGCGCGGGAATCTCGGCGCGCCGGAGAAGATCAGACCGGTGGAGGAAAGAGCACAAGAATGAAATTGCCCAATGCCGAACGAGCCGTTGTCGAGCGAGAGAAGATCGTGGATTACCTGCTCAACCCGGCACATCCCGATAACGGGGGGAAGGCGGGGTTTTTTCTGGCACTTGGCTACAAGCGGGATGACTGGCCCTCGTTGGCTGCCGCACTGCGCCGGTTGGCCGTGGCAACGGAGGTCGCCAGAAGCATGGAAACGGCGCACGGGATCAAGTATGTTCTGGATGGTGGCATGGAAACGCCCGGCGGCGAGACGCCGGTCGTCCGCACAATTTGGATTGTTGACCGCGGACTGGACAGGCCGCGACTGGTCACGGCCTATCCGCGCGAAGAATGAGAGGAACCCATGATTAAAGAACACGAACGAATCGTGCTGAATGTGGCGGTGCCCGCCGAAGGACTTGAAGCTGGGGACGTGGGCACGGTGGTGCATGTTTACCGCGACGGCCTGGCATACGAAGTAGAGTTCATCACCCTGGACGGGAAGACCGCCGCCGTGGTGACTTTGGAGGCCGCCCAGGTGCGTCCCGTCGGCAAGCGCGAAATCACCCACGCGCGCGAACTAGCTGCCAGGTGATCACCGAATCCTTGTCCGCGAAGCAGCGCCACGCCGGGGCGGACGTGAGCGCGTTGGAGCGGGAGTTGGATGAGTTGCTGTATGCGCTCTACGGCCTGACACCGGAGGAAATCAAACTGGTGGGGATAACAGGGGGATAACAGTTACCGTTTATTTGACTGGGGGCGGGTGTCAAGATCATTCTTCGACTGGATGTAACCATTGAGTCACGGGTACATTGACAACCGCGGTCTTCATCTACAGGTCTTCTCGGTCCCTTCAGTCCTCTTGGCCCCTGCATGCAGCTTCACCGCACCCGTCTCCTTCATCTCCCTCTATCCCCATATCCCCTTTCCTTACACTCTTCCTTGTTTCGGTCTTTTTGGTTGCAGCTATGCCGCGCTGTGGACTCCTTGGAGGTGCATCACACCCATAATGTCGGCTCATACCTGGGGATGGTTCCTCATACAAGATTGCCTTAAGAGAGTAGCGGAAAACCGTCGTTGAGCAATCTGGAAGTCAGGAACTCAGGACAACGAGCAGCCGCTGATGTTGTGGTCGTTTCCTGATTTCTTGAGTTCCAGATTCGCTGATGCCGCACCACCGTATTGGTACCTCTTTGACAGCGAATTGGTATTACTCGTGACCGGGCCATCGTTTTCTAAACCAGGCGTAACCGCCGGAGCCCACCTTCTGACCTCAGAAAAATCGTTCGAAACCAAGAAATGCTGCTTAATCCTGTGGCTCGAACGACTTGGTGAAATCAACCTATTCATCCATTGGGTGAAAGGGTGTTCCACCTGAGACAGACCCACAACCATGCACCCTCTCTTGCTCCGCGTCTTTGCGACTTCGCGAGAAATGAGTTCTACCGCCGTTTCTAGGCCGACATGCCCCGTTGACCTCCTTTCTCTCGGCTCTCCTTCCACACGATCCCGTTACCCGTCACCTCATATGCGGAAATACGCGCAATCTGCAGAAAAACAAAGCATTTGTAAATCAAATCCCCCTCGTTTCGCAGGATCGGGTCACGTTTTCTCGTTCCCAAGTTGTGCTTGGGAACGAGTTGGGAATGAGTTGCGAACGAGTTGAGGCGAGTTGAGGCGTTGACGAATTGCAGCGGGAAGGCATTCCCATTACCCCGAACCCGACACTCCAATCCCCAATCCCCAATTGTCAATCCCCAATCCTCAATCCCCAATCGGCAATCGGCAATCCCCAATCCCCAATCGTCAATCCCCAATCTCCAATCGGTAATCGGCAGAGTGCAACGTCTTGGGCTAATATATGGAGGGGTTTGATGGAGAGTGGGCATGAGTTGTCTCATTGGGGGGCTACGGGCTTGCGAGGACACGTGGGGCAGACTGTCAGTCTGCCATTTCCCAAGCAGCCGTTCCCTTTTTCTCGTGGACCTGACAGTCCGTCCCGCAAGAGCGGCAGACTGACAGTCTGCCCCACTCAATCGACATTCTTTCCGCCTATCCGTGTTCATCCGTGTTCATCCGTGGTTCATTGGGTGATTGCGGATTCACCTCTTGGGAAGGCCGTCTTGAGGGTCATTCGAGGAGGCGAGCCAAAATCTCACCTCTTGGTCGTATTTAGCCCTTTTCGTGGTTGACATTGGCTTGGAGGCGTGCTATAGTCCGCGAGTGGTCGGTGGGAGTTTTCTCCGGCGTTAGGGAGTCTCAGGGAGGCATACCGCAGGGCAAGCGGCATGACGCCTTACCTGAAGCAACGCTGCTCTGATGAGCGGAAGGAATTCTGTTAGTTCGGAAGCATCTGGGAGCCTATCTGATGAAGAAATGGACCGTGATGCTCATCCCCCATGACCGGGGCGGTTCTCGAACATTAAATCTCAGCGCATACCAGCTTTGGCTTGTCGTGGCGGTGCTTGTAACGCTCTCGTTCACGACATCCTTCTTCTTCAAGCGCCATCAGACTTACGTCAAGGAATTCACGCGTCTCCAACAAGCTAAACGCGACATCGAGGTCCAATATTCCAAGCAGGTCTCGGAGGTCAAAGGGGGCGCGTTCACGGCCCAGGAGCGCATCGAGCTCGAGAAACGCATCCGCGCCGAGTACGAGGCGCGGGACGCGGCCATTACGGCCCGTCTGAGCGACCTCAAGGACTTCGAGGACCAGGCCCGCGCCATGACGGGCCTCACTCCCCGGACCTCGCTCAAGAACCTCGGCCTTACGCGGGCATTGGGGGGAAAAGGCGGGGGGCGAAGTTCGCTCGAAGCCGTAGCCTATGAGGAGACGGAGACGCCCATCTCGTCTCCGAGCGTGATCTACGGACTGTCTCAGCCCTCAGCCGACCTGATCATCCAAGAAATCAACCTGCGGACCGAGAGTCTCAAGGAGCTTGTGCACGGCCTGAAAGCGCGCGAGCAGGAAGTGGCGCGTACCCCGTCCATCTGGCCCTGCTTCGCCCGGAACCGCGATCTCAGCTCGCGCTTCGGATACCGCAAAGACCCGTATGGCCGCCGGATCGAACACCACGACGGCGTGGATATTTCAGCGCCGTACGGCTCGGATATACGCGCAACGGGCGCGGGCGTGGTGGTCTTCTCCGGCTTTGACGGCGGCGGACTCGGCAACCTTATCAAGATCGATCACGGCAACGGCGTCGAGACCTGGTATGGCCATCTTGCCTCGCGCGGCGTGAAGGAGGGCGACCGGGTCGACCGCAAACAAGTCATCGGCGCCTTGGGCTCGACGGGCAAGAGCACGGGGCCCCATGTCCATTACGAGGTCCATGTGAAGGGCGGTCCCGTGGACCCGGCGAAGTATCTGAAAGACTAGCGCCCATCCGGCGGCGCGCCTGAAATCAGGTGCTGAGTTCTTGAAGTTCGATGCGGCGCGCCGAGGCTGCGGAATCGAAGACGGCTTGTATCACCTGCATGTAGCGGAGTCCGTCTTCGAAGTTCGGGTGGTATTCGGTTCCGTGGCGGATGGCGCGGATGAAATCCTGTTCGACGCGCCAGTTTCGCACGTCGTAGGCATCTTCGGGAGCAATGGGGACGGGGGTGAGCGCCTCTTCTGCTCGCGCTCCGTAAAGCGTGTCTGCAGCCACGTCATATTGAAGGTTCGCTTTGCTGCCGTAAATCTCCACCATGTCCTTCCCGAGCAGATAGGACGTTTCTTGAAAGCCGCCCGCCGGGTGTACGACACCGCTGAATACATACTGAATGGGGAAACCCGCCTCCATCTTCGTGTGAAACAGGATCTGATCCGGGACCCGGACTTTGATCCTCTGTCCGGCGGCGTCGATCCGCTCAGGGGTGAAGATGTCGCTGTGAGCCGAGACGCTCTTGGTCCATCCGAACCAACGGTGCATCAATTCGATGAACATTCCGAGGGTCAGCGTGTTCAGCCCGCTGAAGCGGTGATCCTTGCGCCAGTTCATAGGCGCGGTCGGGTCCGCGTAGGCGCTTGAAAAGCTCTGCACCCGGACCAGCCGGACCTCGCCGATGAATTCCTCGCGAAGGAGCCGCGCGACCGTCGCATCGACGCTCAATCCGTATGGAACGGGACACAACATCGCCACGCGCCCCGCGCGCCTGGCGCAGTCGTACATCTGCTTCGCGTCGAGGAAATCCATGGCCATGCGCGCCTGACAAAAGACGTGTTTGCCGGCTTCGAGGGCCGCGACACTGACCTCGCGGTGCATGTAAGGCCACGTGCCTATGAAAACGGCATCGATGTCCTCGCGGCGGACCAGTTCCTGCCAGGTGTCGCAGACGATGGGGACGTTGAACTCGCGCGCGGCCGCCTCGCTCGATGCCCGCGACCGGTTGGACACGGCAACTATCTCGACGCCGTCGATGCACCTCAATCCCGGGACGTGCCGCTCGCGGCAGATACCGCCGAGTCCGACAAAGCCGATTCGGACCTTTTGCATGAATATCTCCTTTTTCAGGTCGAGTGGACCACTGTCCCAATCCCGAAATGCGCGGGGTGGCATGGATAAGACGGCGTCGGCGGAAGGCAACGCCGTCTTATCCATGGCACCCAGTCCTTGGAAGTCATCCCGGAACCCTTCCGTACACGCTTTGATATGCGCTGGAAAGGCCGTCCGCAAACCTGGACAGGCTGAAATGTTCTACCGTGCGTGTGCGGCCCGCCTCGCCGAGGTCCTTTCGATGCCGCGGCTCATTCATGAGCGTGCGGAAGGCGTCGCTCAGGGACATGAAGTCGTTGGGTTGGCATAGCACAGCGCTGTCGCCCACGATCTCCGGGATGGCGCCGCTCCGAGTCGTCACGATGGGTGTGCCGCAGGCCATGGCTTCGAGGAGCGACATGCCGAATTGTTCCTGCCATTCGGGCGTGGCGATGCTTGGGAGCGCAAACAGATCCGCGGAACGGTACGCGGCTGGCATCCTGCCATACGGCAGCGAGCCGACAAACGTGCACACGGATTCAAGGTCCAGCCGCCGGATGAGGGCCGCGACACGCTCGCGTCCCGGCCCCGAGCCTACCATCAGCAGGCGCACTCTGCGCGCGGATACATTCGGATCGTTCATGAGTTCTCGCAGGGCGAAGAGCAGGAAATCGATCCCCTTGCGCGGCAAAAACCAACCCACAAACAGAATGACAAACTCGTCATCTGAGAGGCCGAACTTGGCGCGCGCGCCCGGTCCCGGCGAAAACATCTCCGTATCGACGCCGGGCGGGACAAGGGCGATCCGGCTTTCGTTTACGCCCTCGAGACGCAGCATTCGCCGCGAGCGCTCCGAGTGGACGATGAACAGGTCTGCGCCGGCGATCACACTGCGCTTGATCTGGCGGCGTTCCGCACTCCGTTCCATGTTGAACGGGATGTTGTCCCACACCATCACCGCCAACGGGATGCCGTACTTCTTGTGGGCGATGAGGGCCTCTGCCGAGATATCCGTAAATAACTCCCAGGACTGGATCAAGTCATAACCTTCGAGCCGCTCGTGAAATGGGAGAAGCCTTGGCTCGGCGTCGGCCCAATGCGCCCGCACGGCGCTCCAGGCCCGTGCGAGAGGGTTCGGCGATTGGATGTTGAATGGAAGGGTGACGAACCGGAAGCCGAATTCCGTGTCGTTTCGTTCGTCGAAGTAGTCCTGTATCTCCGATTGCGCGCGAAAGACGGTGATGTCGGGCTTGCCCGGGAGAAGACGATATCCCTGGAAATGCCAGGGGTTGAACCGGTTTCCGATGACGAGCGCCAGCTTCAAGCGTCATCCCCCCAAAAGTGTTTCTCGAGCACCTTCCGGGCCGCTTCGGGATCTGTCGGGATGTCGATGTGCCGTTCGAGGCATTTCCGTTCGTATTCTTCGATGGTGCAGATGACGTGCGCGGGATTGCCCGCCACGACGGTGTTAGGCGGCACATCCTTCGTTACGACACTGCACGCGCCGACGACCGAGTTCGGCCCGATGGTCACGTTCGGCAGGATCGTTGCCCGCACGCCGATCTGACAGTTGTCGAGGACCTCGATTTTCCCGAAGCCGGTCAACGACTCGTGCCTGTCTTGGAACGGCCAGTTGAGGTCGTGGTTCACGAAGGTCACGTCGTTCGAGATGCAGACGTGATTGCCGATGCGTATCAGCCAAGGTTCCGTGCCGAAGTTACTTGTGTAAACGCGGCAGCGCTCGCCGATGCGGACACCCATCTCGCGCAGCGTCCGGATCACGGTTTCCTGCGAGCCGTACCGCAGCTTCAGTTTCTGAATGAACCGCCTCAAACCCATGATCCGTTCCTTCAGCGGCGCGGAGCCATCGGACCCGTCAGACAAGTCGGACCGGTCGGACAGGCCTGCCCGCGTTCACAACTCGATCTTCCAGAACGTGTGCAGGCTTGCGCCCGGCCAAATGGGGACAAGCGCCTTACCCATGCTACCAAAAATGCGCTCCAAGCGGTACATGACGGCCTCGGGCATGCGCGGATGCATTATCCATGGGAACAGACCCAAGCCGACCTCGTCCGCGTGGCCAATCCAGCGTAAGCCCGTGAAGCCGCCGTCGCGGAAAAGCTGCCGTACGGTGCGCATTGTGAACGGCCTCTCGAGTTCCTGCGGCTGCCAGTGGCGAAACGGGGCCCAAGTGTCCTTTCGGTAGCGGCCTGAGCGTTCGCAATACCATTTCACGATCCCCGCGACGTTCGCGTAGTTCGGGACGGATAGAAACACGAATCCACCGCAACGCAGTACCCGTCGGAACTCGCGGACAGCCGCTCCGGGATCTGGGAAGTGTTCAAACGCATCGATGCAGAATAGAGCATCGAACGATCCGTCCGCGAACGGCAGCCGCGCGCCGTCGGCTAGTGTGAGACGAAAACCTGCACGGCTCGCAACGAAATCGACGCCGGTGTATGTTCCGCGGTGCTCTTCGACTACTGCCCCGATGTGGCCTCGCCCGCAACCCACGTCGAGGACTGCCCGGCCCGCGACGTTTACGTCGAGTTGGCGCCAGACATCGAGCAGGAGATCCCGGTTGACGCCATCGATCCCGCCGAAAGGAGAGCTCACCATCAAGGGGTTCTGCTCATAGTAGGCGCGAACGCGATTGCCTAATACCATATCGGACTCCGGGTAAGCCGGCTTCCGGCATACACGGCAACGGGCCGGACGACGGGGAACAGGAAATCGGCAAGAGTTTGGAGTCGGCCATATTGGATCTCGCGCAGCCACTGGACGTACTTTGGAAAACTCAGGAGGTCCAGGGCGAGATCCGCTTCATTATATGGGCACCCGAGCAGCCGCAGTGCGAATCCTTCGTTGCGGCACCGGCGCCACAATCCGCCGAGGGTGTAATTGTGGTGATGGAGGACGGGTGCATCGCTCGGAAACGCGATCTTGAGACCCGCGCCGACGAGCTTCTTCTGGAACTGAAAGTCCTCGCCCGTGGGCTGCTCGTCGAACCGGAGCCGCTCCCACACGGCACGCGGCACGGCGGAGTTGGCGAAGCTCAGACCCTTTCCATATTGCTCGACGAACTTCGCGATCTCGCGGGTGAAGTAGAAGAAGCCGTTTCGCTCCCAAGGGAACTGTGGAAAGGCCCGTTCCGGGTCGGGCAGCGACGAGCCGCACGACGCGCCCACCTCCGGGTCGTCCAGGGGTCGCACGAGGTTGTCCAGCCATGTCGGTTCCATGGGAACCGCATCCTGCGAAAGGTTCACGACAATAGGGGAGCAAGCCTGTTGATAGGCGAAGTCGCGCGTCCGTCCCCAGTTGAACTGCTCAGTCGGCACCGATGCGACACGCACATTATTTGCGCGAAGGAGTTCAACCGTGCCATCCGTCGACCCGGAATCCACAGCGAGGACCTGGAACGTCCGCGAAGTTTCCTGGCGCGCGATAGCCGCGAGCACCCGCTCGAGCAACGGCCCGGCATTCCGCGTCAGCATCGCGATTGTTACATCGTATGCGCTTGGTTCTCGCTTTTCTCCCATACAAAGGCACTATACAGTGAAGGCATTTGGGCGTTCTACCTAGCACTGGGTGCCATGGATAAGCCTGGTTTGGCCAGTTCGGGATGCTGACCTTACGCACGCAGCTTCAGCCCGGCCAAACCAGGCTTATCCATGCCACCCCCCCTGCGGAAACCGGCTGTTTGACTTCGGGGTTTTGCATGTGGCATAGTACGCCACAAGCGAATGATATTAGGAGAGAGAAGCCCCGCGAAGAAGGCCGGGGTTGACAACGACCCGCCAAAGGTTCAATTCTCAAGGTTTCTCATCCAGTGTTAGTTCGGATTTTCGTGTGGTGAAGTCTATCTATACGTGTATAGTGTCCCGGCCCCGGTGGGGTGGGTATCCAAACGGCTTGCGGGCCGTGGCGGGGACGGTCAGGCGGTAGTGTAAGGAAAGGGAACATCAAATGGCTACAAAGATCGGTATCAATGGGTTTGGGCGAATCGGACGGAACGTATTTCGGGTGCTGTTGAATGAGCCGGCCTTCCAAGTCATCGCCATCAATGATATCACGGACGCGAAGACGCTCGCGCACTTGCTGAAGTACGACAGCGTGTATGGCCCGTTCAAGGGCGCCGTCGAAGCCAAGGCGGACGCCATCGTCGTCAACGGCAAGGAAGTAAAGATCCTGGCGGAAAAGGACCCGGCCCTGCTGCCGTGGAAGGCTCTCGGGGTAGATTTTGTGCTCGAATCGACGGGCCGGTTCACCTCGAAAGAGGATTGCCTGAAGCACATCGCCGGGGGCGCGAAAAAGGTCCTGTTGACGGTTCCGCCGAAGGGCGACGTGGACGCCATCATCGTGATGGGCGTTAACGACGACGCATTGAAACCCACTGACCAAGTCATCTCCAACGCGAGCTGCACTACCAACTGCCTGGCGCCGATGGCGAAGGTTCTGCATGAGAAGTTCGGAATCGTGCGCGGCCTTATGACCACGATCCACGCTTACACGAACGACCAAAAAGTGCTGGACATGCCGCACAAGGATCTGCGCCGCGGGCGCGCCGCTGCAAATGCGATTATCCCAACGACGACCGGCGCCGCGCGCGCCGTGGGCAAAGTCCTGCCCGCGTTGAAGGGCAAGCTTGACGGCATGGCGATGCGCGTTCCGGTGATCGACGGTTCGGTGGTCGACCTTGTGGTTCAGCTCGAGAAGAAAGCCACGGCCGAGGAGATCAACGCGGCGATGAAAGAAGCGGCGGCGGGCCCGCTCATAGGCATCCTCGAGTACTGCGAGGACGAGATTGTTTCGTGCGACATCATCGGCAATTCGCATTCGAGCGTGTTCGATTCGAAGCTCACGTTCGTGATGGACGGCAACTATGCGAAGTGCATTTCCTGGTACGACAATGAGTGGGGTTACTCGAACCGCTGTGTCGACCTGTTCAGGAAGATGGTCTGAGGGACGGACGTGTGGGGCCCCTGGTTTTGGCCGGGGGCGCCGCATTGCTGAGGAAGGGATCTCCTGAAGATGACGAAGTTGAGCATCAAAGACTTGGACGTCAAAGGGAAACGAGTCCTGATGCGCGTGGATTTTAACGTGCCGCAGAATGACGACGGCACCGTTCGCGACGATACCCGCATTCGCGCCGCCCTGCCGAGCATCAACTACATCCGTGAGCGCGGCGGCATGCTCATTCTAATGTCGCACCTGGGCCGGCCGAAGGATGCCGCGAAGGCCGCGTCGGAAGAAGAGAAGGCGAAGATCATCAAGAATAACGCGTTGCTGAAGATGGACCCAATTGCGGACAAGCTGCGGGAACTCATCGGGGGCAATGTGAAGAAGGTGGACGCGCTCGTCGGGCCGGAGGTTGAGGCGACCGTGGCGGCGATGCGGCCCGGCGATATCGTTGTGCTCGAGAACACACGTTTCCACAAAGGTGAAACCAAGAACGATCCGGCCTTGAGCGAGCAACTCGGCAGGCTGGCCGGCCTGTACGTCAATGACGCGTTCGGGTCGGCGCATCGGGCGCATTCCTCGACGGAAGGCGTGACAAAGTACGTGAGCAAGAGCGCGGCGGGCTTCCTGCTGGCCAAGGAAATGGAGTATTTCACGCGGGTGTTGAGTAGTCCGGAGCGGCCGCTGACGGCGATCCTCGGCGGCGCGAAGGTATCGGACAAGATCCTCGTGATCGAGAACCTGCTCAACCTTGTGAACACGCTGATCATCGGGGGCGGCATGGCATTCACGTTTCTCAAGGCCCAGGGAAAAGAAATCGGCAACTCGCTCCTTGACCAGGAAGGGCTCGAGACCGCGAGGAATGCTTTGCAGAAGGCCAAGGAAAAGGGCGTGGCCCTGCTGTTGCCGGTCGACGTTGTTGTCGGCGACAAGTTCGCCGAGGACGCCAACAGCAAGGTGGTCAGCGTTGACGGCATCGAGCCGGGCTGGATGGGTCTTGACATCGGCCCCAAAACCGTCGAGAAGTTCGTAAACGCTATCCGGAAATCGAAGATGATCGTGTGGAACGGCCCGATGGGCGTGTTTGAAATGGCGAGGTTCGCCGCGGGCACGAAGGCGATTGCCGAGGCGCTGGCGAACAGCGGCGCCGTGACCATCATCGGCGGCGGCGACACGGCGGCGGCCGTGGCGCAGTTCGGCCTGGCGGATAAGATGTCGCATGTCTCGACGGGCGGCGGCGCTTCGCTCGAGATGTTGGAAGGCAAGGTGCTGCCAGGGTTGGCGGCTTTAACGGATAGGTAGTATTTCGGTGCCCTGTTCTCGGGCACGCGCTTTCACCGGCGGTGCGCTGGGAACCGGGCGAATTGGAAAGGAAAGGTGAATCATGGCTGTTACGAAGGAGAGAAAGACGGAGGTCATCAAGACGCATGGCCGCCACGATGGCGACACCGGATCGGCCGAGGTGCAGATTGCGCTGTTGACGGAGCGCATCAACGACCTCACGGAGCATTTCCAGAAGCACATGAAGGATTTCGCCGGAAGGCGCGGACTTCTGAAGCTGGTCGGCAAACGCCGCAATCTGCTGAATTACGTCCGTAACTGCGATATCGAACGGTATCGCTCGATTGTCAAGGCCTTGGGCCTGAGAAAGTAACACTAAAGAGCATCGCCGGGAACGCCGACAGAAGGCGTCCCGTCGATGGTGGAGTAAGAAAGCAAATGAGTGAACGTATCTCTGTAAGCGTCGGGTCGGATGATGTCTTTTTTGACACGGGCAAGATTGCCAAGCAGGCCCATGGCGCGGTAATGGTCACCTGTGGTGACACAATGGTGCTGTCGGCGGTATGTGTGGCTCCGGAAGCGACCGCCGGCCAGGATTTCTTCCCATTAACCGTGGACTACCGCGAGAAGAGCTTCGCGGCGGGCCGCATTCCGGGAAACTTCTTCCGCCGGGAGGGCCGGCCCACGGAGCGGGAGATCCTTGTCTGCCGGTTGACGGACCGTCCCATCCGGCCGTTGTTCCCGAAGGGTTTCACGAACGAGTTGCAGGTGTGCCAGACGGTTTTTTCGGCGGACAACGAGCACGATCCCGACGTCCTTTCGATAAACGCCGCCTCCGCGGCGCTGCACATCTCTCCGGTGCCGTTTCTGGGCCCGATCGGTGCGGTGCGGGTGGGCATGTTCGGCGACGAACTGGTGGTGAACCCGGCCATGTCGCGCATGGACGAAAGCCGTCTGGACCTCGTCATCGCGGGCACAAAGGATGCCATCGTGATGGTGGAAGGCAGCGGCAAAGAAATCGCGGAAAGCGTGATGGTGGATGCCCTCGAATTGGGCCACAAGGCCATTCGCGAAATCTGCAAATGCATCGAGCAATTACGGGTGCAGGCGGGCGTCCCGAAGATGCCGTTTACGCCGCGCGAATTGGACTCCGCGCTCGCGGCGGACGTCGAGGCGATCATCGGGGACAGGCTCGACGCGGCGCTGGCGGTGCAAGGCAAGCAGGAGCGGAAGGCGGCCGTGGACGCCCTGCGCGAGGAGGTCAACGAGAAGCTCGAGGAGAAGTACGGGCCCGAGCTTTATCAGGAGCGCGCCTCGGATATCAACGAGGTGTTTACGGAAGGCGAGAAGCGGGTAATGCGTCACACGATCGTCCACTCGAATATCCGCATGGACGGACGCAGGATGGACGAGATCCGGCCCATCAGCATCGAGGTTGGACTCCTCCCGCGCGCCCACGGCTCATGCCTTTTCACACGCGGCGAGACCCAGGCCATCGTCACCACGACCTTGGGAACGAGCCGCGACGAGCAGCGCCTCGACGAACTCACCGGAGAAGAGTTCAAGCGGTTCATGCTCCACTACAATTTTCCGAGTTGGTCCGTCGGGGAAGTCCGCCGGATCGGCGGTCCCGGCCGGCGCGAGGTAGGCCATGGCAAGCTGGCCGCGCGGGCACTCGAGAGTATGCTGCCCTCGGACGAGAACGGCGACAGTTTCCCGTACGTCATCCGGGTGGTATCCGATATCACGGAGAGCAACGGTTCAAGTTCGATGGCCTCGGTATGCGGCGGCGCCATGAGCCTGATGGACGCGGGCGTGCCCATCAAGGCGCCCGTCGCCGGGATCGCCATGGGGCTCGTCAAGGAAGGTGATGAAGCGCGGATTCTGACGGACATCGTTGGGGCGGAAGACCACTTTGGCGACATGGATTTCAAGGTGTGCGGCACGCGCGAGGGTGTCACGGCCTTCCAGATGGACGTCAAGATCACGGGCATTCCCAGCCAACTGATGCGAAAGGCGCTGGAACAAGCGCGGGCCGGGCGGTTGTTTATCCTGGACAAGATGGCCGCATGCCTGGGCGAGCCGCGTCCTGAGATATCCCAGTATGCGCCGCGCATTTACACCATCAAGATTGACGTGGACAAGATCCGCGAAGTCATCGGGCCGGGCGGCAAGGTGGTCCGCGAGATCCAAGCGCAGAGCGGCGCTGAAATCGAGATCAAGGATGACGGCACCGTCAACGTTGCCGCGGTTGACAAGGCCTGCGCCGACAAGGCTATCGAGATGATTAAGCAGATCGTGGCCGACGTCGAAGTAGGCCAGATCTACAACGGCACGGTGACGCGCATCATGAATTTCGGCGCGTTTGTAAGCGTGATCGGCGGCAAAGAAGGCCTGGTGCATATCTCGGAACTGGCGCCGCAACGCGTCCAAAATGTCACCGACGTCTTGAATATCGGCGATCAGGTAGAAGTGAAGGTCATCGAGATCGACCGCATGGGACGCATCAATCTGTCCAAGGTCCAAGCCGACGTCGAACGCGGGCGCGTGAGCAAAGATGAGGTCCAGCAGGCGAGCGAGCACAGCCGCGAATCCCGCGGAGATCGCGGCGATCGCGGCGGACGCGGCGGTGGGCGATATGACCGGGGTGGGCGCGGCGGCGGCAGGCCCGATCGTGATCGCGGCGATCGCGGCGGCAGAGGTTCGCGGAGATAGGTCCCGGCAATCCGCGGCATGCGTGTGGCACAGCCGCCCTCGGCTGTTGACGCACAGCCGAGGGCGGCTGTGCCACGGAAATTGACGAGGATAGACTTTGGAGCAAGGGAAGGACAACGGTTACACAGATAACGCCGTAGCGCGCAAGCTCGACAACGGCATGTCCGTGACCTTTGAGCGCCTCCCGTACCTCCATTCCGCCACGGCGGGCATTTGGGTTCGCAGCGGCTCCGCGAATGAAACCGCGGAACAGTCGGGCGTGTCACATTTCCTCGAGCATCTTTTCTTCAAGGGAACCAAGACGCGGACGACGCGTCAGATCATGGAACCCATCGAGAGCAAAGGCGGTCATCTGAACGCCTTTACTTCGCGCGAGTATACGTGCGTGTACGTGAGGACCCTCGATAAGCACATCAGCACGGGGATCGAGATCCTTGCGGACGTGATCAAGAACTCGACCTTCTCCGATCTCGAGAAGGAACGGAACGTCGTGCTCGAAGAGATCGCCTCCATTGAGGACGTTCCTGAGGACTATGTGCACGACCTTCTCTCGCGGCACATGTGGCCCGGCCATTCGCTGGGGCGGCCCGTATCGGGATCCCAGGAAACGGTTTCGAAGCTCGAGTTGAAGGACGTCCAGAACTATTTCAAGGAATGGTATCGTCCGCGCGCGATGTACTTCTCCGTAGCGGGCAATTTCGACGAGAACGCAGTTCTGGACCAGGTCTATGGCGAGTTCGGCGGCCTGCAACCCAGCCCGTCAATGAAGCGGGGCGGCGCGCCTGAATTCAAGAGCGGCATGGAGGTGTTCGAGCGCGACATCGCCCAGAATCACGTCTGCCTCGGCTTTCCCGGGTCGACTGTGCTCGATCCGCGCCGCTACGTGTACGATATTCTCAGCAGCGCGCTCGGCGGCGGCTCGACGTCGCGCCTGTTCGAACGCATTCGCGAGAAGGAAGGCCTGGCCTACTCGATCTATTCGTTCCACTCGTGTTTCTTCAGCACCGGCATGCTCGGCGTTTACGCCGCCGTGGCGCCGGAGAGTTTCGCCAACGCAGCCGATATGACGTTCGAGGAGATCCGCAAGCTTCGCGACCAACCCATGACCGAGGCCGAGCTCGAGTTGAACCGCGAGCATCTCAAGGGCAGCATGCTCATGTCGCTCGAGAACACGTTCAACCGAATGTCGCGCATGGCGAAGTCGATGATTTATTACAAGCGGCTGCTGGGCATACACGAGGTCATCCAGGCGCTCGATGCCGTCACCGTGGACGACCTTCACCAGGTTGCGCAAGAGACGTTCCTGCCGGATCGGTGCGCGATGGTCGTGCTTGGCCCGGCGAGCGCGGCGCCCGTCAGGGAAATTCCGCTGTGACTCGCAAGGCGCCCGCACGAGCAGAGCGGCCCGTCAAGAAGCATCCTCCGAACAAAACCAAGGTAGGGTCGAGCTCCCGCTCGACCGCCGATCGAAGAGATAATGTGTTCGTAGTACCGCCTTTAGGCGGGCGGCCGGGTGAGAGGCCCCGCCGGCTGAAGCCGGTACTACGAACAATCGAGGCCCTCATCGCCATCGAGGCGGGCTGCGAGGATCTCCCGTTGCCCGAATACGAAACGGAGCACGCCGCGGGCATGGACTTGAGGGCTGCGGTGCGCGAGCCGTTGACGCTTGCGCCGGGCGAACGCGCCCTGGTGCCCTCGGGCATCCGGATTGCCCTGCCCGAGGGTTTTGAGGCGCAGATCCGGCCGCGAAGCGGTCTCGCCATCCGGCACGGCATCACCATGCTGAACACGCCGGGCACCATCGACGCCGACTATCGGGGAGAGATCCGGCTCATCGTGGTCAACCTCGGCCAGGAACCGTACACAATTCGGCGCGGGGATCGGATCGCCCAAATGATCGTGGCGCCGGTGACGCGCGTGAAGTGGCATGCCGCCAAATCACTTGATGCCACCACCAGAAGCGATGGCGGCTTCGGTCACACCGGGAAGTAGATCTTCGTGGCAAGATTCCAGGTTCGTTGGTCCGGTTTGTCAGATCTCCGTTCACGTGGTATATTTGACCGGAGAGAGGTTGGCTGCAACTCACACGTGAGGCAACAGGAAGGGCCATCTACCATGCAACTTCGAACACTTGCGATCTGCGTTTGTTGTGCTGCGGTTTGTTGGGTCTTGCTGCCGGGGTGCCCGGGGCAAGATCCGCTCAACCAGATAGGTCTGCGGCCCGGGAATGAGGGTTTTGTTAACCAAACCTTCGGCCCGGAACGGCTCGTGGCGCTGACGGCCGGCAATATTGCCGAGGACATTGCCATTGGCGCCCAAGGGCGCATTGACGCACTCGGTAGTTTCCTCGGCGCATTCCAAAGCCAGTTCGGCGGGGACCTGCTCAAGGCGGATCCGACTCCGTTATTGGCCGCGGCGCCGGAACAAGAGGCCACGTTCGGCGAATCCGAAATCCACAATCTCGTCTTCCTTCATCAGGAGCATGAAGGCGCGCTTGTGCTGGATGCGGTTGTGTACGGCGATTTCGTGATGAACCGGGCGCTCGGGGGCAGCCAGCTCCGCCGCGTGCAGGGACGGCTTTTCCCGACGGCGTCGCTTCCGACTCCTCCGGCTGCATCCCGGGAGGCGCTCGGTGAGGCGACCAGGCAGTTCAATACATACCTGCAAGGCGCCGGGATGCGCGAAGGAACCATAAGCGGCCTCGTAACTCCGGCGATCTGGGCGGCACAGCATTTCGCGGGATTTCTGCTCATCCAAACCGAAAATCCATCTGATATCGCCGACACGGCGCAGCGCCGCATTGCCGCCGTGGTCAATCCAGACACAAATGAAATCAGAATCCTGTACAACATGGACGCCTGCCACGCGGGCGTTGGATTTGGAGGCTGAACATGAAACAGTTCATCTTTAGCGCCTGCCTTCTTGCGACCGCGCTGGCTATGACCGGATGCCCCAAGCAATTGCCGATCTTGGCGGTGATACTGTCCAACAACGACGGAACCAGCAAAGCGCCTATCACTTTGGCTGAGATCGACAAGTGGGTCGACACGGCCAACATCACCTACACAGGCCACGGCTACCAGTTCACTTTTGACCATAATGACGTGGTGGACGTGAAGACGACCATGCTCAATCGCGTTCCCGTGGTGCCGGCGGGGTGGCAGCCCGATCCGGCCCACGGGCTCTACTTTAGCGAACAGGATATGTATGACATGTTTGCGAACAGCATTGCCGCCGGGTATCCGGACAAGCTGGTGGTGTTCTTCAGAAATGAAGGCGGCGGCGGCTGGAGTTGGGGTCCGCCGCAGTTGCGATACATCTCGATGCCAAGCTACACGCACACGGGCATCTCGAAACCGAACCCCGCCATCTGGAACCCGAACGATACCTTGCTGGCGCATGAGGCCGGCCATTACCTAGGGCTTCCGCATACCTTCACCGGGGTCGCCTGCAATGCCGCCACGCTCAGCAACACGGATGGGGATAAGGATGGGCAGGACGCGTATACGACGGCGGACGACATTACGGATACGGCTCCGGACCCGAACGCTGACTGCGCCCCAACAACCAGTTTCGACTGCTCGAATCCCACGGTTGTGGTCAATGGCCACACATTCACTCCGCCATGGACCAACATCATGACGTATCACGATTGTTTCCCGGAGAGCATCTCGCTGGATCAGCGCAAGGTCATCACCCTGACCTTGCAGGATCCCATGCGCGCCGGGATTCCGAAATGAGCCGGGTAGGCTAGCGAGGTCTCCTCTCGAGAGTGATGGTCTTCCCCGTGAATGCCGTTGCGGGGAGAACTCTGTCGGTCTTCTCGCCGAGCGGATAGGTCACGACGAAATCTTCTCCGTTTGCTTTGCGGTACTCATCGCAATTGAGCTGGATCGAAGTCGGCGTGACATGGATGTCGTAGATTCGATCGTGGATGTAGATTCGGCTCACGGTGAGTTCGGGCCACTCGGAGGGCAGGTTCGGATTGAGGGTAAAACCTTCCGCAGTGGGATGGAACCCGAGGAAACCGTCCAGCATAATCTGCGGGACGAGCAGGCTCTCAAAGAATTCCATGTCCATGCCGAGGCCGCCTGCCGTGCCGCCGCCTTGCAGCGACCCCTCGCGCGTTCCGTCGTAGTACTTCCTGTACCCTCCGGCCTTTTGGACCTCATCGAACCATGCGATGATCTCCTTCAGGCGGTTCCATGCGTCGTCCGGGCCGCGGGTCTTCAGTCGCGCCATGAGGTCGTGGTATGAAAAGCCGAGCACGGCGCCGCCGTCCTGCACCTGGCCGCCCCAGGCGATCTTCTCCGGGCTGCCCCAGCTCCAGATGTAGTAATCGATGTTGCGTTTGGTCGTGGCGCGCGGCGCGAACCGCCAGTGATAGATGTCGGCGCCCTGCGAGGTGTCGCCCTCGACGATGCGGTCGCCGGAGATCCAACTCATGACGTCCTTGGCGTGCCGTGGGGTTGCGAAATTGTAGTGGATGGCCTCGAGATTGAGGAAGGTGAACCCGTAGTCGTAGCTGTTGCCGTCGATGTCCACCGAGCAGTTGAATCGTTTGGTTTTCGTGTTCCAGAAGAGCCTGTTTCCGGTGCGTTTGACCTCGGCGGCATGCTTTTCGAGCATCTCGGGATCCAGCTTCAGTACGCCGCCCGGGATGTTCCATTCGGGATGCGCATTTATCGCGCGCTCGACGTCGATTATCCGCTGAAGCGCGTGATAGTAGTGGATGGTCGCATAAGCGTCCTTGTAACCCATCGGCAACAGGTCCCAGTAGTTGTTTCCAATGCCGTTTCCGGGCAGGATGATCTTGCTGCCGTCGGGATTGAGGCGGCGGCCGCTGCGCCCCTCGTGGCCGACCCATGGCGTCAGCACGACCTTCTCATCGAGGGCCTTGAACTCGGTCATCACGTAGCGAAGCGCCGTCCGCATGCGGTTTATGTTCTCTCGCAGGAAGTTGATGTCGAGCGTCCAGAGGAAGTAGTCCACACAACCGGCGGGGTATTCCGTGTTGTTGATGTTGTGCCGCGTGTCATACTGCGTGAAAAAAGCCTGTATGCCGACCTCGGGTCCCGCCCCGATATTGTCGAAATTGATGCGAATCCGCGTGATCTTCCCCTTCCAATCGGGGTGTTTGAACACGGGGATCATGGTGAAGACGAAGTCTTTGGACTCGATCGGGGGAAAGTAGAAGCGCCTCTCCGGGCCATATTCGGAAGCGTCGGCGGTCAGCCACTCAATGAATGGGCGGCTGTTGCCGAGTCCCGTAGCCTTCCATCGCAACTGCATGAACGGCGCTTGGTAGACGTCGATGCCCAGCGGCGGCGTGGTGACCGTTGTGCAAGGTCCCGTCAGAGAGAGATTCCATGCGGCATCGTGGATGCCCATGTCGGACGCTCTCTCGAGCGACCAACCTTCCTGGTTCTTCTCTTTTGTCCCGTGCCAAGCCGGCGGGACGCCCTGGAGCGAGAAGTGCCAGCCCCACGCGCCCGCGCCGCCTTGCGCCCAAAACGGAAACGGCCACCCAAGCTGATGCGCGATGGATCCGTGCTGATGCGTGGCCACGTAGCCCTCGGCATCCATGCCGCGCGTGCTGAGCGCGTTGCGCCAGCGGTCGCGCATCTTATCCATGGCGTTGTCCGTGGCGAGGGCGGGCCAAAGGGTCGGGCCGGACATCCAGTCGTCCCACAACGTTGCCAGTGGGCCGGCCGGCGGTTGCGAATGGAGCCACATCAACTGACGCAGCATGTCCATCTCGGCCTGATGTCCAGGCACGAAAAATTCTGGGAAACTATCCGGAATCACGGTTTCAACCCCTCCAGCCCTTGCCGCCAATACGTTCAGTGTTAAGAACAAAGCACAGCCCCAAAACATCCGGCGCATACTTGCCTCCTCCCGTCACGGTCCCGCACATGTTCGGCTTTAATCCTCCGTTCGGAAAAGAGTACCATATGCCACCGCTGCATGAAACACGCGAAGAACGAGAACTCGAGCGATCAGTCTATGGCCGGGTAGGGTCGAGCTCCCGCTCGACCGCTGTCTGCTGCAACATCCCTGTGCAAGCGGTCGAGCAGGAGCTCGACCCTACCACTTACAGAGGAGAAGGTGCATTCGTGTCTGTGAACCCCTGCACCGCATATCTGAGCATGACGCGACCGGAAGACGTCGACACGGGTTTCCTGGCGTATCTCGCGAGCCTGACCGAGGTGGCGAAACGGACGCCGGACGTGGCGCGGGCCATCGTGAAGGAATTGGCGGACCAGCGCGGGTATCTCAAGCTCATCGCAAGCGAGAACTACTGCTCGCTGGCAACCCAGTTGGCCATGGGAAACCTGCTCACGGACAAGTATGCCGAAGGCGTGCCCGGACTGCGATTCTACGAAGGTTGCGATAACGTCGACAAGGTGGAGGCGTATGCCTGCGAACAGGCATGCAAGCTGTTCGGATGCGACCACGCCTATGTGCAACCGCACAGCGGCGCGGATGCGAACCTCATCGCGTTTTGGGCCGTGCTTCAGGCGCGCGTTGAGACGCCGGGGCTTTCGGCGCTCGGGATCACCGATCCGGCGAAGGCGTCGCACGAGGACTGGGAGCGAGTCCGAAACGCGCTCGGCAACCAGCGTTTGCTGGGGATGGATTATTACAGCGGCGGCCACCTCACGCATGGTTACCGTCGCAATGTGTCCGGGAAAATGTTCGACGCGTACAGCTATGGGGTGAACCGCGAGACGAACCTCATCGACTATGACGAGGTTGAATCCATCGCGCAAGAGGTCAAGCCGCTGATTCTTCTGGTGGGATACAGCTCTTACCCGCGGCTCATTAACTTCCGCCGCATGCGCGAGATCGCAGACAAAGTCGGCGCGGTGTGCATGGTTGACATGGCGCACTTCGCGGGACTTGTCGCGGGTGGCGTGTTCGAGGGCGACTACAACCCCGTGGCCCACGCGGATATAGTCACGTCGACCACGCACAAGACCCTCCGCGGGCCGCGTGGCGGCATTGTGCTGTGCACGAAAGAGTTCGCCGACTTTGTCGACAAGGGGTGTCCGCTTGTGATCGGCGGGCCTTTGGGCCACGTCATGGCCGCAAAGGGCGTCGCGCTGACGGAGGCGAACACGCTCGAGTTCAAGACCTATGCCCGGAAGGTCGTCGAGAACGCGAAGGCGCTCGCAAAGGCCTGCGTCGATGAAGAGCTCACGTTATCCACGGGTGGCACGGACAACCACCTGATCTTGATCGACATGCGCCCCCTTGGGTTGACCGGCCGGCAGGGCGCCGGCGCGCTCCGCGAATGCGGCATCACGACCAACTCCAATTCGCTGCCCTATGACACCCATGGCCCGCTTATCACCAGCGGACTGCGCATCGGCACGCCTGCTGTCACGACGCTTGGCATGGGTCAGCCTGAGATGGCCGAGATTGCCCGTATCATGAGATTCGTTCTCGTCCACACTCGGCCGCACATCATCGAAACCGGCCCTAATGCGGGCAAGACCAGTAAGACGAAGTACTTCGTTGACCGCGAAACGCTCGGAGAAGCGCGCATGGCCACGCGGGCGATCCTTGACCGTTTCCCGGTGTATCCCGAGTTGGACCTCGCCTTCCTCCAACAGCATTTCATGTAGAAGCCCCCCTCTCGCGCTGTCGAGTAGGGACGCTCCTCGCGGAGCGTCCCCCTCCCAGACCCGTGCTTGTGCTCCTACGTTTGAGGATTTGGATTGCTCCGCTTCCGCCGAGGGCTCGCCACCCCGTGGCGACTCGGCCTTCCGGGGCGGGCTTTCCAGCCGCCAGATTACGCGACCTTGCCTGGCCGCTCCGTACTCGTAATCGAGACAAGACATCTTTGATTACGATTGCGATTACGATTACGATTACACGCGCGAGCACGAAAACGAGGGTGTGATATGGATCTCGAGACTTATCTGAAGGTTTTCGAATCGGTCCTGGACGCTTTGACAACGGCTGAAATCGACCGGTTGGTGGATGCCATCGTCGCGGCCTATGAGACAGGGCGGTGCGTTTTCATCATCGGCAACGGCGGCAGCGCGGCCAATGCCTCGCATCTGTGCGAGGACCTCGGCAAGGGAACGCTTAAGGACTTCGAGCATCAGAAGCGTCTGAAGGTCATCAGCCTCACCGACAACGTTCCTTATCTCCTTGCATGGGGCAATGACACCGGTTTTGAGCGGGTCTTCGTCGAACAGCTCAGGAATCTGGCCGCGCCCGGGGATCTGCTGATTGCTATAAGCGGATCGGGAAGCAGCCCTAACGTCCTCCGCGCCGTCGAGCATGCGAATGGCGCGGGTCTGCTGACGTTCGGCGTCGCGGGGTATGACGGCGGGAAGCTGCGGCAGATCGCGCAGGATTGCCTGTGGGTGCGGTGCGACAATATGGGCATGGTTGAGGCCGCGCATGACGTAGTGTTCCACTACCTCACGGAAGTCCTGAAGGGGCGGTTCGCTCAGACCGGGGGATACCGATGAGCGGACAAGTCATCGGCGTTGAGATAGGCGGCACGAAGTTGCAGGTGGCTCTGGGCGATGCCGACGGCAACGTGATCGCTTGCAGGCGCGGCGCCGCTCCGGCGGGCGGCGCGCTTGCGATTCTCGAATGGTTCGCGCGAGAGCTTCCCGTGCTTCTCGAACAGGAGCGCATGAGCGTGCGCACGGCAAAGCATATCGGAGTAGGCTTCGGCGGGCCGGTCGAGACGGCCACAGGCACGGTATTGGCGTCTCACCAAGTCCAGGGGTGGAACGGGTTCAAGCTCAGTGCTTGGTTCGAGGAGCGGTTCGGTATCGAGACGAAGGTTTTCAATGACGCGAACGCGGCAGGATGGGCTGAGTACTGCCTGGGCGCCGGCCGAGGAACCCGTCACTTCATGTACTCGAACATCGGCAGCGGGATCGGCGGTGCGCTGATCATTGACGGAAAACTGCACGACGGGCAGGGCCTGGGCGCTTCCGAGGTGGGCCACACGTATGTGCCGGACTGGCTCGGTAGACCCGGGGAGGTGCGCAAGCTCGAGGACCTTTGCTCAGGTTGGGCCATCGAGCGCCGCGTCCGCGCCGGCGGGGATTCTCCTCCTCATACGCCGCTAGGCGAGTTGTCCCATGGCCGTGCCGCCGAGATCACGTGCGCCATGCTCGGAGAGGCCGCTCGCCTTGGAGACGCCCGCGCGCAAGAAGAGATCGAACGCGTGGCCCGCACCATGGGACTCGCCCTCGCGAATGCCGTCACCCTTTTCCACCCCGAGCGCATTGCCTTGGGGGGAGGCGTATCGCTGATCGGCGACGTGCTGCTGGATCCGGTCCGACGCTGGGCCAACCATTACGTGTTCGGACCCTTCCGCGACCGCTTCGAGATTGTGCAATGCGCCCTCGGAGAGTCCGTGGTTCTCGTCGGGTCAATGCTCCTCGCCGGGGCTGGGAAATCCTGATTAGCGCGGCGCGCTACGCTGCGCTGGCGCACATCGACACTATCTTCCATGCGCCGTTTTCCTCAAACAGAGTCGCCGTGATCGCGTAGGGCGCTATCCCGAATGCCATGGAGGCCACGTCCCATTGTCCGACGACACTGGCCACGCTCCCACTGATGACAACCTTGGAGAAGGTCATCTTGGACGTGGTGGCCGGCCCCCACAGCACGGCGGTGTTCATCATCGCCAAGAGATACGTCGGATTGGCAAACATGAAGTACTCGCCGTTCAGCGTCGCCGCCATTAGGCAACAAGGCCCCGCGGATAGCGTGTCATGGAGCTTCAAGGTGGACGCTTCAAGAATGGCGCTTTCCCAGATCTTGAGCACCTGTGTCACGCTCTCGGTCTTCTGTGGGTCAGGCTGCCCGGCATCAGGGAGGATAGTCAGGGATGTGTATCGCCACCGTCCTCCCGGCCCGTCCGGGACAGCAACGAAAGATACGGCCTGTTTTCGATCACCGCCCGCAAGAGTGAATGATCCGACGGTAAAAGGCCCGGCAGGACGCACAGTAAGATTGGCTGCCTGGGCGCCTGCCGGCAGACGAAACTTGGCTGCCAGGTCCGAGTCAGCTCTGAACTGCGCCCGCGTCGCCGTTACGCATGCCGCGTCGTCCGCGATGACCGCTAACGATCCCTGGGCGCTAAACAACGTCCATGGCTCAGGTTTGCCGTCGCAGAGGGCACTCAGCGTCGTATCTACAAGGGCCGCAACATCCTGTTTGCTTTCCGTGGCGGGCGCTTCGGATGTGAAGGCATGAAGCAACTCTTCCCGCATATCGTCGTCCGCTGCCAAATACGTCAAAGAGCGCGTTGCCTGCGTGGGCACGGGCATCGGGTTGCCCCATCGATCAAAACAGCTTATGCCCGACGGCAATGAACGGGGCAGATCCTCGGATTCGGATCCGTCCGCGGCCAATACAACCACCGTAATCGCAGTCTGTGGCACAGACGCCCTCGTCTGTGCGTTAACCCAACTTCCGCAGTTGAGTTTGTAAGTGGTTGATTTTACTGGATCGGGTTTCAAAAGTCTTCACTACATTTTGTGGATTTCGAGTCGTTGGGGGAGTTGCAGGCCGAGTCGTTGGAGCAGGATCTG
>Ga0315274_10002199_pt1 | contig 29651 bp, 16 predicted proteins | sample YL17G02_20_MG_FD_203700 | JGI IMG/M metagenome (GOLD analysis project Ga0315274, IMG submission 203700) | Sediment microbial communities from Yellowstone Lake, YNP, Wyoming, USA - YL17G02_20 | ecosystem: Environmental > Aquatic > Freshwater > Lake > Sediment | place: USA: Wyoming | collected...
ACACGGCGAGCTTCGTGGGATCCGATGAAAGAGACATGCCGAACCTCCTGGTCGCGCGTCATCACAGAATCAACACGCACGCCAGGATAAGGCCCTCGTCAACAATGGTTCTGCTGGGCGCTCACCCGTCCATCTCCTCGTTCTGTGGCCTGATCGCCGCGACCATGCCGAGTGCCCGGTCCCTTGCGATCCTGTTCGGTTTGAGGGTCGGCATGAAGCGCGAGGTCACGAAGTCGTCGTGGGCACTGCGGGGAGCGCGATTGTGAACGTCGTGCTCTCGCCCAGTGTGCTCGAGACGCGGATGGTCCCTTGATTCTCCTCGATTAAGTCGCGACACAGGGCTAGGCCTAGTCCGCCGCAACGCCGACGCCCCTCACGCTCCACCGGTTTGGAGGTCTGGAAGGGCTCGAAAAGGTGGGGAAGCAACTCGGGAGGGATCGGGTCGCCGGTGTTGCGAACCTCGATGACGACGGTCCGGTCGTTGCGCGTTCCCGAAACGGTTAGGCGTCCGGAGTGCGACGCGCTCATGGCCTCCCGGGCGTTCAGGAACAGGTTGAAGAACACCTGTTGGAGTTGCAGCGGATCGGCCTGGACGGTCAACGACTCATCGACGTTCACGGAAACATCGATGCCGTCTTTCGACAAGTCGCGGCATAGACTTGCGAGGGCATCCTCGACCACGGCACGCACGGCGACCGGTTCCGTCTTCCGCGGCTTGGCGGCGCTGATTTCCAGAATCCGCGACGACATGGCGATGAGCATGTGACCGTTGTTCGTCGTGACGGTGAGCGCCTTTCGCATCAGTTCGTGGTCATCCGACGTCAACGCATACTCCGCGTACGCACGGATCGGCGTGAGCAGGTTGTTGACCTCGTGGGCGAGCATGGCCGCCGCCGTGCCGAGGTTGGCGAGTTGCTGCGCTTGCCTCACCTGCGCCTTGAGCAAATCGAACTGTGCCGAGAGTTGAGCAAGCCGCTCCTCGACCGGTGAGGCGACGCCATCGCCCGGTCGCGTTCGAGTCGGCGATTGTTTGGCCATTGGGCGACGTTCCCGATTGTGGTAGGGTGAGCAGCTTCCCGGTTTGGGATATCGGTTCTACGCGTCGCGACACTTGAAGGGGGTGGCGACGGATGGATGCGACTGCCCAGCTTGACACGGTTCTCCAATTATTCGAGCAACTGGGTATCGAAGTCCGTCGGGAACGACTCGGCGGCAGCGGCGGCGGGCTGTGCAGGATTCGCGGGCAGCGCGTCGTCTTCGTCGATTTGGATGCGGACTTGGCCACCCGGCTGGATCGCTGCGTTGAGGCACTGGCCTCCCTCCCGGAGGCTGCCTCGCTTTACATCGCCCCCGAAATGCGCGAGCGGATGGACCGGTTACACGGGGCGCGGGCCGACGATGCGAAGAGCGACGCTTGACGTTACCCGTAAAAATGGCTTCCCGCCGAACCCACTAACACAGGCCATACGCATCTCCCCAAACGCACGGCCTAGTTTCGTGGCTCCGGCGGGTCGCCCGCAGAGGAAGCTGTGTTCCTTCGGGACACGGGAACACGCCGCTCCGTCCCCCCCAAGTGTGGCTCCCCCAAGATCGCGATCGCGCATAATTCGCTTGCCCGGAAGTCGCCTAACGCACATCGCGTGCCACGCGGATTCCGCTCTTCTGTTTTCCAACGAGCCTATTCGCAACGTCATATCCTCAATATAGTTATGGACGACATGACCACGCACGCCGGATTGCGTGACCTAGGGCCTTTGGCCTGGGGTGGCCATCGTTTGGGTACGCAACTTGGGCACTATTCCCCACTTCCTATCGCCCGTCTCTAGCCCGAATTATTCTGGCTCTCCGCCAAACTCGCTGATTCTTGTGGTCGGCCGACCGCTGGATTGCGGAACGCCAACTTCAACGCCTCGTCAGGGAGGAGACCTATCCCCTTGCAACCGCTTTCCCAGTACTGGCAAGGGCTTTGGCCCGCAAATCGAACGGTCGCCTCGTGCAAGCTCTTGTGGTCAGCCAGCTTCCATCAGCGGAAATGGCGGAGAGCCCAAAGTACCCGATGAGCAACATGCGAAAGTAGACCGTCAGCGGCAGTGACGGCCGGCCAACCTGTTCCGCATAGAATGCCCGACACTGTTTCTCGACGAAACGGTCGAACCCTTCGGCCTCCAGAATCTTGTTGACTTGTTGGTAGAAGGGATGACCGCCCGACTGCGGCAATTCACTGGCCGCAATCCATAACGCGCCTTGCTCTTCCCGCCTCCGCCTGCCCATCGCCATAACCGTCCTCCGTGACGCTTGCCGCCAAGCCCGCGATGACTATACCAGGTCTGTCAAGAGACTTTCACCACGGGCTGCTACCCGTCCTCGGCGGAGTTGCTCTTCGAAATCAACGAGTCGTAGCGAAAGAGTCACGCGGAGGTTCTCGCCGCCGACCGTTTCTCCTGACCACGCAAAGCCCGCCCGAAGCTACCCCGGTCGATTCTCTCTCCAATACTCCGCCACGAGGTTCGGGCAGCCTACCGACTGTGACGAAGGAACGGCGTTTCCAGGAACGACGTCAGGGAACCAGCCGCGTGTTGAATTGTTGGCGATACTGTTGGAGTTGCGGCTCATCCGGGTAGTGTTCACCCGCTGGATATGGATAGGCGTTCATACTCCGAAACGGCAGCGGTGCAATGGTGTCGGGTTCAGCAGTATATAAGTCCATGTCCTTGCAGTAGGCATGGGAGATGAGAATGAAGCTGCGGACCTCGCCAGCCGCGGGCAGGGGCAAGACGCGAGCATCGAAAGCGGCTGCGATTTCGTCCCCCGGGGCCAGAATGGCATAGCGGTCGTCGAAATCAGCGAGAAGGCTCTCCACGGGGCCATAACGCGTGTATGCGCCCTTGAGTACCTTGAACGGCGAGACCGGGGCAATGCGGTCATAGTCATAAATCGTGGGGAGGCGGCCGTCAGGCGAGTATTCGAGCGGGAAGCCCAGACGGCGGAGGTCCGCCTTGACCAGCGGAACACTGCGGACGGTCAGTCTGTCCGTTCCGCGATCGTTCGCAACAAAAACCTGGTCGCAATAGATCTCCAGATTCGTGGAGACTCGCAGTTTGCGGGTGTTGGTGGTAAGCTTGCCGGTCAGGTCGACTGCGATCGTCCGTCCCAGGCCCCCGGGGGCCCCGGCATCGGGAACAACGACCTCCCACTGCCCGTCTTCAGACAATCCTTCGATCCGCAGCGGCTGCCATGCCACGCCGGCTTGCGAAGCGGCGAACGTGCTTTGGGAATATGGGTATTCGATCCAACCGTGCATAAACAGGTAAACACTGCGTGTGGAATCCAATTCGGCCAAGCGATCGGCGAAGTCCAGCACAAGCGCATGGGGCCGGCAGAACCCGACGAAACGCCGGTCAATCTCTGGCGCATAGGCATAGACCCGATCCGCTTGCATGACCTGTGCGGTGCAATCCTCCCCGTCCGGTCCGAGGGCCTGCACAGGAAAAATGGGGACCGTAGGACAGAGCAGTCGATGGGTCGCCGGCGGGCCCGTGACAGCTAGCCGCTCGTCAGGGTAGACGTCCTGCTCTGCGGGGTGGTCGATGGCAAGAAGCTCAAGGCGGTCGATGTAGGCGGCTTCCTCCATCGGCTCGCAAACGCGCAGCTCGTAGAAACCGTCTCGGGCGATCAACTGTTCCGGATTGATCTTGATGTGTTCGCGGACCTGTGGAAGTGCGTATTGCCCTGGTGCTAAGAAGTAACCCAAGCCGCCGACGCCGGCAAAGTCGCTGACGAACTCAAACCGATAGCCATTCCAGGCGAACAAAACCGGACAACTGGAAATCCGCCGGTCGGTTTCGCTTACCCGGTGGTGCGTTCCCGCAGCCAGCTCGCGCTCGCATTGGGTTACGCCGTCCGGCCACATCAGCGCGAGATAGTCGGCCTGCGAGGCGCCGTTCAGACCGAAGACCTGCGGTCGGAGCGACTGGCTGAGCGCGCCGTCGCAGCCGGTATACGTGATTGCCTGGCTGCGCAGGCCGGAGTGCAGCTCCAGGCGCGTGCCAAAGCCGCTGACCGGGCTCCGCGTGCGTTGGTCGGGGCCGCGGTCACCGGTCGGGCTGATGGTCAGCCAGTGCCCAGGCGGCGTAAGTCTCGTGGGCACAACCTCGATCCGCTTGTTCGCGGCCCGGATGCGCACCAAGTCGGGTACGCCGTCCGCGTTCATGTCAGTGAGCTCGGCGCCGAGGGTATCGTCGGTGACCGGCGGCCAACGCAGGGCCTTGGCTACAAAGCGTCCCTCGCCGTCGTTGAAGAGAACGCGGCCGGAGCGGTCGAACAGAACAATATCAAGGTCGCCGTCGAGGTCCATGTCGGCGACGCGCGGCGTACCGATCGGGCTCCAGGTCGAAACGGTCCTGATGCAGTCGTCAAACTCGGCGCTCGGCTGCAGCTTTCCGCTTTCGTTGCTGAAGTACAACCGACCCTGCACATTGGGCCCGGGGAACACCAGTAAGTCCGGCCGGCCGTCGCCGTTGAAGTCTTGGACCACTCCCCCGCAATCACCGCGGACCGATTCGGCAGTCATGTGCGCTTCGTGATACCTGCCGAACCGGTCGTTCAAAAAAATCCGCGCGGCGGCTCCTGAATTGAACACGACCAGATCTGTGTCACGGTCCCCGTCGAGGTCTGCGGGGGCAACCATCACGCTCCGCTCCCCAGCGCAGGCGACGCCGGCCTCGCCCGCGATGTCGGTAAACGTGCCGTCGCCGTTGTTGTTCAGCAGTTGGTTGGACGCCGGCGAACCGCCGTCGATCGCCATCGTGTTGCAAACGTAAATATCCAGATCCCCATCGTGGTCGGCGTCGAGAAAGGTGGCAGAGGCTGTCACCACATTGGGTCCCCCGGTCCGGGTGCGCTCGGTTACATCCTCGAACGTGCCGTCGCCACGATTGCGGAGCAGGTGGTTGGGTCCGGCACAACTGACGAACAAATCGACACGGTTGTCGTTATCGTAGTCCCCGAACGCACACGAGATCGCCCCGCGAATCGAGGTCAGTCCCCAGGACTCGGTCGCATCGTCGAAGCGGCCATCGGGCCGGGCCAGCAAAAGCAGAAGACCACGGTCTCCGTTGCGGACGACGCCCGCCGCAACGATATCCAGCCGTCCATCGCCGTTCACGTCGGCCAGCGCCATTTCCACGCCCCATCTTGCCAGGAAGGGGTCCGAGAGATCAGCTGCGTCGCCAACGTGATGGTCGCGGAAGGATACCGTGTCCGGCACTTCGAAAAGCGTACGAGCCGTTTCGGCTGCCAGTTCCCCACCGGCGGCGCTCCGCCGGGGCGCCCCACTTAGTGGTTGAACAATCGCAAGGGATCCCATCTTGCGATAGTGCGGCACCACCACCATTTCATGAAGCGGGCTTTGGGTCAGTTGTTCAAAGCGCTCCCGATACGCCTTCGCTAGATCCTCCTGCCCGGCCTGCGTGGCGATGCGCATGAGATCGTAGTAAGCGCTCGCAAGAGCTGGATTCAGTTGCACGGCCCGCTCAAGTTCCACGCGGCACGGCTGTCCGAGGTGGGATTTGCTCCGGGCCAGGAAGTACCATACGTAGGCATCGTCGGGCCGGAGCTTCAGCACACGGTCAAAGCAGGGAATCGCCAAGTCGTCCCGGCCGCCGAGCTGATGAATGATCGCGCGGAAATACAGTGCTCGGACATTCTCCGACTCGTCGAGTAAAACGTCATCCAAAAGGCGCTCGGCACGCTCCAGGTCACCGCGCGAGGCACGGTTGAAGGTGGCGATCGCCAGGTTGACGCTGATTTCAGTCGACTTCCCTCCCCGCTGCAGAGCTTCGTCGAAAGCCTCGACGGCTCCAGCATAGTCGTAGCGCTCCATCGAGGCTACGCCGCGGTTGGTTGCCTGCACAACCGGGTCGAACGTCCACGGGACCTCCGGAGGATTGTGGCGGCGTACGGCACAACCAAGCGATGAGCACGCCGCGAGAAGCGCCGCAGCCGCGCCGCACCAAGAGAGCCGGACGCCCGCCCATCTGAATATGTGTGAGGCGACGATCATGTGGCTCACTCAAGCGCATTGTTATCCTTTACTTCGCCACCTCGAATGGTCCCCAAGCCGACGGTTTTTCGGTTTCGGCCGCTCGGCTCCCAGGCGATTGTTCCGGTAACGCCCACTTGCGGCGACAACTCCCGAACGGCATCGCGGATCCGCGCGCGATTGAGGCCGGCTTCGCGGATTCCGGCGATTAGGAACTGCAGGGCGTCATAGGTGTAAGCGGCCGTGTAGTCGGCTTCCCTGCCATAGCGGTCGCGAAAACGGCCGGCAAACGCATCGCCGCCAGCGTTGCTCGACGAATCCCATAGAAGGGGAAACACGACGCCCTCCGCCCGGCAACCGGTCCCGTCCACGAACGCGCGGCGGCTCAGCGCCGGGCCACCGATGACGGGCATGTCCAAGCCGTCGTTGCGCAGCGCCACGACGAACTGGGCGCTTTCTGCCGGAGTAGCGACGACGGCGACGGCGGTGGGGCGGGCTGACTGCAGAATTCGTATGTGGTTCTCGAGACCGGCAGCGCCAGGGACGAGTTCCAAGTGTGTCGTGGGGAACATTCGGAGTGCGGCCAGGGCCGCTAACAGCTCCGTCGAGAAGACGCGCGAGTCGTGATCGGTACCCGACACGAGAGCGAAGCTTTTCTCCCGACAGCACGAGGCCAGGGCCTGCGCCAGGACCGGGGCTTGGACCGCGTCGCTCGGAGCACACGAGAATACCCACGGAACGTTAGCCAAATTCGTCGTCGGGTCGGTGCTGACGGAGCTAAGGAAAGTCAACCGCGCTTTGGCGACGACCTGGGCGACGAGGTGGGCCGTCGGTCCGTCCGGCGCCCCCGCGACGGCCCAAACACCCTCTTCGTAAACCAGCCGGACGATGCCCGTAATACCCGTGTCCCACGGATTCTCCGACCAAGCCGAAAGCAGGCGAAACGGCGCCCCCCGATAGCCCCCGGCCTGGTTCGCTTCGTCCACCGCCATCGTTGCCGCAAGCCACATCAGGCCTGCAGTCGGGTGGTTCGGATCCGCCGGACCAAACCAACCGATCCTGACCTCGGATACCTCTTCAGGCGGCAGGTCTTCGCGGCCTGGTCCGTGATACTCGGCCACGCTGGACCGTGCGTCGAGGTAGGGTAAGCGGGTTTCGGAACCAGGAGGCAAAGCAGCCGCGGATCGTGTTGGCAGAGCGCAACCTGCGAGAATGACGGCACCCCAAAGCGAAGAGCAGATCGTCGGGATCAGCCGGGAAGGTCTTGCGTCGCATGTCGTCAGCGCCATAGGCTGCTTCTTACAAGTCACCGAGGGGGGGAGCGTTCCCCGAATGTCGTGTAGCTCTTCTTCCTCGGTCGGCGAGGCGCTGGTCGCTACTGCTCAGCGGCGACCTTGCGGCTCGCGCGGTCGCGTGGGGCGATGATACCGCCAGGTATCTCCCAATCCTGCCGGGAGTAGTAGCGCCACTGTCCGCTCTCGAAGCGGGCTAGGAAGACCTCGCCCAGATCGTCGAGGCACGCGCTGAGCGGGATGAAACCAGTCACCCCCATGTACGGGGAACTCCGGTGCGCCAACACGTCGCGAATCTTGGCCCGATTCAGGCCAGCCACTTGGATCGCCTCAATCAGCATGTTCATGCCGTCGTAAGCATGGGCGGCGTAGGTGTCCGGGTCCGTGCCGTTACCCTCCCGGAATGCGGTCCGGAACGCCTCGAACGCCGGATCCTGCCGCGTGGGATCCCACGGGTACGCGCAGACCACGCCCTCCGCGTTCGCCCCGGCGAGGGCGACAAACTCGTCGGTCGCGCAGCGGTCACAGGCAAAGTACGGTTGGCTCATGCCCCGCGCCCGCATCTGGTTGAGAATCGCGGCTCCGTCACCGGCATCACCCCAATGCACGACTGCGTCCAGGTGGGCTGTTTCCAGGCGTTCGAGCTGCACCGAGAAGTCCGTTGTCCCCAATTTGTACGCCATCTCCAGGATGACGGGGCGGTTCAGCCGCCGGGCGCCGTCGCGAATCTCCCGCACGCCGAAACGTCCGTAGCGGTTGCTGGCCCGGATGATGCCAACCCGTCTGTAGTCTAGCTTGCGATAGAGGTAGTCCATCAGGAGGTAGTTCATCTGCCGGTCGTCGCTAATGCAACGCATCACCCAGGGGATGTTGGTCTCGATGAATGTGGGGTCGGTGTCGGCGGTGTTGAGCATGACGATTTCCGCCTTGAGGGCCACCCGGATCGCTATGTGCGTGTTGGCGCTGTCGATCGAACCCAGGATGGCCCAAACCTGGTCCTCCGGCTCCGTGTAAGCCATCTTGATGACTTCATCCCCGGTTGAGCCCCAGAGACCATTGTCGTTGGCGAGTCGCAGTTCAAAAGGGATATGGCGCCGCAGGTAGCCACCGCGCTCGTTGGCCTGGCGGATCGCCATTTGCGCTCCACGTAGCATGGCGACCCCCAGCGATTCTTCGTGGCTCCGGCCACCGGTCGCGACCGAGACCGTGGGGACGATCGGCCCGATAAAGCCGATCTTGACGCTGGCGATGTGCCCCGGTTCAGGAATCCCGCGACCGGGCCCCGTGTATTCCATCTGCTCGAGGAAGTGCTCCTTGTAGGGCGTGATGTGCCGGAAGGGCTCCATGTCCGTGGCCGAAAACGCATAGTTGCTGTCTTTTCTCAACGTCAACTGGGGCACTTTGAAGTAGCCCGCTTCGTTGATGAGCTCGAGCAGCCGAGTGGAATCCAATTCGTCGGCGCGGGCAGGGCTGCCCGCGGGCTGAGGCGGGCTTCCGCCGCCCGGAGAGGGCTCGACGGTCGTTTGTGTCGTTACGGGTGCGGTGACATCCTGCGCCGCGGCCGCTAGCGGCCAGCTCAGGCAGAGCGCCAGCCCGGCGCCGATTCCGTGAAACAGCTTGCGTGTCGAATCGTAAGATCTCATCACCATGTCCTTCACTCGTTCAGCGTGGCCCGCCGACGACGTGCGCGGCGCGCTCTGCGGTTGCCCGCATTCCGGGGTAGTATCCTTTGCCGACTGCGTGCGCCAGCCCTTTCGAGGTGCCGACCCAGGCGTCATCGCCGTCGATCCCGGCGCACAGGACGAAGTTGTGCGGCAGGTTCGGCATGGTCTCGATTTCGGCGAGCACGGTTGTGTCCCGCGTGACCACCGCCTTGCCGCGTCCGGCACCCTGATCTGTGGTGTAGGTCACCCAGGTGTTGGTCGGGAAATCCACAATCACCCCGAGCCCCTTGTCCGAGCAAAACCAAGCTTCATTGGCGCTGCGCCCCACCAAGTTGTTGAGGAAGTTGCTCGGCAAACCGGAATCGTGCGAAAAGTAACCGCGCCAATGGCGGCCGTCATAGCGGCACACGCCGAAGTACGAGGACACCCACAGCACGTCCTCGACGTAACTGGCCCCAGTGGTGATCACGTGCACGATGCCGTCGTCACGGTACAGGTCGATCTCCATCTCGCCATCCGGATCGAGGTAATCCTTCCATGTCCCGCGCTGAACATCGTATTCAAGGACCCCACTGCCCCAGACTGCCAGAAACACCTTCTCCCTCGTGCAACAATTGCCGTAATTCCAGATTTCCTCCATAGGGGCGTTCTTCTCCGTGAAGATCGTCCATTCGCCCGTGACCGTGTTGTACCGGCTGGCTCCGGCCGTAGTGGACGCCCAGATGTTGTCATCCTGGACGCATACGGCATACACCACATTGTTGACGAGTCCGCTGTTGAGTTGATGCCAATGGTCGAAATGCCCACCACTGAAGCGAGCCAGCCCGCCCCCGAACAGCGCAATCCACAGATCGTGAGTTTTTGGATCCACCGCCAGGCCCGTGACCACCCGCCACGGCAACCCGTCCTTCTGCCGCCAGGACTGAATCTGGTGCGTCTGCTTGTCGAGACAGGCCAGCCCATCCTCGGTGCCGATCCAGACGCGGTCCGCATCCACGGCGACGGCGAAGATGTGGTCGTTGGGCAACCCGTCTTTGGTTGTGAACTGCTCCCATCGCGTGTAGACATACGGCATGTCGTAAGACGCAGCCGGAGTAGTTGTCAGCGTCGGCGGAGTGCTCCCAGAATCGGCGGGTGGAATCGGCGCCCGCGCGGACGATGTTCCGGCTCGTTCGGACAGGCTGCATCCCACCAAGCCAACCAGGAGAACCATCAAGCCTCGCCGCATGTCCCATCTCTTCATTGCCCGTACCTCCGATGGTCGCTCAGAGTGTCTTCAGGAACTCCACTAGATCGTTAAGTTGATCCTTCGTCATGTCGCTGGTCACGCCATGCCGATCGTAGGGGTTGAACCGGGTCCAGATTTCCTCCAGTGTGTCGGCGATGCCGTTGTGCAGGTACGGGGCCGAATCGTAGACGTTGTTAAGGTGCGGTGTGTCGAAATGGGTTTCCCCATCAAACCGCATCTGCGTGCCGATGTTGTGCCGCGCGCGATCCGTGTAGTACGGCGAGGGATGACAGGTGATGCAGCGATTCTCCCCCGGAATCACCCGCCGGTCGTTCGTCATCGTGCGCTCGAAAATCAGCTGGCCGCGGCGTTGCGCCGGAGTGAGCTCAGCGCCGATTGGCCTGTAACGGTTTGGCGGCCGCGGAATCGTGCAGACGTATGCCGTGAGGGCTCCCAGTTCGGTCGTAGTAAACGGCTGGATCCGCGTGAAGAATACCGCCAACCGCGGCCCGCACTCGCGCTCCAGCGTGGGATTCGTACCTTCCCACTTGAAAGGGGCGGTGTCCAAGATGCCGCGCAACGTGCGATTGTCCACGGGCAGCTCACCGACCCCGTCGGATTCGAGGTCGAAGGCCAGGCCATTCACGTGACCGTCGGGATGGCACGAGTGACACGAGAACTGGCGTTGTCCAGTGATTCTGGCGCTGTGAAACAACCGTTCGCCATAGCGAACCTGGCTTACTTCCCGGGGACCGCCGAGATCAATACGCGCCACGGCCTTGAGCCCGGCCACGTCGATTACCGTAATTGAGTCGTCCAGCGCGTTGGCCACAAACGCGGTGCCTCCGTCTTGAGCAAACAGCACGCCCCTCGGACTGTTCATCGTCGGGATATGCTTGATAATGAACTCGGTCGGCTTGCCCAGGTGATTGGGCAGCACATGCTCCCGTTCGTACGCAGAGGCATCGCGCAGCAGAGCGATGAGTTTCCCTACGTCGATGACCGCCACGCGATCCGAGCCGCTGCTGGTGACGAAGGCGTACCGCCCGTCGGGGCTGATCGCCACGTCCGCCGGATCGGGGAAACCGAGATTCGGTTCATCCAGTAGGACCTGGTCCACGGTCCCGTCCCGCCAGAGAACGCCCATCCCGTTTGTGATGGTCCAGCCCTGCAGCAACCGCGTCATCGGGACAAGGTTCTTCGTGCGGTTGAGCGTAACGAATGCAAACTCGCCGCTCGGGTGCCAAGCGATCCCCTTCACCAAGTTCGCGCCTGGGATCTCAACCCGGCGCGTCACAACGGCCTGCTCGGCATCTATGATAGTCACCTCGGACACGGACGCGGCGCGGAACGAGACGAAGCGCGACAGTGTGTTCGTCACTGCGATTTGCCGGCCGTCCGGGCTGAGTGCCAGGGACCACGGGTTGCGGCTGGTCGCCAGCCGTTTGATCTCCTGCAATGTGTCCGCGTCGATCACGGAAACGCTATCCGCGGCGGTATTGAGCACGTAAATCAGCCGGCCGCTCGGAATGGCGACCACACCGTGAGGCTCATCGCCGACCGGGACGGTCCGCAGCACACGACGGTCGCGCGTGTCGACGACAGCCAAGCTGTCGTCGAGACGATTAGTGACATAGGCCCGGGAGCCATCCGGGCTGAGCGTCACGCCCGTGGGCTGGCCGCCGGTCGAGATTTCGGCCGCGACCCGGCCAGCCGCCACGTCCACCACGATTACGGTGTTCGAAGCCTCGCAGGCCACGTACAACTCGCGGCCATCTGGCGACAAAGCCAGACTGAGCGGCGTCTTGTAGCGGAGCGTCGTACCCTTCTTGCCCGGTTTGGACTTGGGTGATTGCGTCGGATGCGCAATCACCTTCATGGCAGCCGCATAGTCAAACGTCCGGCCATGAGCGCCTTCGTGACATTGCCGGCATGTATCCCGAGTGATCCTCTGCAGGCCGGCCTGTTCTGCCGCACGCGAGTCGCGCATGACGGCCTCCGGCGAGTAGTCGCTTCCCGGACCGTGGCACGACTCACACTGGACGCCCTCTCGGCGGTCGACCGCCCGCAGGAACTCATCTGAACTTGACGCGGTGCCCGTGGTGTGACAGCGCAGACACCGGACGCTGAGTTGGGGATCACCTCCCACGCCCTCTCTCGCGGCCAACTCGTAGCCTGCCGCAGTCGCCAGCACCGCGTATGCCCGCGCGTGCCGGCTCAGCCGCCAGCGACTGAATTGATAACCTCGCTCCGGGCTGTCGTGGCACTTCGCGCACGCCAAGACGCCCGTATGCGTGCGGGCCGCGGAAGCGATGGTCTCAAACGGCTCGCTGACAGCGGATGCGAGGGTCGTCGCGAGCCGATCGTTGCTTATGGGAACGGGATGAGCCATCGCCGCAAGGCCCGCTTTCATGTCGAACACCGGCGAGCCCAGTACGGCCACGTGCGAACCCCTGACATTGTGGCACATCATGCAAGCTCGTTCGTCGGGAATCTTCAGACCGGCTGCCCTCGCCCGATCGCGGTCCGCCATGATCTCGCGCGAACTGTACTCACTGCCCGGCCCGTGGCACGCCTCACATTGCACGCCGTCCTGCAGCAAGAAAGTATCTTCGCACTCCCACGCCTCGGCCGTCGCCGCCGTGGCATGACAGCCTAAGCAGACCGGCGATTCGCGCGGCTCCCCCGCAGTTCCAGTGATCGCTGCAATCTTCCTGGCCGGCGGGCCCCACAATGCCGCATACGCACCGGCGTGCTTGGAAGTCCGCCACAGGCTGAACTGATGCCCGGCAGTCCGGTCGGCGTGGCACCCGGCACAAGCCCGGACGCCGACGTACACCGGACGACGGTCGGGACTGTCGGGGCCGGCGGCGAAAACGTAGTTCGCCACACCAATCACGACCGCCAGAGTGCCGATTCTCACCTCCATAGTGCAGGACATTCCCGGAACGCTATTTCGCCTGAATCATATCGAGAAACTGGTTGGCTTTCACGTGCTCCAGCGTCGTTTTGCCGCCGCCGGGCCAGCGGACCTCAACGCGATCCGCCTGGGCAGCGCGTCCCAGACCGAAATGGGCGCGCGAGTCGCTTTGCGACAGGTAGCCGACGGAACTGTACACCTCCTGCACCATCCGCAGTTCGCCGACGGTAACCGTGACTCGGGCACCGAGGGCGATAACGCCCGTGCGGGCCAGCCGTGGCACCACCGTCAGCCAGTTGTTGCGGCTGCCGCCTGCGTTGCGCAGCAGCTTCGCCGGGCCATTCAAGTTCATGACCAAAACGTCGATATCGCCGTCATTGTCGTAGTCGCCGAAGGCGGCCCCACGACCGACGTACTTCTGCCGGAAATACGGTCCAGATTCGTCGGCCACATCGATGAACTTGCCGCGGCCGTCGTTGCGGAGCAGGACGGCCTCTTCGGGGTACTCGTGATGGGCGTCGCCGTTGGCCACAAAGATATCCAGATAGCCGTCATTGTCGTAGTCAAATAGACCGCCTCCCCAGCCGGCGTACTGACCACAGACGACGGCCACGTTGCTCTGCGCCGTGAGGTCGGCAAACACTTTCCCTCTGTTGAGCAACAGGCAACTGTAGCCCATGTCCGGAATGAATAAGTCGAGCCGACCGTCGCGATCGACGTCGCCGACCACCGGTCCCATCGACGAGGCGCCCTGCCCGCCTTCGCCGTAGGCGATGCCCCATTGCATCGCCTGGTTCTCAAAGGTTTGATTGCCGCGATTCACCCAGTAGCAGTTGGGCGTGGCGTCGTTCGTAACGAAGACGTCGATCAGGCCGTCATCGTTGAGGTCGGTGGCCACGGCGCTCATGGCCCGCCCGTCGGGAAAGTACAGCCCAACCTCGTTCGTCACGTCGGTGAACGTGCCGTCGCCGTTGTTCCGGTACAGGCGGTCCGGCTGAGCCTTGTAGCTCAGCGGGCCGGGGAAACCGGACGCCGCATAAAAATCGCGGAACCTACCGGCGTCGTACTCGAGGTAATTCGCCACGTACACGTCGAGGAGGCCGTCGTTGTTGTAGTCCAGCCAGGCCGCCGATACGCTCCACGACGGATCGTCCAGCCCCGACCGGGTGGAGACATCGGTAAACGTTCCGTCGCCATTGTTGTGGTAAAGCGTGTTCGGGCCGTAATTGAGCACGTACAGGTCAAGGTGGCCATCGTTGTCATAGTCGGCCGCCGAGACGCCTATTCCATAGCTCTCGCCGCCGCCCGCGCCAGCCTGCTCGGTAACGTCCGTGAACGTGCCGTCGCCGTTGTTTCGGTAGAGCGCGTTGCGCAGCTTTCCGCGCAGGTCCCGGCCGAGGTTGTCGCTGACATCCCGCTGCCAACGACCGTTGACGAGGTAGATGTCGAGATATCCGTCGTTGTTGTAGTCGAAGAACGCACAGCCCGGGCCGGTGGCCTCGACGATGTTGCTGAGATTGTGGTCGCCGAAGCTGTGCTTGAAATGGATCCCCGCTTGCTCGGTAACGTCCTCGAACTTCGGCAGGGGGGGCTCTGCCGCCACAACCATCCGCAAGGCGGCACTGAGCGTGACTAAGGTGGCCAGATCCCGTGTCATCGTTGGTCCTGATTGCCGGGGATACCGTCCCACAGGGCGCCCAGATCGATCCACTCCACGAAAGCCGTTCTCTCGTCGCTGGTCAATGGCTCTGCCCCCACTGGCGGACAAGGCTCGGCTGTTTGCCGCAGTGTGTGGCTTGTGTCCCAGGGCCGTGACGTATTTCTGCCGTAGAGCCGCCAGATCAGCGGACTCGTCCGCGCTTCTCCAGGATGCACATACGCCCCCACACCAGGGGCGCTTTCAGCAACGCCTCTCTTCCCATGAGGAAGGGGCTGGGACAGGGTCGAGCTCTCCGCGTTTTCCCCCTCGCCATTCTCCCTTAACCGACGGGACAAGGCGTATTCATTGGAGGTTCTGGTCTCCGCAGCCAGCAGACTCACATAGGCCCGGTTGAAGCCTGCAATCATCTCGCCGCGCAAGTCGAGTGGTCCACTGTCGCCCTTGTGACAACGTACGCACTTCCTGTCGATGATCGGCTGCACGTCGTGCCGAAAATCCACCGTACGCCGCTTCTCCGCCGGTAGTATCAGGTTCACTGCCGGTTTCTGAATCGCGAGCACCAGTTGGTTCTCGGGTGTGCGTTCCGGGTCTTCATGGCAGCCGATGCAGCCGCGAGCCTCGTGCGGCTTGACCCATATCCAACCGCAGCTGCGTAGAGCCATCCCGTTCTCGTCGACGGTCTGGAGCTGCACAGGCAAATTCGCCGACATTTGAATGTGAAATGAACCGTCTTCTTCCACTGTGAAGTCGCCGACGATGCGCCGCTGAACGAGCGTGGGGAAGCCGCTGCGCGTGGAGCCCGTGCCGCTGACGCCGATTCGCGGTCCCTCTGGCGGATACGCGGATGGGCCGCCGGCGCGCAGAGGAACGCCTTCCAGGACGCGCAGACGTCGGATCAAGCCGGGACTCATGTACGGCTGAATGCCTGGATCGGTCAGGTAGGCGTTGAGGCAGTAGAGCTTCCCGGTCGTTTCCTGTTCGTTCACCGAGCTGGAGCGTCCGTCCGGCTGTCGGCGGGCGACGAGCGCGCGGGCGTGCAGATCGTGCCGGCCCGGGTCGTCGAAGACCGGCTCGCTGTCACCAGTTTGAGGATCGAGTCGGTAGAGGCCATACGTCGTGCTTCCGCCGGCCGAACGACGTGACACCAGCACCCTGCCATCGGGCAGCGGCGATGGCGAATGGTATAAGAACTGCTCATCGTGCGTGATCGCACGGTAGGAGTGGAAGTTGCGTCGCGTGGTCACACAAGCCAGTTGTCCGGCCCCGTCCCGAGCAACCTCGTCGGCCTCGACGAACACGACCAGCCCGTCGGTCGTCACGCATGGCATGTGCTTGATCCGCCGGCCCTGGTCACCACAGTATAACGCGTAGTCCGTGCCGTCCTGGTTTACGCCGAACAGGGCGACCCGCCCCCCGAAGCCGCGCTGAGGGTCTTTTCGTTGCCAACTGGCGAACAGTATCCGCCCATCGTCCATCAGGAACGGGTCGAGGTCGTCGTTGAGGTTGAACGTGAGCCGATGCAGGCTGCTGCCGTCGAGCCTGCAGCTATACAGGCTCGTGGCGACGCCGCCGCCGTATTCGTTGAGCGTCGCCCCGGCGTCGCTGACGAACACGATCTGGTACGAAGGCTCCGTGGACATCAGAGTGTACAATGTGGCTAGGTACGCCGGACTGCGGCAGTTGCCGGCCTCCCGCGTGATTTGCCGCACGCCGGAGCCGTCCGCGTGCATTTCCCAGATGTTCCATGCCTCATCCGCGTTCCGCTTTGCGGCAAACACGATGCGCTGCCCGTCGAAGGACACGTCGGCCCCGCATGCGCTGTCGAAGCCCTCCGTGAGTACGCGCAGCTGCCCGTCCGGGTCCAAACGCACGATCCGGCCGCCGGCGCCATAATCACAGCGCAGCCTGCCGCCAAAATGACTAGACCGCTTCTCCGATTCCTGCTGACGCGGATGCTGGGTGAAAATGACCGGCGCGTCAATCGCCGCAGACCAAGCCGGCTCCGTGCTGAGCGCGTGAATAGCCAAGAACAAAAGACAGGTGACGAACCGGTTGCATCGCGAGTGACCCAAGTCTCCAAATGTCATTGCGAGCGCAGTGAGGCGTTCCGAGCCCCGGCGTTCACGCCGGGCGGTGTCACTTGGGGCGATCGGTCGGCATGGCTGGCCTCGTCGCCCGATTCGCTCCCTCGGAATAACATTTCCCAGCGTCATCACCGATGCTCGTTCGTCGTGTCCAACACATTCTGCCGCGGGCGCAGCAGCCCGACAGTCGATTTCGCGGGCCGCGTGTTGCAAGTCCGGAGATACTCCTGATGTTCGGTATCCTCGGGGTAATGCTCGTCAGAGCGATATGGGTACGCGCTCATCCCATGGAACGGAAGCGGCGTCACCGACTCCGAGAACTTGGTATTCAGGTCCCCATCCTTTACCCAGCCGTTGGCATAAAAGACAAAGTCCCGCTTCCAGCCGCTCTCCAGACCGGGCAACTCGCGTCCGTCGAAACGCAGTGCGAGCTCATCACCCGGCCCGAATATAACGTACATGTCGTCCGGGTGGAGCAACAATGACGTCACGTCGCCATAACCCGTATACATCCCGTCCGGTGGGTCCCACGAGCCCATCGGGTCGACATCGGCGTAGTCGAAACCCTCGTAGCCCAGCCCATCGCGCTTCATTCGCGAGAAGCCGCGGAAACGCAGTTCCGCGCTTGTCACTGGCAGATCTGTCTGCCGGCAACGGGCAGCCTCGTCGCGCGTCGCCACAAAGATACGGTCGAAGTAAACGCACATGTTGGTCGCAAGCCGCACGTGGTAGTCGCGGCACGGGAACCGCCCGGTCAGGTCCACCGGCACGACCATGCCTTTGCTCGTCGGTAAACCCACCCACTCGACGGCGGTGTGCCACGCGCCTGCTTCGTCGCGCACCTCAAGCGTCAGCGGCGTCACCTTGAACCGCGGATCCTGGCTGATTGCCATGGTCACGCTGGCGTCCGTCCAGTAAATCCAACCGTCCAGGAAGAGCAGGATCTGCCGGGCGTCGGACAAATCGCCCAGATCGAGCGTCAGTGCGTGCGGCTGGGCCAGTCCGTCATATTGCGTCAAACCAAACGTCGGATAGCGCCCATCGTGCGCCGCAACGAGGTCCAACACGTCGCGCCCGCGGTCGTCGACTGCCGAAACCGGCGGCCGCCCGTCGGCTACCGCAAAGAACCTGTCCTCCGGAAACGGGGGCGGAGCAAACATTTCGTTGGGCAATACCTCGAGCTGGGCGGGATGGTCCACGACGCGCAGCGTGATCTGGTCCGCGTAGGTGATCTCCCGTAACTCCTCCGTCAGCCGCAACTCGTACACTCCGTCGCGCGGCACCAGTTGATCCGCGCGAATCTTCGTCAGTTCCGTGCTGTCCACGGGATAGTAAACGTCGGGGCCGATGGGGGCGCCTAGCGGTCCGATCCCCAGAATCTCGTTTACCAGCTCGAAGTTCCTGCCGTTGTATGCATATAGGAACGCGCACGAAGCTGACGTCTTAACGGATTCCTCCATCGTAAGGAGTTGATTGACGGGAGGTTGGATTGCGTTTTGCGCAATACCATTCGGCCACGTCACGCGAACGACATCCACAGTCGTCAACTGGCCGAGCCCGAAGTGCACCGGCTCATGAGAATAGGTCCGCTTCTCATAGTGCCCGCCGGCGGACATCTCCACAGTAGCGCCATAACCGCCGCGGTTTACCTTTTTGCCCACCAGCCGCACATCAATCCAATGACGCTGCTGCCCGCCGTCGTTGCGTAGAAACACCGGGCCGCGATCACGCGTCTGCAAGACGATGTCTTCGTCGCCGTCACTATCCAAATCCCCAATGGCGAACCCCGCCACATCCACCCGAATATCAGCCAACCCTGCGGCGGCGGAAACGTCGCGAAACTCGCCCGGGCCGGTTCCAGCCAATAAGCCCAGCGCGCGGCCGGCGGCGGCGCTCAGCAACAAATCACTGCAGCCGTCGTTGTTGTAATCTAAAACACCGATTCGACCGACGCCGGTCGCCGCCAGCGCCTGGGGAAGCTCGATCGGTTTGCCGGTGAAGCTTGCATGTCCATCGTTGGTGTACAGCAGCAAGGTCTTGCCCGTCGCGATAATCAGGTCGCTCTGGCCGTCATGATTGAAATCGCCCTCCGTGACCGCCACTGCCCCGCCTGCTATGGACGGCGAAAACACGCCGCCCGGTTTGAACCGCCCGAGGCGGGCGTTGAGAAACAGACGCGGCGGAGTGTCTGCATTCACATAGAATAGATCGATGTCCGTATCCCCGTCGAAATCCGCGCACACCGCGCTGCGGCCCTGGGCCAGTTCGACCAGCAAGCCCGCCTCATCCGTCTGATCTGAAAAAGTGCCATTGCCGTTGTTTCGCAGCAAAGTGTTCGTCTCGCCGTGAAAATCGGCGGGCACTGCGAATTGATCCTCTGCCGGCGGTTCGGACAGGTCCACGTCGTTGACCACAAACAGATCGAGGTCATTGTCATGGTCATAGTCGAAGAACACCGCGTCGCGGCCGAAGCGCGGTTCATTTGTGCGGCTTGCCGCGGACACGTCCTCGAACGTCCCGTTGCCTTTGTTTCGATACAGCACGTTCGGGCCATATTTCACCACGTAAAGATCGCCCCGCCCATCGTTGTCGAAATCGCCGAATACTGCGGCCAGACCGAGACCCCCGCCGCCTACACCCGCGGCCTCGGTTACGTCCGCGAACCTCCCGCCGCCTTCATTGTGCCAAAGGCGGTTGCCCGCGACCGTCGGGTCGGCATCGCAGCCGACCACAAAGATGTCCAGCCTGCCGTCGCCGTCGTAGTCGGCCAGGGCGACCGACCCGCCGACCGTCGGCACGTACCGTGCTCGTACCTCCTCCGCATTGTAGCTCGCGCGATCAAATCGCTCGGGCAGGGGTGCGTGCGGCCTCGGCGACCTGACGGAGCGCGAAAGCCCGGCGCTCTCCGTGGCATCGCTGAAATGAACCTTGTCATCGGAATGTGCCGTCAACTCTCCGCTCAAAACCGCGGGCGTCAAGATGCGCGTGTATGGGCTGCGCTCAAGCGCCTCAATAGTTTTCTCCGATTCGTCCACGGTGGCTTTCACACGTTCATAGCTTTCGGCGTGCCGCGCTGCATTTTCCACATCGCCGACGCGCTTATACAGGGTAATCAACTGATAATGTGTGCTCGGATGGTCGGGGTTCAGTTCGGACGCTTTCTGGAAAACCTCGATCGCGTCTGTAAACTGTTGCATCGACTTGTAACAGACACCGAGATTGTAATATGCTCCGTGGCATTTAGGATCGCGGCGAATTACCTCACGCAACGCCTCGACCGCCTCGGGCAGTCGTGCTTCGCGCTTGTGAATGATCCCCCGTACGTAGTACAGGCCCAGGAGATTGGGATCGACCGTCTGGGCTTTGTCCAAGGCCTCCAACGCTTCCTTGTACTTTTGGGCCCGCATGAGTACGAGGCCCAGATTGAAGTGGTCCGGCGCCGAGTCGGGCGACAACTCGATGCACCGGCGAAACTCCTCCTCCGCCCGAGCGAAGTCGTCGTTCTCGTAGTACGCTTTCCCGATAAGACGCCGGCTGTTCAACTCGCCGACCTGCGCGCCCTCCGGCGCCGCGCAAACACCTGGCGCCGCTGCGAGCGCGGCCATGACCGCTACCGCCAGGCAGGACCTTCCGCCGCGCTCCACCGCCACGACCTCCATTACGGGCGCCGGCCGAAAACCATATCCGCCAAAGACGGCTGCTGGGCCGTCACTCCACCCACACCTTGGCCAGATCGGTGTCTACCGGGTCTTCAAGGCCGCGCAGCTTCTCAACGAATTCGATCAGCTCGTCCGTCGACCTGTCCATCAGCTCCAGCCGCTGTTTCAAATCCGGCGAGTTGGGGTATTCCCTGAGCGCCTCCTCCCAGACCTTGCGGGCTTTCGCCAGACTGTCTTCAAGGCCCACATCGCGGTTTTTGATATGCGCGTCGCCCAACCCGACGTAGGCAAAGGCGAAGTATTCACGCTGCTTCTCCGGCGGCAGGGTCTTCTGCATGGCAATCAGCCCGGTAAAATCGACAATCGCAAGCGGCGCATGTCCCAGCTTGCGCGGCCAATGCAGGTGGTTCATCCCGCGTACAAACTTGGCCGCCCAACAGGTGGGATCTATTCCTAGAATAATGTCAAGTTGTGCCAGCGACTTGTTGGAAAGCTTGCCCTGACTGACGACGCCCAACTTGGGATAGGGCATTTTGTCCACGTAGGCCAGCGAGCGGTTGAGCCGGGGCATCACCGCCTGTGGATGGGCCTCGCTCAGATCCTCAAAGAACCGTATCGACCGGTCGAAGTAGGCAAGACCGTAGCGGCGGATCAGGGTCCGGTACGTATTCGAATAGGACAATGCGTCCGGATCGAGGGAAATGGCCTTCTCAAGCTCGCTTAGCGCCGCCGTTCGACGGCCGCGGCTGTCCAGCACCATCGCAAACTCATATCGGGTGCGCCCGTCTTGCGGGTTCTTCTCCACCGCCTGTTTGAACTTCAGGTAATCCCTCTTGAACTCTCCCAACTCATTCCAGTCCAGCGGAGGGTCTTTCTCGGCGGTGGCCCCGCCGGCGGCCTGCCGCTTCTCGCGCTCAACCTCCTTTCGCCGCAATTCGATCTGCGTTTCTTTCCAGCGCTTCCGCTCCTCCAGGAACGCAGTCGGCGTGTTCTCCGTGTACTTTAGAAGTTGGTTCGGCCTGACACCATCAAATCGCTCGACGTAGCCCGTCGGCCAACGAATCTCAATGTAATCAATGCTTTTCTGCGTCCCAAGCCCGAAGTGCATTCGATACGGGCATTGGCTATGGTCGCCATTTCCCCCATCCATTTCGCGGATTTGGGAGAGGCTCCCGGCGACAACCTTCACCCTGGCGCCGATGGCATTCCGGTTGCAGTGGATCCCGGTAAGCTGGACCTGCAACCAATTGTTCCTGTTGCCGATGTCATTGCGGTATAGCACGCCGTCCTGGCCCTGATTCGAGATATAGACATCGAGGTCGCCGTCGTTATCGAAGTCCGCGATGGCCAATCCTCGACCGTCGTGCTTGTCGGCCAGACCCAGGCTCTCGGCAGCCTCCTTGAAAGTCTCGTTGCCCCCGTTGTGGAAAACCCGCTTCGACTCGTACCCCGCAAACGTGGAGTTGCCCATTTCCGGCCAGTTGTGGGCATCCATCGGATCGAAGCCGGGCTTAGTTACGGTTTTGGCAAGCTTGGCGAAGTACTCGTCGTTGGGGTCACCGGAGATGTAGCCATTGGCCACCATGATGTCCAGGTAACCATCGTTGTCGTAATCCCAGAAACGTCCGGCCCATGCCCAGCCGGCGTCGTACACATTGGCCTCGAACGAAACGTCCCGGAACGTCCCATCACCCATATTGCGGTAGAGCTGGTTGCCTTCCTTTACATATTCCTTGGTGTAAATGTTGGTGATATAGAGATCAAGCCAGCCGTCGTTGTTATAGTCCCCAAGTTCGACGTTCATGCCCTTGTTCGTGTCCCACCCGATGGCAGTGTCGGTGACATTGGTGAACGTGCCATCGCCGTTGTTGCGAAACACGCGATCTTGGCCGAAGTCGTTGGCGCAGAACAGGTCCATATCGCCATCGTTGTCGTAGTCAGCGGCGCCGACGTCGAGCGTCCAGCCGGGGTCGTCCACGCCGGCCTCCGCACTCACATCGGTGAAAGTGCCGTCGCCATTGTTGCGGTACAGCACGTTGGGCCCGCCGTCCCGGGCAGTCTCGAAATCCTCGTGCATCTGTCGCGTGTCTTCCACGTGAAAGAGATCTACCGGGCGAAAATAGTTGCCAATATACAGGTCCAGGTAGGAGTCATCGTTGTAGTCGAACCAAACGGCAGCATTGCCATTGCCCCTGTACCCGACGCCGGCCTTGTCGGTCACGTCGTGGAACGTGCCGTCACCGTTGTTGTGGTACAGGATATTCCGGCCCCATTTGACAACATAGAGATCGAGATGACCGTCGTTGTCATAATCGCCCCACACGGCATCCATGCTGACGCCGCTTTCATCGTTGGCCCGCGCCACACCCGCCTTCTCGGCCACCTCGGTGAAAGTGCCGTTCCCGTTATTGCGAAACAGCTTGTTCGGCATGCCGATGGCCGAGTCCGTGACGTAAAGATCGATCCACCCGTCTTTGTCATAGTCAACGGCCGCCGCGCTCGCGCCCACCGACGCCATCCACGGCATGATGTTCCCCAGCTTTTGATCGAGAACGGGCTTGTGGTGTCGGTGGCGGACGGCCGCCTGATCGGTGATATCCACAAAGGGCTTGCCGGTCGGGCGAGACTCGGGCGAGGCGGCGACGGAACGCGCCGGATCGACGGGGTCCACAGTGGGTTGACCGGTTGGGCGCGTCTCCGGTCCAGGCAGCGCCTGGCTGAAGACTGCGCTGCAAAGCAGAGCAAACAGAGCAAAGGGCCGCAATAGGCGGCCGGCTGAGACCCGAGCTGTTCTCATGCTCTTTTCCCACTCATGCGAGAGCCGCTGAGGCCGTACGTGTCAACACCCCCTTGGACGCAGGATGCGACGGTCCATAGCATATCGGGCCGCACGTTGACCGTCAAGCGAATGTCCGCCCTCTTGGAGAGGTTTCGCACCAACGGCGACGCGGCGGTGGGAGATTGCAGTCCGTGCTTCGCGCCTGCCAAAGGGATGCCGAACGGCTATCTCTTGTGCGCGGGTATTTCGAGTTCATCACCTCTCACTACGTTTCCGCGTTGTGCATTCCCGCTGTAATTGGCCTCGCCTTCGTCCCCTTCATTCTTACTCTCACCCGCGACACGAGCCCGGATGCCTTCATTCCGCCGGGGCACCCGGCCATGGCGCTTAAGCGGCAAGCGGAAGAGTCCTTCGGCGTTACCGAGCCGATCGCGGTCGGGATCATTCGAGACCAGCCGGGCGGAGTCTTCCGTCCGGGCACCCTGCGGCTGATTCGCACTCTCACCCAAGCCATTCAGCAGCTGCCTGATGTTGCTTCCAACGATGTCCTCAGCCTGGCCACGGAATACGGGGTCTACTTTGATGACAACCGTGAGCCGGGCTTCGACCGCCTGCTGAAAGAGATCCCAGACACGCCTGCCGGACTGGAAGCCCTGAAGGCCGACGTTCTCGGCTACAAGTTGTATCGGGGCACGTTGGTCGCCGCAGATGGCTCGGCGGCCTGCGTTGTCATTCGTTTGCGTGACGAGAAGAAGGCCGATGAGGTCAGCCGGGCGGTGGCCAAACTGCTGCGCGAGACGCGTATCACCGATGAGCGACTCGTCGTCGCCGGCGAGCCCGTCGTGCGCGCCCTGATGGGGCGGGCTGTCTCGGACGACGCCCTTCGTATGAACTTTGTCTGCCCGGTGGCGATGGCGATCCTGATCATCCTAGCCTACCGCACGGTGCGGGCGACCGTCCTTACGCTCGCTGCGGTCGGCGGCGCCTCGGCCGTCGCCCTCGGGACGATGAGCATGTTCCACGTCCCGGTCTATATTGTCACCAACGGTATCTTCGTCGTGATTATGGCCTTGGCGGTGGACAACTCTTTCCACCTCGTCGGCCAGTACTACGAGGAGCAACTCGACCTCCGCGGCCGCAGCAAGCAGGAGATAATCGTTGACTCCTGCATGCTCTTGTGGTTTCCCGTCGTCATTACCTCGTTCACCGACCTGGCCGGTTTCTTGGGTCTTTACACGGGCGGGCTGATGCCGCCGATCAGGTACTTCGGGCTATTCACCTGCATCGGCGTGCTCGGCGCGCTGTTTTACTGGGGAACCGTCGTTCCGGCGGGCTTGATGTTGCGGCCTCTACGCATGAGTCCGGTCTTCTTAAAGCGCCGCGGCACCGCACATCAAAAAGGCGCAGATTGGGTCGGCGCAGCGTTGGGCGCTTGCGGTGAGTTCGTCGTCCGCCGCTCGCGTTTGGTGTTGGCGATTGCAACCGCTGTATTGGCCGTGTCCGGCTGGGGGGCTTCCAAGCTCGTCATCAACGATGCGCGCATCCTAGCCTTTAAAGATAATCACCCCCTGGTGCAGGCCAGCCGTACTCTCAACCAGCGGTTCGATGGCACGACGCATCTGAACATCCTAGTCTCGGCCGTTGAGACCGGCGCCCTGCTGCGTCCCGACGTACTCCGCCGGATCAGCGACCTCGAAGCGTTCACCGAGACCTTGCCTCGCGTAGGCGGCACCCATTCCGTCGCCGGATGGGTCAAACGCGCCCACCAGAAGATGCACGAAGAGGATCCGGCTTTCTACGCGATTCCCGATGATCCCGAGGACACACGCTACTACCTCGACGTACTCGGCGGCGTGACCTCCCCGATGGCGCGCTCGCTGCGCGAAGTCGTCGACCCGACCTACACGTACGCCAATCTGATCGTCCGCATGCGCAGCAGCGAATACATCCACGAGCGCGCGGTAATCCAGCCCTTGCAGGCCTATCTCGACCGGAACTTCGCCGACGGTCCATTGCGCGCCCAACTGGCTGGACGGGCCAACCTCGACTATCACTGGCTTTCGTTGATCGGCGCGAGTCACGCTCGAAGCGTGCTGCCCTCGCTGGCATGCGTTTTGGTCCTTACCGGCTTGATGTTCCGCTCGGTTGTCGCTGGGGTGCTGTGTACGGTTACGGCTAGTGTAGCCGTCGTGATTATTTACGCTTTGATGGGTTTCGCCGGCATTCCCTTGGGTGTCGGTTCATCGATGTTTGCGAGCATCGCGATCGGGTCTGGCGTGAACTTCCCGGTTCACATTCTGGATCGCTTCCGTCACGGTCTGCGAGCAACGGAGGCTGCCCCCATCCTGGTCTTCCGGGACGCTCTCGCCTCCTGCGGGCGACCGCTGTTCTTCACCGCTTTGGTGATCGGCGCTGGATTCCTCTTCTTATGCGTTTCCGAGTTCCGGACGCTCATTGAGTTCGGCCTGCTGATTGGTACGGCGATGCTCGTCAGTTTTGTGGCCAGCATGACACTGTTGCCCGCCCTGGTCGCTGTCATCAAGCCGGCCTTTGTCTGGCGTCAGCCGCAGAAGACCTGATCTGTCCGTCGGTCCAAAGCCTGGGTCTGGCGTGTCGGCAGCCCGGAGACGGGCGGAAGACTCGTGTAAACCAAGCCTTTACATTCCCCCGTGCTGCAAGCTCCATCATCATCCCGAGGCAGCCGGCTAGCCAAACAGCGTGCCTCAGATTGCGGAAGAAACGGCCCGAGGTTACGCTTTGGGGACCCAATGGGATCAGTCTGGGCACGAACAAAGAAGCCGCGATCACCGATCGGCGCGTCCCCCGGGGCGGCCTCAGCCCTCGTACGAAGCGACAGCGAGTATCCGGCGAGTATATCCGGCGATTGATCAACACCAGGCATGACGGACGCCGTTGCACATTTCCGATATCGGGTGGGCTCTGAGCGCGTACCTGCGCTGATCGCGGTACTGAGCGTGGCCGCCAACACTATCGCCGCTGGACCACCTCCCAATAGTATCGCCGCGGAACCACCCATAACGTTCACCGACGTCACCACCACTGCTGGGATCGACTTCGTCGAGACCATCGGCGACGACGAAATGAGTAACATCGTCGAGTCCACGGGCGCTGGGTGTGCGTTTCTCGACTATGACGGCGATGGCTGGATGGACATCTACTTAGTCAGCGGTTGCTGGCTAAAGGGGCTGTCCGATCCGCGGCTGGATCCCAAGCGACGCGAGGCGCTGGCCGCGGCAACCGGGCGCCTTTACCGCAACCGTCGCGATGGAACCTTTGAAGACGTCACCGTCCGCGCAGGGCTGGCGAGGCCCGCGTACGGCATGGGCGTGGTGGTAGCCGACTACAACGACGACGGTCACCCGGACATCTACATCACGAACTACGGCCCGAACTTCCTCTTTCGCAATAACGGAGATGGTACGTTCACGGAAGTTGCCAAGAGTGCCGGCGTGGACGATCCAGACTTTAGCGTCGGCGCTGTGTTCTTCGACTACGATCGCGATGGCTGGCTTGACCTCTATGTCGGGAATTACATCAATTACGATCCCGCCCTCACGCCAGCTCATGCGCAGGAAATCGTGCGCAGTCCGTTGCTCTACGCCGGCCAGCAGGACCGGCTCTTCCACAACAACGGGGACGGCACGTTCACCGACGTCACGCGGGCGGCGGGTCTGGAGTCGCAGCCGCCCGGACGGGCGATGGGCATCGCCGCCTTCGACTACGACGACGATGGACTGCTCGATGTCTTCGTGGCCAACGACGCCACGCCGAACTACCTGTGGCACAACCAAGGTGACGGGAGGTTTCAGGATCGAGCCCTCACGGCAGGCGTGGCATTCGCTGAGTCCGGGGCTGTGGCGGCGTCGATGGCGGTCGAGGTGGGCGATTATGACGGGGACGGGCGTCTCGACGTTCTCGTTCCCAATATGACCCAGTGTTGCCTGTATCACAACCTTGGCCACGGGCTCTTCGAGGACGTGGCGGTCTACACCGGCATCGCGAAAGTGATGAACCGGTATCACAGTTGGGGCGGCGTATTTGCGGACTTTGACCTCGACGGCTGGCTGGATATCTTCCTCGTCAATGGGAACGCCTTCCGACTGGAAGCTCAGGAGAACCGCCTCTTCGGCAACGACGGGCAGGGGCGATTCATCGACGTCTCCGACGTTGCTGGTCCTCCGCTGTTGAAGAAGTTCGTCGGTCGTGGCGTGGCACGCGGGGACTTCGACAACGACGGGGACATCGATCTGCTGGTGAACAACCTGAACAGCCGGCCGGCGCTGCTGCGCAACGACACGCCGCGCCGAGAACGGAACTGGCTGACCGTCACTCTTGTGGGCCGGTCCCCAAACCGCGACGCAATTGGCGCTCTGGTCAAAGTCACCGCCGGCGGGCAAATGATGATCCGGCCACGTCTTTCGGCAGGCAGCTACTTGTCCCAACACGATCCGCGAGTCCATTTTGGCGTCGGCCGGCACCGCGAACTCGATTGTCTCGAGGTAGTCTGGCCGGACGGAACGAGCCAAACGCTGCGCCACGTGCCGACGAACCAGCATCTGGTTGTTCGACAGGAGACGTCGACGAAGGCCAAATGCGGCCCCGCCGACGCGGCCCGACCGTGAGGTTTGCCGTAACCCGACTTGCACAGTTCGGAGCTCCGCATTTATGCGGGGCGGGATCCGCCCGGCGTGAACGCCGGGGCTCGGATTATGCGATCAACGTTGTGAGGTAGGAGCCGGTGATGATTGCGCGATACTACGCGGCTGCCTGTCAGACGGATTTCCCTTGCCCGAGGAAGCGAGAGGAGATCGGCCTGCGGACTGCGCGGATGTGCGACCTGATCGAGCAGACAATCGTGTACTACGAGCCGTTTTTCGACGTGCGTCTGCTGGTATTCCCAGAGTTTGCCCATGCCGCCCCTGTTTATGACAGCGTGGGACAGCTGCAAGATCAATTGGCCGTTGAGCTTCCCAACGAACACACCGATCGTTATGCCGCGTTGGCGAGGAAACACGGTTGCTACATCCAAACTGGCACCTTCCTGGAAGTGGATCCGCGGTACACGGATGTTGTGTTCAACACGACGGCTTTGATTGGCCCGACCGGTTTACTGAGCAGATACCGCAAGGTCAACCCGTGGCTTCCCTGGGAGTTGCACGCCAGTCCACACGATTTTACCTGCTATGACGCTGATGCGTTTCCCGTAATCGACACGGAGATCGGGCGGCTGGGCGTGGCCATCTGCTATGACTGGCTGTTTCCGGAGACAATCCGGCAGATCGCGTTCAAAGGGGCCGAAATCATATGTCGGGTGTCGGCTTATATGGACCCTTGGGGGGCGACGCCGCCAATGGATTGGTGGACGATCTTCAACCGGGTTCGGGCTGTCGAGAACACAGTATATGTTGTGGCCGCCAACCAGGGAGCCGCATTGACACACTATCCGCCGTTCAGCTGGCCGGGTGGCAGCATGGTCGTCGACTATGACGGACGCATCCTCGCCCAGGCTGACGCTGGTCCAGGCGAGAAGGTCATCGTAGGTCCGATCGATCTTGCGAGCCTGCGAGCGGAACGCGAGCGGCGGGTGGGCCACGATATGCGGTCGCATTTGCGCAGTGAGATCCACGACTATCTGCAAACGCCGCGGTTCCCGGCGGCAAGGGAAGACGAACATCCGTTGACGGCGGAAATCAACCGGCGGCGAATCCAGCTTGCGAAGCGAAGCTTGCACGGACCCGGTTAGCCCCAATACGGTTCACTTAAGCCGGTTCCGTCGTTGCCGAACCGCGTTTTTCATACTGGTAACGCGGACGAATTGTAAGAAAACGTCTTAAGTGAACCGTATTGCGGTTAGCCCAACTTGCGCAGTTCGGCGTGCTTGCAGTAGACATGCGTATCGATGGGGATGAACATGTTGCGGGCGAAGAGGCTCTGCCAGGCGGAGTCGGTGATGACGCGGATGGGCATGCGGTAGTCGGGGTCAGCGCTGAAGTGGCAGTCCTGAACGAACAGCTCCTCGCCCTGCAAGAAGGTCTGCAAGCGCTGGAGCAGCGCGTTGAACTTGTCGGTGGCGAACGGGCGGTTGTAATTGCCCCACCATACGAATGGCACTGCCGTGCGGCGATGGGCTTTTGTGGACATAGGATAACCGTCCGTGCGGGTTTCGTCGGCTGATGAAGCCTGGCGATGGTATTCTTTCCCGCGCGGCCAGGGTCAAATCATGTTGTTTGGCCTCCTCGGCCGATGATTTTCTTGGCCCTCCTTGGCTTGGCGTCCCACCAAAGCCAGGGAGGGCTTTTTCATG
>Ga0315274_10002200_pt1 | contig 29651 bp, 25 predicted proteins | sample YL17G02_20_MG_FD_203700 | JGI IMG/M metagenome (GOLD analysis project Ga0315274, IMG submission 203700) | Sediment microbial communities from Yellowstone Lake, YNP, Wyoming, USA - YL17G02_20 | ecosystem: Environmental > Aquatic > Freshwater > Lake > Sediment | place: USA: Wyoming | collected...
TATCATAGTTTACAATAGCGAATATCATAATATCTCCTTTCATCAATTCTGATGAAAAAGAATATCACGATAATGCTAAAATTTAAAGGAAATTATTGATACTTACTTCATACTTTATATCAGTAAGTTTTGCATATCAATAATAATACTAAATTATTGACGTATTAACCATTTTGGGGAGTAATTAATGCTTTTTGCTATTGTTATAAATCCTCTAGTTCCTAACTATTAACATATTTATCCCTTATAGCAATTAGATTTACATGGTAACTTTCTTTTTTTACTGTAACCATAATTTTTACTAAAGGACGTAGGATGGGTTTATTTAGTGGAAGATAGATTATATGCCATTATTCTGCCTTATAACGAGATAATCTGCATTTCAGAAGCTTAAACCCATCCTACAATAATCATCTGCGTTCTATAAGTGAAAAACTCGTATAGGTGTAAAAAATCTGATTCGACATAGGAGATATTCCATTCGCATATTACAGGATAATTCTGAAATAGCAAGTTCACACTTTGAAGCAAATGCCTCTGGTGAAATATCATCCAATATTCTCTGGTATGACGTTGGAATATATATGATGCTAAAGACAATGGTAGGCTAAATGTTGAAAAAACCATTGACAGCAGATACGTAGTGGAAGTACGTGCAAAAGAAAAGCCTATTCTAAAAGCTTCGTTTAATACCTCTTTCAGTTATAACTGAAAAACTCGTAATATTAACATAAACTGAGGAGGTATCCTTCAATGGTAATATTAACACTGATCAACGAAATAATCAAACAAATTCGTGAACTATTCCAACTCTTACCTTAGATTTTTGATTTGGGAACTGATGAGACTTGCGCACTGCTGAAGCGATAGCTTCAGCACTCCAAAGATACTTTTATCGTTACATTACGTTTTTGTGGGTCAAAAGCGAATAGAGTTGAATCATCATTTGTTAGGAACGTTCCACTTTTGAAGGCTTCTTTGCTCGAAACATGACTTAGTGGGACATCATCTACGGATATTCCCTGAACTGTTACACCTTTTAATCGCAAAGTGAAATTAGGAACTCTTACAGGCAGATCAAGATGGATCGTATCACCTTCAACTTTAATCTCAGCCATCTCAAGAGCGCAGGAGTAATTCGTGATCTCACTGCACTTTCGCCACTGCATCTTTTCGCCCTTGGGATCAAACTGCTTCAGGCGGCGTATTACTGCCTTGAGCGTATTGAACCCCCGACGGTCATCGTTGTGCATACCATAGAAGCCCTGCCAGTGACTGCAAAGAACAGCAGGTTCACCAGCGTTTATAAGCGCAGGTATTCGACCGTCTTGAAGATCGGACGTAATGTATCTATCAGCGCTAACCTCATCGTAGCCAGTCCACGAACCTGTCCAATCGCCGGTAGAGGCAATAATCTCGCCAACTGCTGTACCAGCTTCTCTATCAGGATACCAAACGGGAACTTCCACGGAATCGTCAGCGAACCGTTTGAAGAAATACGGTGTTGGATTACCTGTAACCTCACGGACAGCGATGCCAGTGATCTTTGCGTAAAGCTCAAGCGGATTTCCAAACCCGCCGGGAGACGTTACTCCCTGTGGTGTTAATCCAACGTTGTTCAGGATACGGCAGGCAGTTGTAATGTATTCAGTGATAAGCTCCTCCTGATCAACGGGCAGTCTATCCCAATTGTATTGCTCCCATATTCGTGATTCAAGAGGCTGGAAAGTCTTTAAATCAACGACAAATGTATGCGTTATCATTTCAGGAGTTATATCAAAAGCCGGACAGATAACTTCACGGCACATCTTGAGCCAGCTTTCCTGCTGTGCTTTGCTGAACAACGGTAGCCCTTGATCTATGCGCCCCAGAGCCGCTGGACACGGCACGACGCTGAATTTCCCTCTGACGCCGTTCTCAAGGCACCACTCCGCAAACTCACGGGTGAAAGATTCTGGATGCACCACCGGTATGTCTTGCCACCTCATGTTTTCACCCGCCGCTATGTTGCGATCACGGATGAAGAAATAATTGAGGTTGACCAGCAGTGTTGAATCATCTATTATAAGCGATATTGGAACTCGATCCAGTGCGTGACGCATTATTTCAACTTGCATTTGGAACTCCTTATTTATTTTTAACTGTGTATTTTTTGTCATTATGAGCGAAGCGAAGAATCTCTGTCGTTTCAGACTCTTCACTGTGTTCAGGGTGACATAAGACAGTATTTATAATCGTTCAAGTGGCAAAGTTACCTTTATATTTCCTCGTCGCTGTGATTCCAGCATACCAAGCATAATCTCAACAGTCTTGAGTGCCTCTCTGGCGTCAGAAGTCGTTTTCTCGCCCGTACCAATACATCGGATTATTTCACGGATCGCACATTCCATTCCAGTGTACCGATAAAACGGCGGCTGGATAAGCCTTGCGCTTAAACCGTTTTCTTTGCTCTCACAGCGTGTGTCGTTGACGGTTACCCGTCCTGTGCTTCCAGTGAGTTCCCAGTCGGACATTGATGGTATACGCTTGTCACAGTTATAAAAGGCTCTCACACCGTTCTCAAAGTGTACGTAACCAGAGACAGCAGGCTCGGTTTTGGGGTCATATCCTCCGTCACCTTTGTATTCCCAGTAATCGGCGTATCCATCTTCCAGTTCAGCGAACACCGATAAGGGCGTTGATTCTACCATGAAGCATATCATATCAACAACGTGAGTGCCATTGCGGAACATCATGGCACGAGGACCGCCTAGCGTAGCAACGATGGTATGCAAAGTGCCGATCTTCCCATCTCTGATCAGGTTACGTGCCTCATGGAACATAGGGTTCCAGCGTCGTGTATGATCCACATTGACTACAACGTGGTTATTCTCGATTGCCTTTATCATGCGGTCAGCATCATAAATCTTTGTGGCTAAAGGTTTTTCGCAAAACATGCCTTTTACTCCTGCATTTGCAACGTCAACTACAATGTCAGCATGTTTGTTATCGGGTGTTGCAACGCTCACGATGTCCAGCTTTTCATTGGCAAGCATTTCTCTATGATCGGTATAAGTATGAACGTCATCCCAAACATCACCCCAGGTCTTTGTAAAACGGTCTGTGCTTTCTTTAACAACGTCAGACACAGCAACAACACGGCACTCAGGTATCTCAGCGTAAGCCCTGGCATGTGTCCAGGGGTTAGAGCCAAAAAGCGGTGAATCATCTGCTCTATGGCTTGAAATTCCGCCACAACCCACGATCCCTATTCGATAAGTCTGCATAATAACTCCTTTCTGGTAGAAAACCGGAATCATATACTAAGCACGTCATGGTTCATAATTAAAGTAACACTTTCGAAATCAGGAATTTAGCCACGGAATAACACGGAAACACACCCCCGGACCCCTCTCAAGAGGGGAGTTTAGGCTAATTCACCCTTAGCTAAAGGGGGGATTTGATTAAATAAGTCATATATCTAAATATCTCAAAATAGGGAAGTTATTTAATCACGAATACTAAGCAATATTCAATATTACTGCGACATTGGTGTAAAAACTTTAGTTTCTCCTGTTTTATACCACTTTGCTAGAATACTTCGCTTTGGAACCACTGTGCCTTGATATTCATAATCAGTGAAGCTGAAATTGGCGATCATTTCAACTACATCTCCGAATACTGTTCGTTGCACCATCCGATCTGAAGTCAACCATGAAAAATCGGTCATTGGTTGCAGTCCAGTTATACGATGGAGAGGTGAAAAGAAATCATAGTAAGCCTTCATCCACTTTTTATGTTTTTCAAACTCCTTTAAGTTTATATGATACAACGGAGGGACGTTATAAAGCAATTCAAGAAGCGCAACAGTATCCACCTGATCCTTGAATTTCAGGCTGGCATAGCCCCATTGATGCGTTGCGGCAACCGAGTCATGAAAAACCGTTTGATAGAGAGGTACACGGAATTGCGGGTCGTAGTAAAAACGGAAGTATTTAGGCTTTAACTGAACCTGCTTGATAAAGACTTCAGGACCATCAGGTGGCCAATATCTACCAAGATAATAAGGTGAACTCTTATCCTTCAGATCCGGGTCATCCCATCCGATAACAGGAGTCATCATTCCATGTGCAAAGTGGATAGTAGATGCAGAATACGCAACACCGCCCTCCGATCCGACCACTGCTTTATATTTATCTCGAATCCATGCGATTCGATCCATACGAGCATTCACATCATCTAACTGCGTTGCCGGGTGTAGCTCAGAATAATCATCAAAAACTTCTCCGTAGGCATCACAATCAACGAACCACGAATTGAAAGGAAGAATGCTCATAATACCATTCACCCTCTTCTCAACGTAAGGTCTTGCGGCAATTGGGCTGAGCTTGTACCCTTTTTTATTGAACCCTTTCTCCTTCGTTCCATTTGCCTTGACAATTGCCCCTGTTTCATAAAGCTCCAGATCAAATTGTGCTGTTTCCCATGTATCAGGTTCGTTGGGATGATGGATGCTGTGGTAAGAATCATAGGGCGCTATTAGATAACCCAATTCCTTAGCTTTAGCGATCGCCTGCGGGTGTTGGAATCCATCCGTCCATGAGTCCAAACCAAGCCAGAGGCGATCAAATCCGTTTTCGGCAAAATTCTCAATCATCTTTACAGAAACGCCGTCTCCCCAGAGGTAAATATGCGCCGCTCCAAGCAGTTTTTCGGCTTCAGGGGTAGCACGAACCTTCTCCTTCATACTTACAAACTCACCTTGATCAATCAGCCATTGACGGTATTGCTTTGCAGGTTCAACAGGCGAAGCATTTCCCAGACGAATAACCAATCCGTATGTCTTCTTTTTCCAGTTCCGTGTGAATTGGTGTGAAAGCCGTATGATCAATCCATCATTGTTTTTTTCAAAAGCGAGTTCGTTGTTAAACGGGTTCGTTAGGATGTAAGTCAGCGTATAATCACCGCAATCTAATCCCCAGAACGTCATGGAAAGTCCTTCAGTAGTATTCATAGGACTGCGTTCAACAAGAAATGTTTGCCATTCTAAGTCATCAGCAGGAACGTAGCTTCCCTCAAATAGCGGAAGTACGTAGCCTTGAATCGTTGGGGTATAACTGACAATGGGCCACGTAAAGTCACCAGTAGAATTCGATACAAAGCTGATGGAAAGTGAGTTATCCGACAACTGGAACGAAACTGATATTCCTCGCTTTGGAAGTTCCCAACTGATGCCGTCTTTGATTTGTTTTACGTCTGTAATCTCCCCCAGATTTTCTTGCGGAGCGGCTATTTGGATTGGTGTTTGTCCGTTTGGTTTGGCGATTATTTCAAGCGATTTTGAAGCAATTTGTATTGTCCAGACATCATTCTCAAGCGTATACGTTGTTTGATCAGCAAAGCAGATTGAACATAAGAGAAATAATAACAGGCAGATTACATAAATATGTTTTGACATTAAATTTCCTTCCATCAATATTCCTACTATAAATCGAAAGTTTCTATGGTTATCTAGTATGGAAATGTGATGCTATCTATATACCACTATTAGCTCTGATGGTCAACATTAAAATCAATTTGATTTAGGTTGAAGTTATCAAATGGTGAATGAATATCAGGCATGGTTTGACAGAGCATAAAAAAAGGCAGGTTTGAAACCTGCCCTGATAATCTGATATACTTCACAGTTCTTATATTATCGTGAAATCCGCATTGGGTTCTGCTGACTGAATGGAGTTGGAGATACACCCTCCACAGTCAGCCACGAGCGATAAGGCGTTCCAGATACCCCTGCGCTGGCAAAGTCGCACAGATAAACGTCCTGCCCATTCTTAGCCTTAACTTTGAACAGCATGAACGGCTGAATCCACCCGGACCAGGGTATTGGTTCTACTGATATATTATTTGCATCGAGAGTTGGTATATTATCCGGGTCCATCGTGTTAAAATATCGGTCGTAAGTCAGAAGGATGGGACCACGATATATGGACGTTTTGCCTTCAAGTTCTCTTTCTCCAACCCAGAAATGCGGTGAGAGATCAAGCTGTAATTTCAGCACGTCGCCATCTTTCCATTCTCTATCCAGAGACGTATATTTACCGTCAGATATATCCTTTACGATTTCACCATTCAAATATAGTTTACTTTCTTTTGACCATCCAGGGATACGAAGGTTTAAAACGAATTTTTCAGGAGCATTTAGCCCAATTGTTATCTTTATCTTACCATTTTTTGGATATTCTGTTTCTTGTATTATAGTAACGCCATTTTTAGAAGGTAGAGGGACAGACATAAAGCATGGTCCGTAATAATTCAAAACTATGCCATCTTTTGACGCCATTATTGCCCATTCGTCTAGCATACCGATGCCTCTTGGTGCGTTGACGGAACAGCAGTTGAGTTCTGGTGAGCCGGGCCTTGCCTGAAATACGATGTCGTGTGCGCTGGCTTTTCGCTCACCATCCATAGGTGTGTTATAAGTCCACCAGCGCCCTGATGGGTGCTGCGCTCCAAGTATACCATTGAAAAGTGAGAGTTCAAGCTCATCTGCAACGAGAGAATTACCCGTTAGCCTTAGCATATCAATTGTCAAAGCCATCCACGCTACTGTACAGCAGGTTTCAATTGCTCCCCGATCATAAGGATTGCCCTGGCATGCCTCTGATGACGTGAAGCCTCCTGTATTGTGCCGATCACCTTTGAGCATCGCCCACCAAATATGCTGAAAAGCGTCATGATATTTAGTGTCTCCTGTGATGAAGCCCATCTCGCAGATACCCTGTATGCAGTGTAGACCTTCCCATCGTCTTGCACGAAATTCCTGAATTTCTTTGCGGGCAAGTGCATCCTCTATATATCCGCAACTATCGGGTTTGTCGAGTTCATCTATCACCCATTCTGCAAGCTCAAGGTATTTCGGCTGACCCGTCTTTTCGTAAAGTAAGCAGGCGCCGTGCAGGATAGCAAGGTTCTGCTCTGGCGACTGCATACGCCTTTCTGTTCCAACAAATGTTTTATGGATCAGGTCACACGCCTTGCAACATGCGTCCAATGCAGGCTGATAGCCAGTATCCTGATAATACATCAAAAATGCCAGAATCCAGTGATAATGCCCCCACACGTCCCATCTGTCAGAAGTAAGCCGAAGGTCAGGGGTAAACGGACCAAGATAGCCATCTGGAAGCTGAGAGTCAATAAGCTCTTTAATTATTTTATCAATCAGTTCTTTGAGTTCTTTATCTTCGCTTATACGCCATCCCTGAATGGCTGATATGAGGTATTTGCCAACGAATTCGCCTGACCATGGAAGCAAATCACTATTCGGCTGGCATTCCTGATCCCGAAACATCTGAAGCATTGCGGGATTCGCACCCGGGGCGGTGAGTAGCCAATTCTGGAGATTAGCATCCATTCGCTCCTTAATAAATCCATCGAATTTAAATATTGTATTTGTAGTTTTCTCAAAGATCGGCTTTATAGATTGATTATCAGAACTCACAGTTTCCTCCTTCATCCATCATCCTTTATAAAACGGGGAGAAAAATTCTCACCATTAACGTAATTTAACGTCAGCCCACGTAGTAGCCAGCTTTGTTTCTGGGCTTACAGAATTAGCAAGCCTTAACCCGTTCGTCATTACAGAATTGATGTCCTGCTCACTCAATGCCTTGTTAAACAAACCTACTTCGTCAGTCATGCCAACGTATTTGTAGCTGGCATTTGCGGTTCGCCCTATTATAAACTGAACGTCTGTGATGTTGGGTTTATCGGTGAAGTTGGCTTGAGCATCAAGCTTCCCATTAATGTAAAGCTTGCTAACCTGCATATCATAAGTAGCGGCAATATGAGTCCATTCTTGTGGTTTCACTGGTGTTACTGCGTTTACGGCATTATTGTTTGGTGCTGCGCCGGAAGTCCATGAATGATGAGCAAGCCCGGTCCCAGAAGCAAGCCATATACCATAATTCCTGTCTGGCCAGCCATCTTTACAAGCAACAGTCCACCAGTCTGTCGGCAGAGTTGGGATATTAACCCATGCCATCAACGAAAACGTCTGAAGGCTCATATCGTCGGCATGGTCAACCAAGACAAAGCTGTTACCATCTAGCTCAATAGCCTTGCCGAACTTTCCATCTACCCATTTGACTTTACCCTCAAATTTGCCATCATGATCCTTGCCAGATACGTCAGAGGCATCACCATCTTTGTCAAATGTCCATCATACATGAGTGATCTTGAAATGCTTTTCATCTATTCCCCCATTATTGCAGATTATTTTATTAGAGAAAAAAAGATTATAGGAAACGAAGGATATATACGCATTAAAGCGCAGTTGAGCAATGGAGATATTTTTGAAGCGTTTGAATTTGTTTCATTAGTAGAGGGTAAAATAAAGGTTTTAACTTATAGATTACAATGGCAAACAGCCGATGTAGTTCTTAAAAAGAGATGGGATAATGCGGAACATCATAAACAAGTTGCAACGTTCCCATACCATATTCACGACGGTTTGTTAGATCAGATTTTGGAATCTGAACCAATGTCCATTTAGAAGGCATTGAGTATTATTGAAAGTGATATACAAGAAATAGAATGTAATTCAAATAGTAAGTAAATTTATACCACGATTTTTGACTTACTACAACGATTTTATTTTCTTGGCAATAGAAGAGCAAAAATTGCGGCGAATATTGGCAGCAGGGCTGATATACCCATAGCAGGGACGACGTTTCCTCCGAAAAGGTCGGCGATAACACCGAAAAACATGGCAATTATAGAGGCTAGACCCCACGAAGCACCCATCAAAAGGGAAGATGCAGTGCTGGCGCCTTTCGGGATCGCCTCCTGTGCAATAGCAAGATTCGACGGGTTGGCAAACGAGATCATCACACCCGAAAGCACCAGAAGGATAACAAAAAGAACTCCGTTTGCATACAGCAATGCCAACAGAAAAGGTGATGCTATCAGCATTGAATATATGATAATTTTCCTCCTGCTTACCCATCTGGAGACGTAACCGCCGAGGAATGTCCCCAGCGCAGTCGAAAAAGAAAATATGAAAAGAACAATAGCACCGATCATCAAGGAAAGCTGACGCTGTTTTATTAGGAGTGAAAGGAAGTTACTGTATACAATAATCGTCGTTGAACGAAGTATAGCTATTGTGCATAGAATGGTAATTAACCTAACCTCTGGTCTGATGACTTGCAGAATTTTAACTGATTCTCGTTTTTGCGCAGTTTCTTTCTTTAGAGAAACGTATTTGAAAATCAGTATTGACGTAACGATTCCCAATACAGAAGAATACGGCATCCTCCTAGGTCCGATGACTGATGATGATATTAAAAATGCAGCGAGCAAAGGTCCCAAAGCAAAGCCGATTGTACCAACAGTCATGAAGATCGCCAGACTAAAATCCCTGTTTTTACCCGCCATATCACCTGCGGCACTCGCCGCATGAGGATGGAAAGCAGAGACTCCCATACCGCCTATAAGCAAAATGACTACAAGTGTATGGTAGTTTGGCGAGATACCAATGAATGACATGAAAATTCCAGCTATTGCAGGTCCAATCACCAGAAATAGCTTCCTGCCCCATCTGTCGCCAAGATACCCATAAACAACCTGAAACATCGAACCAGATATGCCCGTAACCGAGATCATAACGCCTATCGAGGTTTTAGAAAGGCTGAATTTATCTACAAAAACGGGAAGTAATGCGGCGAGAAAGTTCGCATAAAGATCCGTTACGCCATGCCCAAAGGCTATCACTGCTACGCTGATATTACTTAATCGAGATTTAGTCCGAGAGTCTGTAATGGTTAAATTTACATTATTTGTTACCAAATCAAAACTCCGCTTTTGCACGACTTTCAATAATACGTTTTAACACTTCATCAGCATCATTACCTTTCCATGTTCCTAAAAACTTTTTTAGAGATTTTGCAGTAGAAAAATTTGGGTCTTTTGTATCTGTTCTTTCTGGCTCAAGCTGATCCAGTCCCAGCTTAATTAATTCTGGAATCAAATCACGTAAATCAACCTTACGTTTAGTTGCAAGAATCTTAGCCCGTGTATGTATATTTTCGGAAATTATAGCCCTAATATTTACTTGCTTTTCCATAGAATTTCCTCCTTTTTCGTCCTATAGCTCCGTATTATCATTAAAACACTTTTTTGTCAAATGTGACTTCTATAACTTTTGTGATTTTCTCAATAAGGCATTTGAATTATGGGTCTATTGTTTATAAGTAGACACATAGACCCATTAACATACTGATTATTTCACCTGTAGTTCTTCTATTTCATAGGCAGAGACACTTTCACTTTCTCTTTTGCGGATTTATAGGTTGCCAGAACGATCTCGACAGCTTTACGTCCCTCTCGACCATCAACGATGCACTTCTTACCATCGTTTATACAGTCAACAAAGTGCTGGAGTTCCGCAACAACGTCATTTATGCCCTTGTTCGGTGGAATGTTTTCAGTCCAACTACTCTCCCCCATGAGTTTGTGATATACGTTCCCCGAATCCATATCAAGTTTCATGGAACCTTTAGACCCATCAATGATAGTCTCACGACTACCTCTTGAACCCATGAAAGAACCCCATCTGAGAATCCCAACTGCCTGAGACTTATACCTTATAAGCGACATCGTGTAATCTTCCCATTCAGGATCCCCGGAGAAACTTCCAACTTCTGCCGCTACGGTAATTGGGTCACCGCCAAACCAGTTGATGAGATCCGCTTTATGTATGCCGTTCTCCAGAAGTCCACCCATTTTCCCGAACCACGATTCAGGTTTCTTCCTTGGACCGGAATATGTTCCACTGTAATCGGTTTCGAGGTAAACGATATCACCGATCAGACCATCATCAACCATCTTTTTACCAAGTTCATGCACAGGATAAAACCTCAACACCTGTCCGACCATCAATACAATACTGCCGGCATCCGCCGCAGAGATCATAGCATCAGCATCATCAAGAGCCGCTGACAGTGGTTTTTCACAAAATACATGGATACCTCTTTTAGCGGCGTCAATCGTAACTGGTGTATGCTGCCAGGGCGGTGTCGCCACTGTAATAGCATCTACTTCATTAAACATCTCGTTATAGTCAGTAAAGGGTTTAACTCCGAATTTTTCACCGACTGACTTAACCTGATCAGGTCTTACGTCTGCAACCGCAACAAACTGACAATTCTTAACGTTGCGCAGAGAACCACAATGCGCCTGCCCCATTCCTCCAACGCCAACTGTACCTATACGTACCATATTATTACCCCCATTTGAATAGTCAGTTATACCAATTTTCAATAGAAACACTACATATAGGTAGCCGAAGGCTTTAGCCTGCGGAAGCGCACCCTAAAGGGATGCGACTACCAATGTAATATTTAAATTAGCAATTTGGTATTAGCTCACGATAGTAGCAAAAAAAGCGTCAGGTTATTATCCTGACGCTGTTACAATACTACAAACCTATTAATTCGGTCAACCATTACTCTGTATAAATGTCCTGAATCTGGTGAAGCAGTGCTATAGACTCATCCTTTGCTCGCTGGAAAGCGTTGCGCCCAACGATTGAACCAAACGATCCGCCAGCGGCTAACTGCTTAACTTCCTCAAGAACGTCCTGATCACCTTTCGCTTCACCACCAGAGTTGATTACGATACGGTGTCCATTAAAGGCTGATTTAACAACAATTTTCGTTCTGTCAGCCAGTGTGTCAATCGGTACACCCTCGTAAGTATTTTTCTTGACGTGATCAGGCAGACCGATCACAGCCTTGGACGGCTTGCATTTAATTATATGTGCGCCCAACTGAGCCGCAATGTGAACTGCGTAGCACACAATATCCACTGCTGTCTCAACGTCTTTTGATGGTAGTCCGCTGCCTCTCGGATAAGCCCACACGACAACCACAAGCCCTGCGGCTCTGGCATCACTGGCAAGCTCACGAACCTGCTCATACATCTCACTACTACTGACGGATCCCGGATAGATCGTGAAACCCACAGCGGCGCAGTTCAGACGAACAGCGTCGTCAACCCATGCGGTCACTGCCGGTGCAGGATCATCACCGTCTGGCATCATCAGATCGTGAGAGTTGACTTTCAGGATGGTTGGCAGTTCTGCTGCCGCAATGACATCAGCGGCGGCTTCAATCTGACCCAACGGGGCGGCATATCCATTGCACCCGGCATCAACAGCCAGTTTTGCGTGATAAGTAGGATCGTAACCAGCTGGGTTTGGCTGAAAGCTTCGACCCGGTCCATGCTCAAAACCCTGATCTACAGGTAGTAATACGAATTTGCCTGTTCCCCCGATACGTCCGTAGTTAATGAAACGCAAGAGGTTATGCTTTTGTTGATTAGTTAGTGCGGGATACCAACTCAATATTTCAGAAACACGACTAGAACCCATTTTCTGTCCTCCTTGTTGGTACTTGACCAAATCTTTTGTATCATCAATTAGGAGTAGCAGGATTCATCCTGCGTTTCATACGCAATCTAAAAATTGCTGATCCATTAAAATTAATCTGGTCAATCAGAAGCTGTGTTTACCTTTCATTGATACACGATCTCACATTTAGGCAGAGAATTCAAAAACAATTTACCATAAAACTTTGTTCTTATTCTTGGGTCGAGGATAACTACTATGCCAGAGTCATTCTTGGTACGGATCAACCTGCCAAATCCCTGTTTCAATTTTATTATGGCTTCAGGGAGATTGTATTCCATAAACGGATTACCGCCTCTGGTCTGAATATCCTCTATACGTGCCTCAACCACCGGGTGCGTCGGAACTGAGAAAGGAAGCCTGACTACTATTACATTGCTGAGAGCTTCACCCTGAACGTCAACCCCTTCCCAAAAGCTAGACGTACCAAACAACACTGAGTTTATATCGTTTCTGAATTCTTCCAACATGGTATGTCGTGAGAATCCTTCACCCTGAATAAAGGCTTTTATATTTTGTTCAGCAAGCCACGAATTTAAAGCCTTATAAACCTCGTCCATCATTCTGTAACTGGTGAAAAGCACAAATGCTTTTCCCTGAGTCAGTTGAATGTATTTCTTAATCTTTTCGACTGCCGCAGACACAAAAGCTCCATTATCCTGCGGATCGGGCATATTCTTCGGAATGTAGAGCTTGACCTGTTTAGAGTAGTCAAATGGTGATCCGAGTATTATCTCACGGCAGTCTTTAATGCCTACTCTTTTCTTGAAATAATCGAAGTTAAGATTGGTTGAGATTGTCGCACCGGTCATGATCACACTACTCATTGTATCAAACAGATTGGGACTCAACTCATCCGAGACGTTGACAGGTGCCGCATTCATGGTCACGTTGACGAACCTGTCTCTACTGACCTCAACCCAGTAAACGAAATCATCCAGTGAACGACTCAATATAATGTCCAGTTCATCGCTTATCTTTCTGCATCGCTCAAGATAAGCGTTTATTTCTTTCTCCTCTTCATCTGTTTTTGCTAAAGGTATCAATTCTTTCAGAATCAGTTCCAGTTTTTTCAGTGGTGCTTCAAGCGTATTCTCAATGAAGTTTGACTTACGGATCCTTTTGGTTCCTGAATATTCATCACTAGCCCATTTCTCTACCTTGTCAAAGAAAAGGTCTATCTCTTTCCTTGCAAGGTCTACCATCTCTATCTGAGAAATTTCTCCAAGACGGATGAAAAGTCCACCCTTTCTGTCACGGTTACAGAGCGAATCCATGAGATACCTTGCGGAAAACTTGCTCAGCGATATTCCGATATGCTCCGTAGCGGCATTTTCGATATTATGCGCCTCGTCTATTACAAGATATTTATATCCCGGCAATACTGAGAATCCCGGGCTGATTTTCCGCAGGAACATATCGCTGAACAGAAGGTGATGGTTCACAATCATTATATTGGCGTTGTATATTGTATTCCTTGCCCTTTGATAAAAACACTTTTTTCCATGAGGGCAGACAGCCTGCCCCATGCACGTATCTCTTTCAGAGCATACCCTATTCCATACACTGGGCTTTGGTTGAGGTTTAAGGTCAGAAAGGCTTCCATCTTTTGTAACCTCTGACCATTGATTGATTCTATTCAGGTCTTCTACTTCGTCCTTTGTCTCGAATAATTCACGTTCGTAAGCCATCAGGTTTTGCAACCTGCGCAGACAAAGATAATTGGAGCGCCCTTTCACAAGCACTACCTTGAACTCATAAGGCAGTATCTCTTGAAGAAAAGGTATGTCCTTATTGATTAGCTGTTCCTGCAGGCTTATGGTATTTGTAGATATAACAACTCTTTCAGAGTTATTGACTGCATAATCTATGGCTGGTATAAGATATGAAAAACTTTTTCCGACACCTGTTCCAGCTTCTATAATCAGATGCTTTGAATCCTTAAAAGCCTGAGAAACTACCTCGGCCATCTCTAGTTGTTGCTGTCTGAACTCATATTTTTTAAGATGATGAGCTATTAATCCATCAACGCCAAATATCTCTTTTAATTCCATGTTTATACCCTTCAATGATCTTTTGGCTATTTTTATTATATTGTATCACAAAAAGCAAACATTGCCAAGAGATATAACTCGTTTCCTTGACAAATCAGACCGAATCCAATATAATTCTATTCACAAGGCTCAATGAATAAAATACTCAAAACTCTCGGAATAAATATGGGAGGAAAACATGACTATACGCAAAGCTGTAATTCCAGCAGCGGGATTAGGAACTAGAATGTTACCAGCAACTAAATCACAACCCAAAGAGATGCTTCCGGTCGGTCGCAAGCCTGCGATACAATACGTCGTAGAAGAACTGGCGGCAATTGGGATAAAACAAATTCTGATAATAACTGGCCAGAAAAAACGTGCTATAGAAGATCATTTCGATCGTGATATGGAACTGATAAGATGCCTGAAAGAAAGAGAAAATTACGACCTTATAGAAGCGCTAAAACACGAAGAATACGACGTGCAGTTATTTTATACACGCCAGAGTGAACAAAAAGGAACGGCACATGCTATAAGTCTGGCAGAGGATTTCGTGAATGAAGAACCCTTTATCATCTGTCTGGGGGATGCCATCATAAAATCACCTCAACCCGGCTCACTCCTAAGACGACTCATAGCTACACACGAAAAGAGGAAATCCGCTGTCACAATAGCCTTTCGGGAAGTCAGCAGAGAAAACGTCACAAAGTATGGGATCGCCGATCCAGATACTAAACATAATTATGATTCTGAGTTCAAACTCGCTGGATTAATAGAGAAACCCACGTTAGATGAAGCACCAAGCAATCTGGCAATATCTGCAAGGTACGTTTTCAGTCCCAAAATATTCGATGCTATCCGTAAAACCCCTGTGAACAAGGGAGAATATCAGATAACCGACTCGATCCGAATACTTATGGAAGATAACGAAGTCTGGGGAGTGAAGCTTGCTTCTGAGGAATCCAGATTTGATGTTGGAAACTATAAAAGCTATTTCGAGGCATTCTTGAGCTTCGCATTTGAAGACGAAGATTTTGGCGAGGATCTCAGGGAATACGCTGCAAATTTGCTGGGGATTGATAGTAGGAGCCACAAGTAATGATACAACAATCTGCTTTGATCTTGACAGCAGGATTGGTATTTCTGTTCTTTTTCACAACGGGCTACGGGAACGCACCCGTTATAAGCCAGCCAATCACCATACTGTTGCTTTGCGCCTTTATTACTGTGCCTGCGATATTGATATACTTACTCGGCAGGATGACGTTTTGGAGAGTTACGCGCAAATTTGATAACCCAATACTGCTATCTCGATTTTTCCCTTTGTACAGCTTGCTTTCTGGTATGCTTGCACTCGGTGGGTTTATAGCTCAAGTCTATTACCTGCAAACTCCTGTCCTGATAAGCAAAATACTCACTTTCTTCAGCTTTGAGAATACAAGGACATTTTTATGTATAATTCCTCTTGTGATCGCTATGACGTTAAACCGTTTAGCCATGCTTAAACTGCATTGTTTAATTCAGGATGATCAGGTAACGTTTGGCAACTACGTTTTACCTGACCTGAAAATGATGTTCCTTCCCTCAATCCCATTTTTGGCAAGCCTTTTCATATCTGATCTCATAGATCATTCTCCACTCAACGTGCGGATATTCTTTATTACTCACTATTACTTATACTGGCTGATCGTGCTGTCAATTGCTATGATAATGTTTATTAAATCACCTTTCTTCATAAGCCATATATGGAAAACAAAACGTCTTCAGCAAGGCGAGATACTTAACAGGATAGAGTCTTTTGCAAAAAGGGAAGGATTGAGGTATAAGGCGGCTCTGGTCTGGAATATGGGCGGGCGGAACATTGCCAATGCTGGCATGGCTGGTTTACTACCTGGATCAAGGAGTGTGTTTCTTACTGATTCTTTATTGCACAACCTTGATGCCGATGAGATCGAAGCCATCATAGCACACGAATTTGGACACATAAAATACATGCACATTCCAGCGTACGTGTTATTTTCCTTTGGGTATCTGGTGTTTTTCTCTTTCATTTATACATTATTCCTTCCCATCACCGAGAATATCTCTCTTGGTGATTCTACGTCAGCTTTACTTGGCGCACTGACAACGATCATCATCTTTTGTGTATATTTCATATTCATTTTCCGATATTTTTCAAGGAAATTCGAGCGGCAGGCTGATCTATATGCAATAAATACTACAGGTAATCCAGAAGCTTTTAAGAGGGCATTATTTAAAGTCGCCTCAATTAATCGTATGCCGCTGCAAAACTCTCGCTTCGGAAAGATATTCCGAACACATCCATCAATATACGAAAGGTTACTGTTTGTAGACAGAGCTGTGTCTGGTAATCAAAAAGTTTTAAGGTATAATCAACCTCTTTTTGATGTTCGCAAGGCAACAGTCGTATTAATTATTGCCATGCTTGCGCTTTGGGTTACCGGTAAGAACTCTTTATTCCCGCCAAGTGACTTACACTATGAGATCGGTCGGCAATACGCTGTTGAGGGCATGTTTGATAATGCAATTGCTGAGTTCCACAGGGTAATAAGCATAGACCCGAAAAGCGATGGTGCATTCTACGCTTTAGGGCTTATTTATACTAAAAAGGGAAAAGTCAAAGAAGCAGAGATAGAGTTTAAAAAAGCTCTGGAGATCAACCCTAAAAACACTATGGCACTTGAGCAATTAAAGCAGATTCAGAAAAACACGCAGAAAACTACGAAACTTAGTCGTTAGTATTGTCTTATAATTAATGCTATATGTAGTGGCAGGTTTGAAACCTGCCACTACGGGATTGTAACATATATTAATCAAAATACATCAGAAAGTTTGTAAAAGATATGCGAGTAATAACCGGAGAATATAAAGGACGACGGCTTGCACCCGTTAAGGGTGCAAATATAAGATATACGTCTGATCGTGTTAAAGAGTCGCTTTTCAGCATCCTTTCCATTACTGTACCTGGCGCAAGATTCCTGGACCTTTTTGCGGGAAGCGGAAACGTGGGCATTGAGGCACTCAGCCGTGGGGCTGAGTTCGTCACTTACGTGGAAATTAACCCCGTCTGCGTCAGAACCATATCAGCCAATCTGGAGCATTGTGGTATTGAGCCAAATCCTTTACGAGTCAAACTTATGAAGATGGAAGCTTCGATAGCGATTAATTACTTCCGAAGGCATGAAATGGCGTTTGACTTAATATTTCTTGATCCCCCATATTGTGCTGGTTTTGTTGAAAAAAGCCTTTTAGACATATCAACGTGTAATATCCTCACCGAAGACGGTGAGATAATAGTAGAACATGACGCCAAAGAAAATGCTCCACTTAAAGTAGGCAAACTCGTGATCACTCGTCAAGAAATGTATGGAAAAACACTATTATCATTCTACAATCTTTACAAGGACTAAATACGATGAAAAACTACAATAATTCTGATATAACCTTCCGAAAAGCATTAAAGTCTGATGCTGATGGTATCTTTCTTGCTCTCACTTCTGCGTTCAATCTTGAGGAAAATACATCGAAATGGCAAAGCATGAGAGATATGGCTTATGGTGGAACGGAAAGTTTTCTTGTGTTGTGTAAGAATGATGAAGTTATTGGTACGATGATGATCTCACCACACTGGCTCCGAGTTGGTTCTGCCAGAGTGCTGAAGGGTGACGTTGGTGAAGTAGCTATCTTGAAGGAATTACAGGGAAAAGGCTTTGGCACACGACTCATGCAGGAGTGTATACACTACCTGCAGGATAATGGATTTCATCTATCAAGGTTAGGTGGATTAAACTGCTTCTATGCAAAGTTTGGCTATGTCCCTTTTCCACGCCGCTATTATGAGTTCTTGCTGACGAAAGTTCACGCAGGTGCTTCGACTTTTCCTCCTGAACACCTCGTCACGCTATCCCCAGAGCAAGAGCAGTTTGTAAGGTTTTATCATCCACAAAAAGATTGGCAACGTCGTAATGAGATTTATGACACTTTCAATGGAAATCGTTCTGGTTCACTGATAGAGGGACGTGGTTCCGCTCCAACATCAGGTGAGCCTGACCCCAGCGCCCTCAGATTCGTATACGAAGAAGATGGCAATGTCTCAGGCTATCTATTCGCTTCGGAATACTCTTATGAGCTGTCGCCATTTGAGGCAAAAGTTACAATTTATGACATTGCCTTCGATCTCAATAAACCACAGGCTTTCGCTACGCTAATGCGTTATACGTTGCGAGAAGCACTAAAACGAGGATCGCAAAGGGTTACAGCCAGATTGCCTTTTGATCCACTGATCCAGAAACTTCTTACTGACGCCGCACTATACTTTTCTTTGCAGGAACTACAGTCTGCCATAGCATCCAATATGATGCTATTATTGGATTTGCAGGGGCTTTTGAAGTCCATTGCATCCGAACTTACACGCAGAATCACATATATTTCAGATGTCCAACCATTCTCTTTAAAATTGCAGATAAATGACCAGACTACTATAATAGCAATAAACAGGAAATCTGTAAGCATAGTGGATAACGGGAACCCGGATGTGCATTTGACCTGTGATATGACGGCATTCCTGCGATGGTTATTCGGGTTAAGCAGTTTCGATGAATGGCAAGTAGGTATGAAACATTCGCTAAATAGCAAGCAAACACAAGTTTTAACAACACTTTTCCCTCGACAGCCATGTGCATCGGGTCCTTGGGGTTAATCTAATATGCTTTTCTGTATATTTCCAAAGCATCTTTTAATTCAAGCTGAACTGGATTGTTTTTCAATAGCCTTGTGACAGTCATAGCCGCCTTTGCCATGCGTTCAATTGCATCATAAGGCACACCGATCTCTGAAAGCTTCAACGGAATCTTGCAATCGTGGCAAAGCTGAATGACTATATTTAATCCACGCCTTGCTGTCTCCATATCTGAGTCGGCTGGTTCTGCACCAAGAGCTATCGCTATCTGTGCGTAGCGATCTGGCATTGCTGGAAGGTTAAACTCAAGTATATAAGGTAAAAGCAAGGAGTTTGCTATCCCATGTGGAATGCGAAAGTCACTGCCAAGAGGATACGACAGAGCATGTACCGCACCAGTATTGACAGGTCCAAGGCAAAGCCCGCCATATAAACTTCCAAGTGCCATGCTGGATCTCGCTTCCAGATCATTTCCATTGTCATAAGCACGTTTAAGATTCGCTCCGATAAGTCTTATGCCCTGCAATGCGTAGACGTCAGTTATAGGGTGTGCAAAAAGATTTGCATAGCCTTCTATACAGTGGATCAGCGCATCCATTCCAGTAGAAGCGGTTACGTTGGGAGGAACGGTTACTGTCAATAATGGGTCTATATAGCTGGCATCGGGAACGAGGTAAGGGCTGATCACACCCATCTTGAGTTGCTTAATTTCATCAAATATTATGGCATTTGGCGAAACCTCACTGCCTGTGCCTGCCGTTGTTGGCAGACATGCTAAGTATGTCTTTCTGCCTATAACCTTGCTAATGCCGAATACAGATTGAATGTCCTGACCACTACCATGTAATGTTGCAACGAGTTTTGCTACGTCAAGAACGCTCCCGCCGCCGATGCCTACGACAGTATCACATCCCGACAAATGATAGATTCTCAAAGCATCATTGAGCATCGTTGTTGTTGGTTCGCTGGATATGCTATTCCAGATAACAACGGATACATCTTTGCTTTTAAGAGAATCCAGCAAAGTTTGAATGACTGGCAATAAAGGCGGGGCTGTTACGATAAAAGCCTTTTTCAGTCCAAGTCCAGCAAAGTCATCCACGAACTGAGAAGCACAACCATTACCGAAAGCCAGCCTTTTAGGCTGTTGCATAACTATGATTCTATCCATGAAACCGACACCTTCTTTTAACTCTCGTGACGCTTATATCTAATGAGATAAACCAGACTTTGATTCCATAAAAAGCGATGTTTTTATGATACCACACAGGTTTTCTTTGTCAATAGCAAACCCTCGTAATCTCCTATAAATGAAAGCTTTACTTTTAGTAAAAAGATTTTTCTGGTTCTTTGGGAATTGACGGGGAAACTTGTATTTATAATGGATTCCCGTTTTCACGGGAATGACACAAACACAATCATTGTCATTCCAGCGAAAGCTGGAATCCATCCTATGCAAGATTCATTCCCCCGTTATTTACCAAAGAGCCATTTTTCTCTTGCTTTTTCAGCCTTTTTAGATATACAATCATTTGAGATCAACGATACAGCATAACATATTATACAAGGAGAATAAATATGAAAATCGCATTTATAGGTGCTGGGGGGATAGCCGGCAGCTATCGGGGGAGCCTTAAAAAATTGAATCAGCCAATATCTGCAATATGTGACGTCAACAAAGAGCGAGCTGTTGCAGTAGCAAAAGAAGAAAATGCTAACGCATACACCGACCACGAGGATATGCTGTCAAAGGAAAAACCTGACGTAGTATTTATATGTATCCCGCCGGGAGCGCATACGACGCAGGTTGCCGATTCCGCAAAATCAGGCGCCGCAGTGTTTGCAGCTAAACCCATAGCGGCTGATATGGAAACAGCCCTTCGCACAAAGGATGCTATCGAGAAGGCAGGAGTTTTGAATCAGGTTGGCTACATGGCTCGGTACAGCGACATCACCGCAAAGGCTAAGGAACTAACAAGCGGGCGAAAGCTGGCAATGGGATTTGGGCGTTTCCTGTGTCGAATGGGCGCAAGCCATCCATGGTGGGGAAAGTTTAACATCAGCAGAGGACAGATGCTTGAGCAAAGCACGCACGTCTTTGATTTGCTGAGATACTTCATGGGTGACGTTGAAAAAGTCCAAGCGTTTGGCATAAAAGGCGTATCAAAAGATGGGATTGCCGATTTTGAGGAATGTACCGTGTGCAATCTCTACTTTGCCAATGGCGCAGTAGGAAATATAACAAGCACATGCGTTGCCAATTCTCCGGATGGTTTTGCGGCAGAATTAGTTGGTGACGATCTTTATCTCAAATTCGTGCTTGATATGAGATTAATTGGCGCAGTTGCCGGACAGAGAGTTGATTATACCGGCGAGGAGTCTGGCTATTACAGGCAGGTTGAGCGGTTCATACAGGCAGTGAAAGCTGGCGATCAGAATCCAATACTCTCAAGTTATGCGGATGCCACCAAGACACTTGCGGTCACAGTTGCCGCAAATCGCTCTATGGCAACAGGCAAAGTTGAAACTGTAGATGCTGTTTAAGCAAGTTTAAGAAACCCTATTAAGCTTTCTCTGGATTCCAGCCTTCGCTGGAATGACACGAATATGGCTGTCATTCCCGTGAAAACGGGAATCCAGAAAAAACTTGTAATAAAATTAAAAATTTTCCATTTTCGTGGCAGTTTTTCACCTTCAGCGGTATCTTAATAAATGAGAGACAAATTTATTAGGAGCAATAAAATTATGGAGTACGTAAACTTGCTTGCGCTATGCCGAAGCTTACGCTTCAGCACTCCAAAAACTGATAGTATTATCCAGCTTGTTTCATAGCTTCATATTCTGAGAATTCTGAAGGGCTAACTCGGTAAGAATCCCTTGTTTTTTTGCTTTTGCAGTCATCTGTTCACGCAATAGGCGAAGCCGATGAAAGAAAAGATATTCTTCGATAGCCTCATTAACAAGCTTATCTGGGGAAATACCTTCCTTACTTACTACGTCATCCAATGCTGACCGAACTTCCTTAGATATACTAATAGTAATAGTTTCTTGCATGACGGATTCACTATTTTCCAGTGTTTGTTGATTCATTTTGCATAATAACATAAAAGGTCTTCACAATTTGATTTTAGCATTAAAAAGTAAAAGAATCAAGAATAGTTATACCGCATCTTCAATATGTTGTGTAAACGGGCTATTATAAAGACGATAAATGATCAGTTATTATCTGAATCCCACGCTCTTTAGCGAAATCCTTAGCCAATGGTGTAATTATTGAGCCTTTGGTAACGGTTATCTGCTTTGTGCCTTGAGGAAGTTTGGTGATAGTATCCTGCGTTATCAACTTCTGCTCTAAGATTCCGCTTTTGTCTTTACTCAAAACGTTGATCATAACATCAGCGATCTCAGTCACATCTACGAGTTTCATACCATAAGATTCCAGCTTTTGAAGGTAGTCTTTTACAAGCATAACTAATGCGGGTGGGGTATCAGGTGTCGCTATACAAGGACAATTGGCTTGATCCGGGTCGGTAGAATTCCTTGCCGCTATGATCGGCTTGCCGGATATGAGTGCTTGCATTATTATATTTGTTACTAAAGTATCCGTAATGCCAAGAGCGATCTTTACCGCTGAGTTTCTGGTAAGTATTGGCACAACAAGCACATCACTTTCTTGAACAAGCTCTAGCGAGGAAATCGAGGAATCAGGTTCACAGATAAGCCTGCCTAAACCCGATATTCCTCGAATTTTCTCCTGACCAATGACGTTCACAGCCGATTGTGACATGACCGCATCAACAGCGTAGGATTCCTGAATCAGCCTTTCGACCTGAACTATAGCTTCTTTCAGTTCCGTATATCCACCGGTGAAAAGAGCCAATATCCTTTTTTTGCCTGAAGGTGCTTTACTTAAGTTTACCTTTCCTTCAAAACCAGACTGATCGGTAAGAGCCTTTTTCACTTCGGTTTCTACTAACTGTATCAACTTATCTATGTCCACAATTTGTTTAATCTCCGTTGATCGCTACTTTTGTTATTCTATGCAGTCTTCTGCGAATAACGCCTGGACCTTTCGTTATTTTCTTTGGCTTTGGGTCCTCTACTTTTCTCACAGGCTTATGCGGGTGTTTTTCGAGAGCGGCGTCAGCCAGTTTAGCATAATCCCTGGAATACTCGTCAAGGGCTGGTGCCAGATTAGTAAAGAGCGTTTCTGCACCCGGATGTGTAGGATATACGCCCGGCATACTAAAAGCTCTTCGTGATACTTCTGGATTATCTATAAGCATACATGGACGGTTTGGGTTTGTGCAATATGGGCGCATTTCTCTTATCTTCCTGAACAGAGGAGAGTTCAGAGCTTCCGCAAGTGAGCTTTCCTTTATGTTATCCATAGCGAAATGTGCAAACACGCACGGCTCCACGTCTCCATTAGCGTTGATATGGAGATACCTTTCTCCGCCTGAAATACAGCCGTTAGTCAACCAGCCATCATTCCAAAAATCTGCAATTAAAATGGGCTTATTATTGCGAATCTCGCTGATCCTGTCTCGCTGGTAATCTCGTTGCTCAGGTGTTTGCATGAGCGACATATCGGGTTCCCTGCCGATAGGAATATACGTAAAGTACCAGCCGAGTGTTGCGCCCTTTTTAATCATCAAGTCTATAAATTCATCACTCAATAGCACATCAGTGTTATGTCTCGTTGAAGTCGCTGAGAATCCAAATACCACTCCAGCATCCCTGAGACGTTCCATAGCCGCCATAATCTTCTGGAAATGTCCTTGACCACGGCGTTCATCAGTCTCTTTTTCAAAGCCTTCCACGCTTATACACGGCATTACGTTCCCAAGCTCTGCCAGTTTCGCAACTGTCTTGTCATTCAGCAGACTACCATTAGTATATATCTGAAAACCCACGTCATCATGCTTTTCGTATAAATCGAGAAGATCCTTGCGAACAAAGGCTTCGCCTCCGCTTATAACGATAAAGTGAACCCCCATCTCTTTAGCTTCGGTGACGATACGGTCTACCAGTTCAAAAGGAAGACCGGTGTGTGCCTGTGAATACTCCCCTGCATAGCAACCATAGCAGTGCAAATTACACTGCATCGTAGGGCTTATAACGAGCAAAGCAGGCACGTGAATGTTATGTTTCTTTTTATATTCGTCACGCTCATTCGTTCCTATCAATAATGCATTTACGATCCAGTTTTCGAGAATCTTTTTTCTTACATTTGGATGGGTCTTGGTCAGGATATTCTTTGCAACGATCAAAGCAGGATGCTCATTCTCAAATAGTTGCGTTATATATTTAACCCCTGTTAATACGTCATTCTCCGGGTTCACCATAGGAATCTTTTGGGCAAACTTCAGAAATTTGACTATATTATCGTCAGAAGCTTCGGCAACGTATTTGAACAATATCTCAGCAACTCGCTTGTAACCAAAGCTCTTGATTCCCCTTGCAAGTTCCATTTTTCCTTCCCTCCCGGAACAATAATGGCACTTCTCAATACGGATTTGAAGATTTCAGGATTCTAATATTATCCTCCAAATCTCTGATCTTCTAATCTCGGAATTCTGATACTCCTTAATTATCTAGTTGTCACATCTCATTTTTTACAATGCCATCGATCACAAAATTATTTTATAATTTTACTTCACCAACTCTACGGATTCTCCGCATTTGATACCTGCGGCATTAGCATCATCAGTATCCAGATGCATTTGAAGAAAAAACTTATCGCTAACTCTGATCTGAACGTTCTCGAATGTGATAGCTCTGATCCCTGGAACTCTGACTTTGACTATTGCGTCATCTTTCACTCCAAGCCGTTCAGCGTTTTTCGGGTTCGTATGAACGTGACGATTAGCGCAAATCGCCCCTTCTTTTAACGAAACGGCACCTGCTGGACCTACCAGCACTATCGGTTCAGAACCCTTCAGATCACCCGATTTCCTCACCGGCGGGTCAATACCAAGAGCCACGCCATCTGTGCGAGATAGCTCTATCTGGGTGTATTCTCTGAATGGTCCCAGAATCCTCACGTCCTGTATAGCCCTTAATCTAGGTCCGATAAGTGTCACCACCTCTACTGATGCAAATTCCCCCGGCTGATATAAATCAGTATAAACTGTCAACTCCTTACCACTGCCATAAAGCTGTTCAAAAACCTCACGGGTAATATGGATGTGCCTTGCTGAAATGCCAACGGGGATCCAGTTACCATTCGCTGAAACTGGTTTACTTGTATAAGTTTCCCACGAAGGCTTTTCCCTTTGAGCCAATTCCTGTAATATCTTCTTTGTAATATTATCTATTAAGGTATTATAATCCATAATAATGATGAGTGACGGGTTTTCGCAAATTATTCATCCTTCCGCCTTCATCTCTTATCCTTTATTCTGAGTAATCCTTCATAAACTCAAGCGTTTCATCCATGTTTTTTATCCCGGCACTTGAACCGATAGCTGTCACGCAACATGCGCCGACAGCGTTTCCAAGCCGTGCGGCATCTTTGTAGTTCCAGCCTTTAGCGACTCCAGCAAGGAAACCTGCGGCGAAAGCATCTCCTGCACCAGTAGCATCAACAGTTTTGACTTTATATACAGGCAAATACAATTTCCAGTCTGGTGTGCGGACGTAGCTACCTCGCTCTCCCATTTTCAATGCGACTGTCTTTATACCATACGATAGCAAAAACTCAGTTATCTCAGAAGGCTCATCTTTTCCAGTGATCATTCGGGCTTCTTCGATGCTGGGCATGAAAATATCGAGGTGTTGCAGACAAGGTTCCAGGACGTTCAGCCAATTGCCTTTTGAGTCCCATGCAGTATCAAGAGAAGTGGTGATACCCCATTCTCTAGCCTGCTTAAGAACTTTGGAGGCAGGTTCGCCATCAAAACCGGGCATCAAAAAAGAACCAGCTATATGGAGAATTTTTGCCTCTTTCACAATATTAAAATCTACGTCATTATAATTTAATTCAGCGTTTGCACCAAGATAGTGAAAGAACGTCCTCTCGCCATCTGCCGAAACCATGACCATAGTGGCTGAAGTATTTGCTGTTATACTATATTTAATTCCACGAATGTCAAGCCCTGCATTTCTCATGTAGTTGACAAAGAAGTCGCCGAATCCATCTGTTCCTACTTTTCCCATTAATCCAGTAGATATGCCAAGCTTGTTGAGAGCATAACCCGTATTGCTTGCACAACCGCCTGTGTGTAGTTCCATAGTGTCTACTAAAGCCAATTTACCTTTTCCGGGCATGTCCTCAATAGGTTTTGCCACTATATCAGCTACAAATATACCCAAACACAGAACGTCCATCAGGAATCCACCTCATGTTATTTTAAGAATACTATAACAATTTGACCATACTATAGTATCACTTTCTTTTCAATAATGCAAACAAAAATCACTCAATATCATAATATATACCGATATATTTATAACCAAAATATAATAACACTTTGGAAGTGAATTTTGCAAGTATTTTTTTCGTTAAGGGAAAGACTGATTTAATTTTTAAGAAAATATCTTTTCGGATTGTTGTTGCTTGTGACTGGAATTCTTTGTTATAATGTCTTCAGGTTATTAATGACGAAAAAGCATAGAAAATGTTACCATCTATTGAGTTTTTATAATTGAAAGGAAAGACGATGAGCGGTTTACTTTATCGTGAGGATATGGATGAAGTACGTAAGAATATGACAGTCTGGTGGAACGGCGGAGATATAGGTAGGCCAGCTATGCAGATCACAGCCCCACGTTCTCAGCCAATCGAAGATATACCAGCGATGCCGGAACCGCATGGATGGGTGACGCATTACTCGACAACAGATTTTGCTTATAGAGTGAATCTATCGGCAAGAGCTTGCATCGGAGCGTACTTTCTTGGTGATGCTGTACCGATTGTAGCACCTGATCTTGCGCCAAACTGCCTTGCGCTATATCTTGGGTGTAAGGGTATAGAAAGTCCCGGAACAGTCTGGTGCGTTCCCTTCATTAACGATCCCGAAGAAGCAAGATTTGACTATGACCCCGACAATTTCTACTGGAATTTTACCCGGAAACTTGGTGAAGAACAATTAAATCTAGGAAAAGGTAAATTCCTTGTCCAGTTCCCTGATCTTATTGAGGGATTAGACACTCTTGCCGCAATGCGTGATACGCAGCAATTGCTCATAGATTTACTAGAACGGCCTGAATGGGTTCACAAGTGCCTGCGCCAGATCACGGATCGCTACTTCCGCTATTACGACGTACTCTACGATATGTTTAGAGACGAAGTCGGGGGATCATACTTCTGGGCATGGGCGCCGGGTAGGATGGCGAAATTCCAGTGCGATTTTTCCGCTATGATCTCACCTGAAATGTTCGATGAGTTTATGGTTCCAGTATTAACAGAAATGTGCGAACGTGTATCATATTCCATGTACCACTGGGACGGACCCGGTGCGATATGCCATCACGATCTTCTGCTGTCCATACCAAAACTTAATATGCTGCAATGGACGCCCGGAGCAGGAGTTGAGCCTACTTGGGACAAAAAATGGTGGCATCTGTATCACAAGACAATTGATGTCGGTAAGAAAGTTCTTATCGGATGTGATACAATCGAAACACTAAAAGTCCTGAAAAAAGAGTTCAGAGAAGGATTCAAGCAATTCCTTATAGGCATGTGGGTGCCTTCGCCAGAATGTGCTGAAGATATATTAAAAGCCGCCAGTGATTAAAGCGATTAAGCAAGTCTAAGAAATGTTATTAAGCTCTTCTTTTTGACATATTGCTAAGAACTGGATTCCCACGAAAGTGGGAATGACAACGTTTTTTGGCTGTCATTTCCGTTTTCATGGAAATGATACATTACATACTATGTCATTCCAGCGTAGGCTGGAATCCAGAAGTTAGTTTATCATTAAATTTTGCTAAAAATTTTATTTAAACTTGCTTAAAATCAAAATATGACAATGCTTGAAAGGAGATTCAGAAATCATGGTGTTAATTGAAGAAGTAAAAAAGATAGAAGATAGGTTAATTGAAATCAGGGGGCATTTTCACAAACACCCGGAACTGTCGTTTCATGAAGTACAGACATCTCATAAGATAGCTGAGATACTTCAGGAACTCGGTCTTGATGAAGTTCGTACAGGCATAGCCAAAACTGGCGTCGTGGGTGTGCTTCATGGGAATAACCCGGGGAAAACCTTCGCTATAAGAGCAGACATTGATGCTTTGCCGATACAGGAAAAGAATGCCGTTCCATACAAGTCCCAAAACGATGGCGTTATGCACGCCTGCGGGCATGATGCTCACATAACGATGGCTTTAGGCACCGCAATGATCCTGAGCAAAATGAAGGACAAACTTAAAGGCAAAGTGAAATTCGTATTTCAACCGGCTGAAGAGATTGGCGGTGGAGCGAAATTAATGGTTGAAGAAGGAGTGATGGAAAACGTTGATGCTATCATAGGCTTGCACGTTTGGTCTGGTCTGGACGTGGGTACAATTGGTATAAAAGCTGGTCCTGATATGGCTTCTGCCTACAGGTTTGAGATTATCGTTAAAGCGAAGGGTGGGCATGGCGCAATGCCGCATCTTACCGCTGACCCAATAGTAGCTTCTGCCCAGATTATTAATGCTTTGCAAACCATTGCCAGCCGTTCTATTAATCCCTTAAAACCCATAGTGTTGTCAATATGCATGATAAACGGCGGGAGTGCATTCAATATTATCCCATCTGAAGTACGTATGGAAGGCACGCTCAGAACGCTTGATGATGAAGTTTCTGCTAAAGCTCTGGATAAGATAAACAGCATCCTTAACGGCGTTGCTCTGGCAACGGGTGTTGAATACCAATTCAATTGCGACGCAAATTTCCCGATAGTAATTAACGATTTTAACGTAGTAGAATTGATAAAAAAGGCAGGTACTGCTGTCCTGGGTAGTGAGAGCGTTTTGGACGTTGAGCCAAGCATGGGAAGTGAAGATTTTTCCTACTTTGCCGAAAAAGTACCGGGTGCTATGTTCCGTCTAGGAATAGCAAACGAAGAAAAGGGAATTGTATCACCGGTACATCGAGCTACCTTTGACATAGACCCAAAAGCACTTTCAGTCGGGGTTGCTGTATTGTCTCAGTCGGCTTTAATGTATCTGGAATAGCCTGAAACAGCCTCTTTTGTGATGCAAGACCTTGACAAGTAAACAGATGTGTAGTAGACTAATAGTAGTCTAGCAACTAATACCAATTCTTATTCAAATATGACATTGGTAGCCGCATCCCTTTAGGGTGCGCTTCCGCAGGCTAAAGCCGAATGGCACTGACTTAAGGAAGTTTTAACCCCAGAGGGGTGTTATATTTATGGAAAAACGAGCAAACAACAAATCTAAGCTCCGAAGGAGCGATATATAAACTAGACCTTTGAAAATATGTCGCTCCTTCGGAGCTATGGGGTTTTGCTGGTTT
>Ga0315274_10002202_pt1 | contig 29644 bp, 26 predicted proteins | sample YL17G02_20_MG_FD_203700 | JGI IMG/M metagenome (GOLD analysis project Ga0315274, IMG submission 203700) | Sediment microbial communities from Yellowstone Lake, YNP, Wyoming, USA - YL17G02_20 | ecosystem: Environmental > Aquatic > Freshwater > Lake > Sediment | place: USA: Wyoming | collected...
ATTGAATGAGTTCGTTTGTTAATCTAATATATCATTGTTTATATATATTCTATCATATCTTACTCAACTTGTGGGTAAAGATTAGTTTGTTAAGGGGGAATTGTCAACGTTTTGTCGTGAGATCTGATTATGTATTCGTTTGTTTATTTTAATTTGTAAAGTGAGCTAAAACCTTTTCAGAACATATCTCAACGAGTTGATCGGTCACTATTCCCCCTTAAAAAGGCTGGCAAGGGTAGGTTTTTAAGACATGAATGATATAAAGCAAATAGACATGCGTATTAAGACAACCCCCTTAATCCCCCTTTGATAAGGGGGAATTGTCAACGTTTAACCAGTAAACCACTACTCGTCTTAATGTAACGAGGAGTGTGATATAATGCCAAAACAAAATTTACGAGATACGACACCATCTGAAGATAACGATATATATGGTCAGGAAGGCAAGCCGGGTAATCCTGAAGCGAGAGACCAATGGAGGCTTGGCAACCTTTATGCTGAGTCTATGATCTACGAGTATGCGGTTGATGCTTATAAGCGAGCGATTAACCTCGATCCTGAATATGCAAGCGCACATCACAATCTCGGCGCAGTATACTACAAAATGGGTCTCTTTGATGAGGCTCAGGACGAAATTAATATTGCAATTGGGCTTCGTCCTGATGTACCGCAGTTTCATTATACACTCGGACTTGTCTTGAAGGATGATAAGAAAATATCAGAGTGTATTGAAAGCTTTAGCAGAACAATCTCGCTTGATCCTAATTATGTTGAAGCCTATAGTCGTCGGGGGTTAGCTTATTACTACACTGGTGATCTGGAAAAGGCGTGCTCTGATTTTGAGCAAGTTGTTAAAATAGACCCCATGTTCCGTGATGCAATGTATAACCTCGGTGTCATATACATCTTACTCAAGAGATGGGATAATGCACAGGAAGTATTCCAAAAACAACTTGACCTTAACCCAGATGATGCGGATGCTATTTATTATATGGCATTGATAGACTCCGAAGGCAGGAACGATCATAAGCGTGCAATAGAAAAACTCCTAAAATTGTTAAATATAGAACCAGAACATCTAAAGGCAAGGTTTCATCTAGCCTTGCTTTATGCCCGTAATAGGTACAGACAGCCAGAATATCGAAATGAAGCAATAAATCAACTCCTTAAATTGTTAGAAATATATGAGGAAATACCAGATTTTGAGGACATTCACACTGCATTTTTCATGCTTGGCGGGCTTTATGATGATGAACCTGATGACGTGGATCTTGCTATCGAAGCTTACTCTAAAGGATTAGCTTTAACGGATTGGTCTGCTGAAGCTCACAATAATCTTGGTGTATTGTATTCACAAAAAGGTCTGACTGATAATGCTGTGAAAGAATTACGTGAAGCTATAAAGCTCGATCCTGATTATGCAAGCCCTTATTATAATCTGGCAAAGATTTATTTTTATCAGCGTAATGAAGAAATAGTCAGGGATTTTCAGCAGTGGATTGAAGAAGCGGCAGAAGATTCTGCAAAAATATTATTTAATCTTTCCCTTGCATTGATGGACGTAGGACGTGCTGAAGCCTGCGAGAGTATATACTCAAAGGCTCACAGAATAAAAAATCTCATTGGAGTTGCAGGTTCTAAACTAAGACGTATAAGCAGAGAAGTAGAAGACGATACGAGTAAAAACCTTATGGAAGTCCTTTCGGATCAAGAAAAATGTTATGATGAGATGGTTAACCTATTAGGAACGCTTAAACATGAAAGTCTAGTATTAGATATGGTTGACGTAAACTCTATTCTTCAATCAATCGTATTTCAAATAGGTTTCAGGCCCGGTGATCATGATTATCTATGTTCTGGAAATATAAATTGTATTTTGGAATTATCTGATGATCTGCCAAAACTCAAAGGCGATGCCCGAAAGCTCAAAGAAGCGTTTAACAACGTGATCATCAACGCGGTAGAGGCGATGAAAAACGATGGATCGCTGTTTATATCAACAACGTATTCAGAGATCACATCAAATATCGAGATCGTCTTTCGTGATACAGGTATAGGTATTCCAGTCAAAAATCTGGACAACATATTTAAACCCGGGTATACTACCAAAGAATACGGAAGTGGATTTGGCTTGAGCATCGTCAACAGGATAATAAGAGATCACAAAGGCATTATAAACGTTTCCAGCCGTGAAAGTGAAGGCACAGAGATCAGTATATATATTCCTGTCAATCTCGAATTGACTCCAATTCAAACAAGCCTTCGTATGAGACCCGTCATTTACGAAGACCCTAGCAAATTGATCTCCACGGAAGTTGACCAGATAGTTGGAGTTTAAGAAAGGCATATATGAGAATCTCATTTTGCATAGTTATAATTATACTCATTGCAACAGCGAGTTATGGTGCGCCGCCGAACCCAAAACTCTTTTACAAAGATGGGGATCCATTGAAACCCATGATGAGCATCGCTAAAATTGCTCAAATGCAAACATTCGATCCGGACGTTCCCAGAGCTAAATATGCTCAACAGCCTGATGGTATCGAATACATCCTCGTTATCCGCATTGATTTTTCTGATCAGCCGGGGAAGAAACCTGCGTCAGTTTTTGATGATGCTATCTTCGGTAAGATAGGAACGTCTATGTACCTATATTATGATGAGGTTTCGTATGGCCAAATGCAGATTCTTCCCGGATATCTGAATGGTGTCATGCCGAAAGGTGATAGTTGGTATCGTGCAAGTAAAAAGATGTCGTATTATGGCACAGGGAACATTGCGGTTGATAGATACAGGGAACTGGTACAGGAAGCCTGTGTTGCCGCTGATTCTGAGATTGATTTTTCTAAATACGACAGAGATAATGATGGATTTGTGGATCACCTTATGATTATACATTCAGGTGATGACGAAGCCTCCACAGGTATTACGGATGATATATGGTCAGCTGAGATTGATGCGGTTCCCGGCGTTTATGACGGTAAAAGAATTATGTCGGCAATGATAGTCGCCGAAGACCCCAGTGAGAATTATGTAGATATCGGTATCTACTGCCACGAATTCTTCCATGAATTCGGTGCGCCTGACCTTTATGCTTACGATTATCCTGCGGGATATTGGTGTTTGATGGGTATGTTTGGACCTTACCTCGATAACGGACAGCATCCTGCCCATATTTGCAGTTATCTTAAATGGGACTTTGATGCAGACAGAACTAACGGTATTCGGGGATGGCTGGAGCCTGTTACCCTTAAAAGTGACGGCGCCTACTCGGTAGATGCTCTGGAACTGCCTTCTAAAAACCATACTTACAAGGTTGACATACCGGGCAAAGACGGAAAAGAATATTTCCTGATCGAGAACAGAAGCAATAAGGCAGGCACGATATACGACACGTATCTGCCAGAATCAGGCATCATAATATGGCACATAGATGAAAACCAATCAAAATCGTTCGGTTATCCGCATCGGGTATGGTTGGAAGACCCAGACGATCCTGCCCGTGAATCACGCAAGCCAACAAGCGGAGCGGCATATTCAGCAGAAGATAAGCAAACAGAATTCACCCCGTCTACAAACCCCAATAGCAACGCTTATGATGACACTTACAGCGGTATCATAATCACAGACATAGGCAAGATAGGCACTACGATGACATTCAGCTTGTTTGTGGGAGACACTTACGAACCAAACAACAGTATTGCTCAGGCTTACGGACCGCTTGAGTTTGGGAAGCGATACGTATCTTTTCTGTGGGATCAGAAAGACCTGGATTTTTTTATGTTTCACGCTGAAGCAAACACAATGAATATAATATATCTGGAAGACATTCCTTATGGTCTTGACTATGAATTACAAGTATTTAATATACAGGGAAAATTGCTGTTTGCTACGAATGAACCAGAGCAGTCAACAAAAAAACTAAGTTGCAAGGCTAATAAATCCGAAAATTACTATGTAGAAGTATTATCAAATTTCGGTTACAGTTCAAACCAGCATTATTCTTTGACTGTTGACTCTACACCGTTTGACCTTGCACCGGGAATGCTATCTATTTCAAAAATTTATCCTAACCCGGGACCAGACGGAAACGGACAAATCACCTTTGAATACGTGCTTCTGGAATCTGTGGATAGGCTGACACTTGATATATATACCCTAAACGGTACGCTAATCCATACTCAAAATGGAGATAATATAAGCTCAAAAGATAAGCTTTATAAGCTTTATTGGGATACCAATGGTTTAAAATTGGCTAGTGGTGTTTACATATATGTTTTGAAAACGGAGCTTAATGGTAAAACGGATGTAAAAACAGGCAAGATCGCAATATTGAAGTGATGTCCTGATATGGAGTGCTAAAGTGTAGCAATGCGCAAGCTACGCTTATGCGTCCCAAATTTTCTTACACAATACAAAAAAGGAGAAAAATATCCATGAGTTCACTGAATCCATTGGCTGTTGAACTTAATGACACGATCAGGAAACATAACGAAAACCTTTATAACATGCTGTCGCAGTTTGGTTTGCGCATCTACTTTCCAAAGGGGATACTAAGCCAGAGTGCAGAAGCTCATATACAGGCAAAAAAGACGAATGCAACCATTGGTATTGCTACCGAAAAAGGCATACCAATGTACCTGCAATCCATCCAGAAACACATCAGTGATATATCTCCCAAAGACTCTTTTGACTATGCTCCTGCGTCGGGGAAACCTGATCTTAGAACAGCGTGGCACAAGAAGATACTGGAAGATAATCTATCTCTAAATGGTAAAAGCCTGAGTAATCCAATCGTTACCAATGGTTTGACACATGGATTGAGCATTACTGCTGATCTATTTGTCAATCCCAATGATAAGGTTATTGTAGCAGATAAAGTTTGGGATAACTATCCATTGACTTTTGGTATTCGTTATGGTGCGGAATTAGTAATGTATCCGCTTTACAATGAAAATGGTGGATTCAACACTGTGGAGTTTAGCAAGACGATGACGAAAGCCGCTGAATCCTCAAACAAAATACTGACAATATTGAATTTCCCGAATAATCCAACAGGTTATACTTTAACCCCTGCGGAAGCAAAAGAAATCGCAGATACGATTTATAACATTGCAGATTCAGGATGCAACGTAATTGCTGTATGTGATGATGCGTATTTCGGGTTGTTCTACGAGGATGAAACACTCAAAGAGTCAATAGCTGGTTATCTTTCAAGCCTGCATCCAGGAGTTCTGGCTGTCAAGATTGATGGTGCGTCTAAAGAGGAATACGCATGGGGATTCAGGATAGGATTTATCAGCTTTGGATTGGGTGATCGTAATGGAGAAGAACAGGTTTTCGCCGCTATGGAGCGAAAAGTCATGGGATGTATAAGAAGCAGTATTTCAAACTGCTCAAATTTGTCTCAGACTCTCGTGCTGGAAGCGCTGAAGTCTCCAACTATTGCAGAGGAAAAGGCAAAGAAGGCTGAAGTTCTTAAAGCCCGAGCATTTAAGGTCAAAGAGGTGCTTAGTAAAGATAAGTATAAGGATGCCTGGGATTATTATCCATTTAACTCAGGATATTTTATGTGCCTGCAATTAAAGTCCGTTGATCCTGAAAGCCTTAGAATCCACTTACTAAAACAATACGGTGTTGGTGTAATCGCAATAGGAGGGCAGGATATAAGGGTTGCTTTCTCATCAGTTGAGGAGCAGGATATTGAAGGTTTGTTCGATACCATATATGCTGGGATCAAGGATTTATCTTGACGTAATATCATTTTGGATGATATAATTTCAGTTTAGTTTTGTATTATTGGCATTAATTATTAATATCACGAATTACACTAATTTTCTAATCTTAATTGATTGATTTAGAAGGAGAATTTGTTTGATGAACTATCTTGCTGAAAGAATGAGCAGACTCGGTACTGAGACAGCCTTCGACGTTTTGGTGAAGGCAAACAAATTAGAAGCACAAGGGCAGGACATAGCTCACATGGAAATAGGTGACTTGAGTTTTGATACTCCCCAGAATATATGTGATGCCGCTGTCAAAGCGATAAAAGACGGCTATACGCACTACGGACCCTCTGCTGGCTATCCTGCATTCAGACAGGCAATCGCTGAATACATATCAAAAAGCAGAAAAATTGAAGTTGATCCCGGTGAAGTAGTTGTAACACCGGGAGCAAAACCCATAATGTTCTTCGGTATAATGACTTGCGTTAATGAGGGAGATGAAGTTATATATCCCAACCCGGGGTTCCCTATATATGAATCGGTAATAAACTTCGTTGGGGCAAAGCCTGTGCCTGTTCCACTGCTGGAAAAGGTTGATTTCAGGTTCGATATTCAAAGGCTTATTGATAGTGTTACCCCCAAGACAAAGATGATAATAATAAACTCACCGCATAATCCTACGGGTGGTATGCTGTTAAAAAGCGACCTTGAAGTCATTGCGGATTTGGCTATCAAAAACAACATCATAGTTATGTCTGACGAGGTTTATAGCCAGATTATATACGATAACGCAAAGCACGAGAGCATCGCATCTATCCCGGGAATGAAAGAGCGTACGATAATCATCGAAGGACATTCAAAAACCTATGCAATGACAGGATGGAGACTTGGATATGGAGTTATGCCTACGGTAATTGCTGAACAGATCTCAAAACTCATGGTAAACTCCAATTCCTGCACAGCGGGAATTATTCAGATGGCTGGTCTGGAAGCTTTGAAAGGTCCACAGGACAGCGTTGGCAAAATGGTCGCTGAACTAAAACGCCGAAGAGATACTATCGTTGACGGACTCAACGCTATTGATGGCATCTCATGCAAAAGACCACTCGGTGCTTTCTATGTCTTCCCGAACGTCACCAAAGTTCCAATGAGCTTTGAGGAATTTCCAGACTATCTGCTATACAAGTTTGGTGTCGCTACCCTGTCAGGAACAGCTTTCGGTAAATATGGAGCGGGTTATCTGAGATTATCCTACGCAGGCTCGATGGAGAGCACAAAAAAGGCTTTAGTTCGCATGGCTGATGCGGTAAACAGTTTGAAGAAGTAGTGCTTTTTATTGTTAAATACAAGTGCATTAATGTAGTTGAGGAACGAATCCCAACAAGATATTAGTATAGTCGGGTTTCATTGCTTCAACCCGACCTACTGATATTTCTCAACTGTCAAATTATGCACAATGATAAAATCAAAATGGTATAAATATGTCTGCCAAACATCTGCTAATTCTAGCGATAGCATGGTTAGCCATATTGATGGCTGGGTGTGTGAAAAACAAAGAAGGATTTGCAATGCAAAACGACTTTGAGCATACGGTATCCAGGTTAAGAATCGCTTTCCCAAAACACTTTTTAGAAGACGCAGTTATTGCTGAATCGAATGATATAAAACGTCCTATGGCATTTGGGGAACCCAACCCTCCGGAGGGATTTGCGGGGCCGGATCCGACTGGTAAGCACTCTTTTGGAATATACGTTCCTGTGGATAGGGGTAATTACTTCAAAGAAGATATTTCAATGGAGCAATGGATTTTTCATGAGATGTTCCATCTCCGCAATCGGAGAACTAAAGAATACGAACCATTCATAGACAAAGCCTTCCCTGATGAAAACGACCCTCTGGTTCAGTGGATTAAGAAGGACCCCTATCATAAAACCTTTGCGAGAGAAGAAGCATTCATTAACTTAATTACATTTGCAGATGCTTCGAGAACTAAGGTTCAAAAAGAAGCTGTAAGGGAATGGTTTGACTATATTGGCGCAGAGGATAAATCTCTTGAGGATATTAAGAGAATCTTGAATGTAATAGAGCATTGAATGAATATGAATAAGGAGAGTGACATGGCACATAATCTCTATATAGAGCTAGAACTTGGCGATTTATTTAGCCTTAAATTAGGTTCAAAGATCGCAAAACTCCGTGACCATGCTCTGCAAAATCAGGCAATACACGGTGTGCCAACTATGCCAATTATAGATGCAAAGTCATGGTTAGGACGTGAGGAAAACGAAGATTGGCTCGTTTGGCGGGGACGACGTACTGCTGGAAGGCTAAGTAATATACCTGTTGATATTTCGGAAGGTGAACTTATAGTCGGCAGACCCGAACTTCGTCCTCAGACTCCTGAAGAAGCAGAGGAAACTAAGAGCCATCACGACGTTTTGGCTCAGATTCCTCCGTTCCCCGGCGGGGATCCGGGTCATTTCCATCCAGACTTTGAAAAACTCCTTACTGGTGGGATAAAAGGTATCCGTGAAGAGATCAAGTTCAGAATGGAAGCCACTGACGATGAAGAAAAGCGTATATTTTATCGTGCCTGCGACATGACAATGCAAGGTTTCACAGAATACATCCTGAATGTTGCCAAAAAGTGCGATTCTCTGGCTGAAAAAGATCAAGATAACGCAGATAGCTTGAGAAAACTCGCCGAAATTTGCCGAAACGTATCAACCGAACCGCCAAAAACTTTTCACGAGGCGATAGAACTGATGTACCTCGGCATCATTGCACTCTGGTATGGCGAAGATCATGGACTTACGACTCCCGGCAGGATGGATCAGACATTGCGCCAATTCTATGAAGCAGATATAGAAGCAGGAAAAATCACATGGTATGATGCTTTTGAAATAATTTGCTGTCTTTATATCCAGTTGAATATGATACTTGGTCCGGGTTCGGCAGAATCGGTCATGGTTGGCGGTCGTGATAAAAATGGCAATGACGTTACAAATGACTTGACGTATCTATGCCTTGCGGCGCGCATGACGACAAAGCTCGTGTACCCGACAGTAGGTCTGGCATGGCATGAAAGAACACCTTCAGAACTAACCGATTTCGCTTGCAAGATGATCAGCACAGGCATTGGTGATCCTGCGTTTTTTAACGATGAACTCATAGCTTCAGGGCTTCGTGATCACGGCGTTTCTTATGAAGATTCATACAATTATATGAACTCAACCTGCGTTGAAATCAAGGTCTGTGGAGCATCACATATATGGGTTACTGCGCCTTATTTCAACTGCCCCAACGCCTTGCTTGAAGTCATGGATATGATTGCAGATGATAAGCTAAAAGAACCTGCCAATTTTGATGAGCTAAAATCTTACGTTAAAAATCGCCTTGCGCAGACAGTGCGCGGCGCCGCAGAAAGCCTTGATAGAACCTGGCATCAAAGAGAAAACACTGGATGTTTCCCACTAGCAAGTTGTCTAATCAAGGATTGTCTTGAAAAAGGACTTGATTTTGATCGTGGCGGTGCAAGGTACAACTGGGTTGAAAACTCTTTCGTTGGGCTTGCAAACCTTGTAGACAGCATGGTTGTTATAAATGAGCTTGTTTATCAAACAAAGGAACTGAGCATCCTTGAGTTAAGGGAAATACTCAAAGCCAATTATGAGGGGCGTGAAGATTTACGTCAGCGTATCCGCAACCGATTCCCTGCTTACGGCAATGATTACGAGGAAGTTGACACTGTTGCGGTTGAATGGGCGCATTTCTTAGAAGAAACGACAGAATCGAATATAGTCGGTCTACATCCTTACGTGCCTGGGTTCTTCTGCTGGATTATACACGAGGCATTCGGCTCTGGTACTGGCGCAACTCCCGATGGGCGCAAGGCAGGATTCCCGCTTGCAGACGGCGCAGGCGCATCTCAGGGACGTGAGAAATCTGGACCCACAGCGTCTATACTTTCAACTACCAAATGGAATCACAAAAAAGCAATAGGCGGTTTAGTCCAGAACGTCAGATTCTCAAAGAATGCCCTTAAAACAGATCAGGATTTAATGGCACTCCGAAATCTGATCGAAACTTACATGAAACGTGGCGGATTTGAGATACAGGTCAACGTCCTTAGCACGGACATGCTCAAAGACGCACAGCAACATCCAGAGAATTACTCTGATCTCCTCGTCAGAGTCGCAGGCTACTCAGATTACTTCGTCCATCTTAACCCCAACATGCAGGCTGAAGTTATTACCCGGACGGAGCATGAGTTTGTGTAGAATAATGTTGCGGTAAAATGTCAAGCGAAAAGTGAAAATAAAGCTTAATGTTATGCCTTTATTTCACTTTCAGAGAGGAACTCAATGCAGGTTGCGAGAAATTGCATGGTCAACCAGAAGTAGGAAACACACTTTATCTAGCAGACTAAGCTGCAAGGAGGACATGAATAGTCTCAATCATCGTAAAGATGATAGTGGAGTTTGGTTATTTATTCAATACATATTATATAAGGAGGTTATTAATATGAATAAATCAAGGATGCTTATTTACGTTGTGCCATTTGTGGTCTTTGTGATAGCTTTTTCAGGATGCGGTTGTCTTTTTGGTGGCAGTCCCGGATCGGGTTTCATAGGTTCTGCTATGGATAAGGCGGCTAACGTTGCCGGTGAGAAAGTTGGGCAGAGGGTCGGAGAAAACGTTGGAAATGCTATGGCTGGATATGCGGATGCAAGCCTGCGTGGTCTTTCGCCTGCATTGATGCAGATGTATGTATCAAGCCTTTTTTCATCCGTTTTCTACGCAGGAGGCTATTCTTTTGAGTATCAAAACGAATACAAACCCGGTGATTGGAGCAAATGGAAGGCTACCGGCATGGAAGAGGGAAGCGAATTCCAGAAGGCATTTCTGAAGAAAGAGGAAGATGGCAAGGAATGGTGGCAGATCACTTCATCCAGCGTAAGAGATGGGAAGCCGGAAGAAGTTGTACTTGAGGCTTTGTTCTCTGCACCAGATGAATCTGGAATGAGGAAACTTCTGAGACTCCGAAGCCTATTCCCCGGTGATAAGGAACCCGCAGAGGTTCCAGTTCAGGAAAATTCTGCGGCATGGTATCATGAGCCTGTCAAGATTACAGAGGAAAGCCTTAAAGCCGCTACTAAAGGAACAGAGTCAATTACAACCCCTGCTGGAACGTTCACCACACAGCACATTGTCTATCGTGATACTTATGGAATAGGCGAATGGTGGATCACGGATAAGGTTCCGGGCGGTCTTGTGAAGTATCAAGTTACACAATCCGACTCAGAAAGTGAAAAAGAAAATAAATATGTAGTGGAACTCGTAGACCAGGGTACTGGTGCAAAGACACGCCTTCAGTCTTTCCAGTAGTCAACGTTAATCCTCATATTTTTCTTATGTTTAAAAATAGGGGCAGGTTTCAGACCTGCCCTTGTTTATTCACAAGAGGATAGATATGCCGAAAAAAGACGGAAAAGTTTTCCAGATAGTGAAAGAAGACAATCAGACAAAAGCAAGAGCCGGTATAATACAGACACTTCATGGAGCAGTCCAAACACCAGTATTCATACCTGTTGGCACTTACGCAACAGTCAAGACATGCACTCCCGATGAGCTTGAAGCATTAGGCGCAAAGATCATTCTTGGTAACGCCTATCATTTGTATCTAAGACCGGGTCACAACATAGTGAAGAAAGCCGGGGGATTGCACAAGTTCATGTCGTGGAAACACTCAATACTTACGGACAGCGGAGGGTTTCAGGTTTTCAGCCTGGGAGCGAACCGAGAAATAACCGAAGAAGGAACTATTTTCAAATCTGAGATTGATGGCTCAAAGCACTTCTTCAGCCCTGAAAGGTCTATCGAGATACAGAATGCTATCGGTGCTGACATCATCATGAATTTTGATGAGTGTACGCCCTATCCATGTGACTATGAATATGCAAAGAACTCTATGGAAATGACTACTCGTTGGGCAAAACGGTGCAAATCCGTACATAAGAGCAAACAATTGCTCTTTGGGATCGTTCAGGGAAGCGTTTATCCTGATTTGAGGCGCAAGAGTGTTGAGTCTCTAGTAGAGATGAATTTTGATGGATACGCCGTCGGCGGACTGAGTGTTGGTGAGGATAAGGAGATAATGTATAGTATCCTGGGATGCACAACACCGCTGCTGCCAAAAGACAAACCGCATTATCTAATGGGAGTCGGTACGCCTGAGAACATCGTTGAGTCCGTATCACTTGGCATAGATATGTTTGACTGCGTTCTGCCGACCAGAAACGCACGCAATGGCTCATTGTTCACCAGTGAGGGGATGATAAAAATAAAAAATGCACAGTATAAGCGTGACTTCACCCCTCTGGATGCTAAATGCCGATGCTATACTTGTACGAACTTCACACGTGCCTATCTGCGGCACCTATTCATGGCAAACGAGATACTGGGTCACAGGTTGCATACGCTTCACAACCTGCATTTCTATCTGAGTCTAATGAGAGGAATACGCCGATCGATATTTGATGGCACGTTCTTCAGCCTGAAGAATGATATTTCTGCATTGGTATTTAAGGGGCAGGATATATCTGATAGCGATAGAATACTGTCAAAATAGCTTCTCAAATGATTGGCTCAAACGTGATCATATTCCCCGAAGCAAAGACTTTCCGGAACACCACAGTTTTTATTGAGATACCAACATTTACCCTTATTAAATTGAGGAACAGGAGTGATTTTTCCATTATATGAGATTTCGAATAACAACATCATATTAACAATTGCATCCCATGCAAGGTCCCGTACGGATTCAGTGGTAAAGGAAGAGGGGCCTAGCAGAAAAATCCTAGCTTCACAGAATGTTTGAATGTGGCTAAATCCCTCACGTTTGTATACCCCATTTTCGGCATCGATCTCACAAGCTATCAGTTTATCGTGGGTCTTATGGCTTCAATATGAAAGCCTTTAACATGAGATTTATATAGCGTCAACGACCTTAGAGTTGTTGACGCTTTTTTTATTTTTTGCGGAAATTTCAGTTTTCAAAGGGGGGTATCTCAAGGTCAAGATCGCGCTAAATTTCATACTTTGCCACTAAACCAGTATTCATAAGCATCTATGCTCACTTTTAGACCTATTTTTGTCTTTTCTGAATCCAAATTTCACCATCAAATATTACATATAAGCGTTTCCGTAGCAATGCTCATAAGCATCCTTATGTATGGAAGAAGCTACCTCAAGAGCAGTCTTCCATCATACTTGGTGGATATGGTTCTTCTTGGGAACCTAAAACATTAGTTATTTAGAAAAAATACCACTTAGTGGCTTTGTGTTTATATCTTAATTTATAGACAATCCTCATCCAGTTTTGGAATATTTTTTACTTGCCTTATTAACTGGAATCTGATATGCTATTTGTTATACAGGCATCATTTTTATATGAATCCTGCAATTCTTTCGTTGCCTCTGTTACAGATTAACACAGGGGGGTAGAACATGAGTAATGATGAAGTAGTCAAAATGTTAAATGCCGATATTACTGGCGAGATCGAAGCTATTCTGACGTATCTCAGACATCAGTTTGTGATAGAGGATTGCCCGATCAGCCGAACAATGGAAGAGGTTGCTTTTGACGAGATGCGGCACCTTGAATGGCTGTCTGAGGTAGTAGTAGACCTGGGAGGCATCCCCACTATTGAACACACCGAACTGCATCTGGAAGGCGAGAATATTCCGACAATGCTCAAGCGTGAGTAGGTTTGGAGGAGTCTGCGATCAATCAGTATCTGGAACATATTGATGCGATCACGGATTCTAAAATAAAACATCTGCTGAGAAAGATCATGAACGAAGAGATAGAACACAGGGACAAATTCGCTGATAAGCTTCACGGATTGTCCATCGAAACTCAACCTTAAGGATTCGGTGGAAAAGCCCGAACTAACAGTTGGAAGCCTGTAAGGAAGATGAGCTTATATTTAACGGTGATAAGGAATGCGGCTGTCAGGGATTGATGAATACCAAAGGAAGCACAGTAGTAGAACCAGTGGACTGGAAAACGTTGATTTCGTTATAGCTCAGGATTTAATCACAGCTTATCTTGGTCCTGAGGGAATGGATCATCTGTTTAGAGTGTTTGAGAGTGTTATATTGAGGGTTAAACGCCCTGAATCTATATGTGTTTTTTAACAACAATACATTGAAAAGGAGATCGTTTTATGAAAGTTAAAGTAGATCGTGACGCTTGCACCGGGTGTGAGCTTTGTGTTGATACCTGCCCTGATGTTTTCGAGATAGTTGATGATCTCGCTAAGGAAAAGGTTAGCGTAGTTCCAGAGGATCAGGAAGATTGTGCTAGAGAGGCGGCTGAAGGCTGTCCAGTTGAAGCTATATCCGTAGAGGAATAAGCTGTCTCGGTACATAATATATCAAAAAATCAGGGGAGATGTCACGTCTCCCCTTTCTTATGTTCTCGAAGGGAATGGATTATGAAAAAAGTCAGAATTGGAGTTATAGGTGCCGGATCGTTTGCTTCCAGAAGGCATATTCCTGTTGTCATCAAATCGTCGAATGCTGAACTTATGGCTTTGTGCCGCAGGGACAAAGAGATGCTCCGCAAAGTGGCTGAACATTTTGGATGCAATAATACATTTACGGATTATAAGGAAATGCTCGATTCGGTGGAGATGGACGCAGTTATTATCGCAACCCCTCACGCTTTGCATTACGAGAATGCCCGACTTGCGCTTGAAAAAGGGCTGCACGTCCTGATAGAGAAGCCAATGGCTGTAAAATCTGACGAGGCACGGGAGCTTGCGAAACTGGCAAAGGATAAAGGGCTTGTAGTGGTCGTAGCGATGAACCCGCCCTTCTGGCAGCATACGAACTACGTTCGGGAAATTATCAAATCAGGTGAGATTGGCGAGATCGAGGAAGTGAGCATAAGCTGGGTGGGTAACGCTGAACACGTATTCGGGCTTGTGCCGATGCCAGACAATATGCCGGGTGTCGTGCCTCCAACGATCTTCAGAGGTGACCCTAAACTCGGCGGCGGTGGGCATTTCATTGATTCAGGCTCTCATCTGGTATCTGAGCTTTTCTGGACTACCGGATTAAATGCCTGTGAAGTTTATGCAGTCATGGATAACGCTGAACTCGATATGCGGACAACTATGGGAATCAAGCTTGAAAATGGAGCGGTATGTAACATAACCAACATAGGAAACAGCAAAATATCAAGGCGCTTACATAACGTTTATTTCGGGTCAAAGGGAACTCTGTTTGTTGACGGTATGCCATTTAAAGTCACAATTGTAAAACCAGATGGAGAGCAAATCACAATAACAGAGGCGGATATGCCGTCATCTCCACAACCAGTAGAGAACTTCATTGATGCCATTCTTGGAAAAACAGAGCCACTTTGTTCTGCTGATGATGGCGTTAAGGTCGTGGAAGCGATTGAGGCGGCTTATAATTCAGCCAAAACCGGAAAAATGATACTTTTATAAGGAAGTATATATGATTGACAGAATGCTATATAAGGTGAACATAAAAAAGACAGATGAAGGCTACTCGGTTTGGGTGCCTGGGCTTCCTGGATGCTGGTCACAAGGCAAAACAGAAGATGAAGCATTGGAAAATATCAAAGACGCCATAGAATCATATCTTGAGACCGTAGAAAAGCTAAATAAGGATGTAGAATCAAGATATGTGGAAGTAATGACCAGCCATGCCTAATCTCCCAGGTATAAACCACAAACGAGCGGTCAATGCTTTTAAAAAAGCAGGTTTCTGGATTGCTAGGCAGGGAAAGCACATAACCATGACCAACCGAGCAAGAATCATCACAATTCCACGAGAAAATCCAGTTAATTCCTTTACTATGGCAGGAATTGTTAAAGATTCAGGTCTGACAGTTGATGAATTCAAAAGACTTTTGTGAAATAAGAATTTAGAGGTATATATGACACGCAAAATCAACGTCGCAGTATTAATGGGCGGTCGCACCGCAGAACATGAAGTCTCACTTAACACCGGTAGAGTCGTAGTTAACGCACTCGATAAGAGCAAGTATAACGTCAAGCCTGTTGTTATTAAAAAGACAGGTGAATGGCTTGTCCCAAAAGGTTATCTGACGCAATCAACATACGAGCAGTTAGATGCACACCAAACAGACATTGTCCCACTCAGCACGGGCAATGCTCTGGATAAAGCTATTGAGGAAAAGATAGACGTGGTATTCATAGCCATGCACGGACCTATGGGTGAAGACGGCACAGTGCAGGGATTGCTTGAGCTTACAGATATACCATATACAGGCTCTGGCGTTATGTCAAGCAGTCTTTCAATGAACAAGGTGATGTCAAGGCGGATGTTTGAATACGCCGATCTCAAGGTCCCAAAAGGTGTGGATTTCAACGTATGGGATTGGCAGAAAAGATCATCTCAGATTATGTCAGAAGTTGAGGCTAAAGTAGGATTTCCTTGTGTTTTGAAGCCCGTTGAACTCGGTTCCAGCGTAGGGATCAGCATAGTGAAGTCAGAGAAAGATTTTGAGGCAGGCCTGCAAAAAGTCCTTGAACACAGCAATGAGGTACTCGTAGAAGAATATATAAATGGAAAGGAATTAACCTGTGCGGTGCTTGGTGCGATCAACGGCGAAGAACCAATCCCTTTAATCCCGACACAGATAATACCAAAGACAAGTGAATTCTTTGACTACGAAGCCAAGTATACGGCAGGTGCAACCGAAGAGATAACTCCCCCACGTGACTTTGAAGGAGAGATGATCCGCAGGATTCAGGAAATCGCTGTCTGCGCACATAAAATTCTTGCTTGCGGTGGTATGTCTCGAACTGATGTAATGATAAGGGATGACGAAATCTACGTTCTTGAATTAAACACCATACCGGGCATGACAGAGGTAAGCCTTTATCCACAGGCGGCAAAAGCGGCGAATATTAATTTCTCTGAACTACTTGACAAAATTATACAGATCGCTGTTGAAACACATAAACAGAAGAAAAGATACAAGGGATAATATTAAAATATGCCCTAAACAAGAGGTGTCAACTTTTGGTAGTCTGTCATAAGGCACAGCGACATATTCTGGGTGCTTATACCGGTTTCTTCGACGGCTCCAAGAGGGTTCAAACCAGCCAGAATTACTAATCCTACGTAACCGCTAGATACGGGGATTTGAAGCGTTGGCTGATTCGGTTCACCGATAACCACGGTACCAAAGAGACCCAATTCTGCAAGCCTATTTAATATATTCTCAGCCTCCGGCAGAGAGACTATGGGTATCTCTCTAAAGCCTGCCAATACTTTACCAGAACCAGATCGTACCACGTTCAGCACACTCGTCATTTTGCTTTTGATGAATATCTCAGCCGGGTCCAATGATGATCCACTGTATTCTATAATCTCAGTGAACCGTAAAGGTTTGAAATTCTCGATCTGCAGGATACCGCCAAATCTTGATTTCACAGGGATTCGGTGATGAAGCAGTATTCCGTTAATAGTTACTGCGCAAACGGTTGCAAGTGCTGTCATGCCTTTGGGAACGATTACGTTTCCAACCTCTTTGCCTTCCTCAATGATTAGCACGAGATTACCCATGCTGAATCTGGCTTTGATAACTTCCTTCACTACTTCCAGAGCCTTTGGGAAATCATCATTACGGATCAAAGACACGTTGAGTATTATATCGCCTCGCTTGGTTTCCAGATCAAAGTTTGTACGATACGAAAGTTCATCCATTCGTCCAGAAACCATGCCAACCTTATCAGATACCAGTGCGTTGCCCATTTCCTCTCGCCCTTTCTCGGTAATAACTCGCCCGGCTCTGGCATTTCTACCTGATGTATGTGTAAGTCCCTTTTCATCCATAAGCTGTAAATGGAACCTTACTGCGCGTTCAGTTAGATGTATCCCATCCTCTTCGAGCATTCTGGAGATCACTCTGGCACCCAATGGCTCTTTAGTTTCAGCAAGGATCTTTAATATAGCAACCAGCTTTCTTTCAACATTCTTCTCCATTTACAACCCCCTCTCTTATGTAGTCACAAACACGGATTCTAGTCATAGAATTTTAACGATTGCACTAATATGCAATTTTATCACATTAATAGGGTAGAATACAACAAAAAAGGTTGACATAAAGATAGGAGTTCTGTAAGATGAGATAATTATTGCACGCTCAAATCAGCGAAACGTTATTATCATATATGATAAAGACATATTTTGTGGTAGATTTTCATGGTGAAAGACAAGAATATGGATGCGACAATCAATAAAAAAACCAGTTACTGGCGAGTAACTGGCGTATCAGTATCTGGCTCAGATCACGAAAAGGTCGGGGCAGTATGTCAGGATGCGCATCATTACAAAATACTGCGTCAGAATTTCCTCGTCTCTGCGGTTGCTGATGGTGCGGGTTCTGCTTCACTAGGCGAATTGGGAGCAAGGATCGCTGTTAAATCTGCTGTCAGGAACATTCGCATAAAATCCAGCGAGATCGACAGGCTGAATGATGAAAAATGGAAGGAAATACTGATCGGATCGTTCAAATCAACACAGGATGCTATTGAAAAAGAAGCAGATAATCAGGGGGTGTCTATACGTGAGCTTGCGACAACGCTTATTCTGGTGATCGCCTGCCCGGGGTTTGTAGCGGCGGGACAGATCGGTGATGGAGCGGTTATAATGGCTGAAAATAATAATCTGATCGCTCTCACCAAGCCGCAAAGCGGGGAATACATAAACGAAACTACGTTCATCGTCTTGCCAGATGCGCTGGATACAATACAGATTGAGTTCTGGCACGGAGACTTCATTCATTTAGCTGTTATCACAGATGGACTTCAGATGCTGGCTTTGAAAGTGCCTGAATACGTTCCTTATGAACCGTTTTTTACACCTTTATTCCGCTTTGTATCTAATGTAAGTGAGACGGAAGCTCAAGAGCAGTTGACGAATTTCCTTCGTTCACAGCGAGTTAGAGAACGCACCACTGATGATCTGACGTTATTTTTAGCGACGCTAAAAATAAAAAACCTATCCCTGTCAGCAGGATGAGAGAGGAAGCATCAGGAAGCTTCGTCTTCTATATCTTCGTTTTCCAGAGACTCAAGATACTCGTTGAGTATTTTTCGGCTTCTTTCAACATCTTCTTTGGGGACCAGTATGATTCCCCAGTAATACGTAGACCATGTGCTGGCTATTCCGTCGTACCATGGTATCTTTGCCGCTTTCAGTATGGCGTTGATACCGTTGTTGACGAGTATGCCTTTCATCATAACACCTGAGACTTCATCCTGAACTTTCTCAAGCTCAACTAGATCAACATACTCCGTTTCGTCCATTGGGGGAAGCTCGTTTACAAGTTTAACCTGACAATCAGGGCAGGTTTCTACTCCCTCTATATATTCAGCTCTGCATTTCGGACAGAATGGCATATTTTTCTCCTTGAGGCATCAACGTCTCAATTAATCAACTTCAATCACTATGAGCGTTTCCACTCCTGCTCTCTGATCTTGTTCACCCATTGAGTAGAATCCTCCATGTCAGACCGATCAGCCCACATACCAAAACCGATGGGTTTAAACTTTTCTTCGGAGCCTGGATGTCTCAGATATTCGCTAATACCACGCTTTACAATCTCTGTGGGTGAAATACCAAATTTATCGGAAAGTTGCTCTAATTCTTCTACGATTTCATCCGGGAGTATTATCGTCTTCATTCTAATCCCTCCCATCTGTCACGTATGTCTTTTAGGGTCGCTCTTAGAACTGCAAGCTCCTGACTTCTTGATATATCGCTTTCATCTAATTCGTTATCACGATAAAAGTACGTAATTTTATCTATTGCTTCTTCGACAGCGTTGATAGCTCCTAAATAATCATCTTTATCCATGCAGATTAACGCTTTAGCTCTGCCATTCATCATTATTACGTAGGGCCTGAATTTTTCGAGGGACAGGGCATCGTCCTGTTGCTCTGCGTATTTCTTCACCATGTCGAATGTACGTAAGTTGCGGGCGGTGTCCCTTTCTGCACGCACATAATCCTCAATTTCAAAGAAGCTTACGTATCTATGATAGTATTGCGTTGCTTCATCTCCCAGCCTCTCGCAGTCATGGTTATCCAGTTTAAATCCTTTGTCTGTACCATACTCCTGCTTATAGTCTTCCAACAGTGACTCGTAGTGTTCCAGCAAAGATTCTTTGCCATAGGGCTTTTTCCCATCCGGGCGCCCCTCAACTTCCATCTGCAAGATGCCGAACTCAACGAGAATTTGAATCTTCTCTCTGCCATCCTGACCAATTATCTTTCTGATGTTTTTGGCATCAGGGTCTTCATTCCACTCTTTCAGAATGGGTCCTATATCTTCGCTCATATTATCACCCTTTTTTCTTTTTCTGAATATCTCCCAAAAGCGTACGATAACCCTCGTTGTTGGGATCAATATTAATAGCTTTCTTTATCTCCCTTTCAGCATCGTTGTACATGCCTTTTTGGAAGTAGACCACTGCAAGAGAGGCGACGAAGTTCGGCTCCTGCTCCATACTTGGATCAATCTTCAATGCCTTCTTTAGTTCATCTTCTGCTTTGGTAAGGTCTCCTTTTTCCCGATAAAGGTTACCAAGAAAACCGTGAAACGCCGCCGCATCGGGTTGTATCTCTATCAGCTTTTTAAACTGTTCTATGGCTTCGTCTAACATGCCTTTCTTGCGATAGAAAATCCCCAGATTTATCATCGCTACTGAATATTTAGGCTCAATTCGAATAGCCTTTTTCATTTCGGATATTGCATCGTCTAACATGCCCTGTTTCTCGTACAGGAATCCAAGACCAACGTGGATTTGAGGCAGGTTAGGCTGAATTCGTAGAAGCTCTTTAAATTCTGTTATGGCTTCATCGAGCCTATTCTGATCTTCGTATATGTACGCCAGACTACTGTGCGCCACCATAGAATTGGGGTCGAGTTCGATAGCTTTTTTAAATTCCTCGATAGCTTTGTCAAACGTACCTTGATTCTGGTAAACAGTTCCGAGTTTTACGTGAGCATCAATATCCTTGCTGTTTGCCTTAATTCTGTCCTGAAGTGTCTGTTCGCTAACGCCCATCTGTTTTTCAACGTACGTTATAAGCCATTTGATATTGCTGTCTTGAGGATTGACGTAAGAGCCAGCAATCAACTTTCTGAGTGAATTTTCGTATTCTCCTTTTACGTAGTCTAACTGTCCCAAGACTGCATACTGCGTTCCATCAAAATATCGCTGAATATTATCTCTTAGCTCATTGAACGCCTGCGAGGTTTTTGCGGCATTTGTGAGGAAAGGAAGTATAGTTCCACGAAATCTTCTTATGCCATCGAGATTTTGAAACGTCGTGACGGCAGGCATAGGTCCAAAAAACTCTATCAGAGGATGGTCATCGGTATGTATCGGGCCAGATTCAACGTAGGCGTCAATAGTTCTCTCATCCATCCAAAAAGAATCCAACAATGCGAACGGATCGGACATATTGACAAGCTCTAAATCAGCCTTTACTTCTGGCTTTTCCATTCGGCGCTTGAAGTCCTGAAAGTCTATCTTCAGTTCACCGGGCGTACCTATCAGGATGACGAAATCAGGAGTATATTTGTACCACATCGTTGTGTGCGGGAATGATGCTTTGAAAGTTCTTACTATCGTTTTGAATTGCTCTTCGGGCAGATGATGCAGGGGCACCCATTGGGACATTATACCGTTATCTGTTAATCTTTTTTTGCATAACTCGTAAAAGTTCTTCGTATAAAATCCTGCGCTGTTAGCACTGACCAGAGGGTGTATTATGCCTGTGGAGATCATGTCATATTTCTTGTTGGTAGTGAGAGTATAATTCCGCCCATCATCAATGGTCAGCTTAACCAGAGGATCGCTCAATACGTTATGGTTTATCTTCGTGAAGAATTGGTTCGCTTCTTTGATGCCGGGGGAGATTTCAACTGCGTCAACGTTCACGCCATGCCGTGATATTGCCCACGAGGTGACACCCATCCCGAAGCCTATCACAAGAGCGTCTTTCGGGTTGGGATGCAAAAGTATCGGCAGATGCCCGATTACGTTATGAGATGGCATATCCCACCTTGAGTCCTCTGCCGCCTGATTTGTGTCCACGAATACCCGTCTGATGCCTTCTGGGTCTTCCACGACCGTTACAGAAGTATCAACACCTTCTTTGTAAAATAGCAGTTTGTTACTCTCACAGGGTCCTTTGAATATAGCAGTATATTTGGTAAGCGGTTGTCCTGTATCCACTGTAAATCCAGAAACCACGACTGTAATAACAGCAATAGCAATATAAATTACGTGTGATGCAACAGCACGGGTATTATTACGTGATCGCCAATACGCCAGACATAAAACCAGTGCAACAACGCCAGCCGCTACGTTCAAGAAAGCCATCAGCATGATGCTTTTCTGTATCCCAATCAGTGGGATGAACACGAAACCAGCGAAGAACGATCCGAATATGCTTCCCAGTGTGTTGACTGAATAAATATTGCCGATGCTTTTACCAAGTTTATTAAGACTATTGGTATATATCCTTGTGACTAAAGGAAAAGTCGCACCCATTAGTATGGTAGGGACAAGCATCACCAAAAATGCCAGAGCGTATTTACTTACTATAAATGTCAATAATCCTGTTCCGGTAAACTTCATGCCAACGTCATATAATTTACCGAATACTGGTATCAGCAGGATAGCCGATAATGCTATGACTATCTGAACGATGCCAAGCGTGGTCAGTAAATCCTTCCTTTTATCAGCAAACTTTGCCATCAGGATACTGCCGATGGCTATCCCGCACAGAAAAACCGAGAGCATCGTTGCGAAAGCGTAAGCGGTGGAACCGAGGAACATTACCAGAACCCTCGTCCAGAGAACTTCGTAAGCCAGCGCACAGAAGCCTGATACACCAAATATCAGTAACGCAATGCGACCGGCATTTTTTGGTAAATCTGTTGTTTCATTGTTATCAGAGGATTTTGCTTTGCTGTCTGGCTGTTCTTCGTATACCAATAGTTTCTTTCGGACAAAGACTAACAGGACAATCAAGGCGATGATTATATTGAGTCCAGCGGCGAGGTACGTCGTCAGCAGTACGCCGATAGCCTGAACCAGCACAAATCCTGCCAAAAAACATCCAACGACTGCCCCGAACGTATTGATGGCATATAATACTCCTACAGTCCAGCCAAGCCGATTGATTCGATTCGTCAAGGCTTTACTAATTACTGGCAAAGTTCCGCCCATGAGAGTCGTCGGAATAACCAGCACGATAAAGCACAGTACGAATCTAACAAGAGAGAATAAATAAAAGTTAGCAGATAGACCACGATGCAGAAAAACGTAGATCACGTCTGTGCCTGCAAGGATCAGAGGTAGAAGGATGGCGTATATTCCGATCCCGGCTTCGAGGTAGGCATATATTTTCAATGGGTTCTTATGCCTGTCAACGTATCTTCCGAGATAGTAACTGCCAATCGCCATACCCGCCATGAAGGCTGTCAGTACAGTAGTGACAGCAAAGACTGTGGAGCCAAAAACTAGCGTAAGCATACGGTTCCATACGACTTCGTATATTAATCCGACAGCACCAGAAAAGAAGAACAAAGCCAGAACAACTATGCGCACTTTCCACGTAAACACCATTGGCTTAGGTTCTGGTTGGCCGTCAGCAGATTCAGCACGAGTAAAGAGAAAGTTAAAATTGTGATATGATAGCATTATGTTACTCCATTTTATTAGCTCTAATAGAGGCTGTACACGAAAATATCTATTCGATAGTATATCAGTGTTCTAACATATTGTCAATCTGTAAATCCATATAAGGTAGTAAAAAGCCCTTTACCATGAAGAATCATACACCAGAAACGGTTAAAAAGCAAGCCTTTAGGATCAAAAAGAATCTTGCCGTTTCCTCTTATTTCAACTATAATAACCAAAACTTATAATAGATTGTAAAAGCAAACTTTGAAAATAGAAAAGGTGGTCGGTATGGACGTAAAGGATATAGAAAATCGCTGGTTCCCACCATCTCCTCACAAAGAAGCTGTTGTGGAATTTCTGAACAAAGGAAGGGCGCATCTTGAAGAAAGGGGACATAATATTCCTCCGCTTCTCGTATTTGAAGACGGCGGGGTGATGGAACTTCCAAAAGCACGCTATAAAGACGGAAATTTTTCTCCTGATGAATCTTCACAGGTTTCAAGACAGACCAATTACAGTGACGTTTGCGGAACCATTGACGAGTTTAAGAATCTGCTGCAAACTCAACCTGAACTTGCCGAGAACGATCCATCACGGCTTTTTGAGTTACTAGATGACGTATGCTATCTGCTGTCACGTATGCAAAGACGTCGTGAATCTTATAAATCAGCAGTGGAAGCGGTTGTTTCGGTAGCCGATAAACTGAAACAGGTCACTGGACCCAATGTAGAGGATGCTTACCAAAAAGCGGATGTGCTGAAAGAATTCCTCAATGAAAGTCCTGATAGGGTATCTGGAAAACTAGATGAGCTTTTTGGGATTGCAGAGGAAATGCGTGACGTGGCGAACCGAATGGAGCAGGAAGCACTATATTCTTACAGAGACCTTTTCATCGAGCTTGGTGAAATATACGCTCAGATTAAGGGAAGCAGGACATGGGAGAAAAAAGTCATATAACAACAACGTTTATCCCACCATTGCAATATTTAGAAAACATTTTCTGTTGATTTAAGGGGGAATTTAATGATGACTTGACTTATTCCCCCTTATCAGCTTACAACAGGAGAGATAGAATGAAAATTGTTCAGCTTATTCCCGGTTCTGGTAACGCATTTTACTGCGAGAACTGCCTTCGGGATAAAAGCCTTGTCAAAGCACTAAGAGATCAGGGACATGAGGTTATCGTAGTGCCGTTATACCTGCCTATTGTAGTAGATGATGAACACTGCAAGCCTGATACGCCAGTCTTTTTCGGAGGGATCAACGTATATCTGCAACAAAAATTATCATTTTTCCGAAAGACACCGAGATGGATAGACCGTATCTTTGACCTGCCTTTTCTGCTGAAATATGTTGCTAAAATGGCTGGAATGACAAAGGCAGAGGAACTAGGGGATTTAACACTCTCCATGCTACTTGGTGAGAAAGGCTATCAGGTAAAGGAAGTGGAGCGTCTCACTAAATGGTTGAAAACTGTGGAAAAGCCTGATGTGGTGCAATTCTCCGATGCGCTGCTATTGGGCATGGCTCATCAAATTAAGAAGGAGCTTAATGTTCCTCTGGTCTGTATGCTTCAGGATGAGGATATTTGGCTTGATGCGATACCAGACCCGCAGCGCAGTATCTTATGGGAAACTCTCGCCCAGCGGGCAGAGGAAGTTGATGTATTCATAGCAGTCAGTAGCTATTTCAAACAGCTTATGTGCAACCGATCAAAGATACCTTGTGATCGGGTTCACGTTATATATAACGGTATACAGACCGAAAATTACAAACAATCCGATATGACATTCGATCCACCAGTGATCGGCTTTCTTGAGCGACAATGTCGGGAGAAAGGTCTGGATATACTTGCCAGAGCGTTTATAATCTTAAAGAAAGACAGCCGTTTCCAGAATGTAAAACTGCGATTAGCCGGTGGAATGTCGCCGGGTGATGAGCCTTATGTGAATGGAGTGCGTCGGCAACTGACAGAAGCAAATATTATCAATGACGTTGAGTTTCTCCCAAACCTCGATAATGAAGAAAGGTACGAATTCTTACGCTCCCTTTCGATTTTATCTGTGCCTGCGGAGCATAAAGAGGCTTTTGGGATATACATAATCGAGGCACTGGCATCTGGAGTTCCTGTTGTTCTGCCGAATCACGGGGCATTTCCTGAATTGATGAATATTACCAAAGGTGGTATAATATATGAGCCGAATGAGCCTCAAGTTCTGGCAAATGCAATAGAGTCTTTATTGCTTAATCCCGTTTATGCAAGAGAGTTGGGAAGTCAGGGTAAAAAAGCTGTAATTGAAAGATTCAGTATAGAACGAATGACAAAAGATTTTTTGAAAGTTTTAGACGAAGTAATCGCTAATCAATAGATCAGATGGAAAGATATTATGGCTAATTTGATCGTAATCGTTAAAAAATGGAGATTATTTGTAAGGGCGAAGCATTCGCTGGTGAAATTAGAACGATTGAAAGGAGAGTGAAAACAAATGGCTCAAGTAATCAGTGCAATTGAGAATTTAGAGGATTTGAAAAAAAAGGTTGACCAGATTGAGCATGATTTAATCGAAGTGCGAAAAAATTTAGATCAAATGACTTTTGCTGTCAGTCCCAAAATAGAGGTTGATTTGTGTTCCAAGCTTCAATGTGTAGATCGGGAAAAGTTAAAGAAAGGGCTTGATGAATGGTTTAAGCAAATGGGCATTGATGTTCAACCTGTCAGTATAGAGGAATTGCACGCATTATGCTTGAAAGAAGGGATTAAACCAGAAGATAATATTTTGAGTAGGGGTATCATCGAAATGCGAGAGGAGTGATCTGCTATGTATTATTTCTATTTAGACGCTAGTGCATGGGGAAAACGATATGTTACAGAAGCTGGCACACATTTAATTAGCCGCTTGTTAGATACTGTGCCAAAAAAACAAATATTTGCATCAATCCTTGCGATTGGTGAGTTAGTATCCATTCTGATAAGAAAGAAAAATTCCAGATTGATCTCAGAAACGATTTATTTGAAATCTATATCTGCCTTCTATGCAGATGTTACGGAGAAATCTGCTATAATACTCCAGTCTGTTCCAGATGATCAAGTTTGGGCATCTTTATCTTTCATTCAGCAATACTCTATCAATGCCACTGACGCCATAATTTTGCGAAGTGCTTTGAATATAGCAGATACGCTTCGAGTATTGAGTCATGACCTTGTATTTGTTACATCAGACATTCGCTTGGCTAATTCTGCGCAGTCATCAAAGCTTGTGGTCTGGAATCCAGAGAAAGATGATCAATCTTCTTTAGAAAAACTGATCTCGATTCAGTAACCTAACTTAACAAGGGATATTGAGGATAATTTTATGGAAGCGTTAAAAATACTTGAGAAAGCAACAAAAATTAATTGGGATTATGATGAAGATGCTGATGTGCTTTATTTGTCTATTGATGAACCACGACCAGCGTTGGGTATGGATGCTGGTGATGGAGTTATATTACGCTATGATGAAGCAGATAATGAGTTAGTCGGTCTTACTATAATAGGATTACGGGCGAGGTTGATTAAGAATTTATCATCCGAAAAATCGTAAGGATGAAGCATTCGCTGGTGAAATTAGAGCGATTCGTTGATCTTGACAGCGAATGATTTACCCCTACACCAAAAATCCAACAAAAAGGAGAAAAGATGAAGCGTGCTATTTTCTTTATTTCCGCTATTATAATCATAAGTTCGTTTTCATCTCAATTATTGGCGTTACCAGAGGGGGTGGTTGCAAGGTTGGGGATAGGAAATGTTAATGCTGTTACTTTTTCTCCTGATGGTAAATTTCTAGCAGTAGCATCATCTATTGGAATCTTTCTACTTGATCCTTTTAGCCTTGCTGAAATCTACTCTTTTGATACTAAAGCTTCTATGGCCTCAATCGCTTTCAGTCTGGATGGCTCACTGCTTGCCAGTGGGAGTGGGGATCATACAATCAAGCTGTGGGATGTGAGAAGCAGGACGCTGGTAGCGACGCTTGAGGGGCATTCGTCTTATGTGATGTCAGTCGCCTTCAGCCCGGATGGCTCACTGCTTGCCAGTGTGAGTAATAGTACAGTCAAGCTATGGGACGTGAGGAGCAGGACGTTGGTGGCGACGCTTGAGGGGCATTCGTCTTATGTGATGTCAGTCGCCTTCAGCCCGGATGGCTCATTGCTTGCCAGCGGGGGTTCTGATAAAACAGTCAAGCTATGGGACGTGAGAAGCAGGACGTTGGTGGCGACGCTTGAGGGGCATTCGTCTTATGCGATGTCAGTCGCCTTCAGCCCGGATGGCTCTCTGCTTGCCAGCGGAGGGGGTTATAATGATAGTACAGTCAAGCTATGGGATGTGAGAAACAGGACGCTGGTGGAGACGCTTAGGCATTCGGATCTGGTGTATTCAGTCGCCTTCAGCCCAGATGGCACAATACTTGCCAGCGGGAGCGAGGATAACACAATAAAGCTATGGGATCTTAAAAGTAAAAGCCTTATTACTACGCTTTTTGGGCATTCAGGTTGGGTGTATTCAGTAAACTTTAGTCCAGATGGCACAATGCTTGCCAGCGGGAGTTATGGAGAAATAAAGCTATGGGATGTCAAGAATAGAACTAACATCGCTACGCTGGCAAGACATGCTTGGGTAATTTCAGTCGCCTTCAGCCCAGATGGTAGCCTACTTGCTAGTGGGAGCGAGGATGACATAATAGTTCTACGGGATGTCAAGAACAGAACTGACGTCGCTACGCTTTCTGGGCATCCTGTTTATGTTTTGCCATCTGTGTATTCAGTCGCCTTCAGCCCTGATGGCACAATGCTTGCTAGCGGAAGCGGGGATAAAACAATCAGGATCTGGGATGTTAAAAGCTTTAAAGAAATCGCTATACTGAAAGGGCACTCGCAACTTGTGAGTTCAGTCGCCTTCAGCCCGGATGGCAGCATGCTTGCCAGTAGTAGTTCAGACGGCGCGGTACTGCTGTGGGATATGAAGCCATATATCGGACAAGTGCCACAACAACCGAATATAGTTGTGTCCGATAAAAGCTACAATTTCAGTGATACCCCTATAACAACACATAGCGACTGGACTTTCAGCATATCCAACGCTGGAAACTCAGACCTGAAGATAAATGGTATAGATTCTGATAATCCTGTCTTCACAGTAACGCCAATGGCTTTCCCACAGGACATAACCCCCGGAAAGACCTTAGATGTCGCAGTGGCTTTTACCCCTACAGATGAGAAAACTTACACAGGTACACTAACTATAAAGAGTAATGACCCTGACAGTCCGACTATTACTATATCGCTTGAAGGCAATGGAACTGTTAAGCATGATAAATTCTCTGTTGGTGATTATGTTAAGGTTATCAATACTGGAGACTCAGGATTAAATATACATAAAAATGATCCAACTGGGGAAGTTTTAAAGGTCATTCCAAACGGTTGGCTTTTTAAGATAATAGGTGGTCCCAAAAATAATATTAATGGAAATAATTGGTGGGAGATACAAGAAGAAAAGTACGAACCATCTTCCATTAATGGTTGGGTTGCTGAGGATTTCCTCGAAAAAGTATCTTAGTACACAACGCCGTAATTACGCAACGAGTTGATTGCTTTGGTTAGGACAAAACTTTGCTCTGAATTTATCTTTTGTGTATGTCCACTTTACTGGTCTTGGTTTCCTGTTGAGTTCCATAAAGTAATCCATTAGTTCATCACTCAACTGCTCCTTACTGTCAAAGTCACTTGGGGTAAGTAAATCCCGCTGAAGCTTGCTAAAGATAGGCTCTGCCTGATCTAACCAACTGGCATTCTTTGGCAACCAATATATGTGGACTTCTAAACTGATATTCAATGAGGCTATCCATCCTATCAGTTGTCTGGGTGCATGTGTTGTGGCATTATCCAGAATAATATGCAACACCTTTACTCCCATAGACTGAACATGGGCAAAAAATGAAATCAAGAAAGACTGAAAATCTCTAAAGCATTTGTTGTCAAAGCACTGTGCAAAGGTTACTCCACTAAGTGATATCAGATAAATTTCTGGACAATAACCCATGAAAATGGTATCCTGCTCTCATCAAAAAGATTTTTGGAGGGCAGAATACATGAAACAAATAGATTATGT
>Ga0315274_10002204_pt1 | contig 29585 bp, 22 predicted proteins | sample YL17G02_20_MG_FD_203700 | JGI IMG/M metagenome (GOLD analysis project Ga0315274, IMG submission 203700) | Sediment microbial communities from Yellowstone Lake, YNP, Wyoming, USA - YL17G02_20 | ecosystem: Environmental > Aquatic > Freshwater > Lake > Sediment | place: USA: Wyoming | collected...
TCCGTGGCTGGTAACACTTGCTTCCTTGCATTTTTTATATCTCCCAGTTCACAAATTATTCCTTTTCGTATAATATAGCGCCTCCCATTGACTTCGGCAACAGGCCCGAAGGCGGGAATCCATTGTCTGCCAGGGTTTCCTGGACTCCTGCTTGTGCAGAAGTGACAGGGGGTATTGGAGAGACGAGGTTACAGTAATGAAATTAAACACGATCATACATAAAGCGTAGGAAGGAGGTAAAGAAGGTATGAGATCCAAAAAGTATTGGTTTTTAGGTGTAGTCACGAGTGCTTTTTTTATTTCTATGTGGGCGTTCGTACATGGAGCCAACAAAATCGACAAGCCTATAGAAGACAAAAAGACTAAAGATGAAAGAATCGTACACAAAGAAGGGTCTTTTGTAACCATCGACACATCTAAAATAGAGCCTGTCTCGAAAGGCCGTGATACTTTAGTGGGACTTCCAGGTGTAAATGTGCTCGTGGAAGAGCTAAACCCAGAGGTGCAGAAATATGGTTTGATGAAGCAAGCACTACAGACCGATGTGGAACTGCAACTTCGCCGATACGGTATCAAGGTCCTTTCTGAAGATGAAAGGCTGCGGACACGTGGAATGCCATCTCTGTATGTACGGGTTACTTGCGTCATACATGAACCCTTCGCCGCCGTAGGCATAGAGGTCAAGGTTCAGGAAATAGCTCTTCTTACCACCCGATACCCAGTAATGTCATGTATTGATGCTATTACCTGGGAAAAAAGTTGTGTGGTAATCGTTGGCGTACTTAAAATTGAAACCATGCGAGAAAACGTCCACGACTTAGTGAATGAATTTATCAATGACTATCTTGCAAGTAATCCTCGCGAACGAGCGACTAAGAAAGATTCGATAGATGAAGGAAAAGAAGGGTCAAAAAATTCAATTAAATAGACACGTTTCGATTGTCTAACTCCCATTAGAATGAGCCTTTATCAAAAGTTAAACGAAACTGAGTACAGAGATTCGTAATGGGTAATAAACATGAAGATCAGGTTTGCAATACCGTAATAGGTTTTATTGTAAAACGGAAGCATTTAACAATAATTGAAATATGTTGCCCTGATAAAGAAAAGAAAAAGAATGTTCCAAGTGTCGACAGGATGATAAAGTGTACTGGTGTAGAAGTTGTTTTAGAACATACACTCATTGAAAGCTATCCACAGCAGATTGCAGATAACAACATGGTTGCTAAACTTCTGGGGCCTTTGCGAGCTCAACTTTCAGGGCAATTGCCGACGCCCGGTCATTATGAGCTTTGCATAGATGTAGGAGCTGTGAAAGGCGCCAAGAATTCGCAGGCCATTCAAAGTGCGCTGATTAAATGGATTAAAGCAAAAGCTCCTTTTCTTCGTGTAGGGTCGCCAAACGTAGCACCTGCCCACTATGTTAGAGAAAAACCACCTGGGGTTCCTTTTGCAGTAACGCTTTATCGTTTCCCACGGCGCGATGGCAAGATTTGGATTGCGTTGAACGCGCCAGAGTATCTACGAGAACAGAGAAGGCAAAGGATTCGTAAAGCGCTTAACGACAAGTGCCCCAAACTCTTTGATGCAAAAGGCGACAAACGCACTTCCATCTTGGTACTGGAGTCAAACGATATCTTTTTGGGCAACTGCTGTGAGATAGCCAGAGCTGTCGCTGAAGAGTTGAAAGCACACCGCGATGCACCTGATGAAGTGTACTTGGTGGAGACAGAACTCAAACTCTGGACGATCTGGATTCTGAAAGATGGCAGCCATTCATTTCAGGATGTGGCGAACCCCGGACCTTATTATGTGAAGCCTAGTTAAGGCTGCATGTAGGATATCGGTATGTCAATAGATTTCTCGACTTCGTCCGTCTAAAGCCAGACTCCGCTCGAAATGACGGTGTGTTCATTCCACAGGTTAATTTGCTTTCTTATTGAAATGGCTGGTTATCGCAGATAGTATCTTTTCGTAGAACCAATGAATTTAGCCGAGGTGTTGGCTGAAAGGTACGATGTTATGGCCGTTCTGAAACTGGATAAACATGATGAGGAGAGGGAGATCGAATTTGAATTGGCCTATCTTGCTTCACTGACAACCCAGGAGCGGTTTGAGTTGATGTTTTGGAAAAACCAGTGAATTTGGGGAATAGGGTTTAGGGTATAGGATGTAGAGGGTGGTTATAGCAGGTTGTCTCTATACCAGTCAATTGCCAACTCCAAGCCTGGTTTGAATAATACTGTTGGCTTGAAGCCGATTAGTTTTTCCGCAAGCGAGATGTTGGCGAGGGAGTGTTTCACGTCGCCGGGTCGGGCGGGTTCATAAATCGGCTTGACATTCTTACCCACGATTTCGTTTATCATCTTGATAATCGCGTTGACCGTAACGGCTTCACCGCAGGCGATATTGACGACCTCGCCTTTGGTTCTCTTTGTCCGCGCGGCAAGCAAATTCGCTTCGACAACGGTATCGACGTAAGTGAAATCCCGGCTTTGCTCGCCATCGCCGTAAATTGTTGGGGGCTTATCTTTCAAAATAGCAGTTACAAAAGCAGGTATCGCGGCTGCGTATTGACTGGCCGGGTCCTGATATGGTCCGAACACATTAAAGTACCGCAGTGAGATAGTTTCAAGGCCGTAAACACTATAGAATACCGAGCAATAGTATTCGCCAACGAGTTTACCCACAGCGTAAGGCGAAAGAGGGCTTGGAGGCATCGTCTCAACCTTCGGCAGGGTCGGCGTATCACCGTAAGCAGCAGAGCTTGCGGCGAAGACAAAACGCTTCACTTTCGCATCGCGGGCGGCCAGAAGAAGCGTAAATGTCGCATCGACACAGTGCTGGTGGGTGGCGGCAGGGTCATCGACACTTCGCGGGACTGATGGCAGCGCCCCCTGGTGCAGAACTACATCAATACCCTTCATGGCCGAACGTGCGACCTCTTTGTCGCCCATATCGGCCTCGAGAAAATCGATCTTATCCATAATACCGGCGAGATTACTCTTCTTGCCGGTCATGAGGTTATCAACCACCCGGACGAAACAACGCTCCTGTACGAGTCTTCGACATATATTAGACCCGATGAATCCGGCCCCGCCGGTGACCAGGAACTTATCCATCAAGTCAGCCCTTCAAAAAGAAATCCTGTCATACAAAAAGGTCCCCATTCTACGTGGCTTTTCGCAAAATGGGAACCTTTTACTACTCTAATCCTCAAATGCTGTTTACTTCTTGAGCAGTCAGGGCTTCTATTTGGTAGCAGCAAGCTGCGGCTTAAGATACTTGCGATAAGCCTTGAACTGTTCGTGATAGTAGCCGCCCTTCATTGCCTGCACGGCGAAGAGCACGCAACCGATAATATTGGCATCTACATCCTTCATTTCGAAGATTGTCCTTTGAGCGGCGCCTCTTCTTGTGGCAGAAGCGTTGAAGACCAATACGGTGCCATCGACGACCTGAGCCAGGACTTTTGCGTCGCTGACAATCAGCACAGGCGGGCTGTCGATTACAACGCGGTCGTAGTTGTTCCGCTGCATATCTATCAGTTGCTTCATGCGCGGACTTGATAGCCATTCAACCGGATTAGCCGGAAGCAAGCCCGCGTCTATTATATCAAGCCCATCGACACCGGTTGGTCTTATGACCTGCTCGGAGTCGCACTGGCCCATGAGCAGATTGCTCAATCCGAAATCAGCCTCTGCCATATCAACTCCACCGGCGGAAATTCGCGGAAATACCGTTTGCAGGCTTGGCCGCCTGAAGTTGGCATCTATGAGCAATACTTTTTCGTTTTTGGCGACAAAGGCCGTTGCGAGATTGACGGCAACCGAAGTCTTGCCATCGCCCGCATCCCCGCCGGCAATCAGTAAAGACCTCAAAGAGTCCGGTGGGCCGGAGAGTTCCAGGTTCGTCCTGAATCGTCTGTAGGACTCGCCGATGAGTGAATATGGTGCCTGACGGACAACATGGTGAAGGTCAACATCACGTGCCAGGTCATCCTCATCGGCGTCAGGAATGACACCTAAAAGCGGAATGTGCAGGAATCTTGCCACATCTCTTGGCGTCCGCACCATGTCGTTGAGCATCTCGATCATGAACGTCAGAGCCAGACCCATCAAAAGACCAAGTATAGTTCCCGCCGGAATCCACAATAGAATATGTCTGGAGATCACCATTTCGAGCGGCTCGAGCGCGTAGAACAGTATCTTAACCTTTGGTGTTTCGGGGCTCTCGAGCATTATTTGCCGTTTCTCGATTTGCTCTTTGATGGCACTGAGCATCGTAACGCGTTCTTCTCTTTTCTTTGAGAGCTGCTCGTATCCTGCGCGGGCTTCATCGAGCTCTTTTTGCTTCGCAAGTGCAGCATCGCGTAATTTTTTCAACTCAGCAAGCCTTTCCTCCAGGACAGTTAGATTGTTACGGGCATTTTTCAGATTTGCGATTCTGGTCTGCTCGGCTATCTCAGCCTTCCTTTTTTCTCTTCTTTTATCAATTTCATCTATCAACTGCTGGCTTTCGCGGACCACCCTGTGGTTTTCGCCTAACCTTGTGAGCATTCCAGATAGCTGTGCTTGCTGGAAGGCATACTGTTGAGCCAAGACAACCATGACAGGATCGTTTTCGATTGCGTGTTCAACCTGCTCAGTGACAGGACCTGTAGCGAGTTCCTTCAAATTGCCGATATCCGTCTGCACCTGCTTTATTGCCAAGCTAAGCTCGCTATCCTGTAGCTCCAGCTCATTCAATCTTAGTGTGATTGTGTGTTGGAAATAACGGCCTGCAGGCTGTTCCAAATCGGTCAGGGCGGACTCTTTGCGAACCCCCTCCAATTCAATGTCGATGTCTCGAATATCCTTCTCAACCGCGAAGCGTCTTTTATTAAGTTCGGTTAGGTTTGCGCTGGCATCGCTCTTCGAGGTATCGCTCTGCGAGTTGACAAATAACTGTGCCAGCTCGTCAACCATCAAAGCCGCTTCTTTCGGGTCTGCAGTAGTAAGGGCAAGCCGGATGTGCTCAGCATCTCTGTTAGGAGAGACTGTGAGGTGCCTGTTGAGGTACTTGACTGCCTTTCTAATATCACCGCCCTTGCTTGCGTACCACTTGGTGTCTCTGACCTTGTCGCGAAGCAACAAGGCTTGCAAGGTGCTTTCGTCCTTCAGGATGTTTGCCATTTCCACACGATGGCCGTACTGGATTTCTTTCTGGACCTGAATGGGCATAATGGCCATAGGGTCTGTTTCTATGGGCGGAAAGACCTTGATGAGGGTTGCCGCTTCATAGAGAGGCCAATAAAGTCTAAGCAGATACCATGTAGCCGTGCCGGCTCCGGCACCCAAGATAGTCATAACGATGATAAGCAGGATATGCCGACGCAGTATCCCGAATATCTCTTTGGGTGTCAGTGTGCTGGCAAAGGCAGGTTTCGGCCCCGTTGGTTTGGTTGTCGCGCCCGGAACTATCGCTTTTCTTTCCACCGTTTCACTCTCCGACCAAGGTCCACCGATAAGTGGAATACACTCTCGGTGTAATAATAATTATTAGCGCTTTGGCGGGGCAGGTTACTGTGTAAGCCGGTCGATAGCGGCGTTTATTCGCTGCTTTGCGGCGGCCGACAAGTTATCCGCCCCAACTTCCAGGACTCGCTTATACGCTGCGAGAGCCTGACTCTTTTCTCCAAGTGCCTCCTTGGCCATACCTAAGTGCTCATACACCTCCGGTGGAGCATTACTACCGCGTCCATACTGTTGAATTGCAGCAGCCAATGACTCAGCCGCTTCGGAGTTCTTTCCGCTCTTGAGCAATACGTAGCCGTAAGTATCGAGAAAATTCGCATCATTCGGTTTCAACTCAACTGCCCGCTTGGCGTACTCAAGGGCTTTGGAAAGCTTTTGGTTGCTTTGAGCGAGCAAGTATGCCAAGTTGTTCAAAGCAGTTGTATTATTCGGCATTTTATCCAAGAGACTTTCGTAATCTCTGATGGCCGTCTTAAGATACCTGTTATCGGAAGTTTTTTCATAGGCCACAGTCAAAAGCTGAGTCCTCTGCATAATATGCTCTATCCCCAGCTGGGTATCAGGACCGGCGAGAGCTATGCATTTGTCGATATAACCGACAGAGGCGTCATATTCGCCCCTGATTTTGGTAAGGTTGTACATGGTGAAGTTGGCCGCCATTGAATCCGGACTAGCTTTGAGCCTCTCTTCACAATATTTTGAGACCTCGTCCGGGCCTACCAGCAGAAGAGTCCTCATCAAGATTTCAACTGCTATAACGTCATTGCTCCAGGCTTTGTCGACGGCTTTGCGGCAGTAATCTACAACAGATTGTCGATCGCCAACCCTAAATTTAGCCTCGGCCATTCTGTAGAAAGCTATGGGAGCGAAAGCGGTATCAACATACTTGCCGCCTTCTTCAAAAACCCTGTCTAATTTCTCGGGGTGCCAGCCGCTTTTTTGAGCGTTGTTTGGTTCGCCAGCCGCCAAAACAAGACAACGCAAATAACCATCCAATGCAGTAATATAATCAACATCTCGCACCGCATCGGTCGGAGATTGCGCAGCATACTCATTTCGCTTGAGGTCATACGCCTTTCTATATAACTGCTCGGCCCTGTCGAATTCGGCATTGGCAACAGCAAACGCAGCCGTCCGATTATACCAATGAACATTATTAGGAAGCTTCTCAAGGGTCCTATCATAAAATTGCTTTAGCGTTTCTTTTCTGCCGAGTCTCAGATAGATTCCCTCTAGCATCATCCTTGCTTCATCGGAAGCATCGGGCTTCTCGATAATGCTCTTAAGTTCGCTTATTGCCTCATCATTCCGCCCGGCCCAGATATAGGCTTGAGCCAGGGCAATCCTGGCCTCCGTGGAATCTGACAAAGACTTGCTTCTCTTGAAATCGTCTATTGCCTGATCGTAGCTTCCCATCAAGGTGTTTATCTCGCCCCGAAGCTGCCATGCTGACGCATCGCCCTGATTAACCTGGAGATTCCTGTTTGCAAGTTCAAGAGCTGTCTTGAGCTGTCCCTGCCTCATTGCCAACGTCGCTTCAAACAGTAGTGCTCTCGACTCGTTGGGATATTTCTCCTTGAGACTCTGCAGTTTGAGCTGTGCTTCTTTTATAAGCCCAATTCCAATAAACGCCCTGAGCTGACCGATCCTGTTCTCTGCGTTATCTTCAACCGTTAGAAGCTCCTCGGAGTACTTTAGCACAGCCGCTTGATCATCATACTGCTCGCAGACAACCACCAGTCCTTTGAGCACATCGCTTTCTTTGCTGTTCTGCTTGTACAACTGCTCAAGGACCTTCCTGGCCTCATCTACTCGTCCGATGCGAAGATAGTGACGCCACAGAAGTTTGTCATCCTTGGATTCGGTCAAAAGTGCTTGAGCTTTGTCATATTGCCCTGTAGCCCTGTAGTATTCGGCATAGCTGTCAAGCATAACCTGATCCTTTGGGTCCATTTGCTTGGCCTGTTCGAGAGCCGACAGTGCAACAGCAAAAAAGGCTTCTTTGCGTTTCTGGTCCATTTCTTTTACAGCGATTCGTGTGGCCAGCTTGCCGAGATCAACAGCATTTCTTAAAGTCGGAGACCTCTTCTGTAGAGTTTGACGCAGTGCCATTGCCCCGAGTGGCTCATCCGTACTTATGTATTCTGCATAAGCAGTAAGTAGTAATAAATCAGGATTGAGCTGAATTGCTTTCTCCAGGGCGCGTCGTACTTCTGCCCTCTGTTCGGCCGACACACTCTGGCCCAACTTCCTGTTGCGAGCATACAAGGCGTTTGCTAAAGCCGTTGAAGCTATACTATCCGTGGGATTGAAAGAAACGCCTCTACGGATATCTTCAATTGCTGAATGCTCGTTGCCGAGGGCTGTTTGGACATTGCCTCTGAGCACGTAGGCCTGTGAAAAGACCGGTTTTTGCTTGATGCATTCATCCAATTTCAGCAGAGCCGTATTGTAGTCACCCTTGGCATAGGCCACACGGGCGGCAAAAAGCTGGCCCCGAAAATCGTCAAGGTTGTATTGTTGAACAGTCTTAACGATATTCTCAACTAAATCCCAGTTTTTCGTTTCGAGTGCGATATCAAAAAGGCGGCTTGCGGCCATTCGCTGTGGACTAACCTTAATCGTATATGCGTAAGCAGGCTCACTAACAATAGGCTGAGAAGAAGCAGATTCGAGGACTTTCTTAAACTGCTCGATTGCTTTTTCATTTTCGTTAATCCTTTCATACAGAAGTCCAGTCTCCAAGGCTCGGCGTACAGGGTCAGGTATTTGTGCAAAAGACTCTTCTCGAATCTGCCTTCGCCGTTCTTGCGTGACATCTGCCGGATTTGACTCAGATAACAACTGCTTATAGAAAAAACCTACTGAGTTGTTTGGGAATTGCTCCAGGAACTTGGCAACCAAATTCTGGGCATCTTTTATCTGCCGCTGAGTTATGAGATTCTCACAAACTGAAGCAACCCGTGATTCTTCAACAGCGTTGGGTTCCTTTACAAGAAGTTTCTGCATCAACCCGGCTTCCAATCGTCTGTTATTTGCCAATTCGTTCATCATCGCTTTAATAGATTCCGGTGACGCTGGACTTTCCCCGACAGACCTGACAACAATTGCTGCATCTTCGTCAGGTTGTGATCGTTGGATTGCATTTTGAAGCTGTCTTGCCTTGGCTCTGACCAGCTCTATGTTGAGGATAATCGTTTCAGGAGCTTCAGAGTCCAGTTTGGATATTGCTTCTTCGGCCTCGGTGATATGGCCTTTTGCGATTAGCGCTTTTATGCGAAGATCTTTGCTTCGCTGGTTAGGCCCAAATGATTGTTCGAAAATATCAATAACATGAAGTGTTGAATCCAACCATCCTATTTTCATTCCAGTCTGCCCAAGGTCCAGCAGCACTTCGGGTTTCAATTCGGCCATACCCGAATTGACCGCTGTAAGCAGAAATTCACCTACCGCCCCTGCCTCGACGCTATCCTTGAAGATTCTTGCCAGAGTGTACGCGACCAAAGGGTCACTTTGCTCCGAGCCGGCCTTGAACTGCTCGTAAGCGGCATAAAGTTTGCAAACGGCGAGATTGGTATTACCTTTGGCAAGTTCGAGCATGCCTTGCCATTTGATAACCATAGGATTCTCACCGCTACCATAAATCTGCTCAATCTCGTGCACGGCGAGCTCGACTCTCTCAAGCCAGATTTTCTTCCGTGAATCCTCACCCGTCTTAGAGTATTCCAGTATCTGCTCTATATAGTAGTTCGCAAGAGAGGAATACAATGCAAACCGGTTGTGAAAGTTATGGTATTGTCGCGGCCCCGATGTGTCCTTGGCAGCAGGCAGCTGCAGGGCATTTTCGGTGATTTCAACCGCCTTGCGAATCGCTGGTTCGCTTTTATAGATAGAAAATTTGCGATAGTACAAATCCGCTGCGAACACTGAATGAGACACCGTCGTTTTACTTAATTCGATACTTTTTTCGGCGGCGGCGATCGCCTCATCGAGGTACTTGCCCGACAGTTGCGGACCTGAGCTTTGCGAGTAGTACAAGTAGAACCGTGATAATGCCGCAAAAGCGTCGTCGCTGGCTGGAAACTTGCGGACAAGCCCCAAGTAATCAGGCTCAAGTGATTGCATCTGCTGCTTTATCTTTGGCAGGTCGCCTCGCTGAGCAAGATCAAGTTTTTTGTAAAGCAGATTTATGTAAGCGATTGGGTTATTGCCGGCTACCTTTACGGCCTGCTCCAAGATCACCAATGCCTGCTTTGAGGATGCGTCCTGCTCTACAAGCTTACCCCTTGATGCTAAGAGTTTGCCCCTCTCAACAGACACGTCAGCCAGGTATTGGTAGGCAGCGATATTGTTTGGATCAAGCTTACTCGCCTTTTCCAAGTCAGCCGCTGCTTCATTGAGCAGTTCTTCCGGAGCGGTTACAGCACCCATCTTAGCCAATTCAAGCTCCGACCTGCCTTTAATCATGTATAGATAGGTGCCGATGTGAAGGTGTCCACCGCGATCAGGCTCAGCCTGTTCAAGACCGGAATACGGCTCCCATTTGGCCACCGGCTCATCGAGTAGCCCTGCCTTTTCAATAATGCCTGTAAGCTTGGAAGCATCTGGCCCGATTTCCTTCCAGCGTCCACTTTCATTATATCCCAAGCTCGTCCGACTGTCGGCAAATTCGTAGCGATATCGCAACCGCCCTAACCGAGCTCTGATATTCGCGGTATCGGTTGTGACTATCTGCTCCCAGCAGCCGAGGACCTTTCGCCATTCGTCGGTCCTCATGTATACGTCGGCCAGCTTGAAGAGTATGTCAACTTTAAGCTGGCCGGTTCTTGACAGACTGAATGCTTTGAGATAGCTGCGTTGAGCCGCCTTGTAATCCTTTACGGCCCATGCCGCGTCGCCGTCCTCAATGAACTTTGTTGGTTTCCCTGTTAATCGCAGAATCACCAATACCGCAACAAGCGTCAGCAGAATAAAGACTGCTGAACCGATAATTGCCACTTTTTTATTGAGTCTCTTTCTTGCCATTACTGTCCCCCTTTCTGTGTTTGGGGTGGATTGATGATTCCCACTGACGCAGGCGGTCACTCACAATCAAAAAATCATCATCCTCGTACTTAATCAGAGCATTACATCGTTCATAGAACCGTCTGATAAAACTGACGGTTTCTCACTAAAGTCAAATTATGTGCCTTATTCATTAAAAAGCTATCATTACTTGATATCAGGCCAGTGCTCCGTTTCCAAAATGGGCAGAATCACTGCCAAGAGTTTTTCGCTGGCTCTGGTTGCTTCGTTCTTGGTTGGGGCATCTGGCGTTTGATGATAGGCCAGTTCAACCTTACAAAAGTACGAGTATTTACTAAAAAGGTTCTTGTTTAGCGCCATGCGAGCCTCATCACGATTGGCAGCATACTCACCGTTGACTCTAAAAAAATAAATGACAGGAAACTTGTTGCCACCCTGCAAAAAATCCGACTCCGGACTGCCAAAAACCAGATACTTCCCGCCGATGCTGCGGTTGAATCCCGGCTTATTGATTTCAAATTCCACGGTCTCAGTGGCCAGTCTCTGAAAGCCCCCGCCCGTGTAGCACTCCTCCGGGACGTGCGGCACTCTGTCCGGACGTTCGTAATATGTTATAAACAGCATAACTCGCCGAACGGGACTGTCAACAGGGGCCTCGCTGTCATCCAGCACCCACTGGATGTAGTCCTCTGTGCCGAGGGTCTTGATCATGTCTTGATTTTGGATCTTGCTTTTTGATAGTACTTTGTATGGTGCTAATTTTGTCTCATCGAGGAGGTCCAAAGACTTTTTCAAGGGCAGCGGTTCTTTCTTGAGATACATGCCGAGGCCCTTTATGGTAAAGGAAAGGCCTGCCCCGAATATTGCGAGGACAGCCGCACATATTAGAAACGCAGGCTGTGAATAATTTCGTAAATGGTACCCCGTGTCGCTCATTGTACATTGCTCTTGCGAAATACAACATCTGGTGCAGCTTTCGCTGTATCTTCAACAAACAGACTCTCCATAAACCAAGCAAGAAAATAATAGAGCCCGAATGCCAACGGGAGCATTGCCAAGCCGAGTGTATCGTGGTAAATACCCTGGGTGTATTTAGGGTCTATCAATACATATATGAATCCAGTCACTGCGACCCGCACTATATTACACAATATGGCTATCGGTATTGTGGATGCGAGCAAAACGAGTCGTTGCCACAAAGGCCTGTAATGAAGATAAGCCATAGCGACGCCCAAAGCTAAAAAGGCCATAAGCAGACGCATGCCGCTGCAGGCCTCGGCTACGTCCAAAGCCGGCTCCAGATGCCGTCCCTTATAAACAACATCTATAATCGCACCGTTGGCGGTAGCCTCCATACCACCAACGAGGTTGAGTAAAACAGCAGCAATCTTTGCGGCGAGGTACCGCATCGGCATCGTCAATCCGACATAGTACCGACGCGGCAGTGGGATCGCAAATATCAGAAACACTATTGCCAACCATGTGTGCTTGAGCAGTCGTGAGCCCCCGAGAAACAATACCACCGCACAGAGCGCGACTATCATCGAGATGGGGCGAAAGTAAGCATAACCTGCAGGGCTGACTGTGTTGAAGATGTAAAACGCAATTGTCAAAATTAGAATAAGAAAACCGAGGTAGTTAGGTCTGGTTTGCCCCGGCGCCAGACGCTGGGGGATGCGCCCGCGAAGAATCTGCGAGAGAGGATCGGCAACGTACTGGAGTGTCAAGATATGCTGACGCTTTTGGTTAATAAAGTAGAGACTGAATAGTGGGATTAAAAAACCATGTGACCAGCTTGGGTCCGTAATCCATAATCGGACTATGCTCTCAATATCGTTGCGAAATAAAAAACAGAACAAAATCCCTATGATGAATATTTTGACGCGATGATGCAGGCTAAGCTCGCGCCATTGCCGGTTCTGCAGATGTGCTCTTGTTCGTTGATTATCTACGGCTGGGCGGGCTACCCTCTCCATAGCTTAAAGATTCCGCTATATCTTGATCCATTGAGGCCAACCTTTACCATAATCTGCATCGGCGAAATTGCGGTCATAGACGAAACCGAAGCCGTAAGCTGCTCGGAACGCATTGCGCAAGATCGCGCGCCAACGTGAGGTTGGGTGCGTTCCAACGTTAATCAAATCGTTGGGCTTTATGAAAAAGTCAGGCTGCTCACCGGCAGCGATTTTGTCCAAATCGACCATCACTACTTCTTCTCTTTTTTCGCCTATTCTTCTGACCACTTCGCAACTCTTTGGCCAGGCGAGAGGACCCAAACCACCTGCTGCGGCTATGGCCATCTTCAAAGTCATTGGCCGGCCGGTAATGTTGATGTACCCGTTACTATTGACGTTTCCCATTATACAGAACTCGCCCACGATATCAACCGGAACGTGAATAGTATCGCCGGGTTTAATGATGATATTGTATCTTGGGTCTCCAGCAAGTAATTTGTCTGCCGGTATTTTTATCAACCTCGTCTGGACTGCTCGGTCCCACTCCATCTCAAAAGGTAGTTTTTCCTCTTGGTCCAACGGTACCGCAGGACCTTCAGGTTCAAACTTTAGTGCAGGCTTCTTCGGAGCCGGCTGGCCTTTTTGAATCGGTATCCATTTGCCGTCTCTAAAAATCCAATCGATGCCACTATCGGTAGCCTGTGCTTCGCCGGCTTTTTCAGCAGAATCAGACAAGCCAATTTGAACAGGAATCCACTTGCCGTCCTGGAATATCCACTCGACTCGGGGCTGTTGTTGCTGGATCGGGTTTTGTACAACATTGGATGTCGAGTCGCCCAATTCCACTGGGGTCTGTACGACCTGTTTAGCATACAAATCGTTTTGTTTGCGTGGGGAGAGAAGCTCAAAGCCTTTCGGCGGAATCTCCCCGGCAGGCTCCTGTCGGACCGACACCTTTGAAGAAGCAGCCACCACTTTGTCGCTCGTAGGCCAGTTCCTTTGTGCGGATGGCGATATCATATCGAGCATCTCTCGCTCCAGCTCCTTCCGTCCCGCCGGCTCCTTTGGCTCGGGTATTTCGTTGTTGGTACGCTTTGGCTCAGTAATTTCGGTCGTTGGTGTTTTAGTTTCGAGTTCTCCATCCCGAGTCCGAGGCTCTGCCATATCAGGCTTACGCGACTTAGGCGTTGTGATCTTCCGTTCCTCTCCGGGTTCGGATGCCTTTTGTTTGTCTTTGGCGAAACGGGAAACATATATATAACTAACGTTGAACTGCCGCGGCCCCCCTGCTGTAGCAAGTGCATCGGTGAGCCTGTAATCATAACGTGGAATTAAGTACCTGCCCGGTGTCGATACGCCGTCACCTAACACGGAGAAGCTGTGCTGCTGAGAGCCGAGCAAACTCACTGTTACAGTTGGTTCTTTCAGAATGCTCGGCGATAGAATCTGGCGAATTTCCTCCTCAAGTTGCGTCTCAGTTAGACCAGCCGCCTGTACGACTCCGACATCAGGAATAGATACCTTGCCGGTCTCTGTAACTGTATAATCGTTTATAACTGAGATACCAGTCTGCATAAGCTCGAAGATCGATATTCGAACTATATCGCCCGATTGCAGCACATAGTCGGTTTCCATAGCTACGATGTCACTTGGCCTGGGTTCCTCTGCCTTTTCCCATACGACCGGGCTCTCCTCCGCCACTCCAAGAGAATCCAATATGACGTTCACCGCAGGAACCGGGCGGAATCTACCGATTTGGGTCGGATCTAATAACTTGGTCTGGCAACCGGCAATGATAAAACCCAAAACGAGCAAGACAAACGCGAAAACCCTTATCTCCACCGTTTTCATATCACACCAACTTCCTTAAATTGCCGCGTTCTATACTATATTATTCTCCACAGTCAAAGCTGTAGAATCACCCTTTCTGTCCGAAGGGATTTATCGGTTCAATAGCCTGCTCGCTTAAGTTTTTTGATTGCGATAAAGCTAAATGACGCAACGGAATATGTGAAGGCAGTTTACGATATTCGGCAGGGTATTACCGTCCGGATATAACTGTTGGGGGCCTTATTGGTTGAACCACTTTCTCACCTGCCATTGTTTACCTCAACGAGTTTAGTCAGGACGAGGCCCTATAATCGCAGCAGTATCAGAATAGCGACTTGTGGTTTAATTGATTTAATAATAGAGACATGACCGAAAATACAAAATTGACTTTGGGGGTAAAACCGACAATATCCTCATCCCACTCGCGGGAGATATTCACAGTAATGTAATCCCAAAACTGAATAAAAGCCGACAATTTCAACTTCAAAAACAACCAAACCCATTTTCAGTACTGACAAGCCTGTTTTCACCCAACTATAATTAATGGGAGGTTTTACTCCGCTTCAAGATCGCATAAGCCAAAATACCGAAAAGCACTATTGCTGACGCATGCCCGATAATTGATGGGAGCATCCGGTGCATACCGCAGACCTCCTTGACGTTAACTGTGCGGATAATCAGGTCGAGCGCAATACCCAGTAAAAGCGCAGAACCGGCAACGGATATAAGGTAAATAATAGCTGTTCGCCGTCCCATTACCTTCCAAATAGTGATTATACTTGCGGCGTTGGTGGCAGGCCCCGTCATCAAAAACACCAAAGCAGCACCGGGTGTCAATCCCTTCATTATGAATGCCGCCACCAAGGGCACTGATGCCGTCGCACATACATACATCGGGATTCCAAGGAGCATCATTACAAACATGGCGAAAATGCCTGTCCCGAGTTGGTCGGCGAAGAAACCGTCCGGCACCATAGCAGATATGCCAGCCGCTATGACTAATCCCAATAGCATGGGCTTACCAATGTCACGAGGCAACGTCACAAAACCATGCTTCATCCCCGCCAGGAACCTGTGGCCCAACTTACCCCCACCACAACATTCATCCGAACATTTCTCCACTGGTATGTCATTATCGTGATTTGTGTTCCCAAAGAAGTTGACAAGCACACCGCCGATAACGCCCGTGACCAACGCGGCGACAGGTCTGAATATAGCAAATACAGGCCCAAGCAAGCTGAAAGTTACTAAGATACTGTCAACACCTGTTTGGGGTGTTGACAGCAAGAAAGCTATTGTGGCCGCCTTACTTGCACCGTGCTTTCGCAAAGACATCGACACGGGAATAACACTGCACGAGCACAAAGGTAGAGGCACCCCGAAAAGTGCAGCCTTCAAGATTGGCCACACTCCCCTGCCTCCAAGATGCCTGGCTACGACACGCTGAGGTATCAAGACAGCAAGGATGCCGGCTACAAAGAATCCGAAAAGCAGATATGGCGACATTTCCGCAGTAGTCCGCCAAAAATCTACGATTATTACTTTGACAAAATCCGCCATGACTATCTTCCTGGGAGTGCATAATCAAGAGCCGAAGTCAACTACTTCAGTCCTGATTATGTCACCCTGTAAACCAACCGTTATATCCTTGAACGACATTCGAAGACCGCTGAGTGCAATTGCTTGCCGTGCGATTCTTGTTAATCCGGAGCAGCACGGCACCTCTATATGCACCACAGTCAAACCAACAAGTCTGTTAGCCTTTAGAATCGCGGCAAGTTTCTCAATGTGCAATTGTGCATCGTCGAGCTTGGGGCAGCCCAGCACTATGCTATGGTTTTTCAGGAACCTGTCGTGAAAATCGCCAACCGCAACCGGGACACAGTCCGCCACCAGGGTTAAGTCCGCTCCGGCGAAATACGCTGCGCCTGGAGATACCAACGTTAGCTGAACCGGCCATTGTCTCAACTGCGACCCACCTGCAGCCGGCGCAGAATCCATTGAGCGATCCGCGGGTCTGAAGCTCCGGACTGTCATACCGGGACAAGCAATAGCCATAGAAGCTTGTTTTTGCTCCGCCAGGTGATTCCTGGTCGCCTCTTCATCAAAATCGGCAGCCTCGCGTTCTTCAATCGTTATGGCATTCTGCGGACAATGCCCGATGCACGCACCCAGACCGTCACAATATGTCTCGCTTATCAATTTGGCCTTGCCATTGACTATCTGTATGGCGTCTTCAGCGCATGCACTTATGCATAGTCCACAGCCATTGCATTTCTCTTGGTCTATTTTTATAACGTTTCGCAGAGCCATTATGTCGCCTTTATATTATGCTGATTGCGAGCCTAATATTTCTGCCAAATCGGTATCGGCGCTGCTGATTGGCTTGACACCAAACTCATCTGACAGCACCTTCAGCACACTTGGACTTACAAATGCCGGCAGGCTCGGCCCGATGCGAATGTTCTTAATGCCCAGGTAAAGAAGCGTCAAAAGTATTGCCACCGCTTTTTGCTCAAACCATGATAGTATCAGTGTCAGCGGTAGATCGCTAACACTGCAACCCATTATGCCTGCAACTGCCTGGGCGATTTTTATTGCCGAATATGCATCGTTGCACTGCCCACAGTCCAGGAGCCTCGGTATTCCATCAATCTGACCAAAGTCGAGCTTATTAAATCTATATTTGCCGCACGCTAAGGTGAAAATCACACAATTAGCGGGCACCTTCTGAGCAAATTCAGTGTAGTAATTCCGCCCTGGTTTTGCTCCGTCGCACCCACCTATGAGGAAGAAGTGTCTTATTTTGCCCTGTTGAACCAATTTCAGAACCTTGTCAGCAACACCGAATACGGCCTTATGCCCGAAGCCGATTGTTATATACCTAACAGGCTCATCGTGCTCAAAACCCTGCTGGGCTAAAGCCGCTTCGATGACCGGGGTGAAGTTGCGATCTTCAATGTGCCGAACGCCGGGCCAACCCGCAACGCCTGACGTAAAGATTCTGTCCTGGTAAGTATCTTTGGGCTTTTGCAGGCAGTTTGTGGTCATCAGTATCGCCCCGGGGAACTCGTCAAATTCGGTACGTTGATTTTGCCATGCGCCGCCGTAGTTACCGACAAGGTGCTTGTATTTCTTCAGCCCGGGGTAGGCGTTGCAGGCAAGCATCTCGCCGTGCGTGTAAACGTTAATACCCATGCCTTCCGTCTGCTTCAGTAGCTCTTCAAGGTCCTTCAGGTCATGCCCCGAAACAACGATGCACTTACCCTTGACCGTAGTTACTCGGACTTTTGTCGGCTCCGGATTACCGTATGCACCTGTATTGGCTGCATCGAGCAGCTCCATCGCCCTAAGATTGATTTTGCCGCAATCGAGAACTCCCTGCAAAAGGCCGTTTACATTGGTTGGCCCATCTGCCAGGTAGCTCAGCATCTTGTGAAATTCGGCATAGAGCGTGTCATCGTCTTTGCCTAAGATATGAGCATGGTCAACGTACGCCGCAGCGCCTTTGAGACCGTATATGATTAACTCCTGCATCCCGGCGATTTCCGCTCCGAGCTTATCAATTCGCTCTTTGACCGAGACCCGTAGAGCCTTGCTTATCAAGGCATCCATATCTTCTGTGTCCTGCCACCAGTTAATCGGACAAGGTAGCTCCACTAAAGTCTTATCCGCCTTCTTGGCGTGACTCTCATAAAGTCGTTTTGCTTTCTCCTTAATCTCGGCTGCTTGCTCTATTAGTTGCTGGATTCTGGCGGAATCAAAGTTGACATTAGTCAGTGTATTAAATAGGGCCTCTACTACAAAAACATCGACCTGCCGATCCCCTGCCCCGAATTGGTACGCCCGGTGTGCATACCGCGAAATATCCTTCACCGCGTAAATTAGCAGGTCTTGCAAAGCTGCTGTTTGAGGGTCCTTGCCGCAGACTCCCTGTGCTGTACAACCTGTGCCTTTTGCCGTTTGTTCACACTGGTAGCAGAACATACTCATACCGAACAACCTCCCTATTGAACTGTGTCTGTGGTTGATTGTTTCCTATGACGCATAATAAACAACTCTTCTGCCATTTTCTTACCTGCGCTGGTCCTAAATATCTTATTAACCGCCTTTTCAATCGCTGCTCCACCAAGGCATCGCCGCCCTCGACTGTTCGTATCCGCTCGGCATAATCCAAGACAGTTAGTGTATGCTCAATACGCCGCTTATCCGTTCCGAAGACTTTTTTCATTTCGTCTGTGAACACGCAAACTCCCTGACATTTCCTTAATCGACTGTCTTGCCCGGAGCATCTGACCATTTGTTCGGCTCCTATTTCGGTTTGCGTATCATAATCAATAACATCTTAAATCTCTCATCGGCTTCAACCGCGTGAGGAACATGACCGGGCATTATAATAACCTGACCGGCACAGACGTCTTTCGGCTGTCCACCGATGGTCAGCCGGGCCCTGCCGTTCACAACCTGCACAACCGCATCATAAGGTGCGGTATGCTCACTGAGTTTTTGACCTTTGTCGAACGCAAACAGTGTTATCGTGCCGGCGGGCTTATCCAATATCGTTTTGCTCACGATCGAATCATCGGCATATTCCACAAGTTCCGCAAGATTCTGTGCCTTCGCCAGACACGCCTGTAAAACACTTGCCGTACCATGTTCTTCACCCATTACTTTCTCCTTGTACCTTTTTTCAATGTCCGCCTTAATTGCAGCCGAGCTTTGGACAATTGCTCAAGCGTGGTGTTGCCCAGATACTCTTCCATGCGTCGTTGCAGCTTTTGCAGACCAGCTCGCATTGTACAATCCGTCCACCGTGGACATGCCTGGTCACTCAACAAACACCTGTTCAGGCTCATCCGCCCTTGAATCGCATCTACAATATACAACAAACTCACTCTCGCCGGCCGGCGGCTCAACCTAAACCCCCCTTTCGGACCCATGCAGCTCTTGACCAGACCGGCCCCTTGCAGCCTTTGCATCAACTTACATGCAATCTGATACGATACATCTTCTTCATCTGCAAGTACCCTCGTGGATACAGGCTCACCTGGTTCTTTTCTTGCGAGATTCACCATAAGACGCAATGCATAATCTGTATTTCGCCTCAGTATGTCCATTTTCGACCGCAGTCCTCGAATAAAATCGCAAACCAGACTATAGTTTTATTGATATAAGCATTCATTATTATATAGGGCTAATATAGTCCTACTTGTTCAGCTTTTGCAACAAAAAATGGAATTTCTTTGAAAATATTTTTATTGCCCTCCCCTCCGTCGAGGTACGCCAATGGCACGTCTATTATTGCATCGGACACTCTTTTTGGCGACCTGATTAAGTTTCAGCAATGATAATGTCGCCGCTTGCCTTAATTAAAACCTTCTTTTCGAGACCCTTGTTGGATTCAAACTGGTACTGCCGACCCGCCTTCAACAGGACGCTGCTGTAACCTACGATTATCTCGATATTATTCTCAGGATTCCGGTTTCGGATTACATTTGCCAGCAGAAACGCCTTTTCGAGTCCGTCCCCTCCATTGTAATTGGCGACTTCGTCAGGTTGAGCGAGTCTCTTGCCATCGTAGATGGATGTACTACGCAGCCCCTTCAACCAGGCATATACCTCATCGACCGACTTCGACTCCACCATCTTAAGTGAAACCGGGCTGCGTTCCACAGCCGCCTTGACAAAAGGCCTCCAATCACAGTTTTCCATATCGCGGTATGCGTAAAATGCAAGGTCAACCGTCGGGTTGCTGCGGCGTTTGTCCGCAAGATGTTCAATTATATGCTGCCGCTCCCAGTCAACAGAAATCTCTATAGTCTCCGAAGGCAGAAACTCCTTCTTTCCCAGGCCTGGCAATTTCGCTTCGATATGTAAGAAATCCGCTAAGTCGTCAACAAAATGTTGAGGGTCAGGTACACGTGAGCCGACAAATTGCGCAAAGGTTGCTTTTCCGTCACTTGTCTTTATGTCGAGCTTCTGCCTTCGTACAAACTCCTCCAGGTTGTGGCAGTGAATCCGGTCCTCAAAGGGAGACGACAAAAAATCTTCGTCAGAGACTTCTGCAAGCAGTTTCTCGTGCGTTCTACAGCCGATTTTGTAATCGCTGCCATGCTCGTAATGAAACAGAATTTCGGCCTTGAGGTACTGCGGCTGACCGTGACAATCCCGGCAAAGCTGGAAGAACTTCTGGTATTTGGGATAAGACCGCAGAAAGCTCGCAAAGGTCTCCATTGTCAAATCCGCCGATAAATACGAAGCCAACCGTTCGGCGAAATAACGGTAGGCCTTTTCATCTATCGTCGCATCATTATACAAACAGTGTATGTAACCAGTCGGATGGGCGACTATCGTAACACTCTCATTGCGCAATGCTCGCTGTGCCTTATATGATATTTCCGTTCCATTGAACCACATCGTCTTCGTTACCAGCCGTCTGTTATTGGTCAAAATCCCATCTTCAATGTCGATAAAATTCTGCGAGTGCAGCGGTGTCAGTATCATATAGATGCTTTCCAGGGGCACCCCACAAACGATAAACGCCGCCGCTGCATACAACGATGAAAGCGACACACATTCACCGGCACCAGTCTTATAGCCTTGTTTGAAGCGAAACGCATTCATCGCCTCGACGGTCTCTGTCTTCCAGTAAGGAATTGCATCGCTATTATATTTATCCAGGCCAAAGTGCTTTCTGATATCGACATCAAAATAATATTTGTCGCCTTCGTAACCGAATAGTGCATTGCTCTTGGCGAGCTGGTCGGCGGAAATGATCTGCTTGAATCGTTCTATTTCTTTCTGCTTGGTTGTCAGCCCCCAAGTCTCCAAATCAAGGTTGAACTCAAACTCGTCCATTATGAACTGCCTCAGCCGAAGCAGCTTCTTGTAGATGCTTTTGCCTTCGAGCTTCTTGAAACATTCGGCCTCGCGCCATTGCCATATTACCGGGCTCATGATATTTGCCAAGACAAGGCTGTACGTCAGCTCGGGAAAGACAAAGACCTCCATATCAGATAACGTTATCGCCGATGAATATTTCTCAATATCCTTGGGATTCATTTGCCCCAGTCCTTTCGCTCCAAACAGTATTCAAACAACTCACATACCTCGCATCGCCCACGATACCGACCGTTACAATCTTCGAGGATACCTATTCTGGATAGTGCGAAGTCGTATTTGACCGGATCCTCCGGTTGTATTCTGGCGAAGTTCTCCGTTATCTCCAAAGCCGCCGAAAGTGAAACCGTCTTTCTATGATATAATCCCAGAATCTTGCACAGCCTGGCTATATGGACATCTACGGGCACAATGAGTTTATCTTTATTAACTGACTTCCATAGCCCCGGGTCAACATCATCGTGTCTGACCATCCACCGCAGGAATAGATTAAGCCGTTTGCACGCGCTACCCTTTGCCGGACTAACTAATAAATACGCAAGCCCCGGACTTACCGTTCGGCCATGCTTTGCAGTATGAATTACATACAGCGAATAACAGAACTGCCGTAGCGCACCTATAAGATTCCGGTCGCTTGGGTCATAACCTTGCATAAAAAAAGTTTCAATGCTGCCATACCGGCGGAAAACTTCTCTCAAAAGCTCTAACAGGTCCGCAATATCATCTCCACTGGTGAATCTATGCTTGAAGTCTTTTAGCCGCCGTATCCTGGTTTTATCGAAATTTTTGACAAACTCGTATGGACTATCACCCATACGTGCAAATAGACTGTTGAGGCTTTTTTCTATCTGCTCCACCCGCCCGTATGCTAATGCAGCCGACAGAAATCCGGCAACCTCCCTATCACCGGCATCGGTGTACTGATATACAAATTGCAAAGGGTCCGGCTTGATAAGCTCCGGTCGATTGTACTTGAGGTACAACTTCTCCAGAAGTGTTCTGATTCGGTGAATATCTTTCTTCATGAAAGTCAATCGCGAGCAAAGAACGCATCACCAACCGGCTCGGTGCCCCTAAGACCAGCCATTTCTATCACCGCTGCAATGATTGCTGCAAAATGCGAATGTGGCGCATCTCTTCTTTGATAACAGCTTCGACTATAGCTTTGTCTGCCGCAGCAGGTACGAAATCTTTCAAACCAGCATAATATACTATGGAGTCTCTCTCTTTCTGAACGGCCATCTTGAATATTTCCTCTCTGCTTTCGTTGCCCGTCAACTCGTTTGCCGGGTCAGGCTGGATAGCAAACACCGCAAGGCCTGCCATCACTTCCGCTTCAGACAACTCAATACGCGATGGCTTAAAAGTTCCAAGCTCCCATTTCTGCTGGGTAAGGCGATCCTTCATTTCTTTGAAAACCTCTATGTGCTTGGCCTCCCATGTTGCTAAACCAAGTAGGCTTTCTCTGAGTCGAGATTCACCGACCAATTCCGCAGCCCTACGGTAGAACTTCACGCCATTGCGTTCAATCTTTTCGGCTATCGCCAGCACTTCAAACGCATTAAGTTCAACATCCATCATTCAATCCTTCCTAAATCGTAGGCCCTGAAAAACCCTGCCGATACGAGCCGCTACAGACAGAATCTTGCTTGGATACGAATCACCTTCAATATACTTTATCATCGAACGTCACGTCAAACTCGTTAATCATACGCACATACGGTCTAACCTAATATATGTTCATAAACAATGTCAACAGATCATCAGAACCCGTCTAAAACTGCGGGTTGAATACGAGCTTGGTCGCACGGCCTCGTGAGAAGAAATTTTTGTGGCGGCGGGAAATGACCTTCGATAAAATCGCGAGCTGAAAAACGGACGATATTTAACGAAAATTAGCTTTGATCGACGAGCAGCTTGCCGGCAGGAATCTTCACAAACGAATCATCGCCGCCTCGCCCTTAGTCTTGAGGTTTGAGTTCTGCGTTTTCAGTCAATAAGGCAGCGAAGGAAGGGCGATGACCTATTCTAAACTTTTGTTTCTTCCTTCTATTTTTGCCTTTTGCATCTTGATTTTTGATTTCACTGTGGTGCTACCATCAGCCGTACAGTTTTAGCTTCTGAGTTCGCACGTAAGACATGCTTGACTGGTACGGTAAAAACGTGCAGGCTTTTCCCACGCTCGATTTGAATCACAGGTTATGCCTTCAACTTCTCATACTATTTATCAAAGTGACTGGAAGGTTTACTTTCTCGTTCTTGCTCTATTTGTTGACGCATTTCCTTACGCCATGCTCTCAATTTACTTTCCGGTAATTGGTCTAAAAGGTCCCATCCATGTTCGAAAATGCTGCAAAGTTTTTCACAATAATAATCATTGAAGCCGGCTTCTTTAAGCAAATATTCGAGTCCTTCATAATTCAAATATTCATTTCGCCGGTGACAGTAAATGATTAAATCATAAAAGTGTCTCCAACTTACTCTACTTAGAAAGGTCTTGTTTGCGTAATTTACAAAATACTGAAATAATCTTGCTGCACATTCAGATAATTTAGGTTTAAGACTGTCTTTAGAGGGAATTTTAAACCGACGATTGGTACTATACTTTTTGTTATACATTGATAGAATAGGTTTGAGGTAGCGCAAAACAAGACCGACATATTCTTCGTATTTAGGGCCAGATTCAGCCCAAGATTTTGATGTGAGTTCGGTCCAAACCCTCTCTTTATCCCGAGGTCTAATAGAGAACATACCCCACAGATTTTCAAGATCATCCGACTTATCGGTTGTAAATAATAAAGTTAAGTTTGGAAATGATTTATCAGATAGATAATTTTTGCGGACATCTATACCACCATATTCTTCAGCAATCTCTCCCATTCTAACAAGAAACTCATGCGGAGAAACATCTACCTTAATAGATATGCAAGGTAAAAAATAATCGTCTATATCAGCCATGCTATTTTATAAACATAATACACATAACAACTTACAATTCCAACAATCTTATGAGCTAAGTCCTTTATCTTCAGAAATGTGCTTGAACAAAAGGCGAGGCCGGCCAATTCACTCATTGGCCGGCCTCATAGTCCTGTCTATGACATACTCCTGTCCTCGGTTTTCTTTTGTTTTTGATGTACCTGCAAAAGACCAAAAACGACTCCCGTGGTCCCAAGTACAAAAATAATTGCAAATCGAAACCAACCCCAACCGAAAAACCATCCGTGAGAAATAGTAATTGTGGAGGCTGCACCGAAAATCAGTCCCCAGAAGACTGCCATGCCTATACCAGTCTGAAAATTGTATTTTGGAGCGATTTTTGCCCCAGTGATGATCATGACCATAGGAGTGAAAAGTGCATATCCAAAACGCTCAAGCATTTCAGGAGGAACACAGGCCAGAAGACCCATTGGGCCTTCTACTTCAATCGTATCACCTTCCTTGCATGCAAATTGAATCAACATAACCGCCCAGTGTATCGGGAACATAACAAGCACAGCACAAACGATAGATCCTGGTAAAACTGCGAACCATCGAAAAACATGTATTAACGAGGATTCCTTGTTTATCTGAGGTTTGTCCATAGAAATTAGTGTAAATTCCGCGTTAATCTGTGTCAAACCAAATCTGCGCAAAGGTAAAGGCCGGTTCTTTTCGGGAACCGGCCTTTATAATTCCTGGCAATTACCAAGCAGTTTTAAGAATCCTTCTGATGCTCCGCTCCAGCTCCGGCAAGTCGTTCTCAATAACCGACCAAACCACATCGATATCAATGGCAAAGTAGTCATGCACAAGGATGTTGCGCATTCCGATGATTTTGTGCCAGGGTATCTCGTGGTATTGCTCTCGGAGATCATCTGATACTCGTGATGCCGCCTCGCCGAGAATTTGAAGATGATGCAGAATCCAGGTTTGAATAAGCTCGTCCTCTTTGAAAGCGTTCTTACCCCGAGCGGCATATTTCCGTATACCCTCAATCGCATCCAGGACATCGAGCAGCCTTTCCCTATCGTCTCTCATAGCGGAATAGCTTCCTTGAGAATCCGCTCGCGAATTCGAGGTTTTAAACCCGCAACCGTCATCACATCAACTGGCCGACCGAGTAACTGCTGTAGTTCGTAGAGTAATCCCCCTAAATCAAACAAACTCCGGCCAGGCTCCAAGTCAACAAGGAAATCTATGTCACTATTTTCATCGGCGGAGCCTCGTGCAACCGAGCCGAAAATGCGTATATGAGACGCGCCGTATTTGCCTGCAAGAGCAAGAATTTGCCCTCTTTGTTGGCTGATCAATTCGTGTATCCCCATAGCCGGTTCTCCTGCTTCTAGTGTAAATTCGTTGAACAGCCTCGTCAAATCAAATCGGCGCAAAAAGGAACTCCGATAGGCAATTTATCGCCTATCGGGGCATAATTCCTGCCCGTCCTCCGAAGTCCCGATGTCGGAGCGTAGCGCAGATCCCGATGCTGTCTATCGGGACTCACCTATAAAAAAGGAATCCCGATAGGCTTTTTACGCCTATCGGGGCATAATTCCTGGCAATTACCGGATTTTATCCCGATGCTGTCTATCGGGACTCGCCTATAAAAAAGGAGCCCCGATAAGCATTTTATCGCCTATCGGGGCATAATTCCTGGCAATTACCTACTCTCGCCCCGAAGGACTACCATCGGCTCCAGCGGGCTTAGCTTCTGAGTTCGGAATGGGATCAGGCGTTTCCCCGCCGATATTGTCACCAGGAAACTCGTTTTATCAGGCAAAAGCCTGATAAATTCAAATATCAAAGAGTAAAATTAAAATTGAGGAAGTCATCCCGACTTGTCGGGATTCCACAGTTTTGATTTCCTGCGCAATACGCACGACGCATTACGCAATACAAGAACATGCGGATGTGCGTATGAGCACACCATTTGGCAAAACCCATCAACCAATGATTGATATGGTCAAGTCGTCGAGCGTTAGTACCGGTTAGCTCAAGCGATTTCTCGCCGTACACACCCGGCCTATCAACCTGATGGTCTATCAGGGCTCTTCGAGACCGAAGTCTCTGGAATCTTCATCTTGGGGTGGGCTTCCCGCTTAGATGCTTTCAGCGGTTATCCTTTCCCGACTTAGCTACCCGGCTATGCCCCTAGCGGAACAACCGGTGCACCAGAGGTCAGTGCTTCCAAGTCCTCTCGTACTAGGGAAACATCCCCTCAAGATTCCTGCGCCCACGGCAGATAGGGACCGACCTGGCTCACGCCGGTCTGAACCCAGCTCGCGTACCACTTTAATGGGCGAACAGCCCAACCCTTGGGACCGCCTTCAGCCCCAGGATGTGATGAGCCGACATCGATGTGCCAAACCTCGCCGCCGCTGTGAACGCTCGGGCGAGATAAGCCTGTTATCCCCAGAGTACCTTTTATCTGTTGAGCGACGACCCTTCCACACAGAATCGCCGGATCACTAGGTCCTGCTTTCGCATCTGCTCGACATATCAGTCTCGCAGTTAAGCACACTTATACCCTTACGCTCTACACGTGATTGCCAACCACGCTGAGTATGCCTTTGAACTCCTCCGTTACTCTTTAGGAGGAGACCGCCCCAGTCAAACTGCCCACCTAGCACTGTCCCACACCCGGATTCACGGGACGCGGTTAGGTGACTAACATAGCAAGGGTGGTATTTCAACGTTGGCTCTGCCCCGACCGGAATCGGAGCTTCATCGCCTCCCACCTATCCTACGCATGATATGCCAGGCATCAATACCAGGATACAGTAAAGGTTCAAGGGGTCTTTCCGTCTTGCCGCGGGTATGTGGTATCTTCACCACATCTACAATTTCACCGAGTCGGTCCTTGAGACAGTGCTCCAGTCGTTACGCGGTTCATGCACGTCGGAACTTACCCGACAAGGAACTTCGCTACCTTAGGACCGTCATAGTTACGGCCGCCGTTTACCGGGGCTTGAGTTGCCAGCTTCTCCACCTTACGGCAGATGACCGGCTCCCTTGACCTTCCGGCACCGAGCACGCGTCATTCTGTATACTTCCTCTTTACGAGTTTGCACAGAACTGTGTTTTTGATAAACAGTCGCCAGAGCCATTTCACTGCGACCTCAGCATACGCCTAATCCGAAAATCAAACGCATCTGGAGGTTCCCCTTGTCGCGAACTTACGGGGTTAAATTGCCTAGTTCCTTAAGGACCGTTCTCTCGAGCGCCTTAGGATATTCTCCTCGCCTACCTGTGTCAGTTTTAGTACGGGCATGCTACCTTCATCCTACGGAAGCTGTTTCTCGGCACCCTCGCCGGTCACTTCGGCATCATAAATCGGCCTCGACCTTGCGGAACCCGCACTACTAATCGCGGGATGACCCTAAAGGATGCGTCACTTCCCTCGTCTGGTAACATGGTGCAGGAATATTAACCTGCTATCCATCGTCTACGCCTTTCAGCCTCGACTAAGGGTCCGACTAACCCTGGGCGGATTTACCTTCCCCAGGAAACCTTAGGCTTTCGGCGAACAGGATTCTCACCTGTTTTATCGTTACTCATGCCGGCATAATCACTTGCTGTCGCTCCACCACTCGTCACCGTATGGATTCAACGCTGACAGCAACGCTCTCCTACCGTTCATACACGAGCAAGCTCGCATATAAACCCGCAGCTTCGGTGTCTTGCTTATTCCCGGTCATCGTCGGCGCCAAACTGCTCGGCCAGTAAGCTATTACGCACTTTTTAAATGGTGGCTGCTTCTAAGCCAACATCCTGGCTGTCACAGCAATTCAACTTCCTTTAGAACTTAGCAAGACTTCGGGACCTTAGCTGGCGATCTGGGTTGTTTCCCTCTCGACCACGAACGTTATCGCCCATAGTCTGACTCCTGAGATACGCATTACGGTATTCGGAGTTTGGTTGAGGTAGGCAAGCTGGTGGCTCCCTATCCCCATTCAGTAACTCTACCCCCGTAATGTAGTTTCTCAAGGCTAGCCCAAAAGTTATTTCGGAGAGAACGAGATATCTCCATGTTTGATTAGACTTTCACTCCTCCCCACAGCTCATCCCATAACTTTTCAACGTTAACGGGTTCGGTCCTCCAGGGATTCTTACATCCCTTTCGACCTGGCCATGGGTAGATCACATGGCTTCGCGTCTACCACCTGCGACTAATTCGCCCTTTTAAGACTTGCTTTCGCTACGGCTCCCCCCCTGAAGGGGTTAGCCTTGCCACAGACGGTAACTCGCCGGTTCATTATGCAAAAGGCACGCAGTCACCCATTACCAGTACGAAACTGGTCATAGGGCTCCTACAGCTGGTAAGTGTATGGTTTCAGATTCTTTTAACTCCCCTAATAGGGGTCCTTTTCATCGTTCAGTCGCCTTACTTGTCCACTATCGGTCGCCGAGTAGTATTTAGCCTTGGAGGGTGGTCCCCCCTGCTTCACACAGAGTTCCACGAGCTCCGTGCTACTCTGGTACGCCGGTAAAACGCAGGGCTCTCGTTTTCGCTTACAGGACTTTCACCTTCTATGGTCTGACTTTCCAGACAGTTCTGCTAACGATGCCTTTGTAACTGCTTACCAGCGCCCGCAACACCAACCCCGATAAATCGGGACTGGTTTGGGCTATTCCGCTTTCGCTCGCCGCTACTAACGGAATCTCGGTTGATTTCTTTTCCTGCAGGTACTTAGATGTGTCAGTTCCCTGCGTTCGCTTCTCCTGGCCTATGCATTCAGCCAGTGATGACAGAATCCGGTTGCCCGTTTCTGCCGGGTTGCCCCATTCGGAAATCCCGGGATTATCGGTTGCTCGACACCTGCCCCAGGCTTATCGCAGTCAGCCACGTCCTTCTTCGCCTCTCGGCACCTAGACATCCACCATACACCCTTGGTAACTTGACCATATCAATCTTTGATTGATTAGGTCTGCCATGTTCAGATTTACGTCCCACTTAACTGCAGAACGAAAATCCAATCCTAATTTGAGCGCTCATATCCAAAAGTCTTTCCGCCCTAAGGCAGAAAAACTCTTGTGGGTGTTACCCCACACATCCGCATATTTACTTGTCAAAGAACTACTTCAAATAGTTGCACAAAGCACAGTATTTTATACATGCTGTCTATATCATGCAACTACAAAATATTCAAAATAAAAAAAACAACTGGAGACGACCGGGATCGAACCGGCAACCTCCGGCTTGCAAAGCCGACGCTCTCCCAATTGAGCTACGTCCCCAAGCCCAGATAAATGATTGAGACCTCTGAAAAACGCAGTATTTGTTGTTGAAGATTTTCTCTTCACCCTCGGCAAACAATCTTAACATATCTGACTTAGTTCACTACCCCTCCAATAGACTTTTAATGCCTCTTTCTGCGTA
>Ga0315274_10002205_pt1 | contig 29585 bp, 26 predicted proteins | sample YL17G02_20_MG_FD_203700 | JGI IMG/M metagenome (GOLD analysis project Ga0315274, IMG submission 203700) | Sediment microbial communities from Yellowstone Lake, YNP, Wyoming, USA - YL17G02_20 | ecosystem: Environmental > Aquatic > Freshwater > Lake > Sediment | place: USA: Wyoming | collected...
CCGCCGAGTTACTCACAGCCGAGCCTCGCCTCGCACCACCGGGCTGCTCGGCTCGGCTATGACTAACGTCGGAGGTGGTATCAGGTGGTATCAGGGGTTTCAATCCGAACCCGGAGCGCGAGCGACGGGCCAGGACCCCGCGCTGGCGCGTGGGCTTCGGACGGGGGCGTGGATTCTCCGTCGCGCATGCCCCCCTGAATCCCGCCGCTCGTCGGCAGCGACCGGACGAACAGACCCGCGACAGGGATGGAGCGGTTCCCGCGCGGGCGCGCGGTCCGGCGGCGGGACTTGAGTCTGTAAAGCAAGGGCGTCAGATGGGTTCGTTTTGCGAGTACGGTTTTTTCGGCGAGTGTCACGAGATGGCACTGCGTGGGAGGGACGAAGGGACGGAGGGACGTAGGCACGAAGGCACGGAGGGGATTGTCGATTGTCGAATGTCGATTGTCGAATTGTCTGAGACGGGCGCGAACCGGGCGTGGGAAACGCAGAAACGCAAAAAACGAACGCCGAGAGCCGGGCGGAGGGTGGCTTCGGTTTGGCTTTTCGGTCGGTGACGTGTTTTCATAACTCCTTTTCCCACAAGCATTTATCAATTCCGCGGTGGGTTCGTTTGGTATTAGGCGTTTTTCGCACGACACCCGCTCCATGACTGTCGCGGTACTGCCGCGGCGCGCGGACCCGGCGCATGGGCGCTCAATCTACTGATATTACGTCGCGGATGATCGGCGGAAGGGGCGGCGCGGGGCGATCGTGGGAAAACGAATTACGAGTTACGAATGACGAGTTACGAGAGGCGGGGATTGTGGGTTCCAGGGTTCAAGATCGCCAGGGGGCAAGGGAGAGGCCCGGAGTGAGGGTCATCCGGGCTTACCGCGTGCAAGGGGAGGATCAACGGGAGATCTGTTTACGCTGAATCAACCAGCGCCCCGCAAGTCGGGCACGTCGTGTGGCTCGTGCATCCGTCACGGGAGCGATAGAACGGCGATGGGTGTGTTGGCGGGTTGCAAGCAGGGCATGCCCGAAACGCGAGAGGGTCGCTTGGATATCCCTGCTCGCTAGCCGCTGCCCTTTCCCGGTGGTCGGAGCGCTGCGAGAAGCTCCTTGACTAGGTCGACGAGCTTCTCGTCATGGAGCTTGGCCTGTTCCAATTCGACGGTCGTCTGACCCGCCTGGAGAACGTTGTTTCTTTCGGTGCCTGCAATCCGCTCAATCACCGAACCTACCACCGCCGCGTTATCCCACAGGGCGCTCACCTCAAGAGCGATGGCCTTCGCCTCCACGTTCGTAAGCTCGTTCTGGAAGAACTTGATTTCCGCGAGGCTCGACTTGTAAAGACGAAGGAAGAAGTAAGCGAACAACTCGATGAAGACAACGAGCGAGAGCCGGGGGACGAAACCGACCAGGTCGTTCATAGACGGGCTTCCTTCACCGTGAAACTTGACGACGAAGTATCCGAGTGCCGCGAGCCCGACCCCCGTTGTCAGTATCCCGAGGACCAAGTTGAGATTCCCCCGCCTCGAAAGTGCGGCGACCTCATCGTTCAACCGCCGCACGGTCAAGCCAAACTGTTCCAGTGCGTGCTTGGTGACCGACGTTGTCTTGTCCGCGGAGGCGATCTGCTTCCGAAGTTCCGTTAGCACTTCCTCGGCGGCTTTGGAATGGACGTGCTCTTTGACCGACGTGATAAGAGCCTTCTTTTGTTCTTCAGTCAAGGCCGTCTGCGATGCCATCGCTGTGTTTTGCATCCCCGCAATTTCGCTCATCCCACGGTGAAGATGATGAACCTCACTCTCGAGTTCGACCACGCGGTCAATCACTTTCGTCAGGGGAACCAGTATCTGGTCTCGCTCCGGGTAGAAATCCGTTGGGTCGGAATCCTTCGATTCCCGTTTGAAGCCCGTTTGAAGATAAAACATGACCGCAGCCGCAATTGAGGCGATTATTGACGCCATCCCAATGAGAAAGAAGACAGCGGGGTAGATTCCAAGGAGCCGAAGGCCCTCCCGACCGGAAAGGTCCCCAAACCACATCAATAAGGCCCCAAATACCCCTGGCACTGCGATGCCAACGATGCGAAGCCGATGTCTGCGCGCGTGCAAAGCGACTCTGAATCGGATATCCTGAGCTGACAGCATGTACGGTGTCTCCTATGACGCGAGAATGCGTGGAATTCGCGTCTAACCTGACCCGTATGACACGCCGCACCTAAACGGACCAACGGGCGTTCACAGTCTGCGTGAACTCTGACCCAGTCCAGTCGGCGTTGGAACGACTTGCCACAATCCTACCTACCCCGTGCGAGGTAGGCAACTGTCTTCCCATCCGGTCGACATCTGCGCCACAAGAAGTGGCGGGTCATCGACCCGACATCCCCGTCAACACGCCCCGCGGAGGAAGGTGCCGACGGTGCGGAAGAGGATAATCATGTCCAGCTCGAAGGACATGTGTTTGAGGTAGTAGAGATCGAATTGCAGTTTGCGCCTGGCGTCTTCGATGGTCGAGCCGTAGCGGAAGCTGATCTGGGCCCAGCCGGTCAGGCCTGGTTTGACGAGGTGCCGCTCGGCGTAGTAGGGCAATTTCTCGGTGAGCTCCTCGACGATATCGGGCCGCTCCGGCCGCGGGCCGACGATGGACATGTCCCCCACGAGCACGTTGAACAACTGCGGCAGTTCGTCGAATCGCGTGCGGCGGAGCCAACGCCCGATTGCGGTTACGCGCGGGTCGTTCGGCGCGGACCAGACGCTCTTGCCGTTCTCGGCGTCCGTTCGCATCGTCCGGAACTTGAAGAGCTTGAAGATCCGCCCATTCTGCCCCACGCGGTCCTGGGAGTAGAAGACCGGTCCGCCGTCGCAGAGTTTGATCGCGACGGCGATGACCGGCCACAGCGGCCCGGACAGGCACAACCCCAATCCCGCAGTGATGAGATCGATCATTCGCTTGAGTGTGGCGTGCTCGTCGCAATGTACCTTCAGGTCGGCGAAGAGGAACCACGAGGGAGTGATTTCGTCCACCAGGATTTGACCGGTGGCCTTTTCGTAGAAAATGGCCTCGTTGGTCACGCGACAGCCGGCTTGCAGGCACGGCACGACCCAGTCCATCGCTTTCGGATCGCGGGCGGCGCCGGCCCCGACGACAATGTCCGTCACACGCCGCCGACGAAGATGGGCGATCTGCTCGGATATTCGCCCCAAACAGAAGGGATCGTCCGTTCCGTCTTCGGTCTCATTGCCCGCGGAGGTGTAACCGGTCAGTTGATACTCGTGAAGGAACCCCTCCGTCCGCGCCCGCTCGAAGGAGTGAAACAACGCGCGCGATCCCACGACGAGCAGCCCGCGATGCACCTTGTGCACCGCCCACCACGCCCCCAGGCGTACTCCCGTGCCGCTGAGCAAGAACAACGAAACCGCGAACCCGGCCACCCGTCGGCTGACGGTGGAGTACATGATGACGTAGATGATTGCATACGCGATCACGGTTGCGGTGACCGCGGTGAGGAGCATCCGGGTGAGAATCCGCGACCGGCTCATCACCGTCTCTCGCTCGTACAGACCGAACACCAGACTGGCGATGATCGCGGCGAAGGCGAAGATGGCCGACGCTTGCCAGAGGGCGATGTGCGGCGTATCCACCAGCGGCAGCGGTGGGAACACGAGGTACGCACAGTACACCGCAATGGCGACGAGAATCACATCGACCAGAAGCCAACTTGATGGGGGCAGACCGACCAACGCCCGACCGGTGATGTGGAGGACCCGCCCCCACAGCCCGCCCAGGACGGCTCGCCCTGTCCGGGTCGGGGTGTGTGCAAGGTCAACAAAGCTCGGCGTCGCAACGGCCGGACCATCCGCGCCGGCGGCAACAGTGGCAGGCATCGAAACAGCGTCTCCTAGGGAGAAACCCTGTACTCCATCGGAGCGCCAACCCCCGCGGCTGAGTTATCGCTACTCCCGGAGGCGTCGGAATGTGCGCGGGAAGCCCGATAACGACTCAAATCGGGCATAGTCGAGCCGCCATTGGTCGCTTTTTTGGACGAGTGCCGATCGGCAGCGCCCGATATCCCGATGGGTGAAGATCATCGCGAGCTCGACCCGGCGTGGACCGGGTTTGGACTCACGATGTGGGCGGTGCACGGGTGACATGGGATCGCACTTAGGGATACGCCGTAGGTACTTCCTGATCATCGCCGGCATCACGGCGCTCGCCTCATTGGCGGGCTGCTCCGCACCCAAGCAGGAGGTCCAGCGGACGCCCAAGCCGCCTGTGCAGTGGAGCGATATCACCACCCGGCCGGTTGCGGGACTGAGCAACGAGTATCGAATCCTGACCGCTCGGCCGACGATGGGGCTCTTCCCGGCGAACATGGCCGTCACCCGGGTTTCGCTGGAGGCGGACGAGAAGCAGGGACTGACGCCCCAACCGAAACTGTATGCCGATCCGCGGAATGAGTTCCTGCAATGGAACACGACCTTCGACGATCAGATGGCGGTCAGCGAGGCGTTCCCCATCGACCAGCGCGATCTCGGAGGCGGCGAGGCCGATCCGGCCCAAATCCTGGCCGCGTTCCGGGCTCTCCACGCCCGCGTCGGGATGATTTACGCGGTGAACGAACTGAGCGAGACGGAATCCGAAATGTTCGGGGCGCTCTTTGACAACGCTTCGGCTGAACCGATCGCCGTCATCCACGCCCAAGCGGTTTCCGTCGAACCGCCCAAGGACGAAGAAAAAAAGGGCGAACCGAAGGACCTTTGGGACACGGACTCGAGGGCGTTGGTCCGAGCGAAGTTCGCCAAGCTCACCCATGCCTGTGTGCGCGAGTTGATTCGGAAGGACCAACCCGCGGTGATCGAGGCGCCGACGGGTTGGACGCCCGCGGGTCCGGTTCGCCCGGTGGAGTGGCCGCCAAGACATCCCGGTCCGGGCCACTGATGCCGTCAGCGAGATCGGGAACCGCGCCGTCCAGGTCCGCAGGATGCATCCCGTTTGGAGCGGAGAAAATGCCCGCGGGATGTCATTCTGAGCGCAGCGAAGAATCTTCTTACGTGTCGAGATGCTTCGCTCCGCTCAGCATGACACGAAGTGATTGTCCCCGCCACCTTTATCGGAATGCACCCGGGTCCGTACAATGAAGAAGCATTGCCCCTCCCACCCTGCGACCAAGTTCCTCCTGCAGTATCACGTTGAGTTGCTTACGGCCTTCGCGTTTCTTTTCATCCTCCAGTGCGGGACGGTTCCGTTCGACTTCACCACCGACACGCTCGCCCTCCGCGTTCGCCACTTTTTCGATACCTCCGTCTCGACGTTCACCTACCCGGATGCGGTCAGCAATGTCTTCTTGTACGTCCCCTTGGGCGTTCTTCTGCATTGGAGTATGTGCCGGGCGAAAATGAGCCGCGCGGCGGCCATGCTGACGACGATCGGCGTCGCCGGATTGCTCAGCGGCGGCATCGAATGGCTCCAAGCCTACTCGCCCTCGCGCGTCTCCTCGCTGATCGATCTGGTGTGCAATCTCATCGGAGCGGGCCTGGGCGCCTCGGTCGCCTCCGTGGCCCGCGGGATCGTTCCGCGCGTGATCGGCGGCGTCATGTTCGAGTTTCACGAGCGTCCTGCGGCGGCCATCGTGAAGAGCTACTGTGGACTGCTTGTCGTCTGCGCGACGCTGCCTTTCTCGTTTTCCTTCGACGCCTCGCAACTCAAGAAGGCGGTCCAGACCTCGACATTCGTCCCCTTCGGCACGAGTGAAGCCCACCGGTCGCTGCAAGAACAGGCCGACGCCGGCGGAGACGCGCGTACGAAAGCACTGGCGCGATGGGAAACGATGAGCCGGTGGTCGCGCTGGACGGCGGAAGCGGCCTCCTTCGTGGTCCTGGCGTTGCTGCTCGAGGCGCTTCTACGGAACGACTATGGATTTGGGCGGCGGTCGGCGGCCGCGCTGGTGTGGTGGTTGTGCGGTCTGCTTGCCGTCGCCCTCAGCGTGCTGCAATTTCCCGTTGTCTCGCGCGGATGCGACGTGACCGATATTCTATTTCGGCTCGTCGGGGTCGGGTGCGGCATGGTTACGCAGTCGATTTACGCTCCGCCCCGCGAACGGCTGACCGGAGCGGCGCTCGGACATCGCCGGCGAACACTCGCCGGGATCGGCTGCGCGGCGACGTTTGTGTATATCGTTTATACCGGCATCGTTCCTTTCACCTTCGCCTATCCGAAGGGCGGCGTCTGGGGGCCGCTGACGGCGACGGAGTTCCTTCCGTTCATGGCCTACTTCGTCGCCCGTTTCGACCTGATGATGACCGACGTGATGGAGAAGTTCGCCTCCTACGCGGTGCTCGCGGCGCTGCTGGCGACCTGCTGGACGCGCCTTGCGCGATTGGATATGTGGCCCCGTCTGATCCGCGCGATGACTGTTTGCATCGCGCTCTCGTCCCTCATCGAGTGCGTGCAGATGTTCATTCCCATCCGCGTGGTAAGCTTGACCGATCCCATCCTCGCCGCCGCCGGCTGCATCGTCGGCGTCATCGTTCAGGAACGAGCGACGCGCTTCTACCGATTCTCCGTGGCCGAGGAAGTGCTGGGTCCCGACGATCGTCCGGCGACTCCCGAGCAGATGCGCGGCCTGACCATCGCCGATTCGCTGATCGCCTCCCTCGCCGATCCCTCGACCGACGCGCCGACCGAGACGTCACCCGCGCCGAGTCGCAGGTAAGCACCTGAATTGCCGGACCACGCCTGTCGTGCGAGAATCCCCGTGCCTGCAATGTAGTACTACAACGCTAGATTCGCGTCGCGCGGCTTGAAGGAAAGCCCGTTGAAACGGGCTGAGGGAGGGGTTTGGGGGGTCGATCGCGTTACCAGCCGTGAACGGCTGGCCTGAGGCGCCGCCTTCGGCGGCGGGAAGGCCGCTAAAGCGGCCTAAGAGTGCATCCTAGAACCCCTCTCCCCCGCTGGCGGAGAGGGTAGGGTGAGGGGGTCTCAGGACGCACTCTAAATCACAAATGCCCTTTCCAAGCCCTCGGGACGAACTCAGCGTTGTAGTGGTAGATGTCCCACGGAATGTCGCGATGACTTCTCGCCGTGAATTGGCTCGTGCCCGTTCTATCGAAGCGTACGAGCGCGCGTGCCGCGTCCTCGTCGCCGGGGTCAACAGCCCTGTGCGGGCCTTTCGGGCGGTCGGCGGCGCTCCGGTGTTCGTCGATCGCGCCGAAGGCCCGTACCTGTTCGACGTGGACGGGAATCGGTACGTCGATCTGGTCGGGAGCTGGGGATCGGCCATTGTCGGGCACGCCCATCCCGCCGTCGTCGAGGCCGTCTGCCGGGCAGCGAAGAATGGTTTGAGCTTCGGGGCCTGCTGCGCCCGCCGAATCTGATCGACCTACCGGTCGACCGATTCCTACTTGCACCCGCCCAAGGCGCGCTCGCGGTGCAGGTTCGAGAAGGCGAATCCACGGCAACGGTGCTTTCGGCGATCGAGCATCGACCCCCGCGATGAGCCGTCGAGGCCGAACGCAGCTTCCTTCGCAACCTCCGCGCGGGCTGCCACACCCCGGTCGGGGCGTTAGCCATGGTTTTCGACGGGACGATCTCGTTACACGGCCAGCTCTTCAGCGACGACGGCGTACACCTGGTCGAAGGCGTCGAGACGGGTGACGATCCCCACACCATCGGCGCTCGCCTCGCCGAGCGCCTGGCACAAGAACTGCATGAGGGCCAATGAGAGCCGCGACCGTGATGGAGCGGTCTTGGGTCAGAACCGGGACAGGCATGGAGCGGTCTATCGCGCCGCCAGTCGGCCACTTATAATCCCCGGTGCGACGGCGCGATCGTTGCGTAGGCGACTTTCCTGAAAAGGTAAAACATTATGAAGAAAATCCGATTGTTCACCCCCGGCCCGACGATGGTCCCGGAAGACGTCATGTTGGAGATGGCCCGGCCGATGGAGCACCACCGAACCGCGTTCTACAAGGACATGGTCAAGGAGTCGCATGGGCTGTTGCAGTATCTCTATCAGACGAAGGCGACCTGCATCACGCTGGCCGGGAGCGGGACGGCCGCCGCCGAGGCCGCCATCGTCGGTTGCTGCCCTCCGGGGCATAAAGCACTTGTCATCGACAACGGCAAGTTCGCCGAGCGCTGGGTCAAGGTCTGCGCGGCGTTCGGCATCGCCCACACGCGCCTGCCGATCGAATGGGGTCGCGGCGCGAAAGCAGGCGACATTAGTAAAGCCATGGACGCCGATCCCAAGATCGACGCGGTCATCGTCGTCCACAGCGAGACCTCCACGACGGCCCTCTCCGACATCGCCGGCATCGGCCGCGTAACGAGGGAGCGCGGGGCGTTGTTGATCGTGGACGGAATCACCGCGGTGGGGGCCATTCCCTGCAAGATGGATGAATGGGGCGTGGACGCCTACATCACCGGCTCGCAAAAAGCGCTCATGCTCCCGCCGGGACTGGCCTTCGCGGCGGTGAGCGACCGGGCCTGGGAGAGGATCGAATCGGGCAAGACACCGACGCTCTACAACGACCTGAAAGCCTATCGTAAATCGCTCGCGGAGTGGGACGTGCCCTACACGCCGCCGGTTTCGCTCGTTCGCGGACTGCTTGTCGTGCTCCGCGGAATCAAGGAGCGCGGGCTGGAAGCGATCTGGGCCGAGACCGCTATGCTCGCCCGTGCGACCCGCGCCGCAGCCCAGGCCATGGGACTGAAGCTGTTCGCCGCTGACCCGGTCGATTCCGTGACCGCGGTCGTCGTCCCCGCCGGTGTCGAGGAAGGCGCGCTCCGCAAGACGATGCGGGCCAAATACGGTTTCCAAATCGCCGGCGGCCAGGGGGAACTCAAGGGAAAGATCGTCCGCTTCTCCCACATGGGCTACGTCGATGCCTTCGACACCCTCGGCGTACTCGCGGCGCTGGAGATGACTCTGATCGGGCAAGGCTTCAAAGTGACGCCCGGTACCGGCCTATCCGCGGCGCAGAAGGTGTTCGCGGAAACCATGAAGTGATCGCCGGTTCTCCGGTGGTGACCGTCAGACAGAGCGCGGAAGCTCTCTCAGTTTGCCACGGGCTCGTGGCTGCGAAATTGTGCCAGGCGGGACCGTGTGCACATTGGTCCTCTAAGATGGCACCCCCGGCCCGTGGCGAGGCGGAAACTCACAGGCCCAGCCGATAAATCCACACTTGACTCTAAGAACCCTTGCCTTGTCCCTTGGTGGACGCATAGAGTTGCGTACAAGTGAGTCTGGGACGACCGGTTGCGGGATGGAAGCTCGTAGGCGCGGTCGTGGATCACTTCGACAACGGGGGAGATCAGGCGTGCACAACTTAGCATTCAGGCGGCTTCGGCGTAACTCGGTTCTGTTGCTCATCCCAGGGCTGGCGGCCTTGACCCTGGGTGGGTGCCCACCGACGGGCCCCGGAACGGGCAACACCAACGACAACACCCCGCCCGGTCAGGACTTGATCACCGTCGAAACGACGGGAAACGGGCATGTGGACCAGCAAGCCAACGGCAACATGGTCACGTTGACACCAGTTGCGGACACGGGGTGGACGTTCGACGGCTGGTCGGGGGCCGACGGCGTCGACCAGAGCGCCAATCCGCTGGTGGTGGACGCCACCCAAATCAATAGCATCACCGCCAACTTCATTCAGAACACCGAACCGCCGCCGCCTACGCCCGGCGACAGCGACGGGGACGGCGTGCGCGACTCCGTCGATGAATGCCCAAATACTCCGACCGGAACGCCCGTCGATGCTACGGGATGTCCGGTAACCGGCGGTGCCGATGCGGATGGGGACGGGATTCCCGACAGCGCGGACCACTGCGCTAACACCGCGGCTGGCGCGTCGGTCGATGCCACCGGCTGCGCGCTTGAGCAGCTCGACAGCGACAGCGATGGGGTTAATGATGCGCTCGACCAATGTCCCAAGACGCCCCATTCGGTCACCGTCGACGCGCATGGCTGCCCGGTGAGCGCCCCCGGCACTCCGGATACGGATGGGGACGGCGTGCCCGACGACATTGACCAGTGCCCGAACACCCCGGCGGGTGCGGCCGTCGACGACAACGGGTGCGCCTTGAGCCAACTCGACACGGACGGCGACGGCGTGCATGACGACGTGGATAGCTGTCCCAACACGCCTCCGCGGACGCCGGTGGGCACCGACGGGTGCCCGACTGGCGGCGGCGGTGGCGGCGGCGGTGGCGGCGGCGGTGGAACGACGCCGGTGTGCGGAAACGGCACGATCGAGACCGGCGAACAGTGCGACGACGGAAACACGACCAGCGGTGACGGCTGCAGTTCGACTTGCCAGACCGAATCAGGCGGGCCGCTCTGCGGCAATGGAGTGGTGGAAGGAACCGAGGAATGTGACGACGGCAGTGAGACCGCGTTGTGCAACGCAAACTGCACGCTCTCCCGGTGCGGCGACGGCATCGTGAACGCTCATTCCGGCGAGCAGTGCGACGGCGGGCGCGGTTGCACCGCGAACTGCCAGACCGAAGTGCTCGCGAATGACAGTTGTGGCGCGGCGATCGCCGTGGGCGACGGGACGCGATCGTACAGCAACCTGGGGGCCACGACGGACGGTCCGGAGGATCCCGCCTGCGACTTCGAGTTTGCTGATCGTGGGCAGGTTGGAGCCGACATCTGGTATTGCTACACGGCCTCGTGCACCGGTACGGCCTCGGCGAGTTTGTGCGGAAGCGATTATGACACCAAGCTGGCGGTCTATACGGGCTGCGATTGTCCGACGGCGGCGCCGCTGGATTGCAGCGACGACGACTGCGGCACGGGCGTGGAGAATGTGCAGTCCCGCGTCACCTTCACGGTGACGGCGGGTCAGAAGTTTCTGCTTCGCGTGGGCGGCTATCTCGGGGAACAGGGCGACGGGCGGTTGACCATCGGCTGCAACGTGGACGCCTGCGCGAACGGGAGCGGGGATTGTTTTGTCGCCTCGCCGACGGAAGGGGCGGGCTGCGGCGACGCAACGTGCTGCGGGAAGACGTGCGACTTGGATCAATTCTGCTGCGACGTGACGTGGGACGCGACCTGCGCGGGCGAGGCCGAGGGCGTGTGCGACGGGAGCTTCCGGGCGTGCGGACCGGGTTCGGGCGTGTGCGGAACTCCCGACAACACGCCGGGGTGCGACAGCGCGAACTGTTGCAATAAAGTGTGCTTGGTCGATCCGTTCTGCTGTTTGGACTCCTGGGACGCGACGTGCGTGGACGAGGCGGAGTCGATGTGCTTCCTGACCTGCGGTATCGGGGCCGGGGACTGCCACGCGGCCCATACGACGCCGGGGTGCAACGCGGACGCCTGCTGTCAGGCCGTCTGTACGGAGGACCCGTTCTGCTGCGATACGGACTGGGACCAGATGTGCGTCGATGACGCGGAGGCGCTGTGCCCGTAGAGCGATCGGCGAGGGCGCGGTACACTGCAGTCCGCCGGACTGTCGCGAGCCGCGCCCATGACGGACCGTCCCAAGATCAGCGTGTTGTTCCTGTGTACCGGCAACTCTTGTCGGTCGCAGATGGCCGAGGCGATGCTCCGTCAGTTGGCTGGAGATCGTTTCGAGGCGATGAGCGCCGGTACCCATCCGGCGGGTTTCGTTCACCCCCTGGTCATTGACGCGATGCGTCAATTGAAGATTCCCCTGACGGATCAGACCTCGAAAAGTTGGGACGAGTTTAAGGACGCCGCTGTTGACGCAGTGATTACCGTTTGCGACGCTGCGGCCGGCCAGGCCTGCCCCGTCCGGCCCGGTCACCCGTTGACCGCGCACTGGTCCTTGCCCGATCCGGTCTACCATCCCGGAACCGACAAAGAGAGATTGGCCTTTACCCTTCTCATCGCGGAGCGGTTAAGGACCAAAATCCAGGGGCTGGCCGCACTGGACTGGTCGGGCGACCGCGCGGAGCTCAAACGCCGATTGGACTTCCTCGGTGAAATCTGACGAGACGTTCATGCGCGCGGCGATCGCCGAGGCCGGACTTGCCCTGGATGAGGGCGAAGTGCCGATCGGCGCGGTCGTGGTGCACGACGGCCGCGTCATCGCTCGCGGGCATAATCAACGCGAAACACTGAATGATCCCACGGCCCATGCGGAAATGATCGCCATCACCGCGGCGGCGAGTCACCTGCAGAGTTGGCGACTAGAGCGATGTGCGTTGTATGTGACACTGGAGCCGTGCGCGATGTGTGCAGGCGCGATCGTGTTGGCACGGTTGGAGCGACTGGTATTCGGGGCAGCGGATCCCAAGGCCGGTGCGTGCATGTCGCTGTACCAAATCACTGCCGACCAACGACTGAACCATCGCGTCGCGCTAGAATACGGTATCCTGCGAGAGGAGTGCGCCGAAGTGCTTCAGCAGTTCTTTGCCAAACAGCGGGCCTTGGGCAAGAAGTAGATCAAGCGGCGGGCATCGGACCCGCAGCGACGAGGCGCTTACGTCGCGGATCGATCGTCGCGTTGAACCCTTCCAGGGTCCGCGCTCCCAGAAGTTGAAGATCCCCGGGTTGGGCGAACACGACTTCATCAATCGTCTCGAACTCGCCGCAACGGATGATGGCATACCCGATGTCGCGCGAGACGTGTTGTCCGTTGGCCATGACAAACGCCCGATCTTTCTTGCGAACGTCAACCCTAAGCGAACGCACAACGTCCATTGATGGGGAGAAAGTCCTCAGCCGGGGGTCTTGCTGCTCCTATCCTTCACCGGCCCACTTTCGCGCCGTTCAGCCCGGGTGAGGCGGACCTCTCGTGAACGGAGCGACCCACGGACTCACTCTCATTCCATCCAATAACCGCCGCGACCGCCAACGATCGGACGCGGGGCGCCGGCGGTGATGCGAGCCGATGGTGGGGAATCGTCGCAACTCAGTCAGGGTCGGTCGCGGATGATCTGCTCGGAAAGCGGCGGGCCTTCGACCTTGATCGGCTGGAAGTCGCCCATCGCGCGCTCCGTCCGCGCCATCGCTTCAACGATCTGTTCAACATGGTGACGCGGCGATCGCCCTTGCTCTGAAGCGCGTCGAGTTCACGAACGACACGCCGAATGACCTTGTGAAGAGCGGCTTCCTCCGCTTCCGTTACCGCCTTGGAAGCACACAACTCGCGTCTATCCCTCACCGTAGGCGACCAGACCACCCCTGCGCTCTGTTCGTTCATGCCTCGGTGGATTCGTTGTCGCCCGTCTGCGGAGTAATCCCGTACACCGGGGCGACCTCACGTATTTTGTTAAGCGATGCCTCGATGCTGTTCAACCGCTCTCGGAACTTGCGTCGGTCGTTCTCGTCAAAATCGAGTTGCCCGGCCTGGAGAAGTGCCCGCCCGCTGTCCATCGCATCAGATGCAACCTTGAGGAGTCCACCGATCACAAAGAAAAGGTCGTCCCAGCTCAATGTCGTATCTAAGATCAATTGTGCCCCATGATTCAAGAACCCGATCCGCACGCCGGGAGTGAGTCGCGGCGGTTGCCCCGCCCACACCTTCAGGTGTTGAATACCCGCGATGGTGCGCAACTCCTTGGCCAACCCAGTTATACTTGGCGCGCCATATTCACGGGCAAGCTCGCGGACACGTTTTAGAGCGAGTTGGTTGGACAGAAGCGGTTTGAGTTGGGTTTCGACAAGCTTCTTCGCCTTCTCCAAAATCGGGCGAAGCGAGTCCGGCACGCCTGAGTGAACCTTCGCGTATTCGTCGGGGCGGGAGAACCCGAACGCGACCCGAAGTAAACTATCGGGGACTAGTCGGCTGAATTCCTCGCTGGTCAGCTTTGAGTTCGATGCGTCCCCTACAATAGCACCGAGTCGCCCTGTCTCCTGAAGATCGAAGAGCGCCTGCAGGTCTTCGTCGAGGTTTTCAAAACCCGTTTGTGCCGTTATCTCAGGCGACATCGTTCACCGAAGCATGTACCGGGCCTTGCGAATAGTCAAGAGTACTTCCAATCATTTCGGCGAGCCGAGAAACCGCTTGATTCACAATTCTGCGAGTTTGGAAGTCTTCCGAGGGGTAAATGACCGTGAAATCGACTCGCTGCTCAGTGCGCGATCGAGGCGATTCTTTTATCTGAATGCGCTTGCCCGTTTTCCCCACGTGCCGTGTCCATTCATCAGCGATTCGGAGACCGGGGGCGGTCGATGGAACCGCCGGACTGTGGATCCCGTAGATACTCATGTCGCACGGCGGCAGCTGCCCAGGCATCGTCCTAGGAACGTTGAACGGAAGCGCGAATTCCGGCTCAGAGCACCAAGACGCGACATTGACGTATCCTTTACCCGCAAACGGCTGGAATTCGGCGACTTCCTTAGGTAGGAAGGTGTTGAATGGACCCAAGTCTCGATCCGAGATGTAGGACCAATCAGGGGCGGGAAAAACAGCGGGCGAACTGCGAAACCAATCGCGACTCCACTCGCGCCTCGCCAACTCCCGCGTAATCTCATTCCAGACATTCGACGCAGTTCCGGGAAGACTTGTCTGTTCCTGAAGATCCGACAAGACGTTTTCGATAACGCGGTTCGACCGACGTTGTCTTGCGGCGCGACGCATCAGAAAGGGCGTGTCAACCGCCCATGCGTCGCAGATTTGGTGGAGGAACAACTCCTCCAATGCTCGATCGATTCGGTTGGAGTACGGATCGATTGTCAGCAGAGCCATGAATCCGTATGCGCTGACGCTCGGCGTGCGCAGGACAGTCTCCCAGAGGGATACTTGGGTCTTGTCGCTCGGCTTCACGTAGGACAGGGCCCCGCGAACAACCGCCCAGAGTGATCCGTCGGGAAACTGAGGCGTCTTGGATGCGAAAGACAATAACGCTTGAGCACTTCCTTCCAGCTTGGGATGTCCGGTGGCGTCGGCAACGCTGCACGCGCGCTCGAGCGTCGAGGTCATGCTAGGCGGGGCAAGGAAGCTCTTGGTCGTGTGCAGCCAGGCAAAGAGTTGACCGTACACATGCAGGCAGCCTTCGATGACGGCATCGCCCGTCGGTTCGGGAAGGTCCTCGCAACGAAGAAGCTGGATAACGAGATCCTCACTGGGTTCGTCGAAGTATCCGTCGCCCACGGGGGCCATGTCCTCCCCCATCAGTCGGCGAACGACTAGCTCGCGCACCGCCTCCACCGGCAGGTTCGTGATCCGCTTTTTTGCTTGCTCGACGGTTATCATCTCGGATTCACAACGCTGCAGATTCCCACCTATGTGGCGTCACCACACAGCCACGATGCACGGCCTCTGGAAGTCCCTCCTCCGCCGGTCGAGTCAGCGGGCGTGTCCGGCCCGTCCGGGCAAGGCAATCGTTATTGGGACTCCAATTCTCTTGATCGATCGCGTCGAAGGCCCGCGGTACATGCGGCTGCGTTGCAACCTCCTTGCGATTGTAGACGCAAAGAATGACCGAACCGGGCTCTCCATCCAATTGCAAACCAAGGCGGTCGGCCAGCGCTCGGACATCCGCTTCTATAGGCGCCACGGTCGCGGCGTCGCTCACCCAGACTAGCCCCAGCCCGTTACCAAGGCTCACCGGGCCAGCGTATTCATCGGTCAGCACTGCCAGATCCTCGATTGGAATGCGGTGAAGCAAATGATCCTTCTTGATCCCCCGTTTCTTGCATTCCTCAGGAAGCCGGCGAAGAAGACTCGTAACACTTTCGAGCCGAAACAGAGTCCCCAAACTCGGCTCTGGCTCCACTTCCAGCCCCGTACACGTAAAGTTAGCTGGATCGGCCCGGATAACTTCATACGATTGCGAGTACGCCTCCTCCGGGGTCTTCCGTTCCGGCATCGCCCCCAAGCGACGAAAGAACTCAACGACCACAGTTTTGTCCAGGCACTCGTCGTTACGCAAGTTGGCGACGATTGCCCGGTGCTTGGCGTCGCCGCTGCCGTCCATGAGGCCTTGCCACTGTTTGCATGACGCCGGAATGTCCAAGCTCATCATCAACGCAAACGCCCGGTACGGACATTAACCGCCGGGCGTTGGTGTATCAAGGACAGGTTTGTCGTCGGGTCAAAGGCTCTCGCTATCGGCCACGGCCGCTCCGGTTAAGGAGCGACCGCTGAGAGTGTGCTGACTTTTCCACGGCGCCGAAGCGTCATGGTCTAGATAATCCTCTAGAAAGGAGGTGATCCAGCCGCAGGTTCCCCTACGGCTACCTTGTTACGACTTAGTCCCAGTCATCGGGCTTACCGTCGGCCGCCGCCCCCTTGCGGTTGGCTAAACGGACTTCGGGTACTCCCAACTCCCATGACTTGACGGGCGGTGTGTACAAGGCTCAGGAACACATTCACCGCGGCGTGGCTGATCCGCGATTACTAGCAATTCCAACTTCATGGAGTCGGGTTGCAGACTCCAATCCGAACTGAGGCCCGCTTTGTGCGATTTGCTCCACCTCACGGTCTCGCTTCGCTCTGTACGGACCATTGTAGCACGTGCGAAACCCTGGGCATAAAGGCCATGATGACTTGACGTCGTCCCCGCCTTCCTCCGGCTTGACGCCGGCGGTCTCGCTAGAGTTCCCGGCATGACCCGATGGCAACTAACGATAGGGGTTTCGCTCGTTAAGGGACTTAACCCGACACTTCACAGCACGAGCTGACGACAGCCATGCAGCACCTGTGCAAGTTTCACCCGAAGGCAGCTTACTCCTGTTTCCAGAAGGGCATCCAAGCATGTCAAACCCAGGTAAGGTTCTTCGCGTTGCTTCGAATTAATCCACATGCTCCACTGCTTGTGTGAGCCCCCGTCAATTCCTTTGAGTTTTAGCCTTGCGGCCGTACTCCCCAGGCGGCGCACTTAGCACTTTTGCTTCGGCACGATTGACGTCAGAGTCCCTCATACCTAGTGCGCATCGTTTACGGCGTGGACTACCAGGGTATCTAATCCTGTTTGCTACCCACGCTTTCGCGTCTCAGCGTCAGGACAGACCCAGTCACTCGCTTTCGCCGCCGGCGTTCCAACGGATATCTACGCATTTCACCGCTCCACCCGTCGTTCCAGTGACCTCTGTCTGCCTCAAGGACGGCAGTTTGCCAGACCGTTCCTCGGTTGAGCCGAGGGCTTTCACCCGACACTTGCCGTTCCGCCTACACGCGCTTTAAGCCCAGTGATTCCGAACAACGCTCGCCACCTCCGTATTACCGCGGCTGCTGGCACGGAGTTAGCCGTGGCTTCCTCTGGGGTTGGTCATTGTGTTCCTCACCCCTGACAGCAGTTTACATCCCGAGGGACTTCTTCCTGCACGCGGCGTCGCTCCGTCAGACTTTCGTCCATTGCGGAATATTCGTTGCTGCAGCCACCCGTAGGTGTCCGGACCGTATCTCAGTTCCGATGTGTCGGGTCACGCTCTCACGCCCGATACCCGTCGCCGCCTTGGTGAGCCGTTACCTCACCAACTAGCTGATAGGACATGAATCGCTCCCGGACCGTCGGAGCTTTGCCCGCGGGACCATGCGATCCTACGGGGTCATCAGGTATTACCGTCGCTTTCACAACGCTATCCCTGAGTCCGGGGCACGTTATCCATGAATTCCTCACCCGTTCGCCACTGACCTACCCTCCAGTTACCCGTTGGGTAGGTCCGTTCGACTTGCATGCCTTAGCCACGCCGCCAGCGTTCGTTCTGAGCCAGGATCAAACTCTTCAGTTTTTGTTCGCTTCCTAGCGTCCCTTCTCAAACCCACGGCATGAATGCCGCGGCTCGGAGGTGGGACGATCAGATACGACTAAGGGCTTTCATTCTTGCGTCCATGAGAACGAAAGGTCTCGGTCCCGTCATCCCCTGGCGGGGCTTGGCGGGGCCGACGTACACTTTGCTCGTCTCATGCGCCGGCTGTTAACGGCGATGAGGCGAGCTTCGATCGACCGTCACCTAAAGGACGCGGCGACGACCGATGTCACATTCTCACGACGACAAACCTGTTCACTTGTCAAAGAGCTTTGCCGCTGCTATCCAACGGCGGGCCACTCATAGTAGCGGCCCCGAGGCGCGTGTCAACACCCCAATTGTACGATTCCCGGACCTCGAAGGGCAACCACGAAATACCCATCTCGCACGCTGCCGGCGGAGAACCTACATGGGCGCTTTAACATTTGTCTTACTGTGGATACAGGGCGTCAGGACGAGGATCACGGGCGCGTCGGGCGATCGCCTGGATTCTCTCGGCGTAGAAAAGCACCTTCGATCCCAGGAGCGCGTAGGAGAGGGGCGCGATCGCGCCGATACTAAGCCGACTCCGTACAGGCGTCCGCGCTCCAACGCCGCGCGACGAGAAGACGAACGAGCGTGAACAGAACAACGCAGCAACCCCACACGCCAACGCCGGACGCGAGTTCGCAGGTGCGCCGGCGGCAATGGGCGATCATGGCGGCCGTGCTCGCCTTGGCTCTAGGCGTGCGGCTCTACCACCTCGGCACGGAAGCCTTCTGGCAGGACGAGATTCACTCCATGTACAACTCCGCCTGCGCCCGCGGACCGGTGGAGCGACTCCCGCACGGCGTCATCCTCCAGGACCTCCCGCGGTACTCGGACTTGACGGAGCGCAGCTCGCTCGTCGCCGTGTGGCGGACGATGGACGACGACAGCCATCCGCCCGTCTACTTCATGTTGCTTCTCCTTTGGCGGCGACTCGTCGGCGACGGCGAGGCCGCGGTTCGTTTCATGCCCCTGATCTTCTCCGTTCTTTCGATCGTACCGGTGGCGCTGGCGGTGAGGGAACTCGGCTTGCGCCGTACGTCGCCGATGCTTGCCCTGATCCTCGCGCTCTCCTTCTGCCACATCAACATGGCGCAGGAGAACAGGCCCTATAGTCTCAGCGGGCTTCTCGTGAACGTGAGCTTCTACCTCCTTGTTCGGATGGAGCAGCGATGGTCGACGTGGGGGGCGCGGTCGAAGTCGGTTCACACGGCCCTCTACGGTATGACGCTGTTCGCCGCGATGATGAATCATTATTTCGCCGCCTTCGCGTTTTGCGGACAGCTTGTGTACGTGCTGCTTCGCTGGCGCGGGCCGCTTCTGCGGGCGTGGCTCAGCGCGACGGCAGCCGCCGCGTTGCTCTTCCTTTTCGTCTGGGGGCCGCACGTCCTGGGGCAGCGAGCGTTCATCGCCTCGCAGGATTGGTTGGACGAGAAGCTGCCCGATCACGCCCAACGGACGGTGCTGCGCGTCGTCGATCTGCCGATTCGCATGCTCTTCCGCGTCCACCGCTTCAAGCTGAGCGAGCCCAATGCGCTGCTCGGGGCCGGTCTGATGGTTGCGACGTGCATCTACCTGTGGCTGCGGCGGGCGAGGCCGGCCGTCGTCTTCGCGTGCTGGTACTTTGTTCCGGTGCTCGCGTTCGCGGCCATCGACTTGGCCACGAAGCGGCAGCATCTCACGCATTTTCGTTATCTTTCGGTTGCCCTTCCGGGGCTCGCCGGACTGCTGGCGATCGCGATCAGCGAACTTCCCACTCGCCTGCGCGGAGGCGCGATCGCCCTTTTTCTTCTGGCCGCGGCGCCGACGGTCATCGCGCTGCCCGCGCAGGACAATCCGCACAGTCGCGTCGCCGCCGCGCTTATTAAGTCGGACATCACGCCCAACGACCTACTGGTGTATGACGCGATCGAGTGGCCTAGCTTTTGGGCGCTGCGAATGTTTCAGATGGTGTCGTACTACCTTCCGTACAACCCGCCGACGCTGCTGCTCCGCGATCAGCCGGACGAGGCGCTCAGGGCGCAGATCGCGAACTTCGATCGCGTGTACGTCGTTTCTCCGCGGATCGACGCCATTCCCAACCCCTCGCCGCAGACGCATCCCTACGTCGAGACCTCGAACCATATCTTCGAAGTGGGGTGGGTGTACTGCTGCACACGAGAGCCGCCGGCCGCCGCGGAACGGTAATTGCAGATAGGCGATTACTATTACAACGCTAGATTCACACGGCGCGGCTTGAAGGAAAGCCCGTTGAAACGGGCTGAGGGAGGGGTTTGGGGTCGAGCGCGTTACCGGCCGTAAACGGCCGGCCTGAGGCCGCCGCCTTCGGCGGCGGGAAGGCCGCTAAAGCGGCCTGAATCGCAAACGCCCTTTCCAACCCCTCAGGACGAACTTAGCGTTGTAGTATTACATGCGACGCTCGAATCCGAACCCCAAGCGCGAGCGCGGGGTCAATCGGCTCGTCGCTTGCGCTCCGGGTTCGGATTGGTCGTGTCGTCCCGGCGCGCCGGGACTACGCGGTTCGATCCGTGGGAGTGTGTTCGAGAACCGCGATCATGGTGACAACCGCAAGGCACTGAAGGAGAAGCAGAACGGCGATGGGCCAATCGACGGTGGGGAGGATGATCGCGGGCAGGCCGGTGGCAGCGGTGGCGAGATAGATGGTGAGAACCGCGCCGCGCGGTGTCATACCCCGTTTCACGAGACGGTGTGAGAAATGTCGCCGGTCGCCGCGAAGCGGGCTGTCCCCGGCGCGTAGGCGGTGGATCACGACGCTCGCGACGTCGTAGAGTGGGACGGCCAGGACGACGATGGGGACGATGACGCCCAAGGGAGTCAAGTTCCGGGCGGGGTCGTAGAAGGTCGTCAGGATGGTCACCACGCTCATCAAGAAGCCGAGAGGCAGACTCCCCGCGTCGCCCATGAAGATCGTCGCGGGCGAGAAGTTGAAGACGAGAAACCCAAGCAGCCCGCCGACGACCACGCAGGCAATCGCGGGCACGAAAACTTGACCGCTGCGGGCGGCGGTCACCGCGAAAATGGCGGCGGCTATGGCGGCCACTCCCGCGCTCAGGCCGTCCATGTTGTCCAGAAAATTGAACGCGTTGGTAATCAGCACGATCCAAAGGACCGTGGCGGCAAACGAAAGCGGCACGGGAAGGACTTGGAGAGCACGAATGCCGACGGGTCCGGCGATGAAAATCGCAACGGCGAACTGGGCGATGAACTTGGGAGCCGGGCCGAGCGGACGGCGGTCGTCAATCAGTCCGACTAGGTGAAGGACGATCGCGCCCCCGACGATCGCGAAGATGGCGGGCAGTTTTGAGGCGATTCCCGCGAGGTGGGTCTGAACCAACGCGGGCAGCCAGTCGAGCGCGGCGCCGTCGCTGTGAATGACCCAAGCGGCGATGGTTCCCAAGAGGACCGGACCGCAAATGGCCGGCATAAAGGCAATGCCGCCGCCCAGGGCGACGGGAGACTCGTGCCGCTTGCGGCCACCCGGACGATCGACGAACTCCGCTCGACGCGCCCAGGCCCGGACGCCGTAAGTCGTCGCCAGCGAGATGAGGAACGGTCCGCCGACGGCGATGAGCACAAGCCCGTACATTCGCGCTCAGTGTATCGGCACGGGTTCGGGGTCGCCACCGAGGAGGAGGGAGGCTGCGGGCCGAACCTCGTGCGGGGCGGAGGGGTGCGATAGAACTTCTCTCGCCCTTGCTAATCCTACTCCGATCGCCGATCCTAATCGCCCTGGAAGGCAGAGTCATCGCTACGCGCAACGAGGAGGTCCGCGTCGACAAAATGCGGGCGTATAATCAAGTGAACTTACAGGCGGGTTTTGGATTGCTTTCCATTGTTTCCCCACGAGAGGTTCGATTCGATGACGAAGACTGACCCCGAAAAGAAGTTTGACTGCGTGGAGTTCAAGCGCCAGGCACAGGCCCGTATCTACGAGCGTATCAAGAACCTGACGCCGGATGAGGAGATCGAATACTTTCGCAAGACGGCTGAGACGGGGCCGTTCGGGGACTGGTGGCGACGGATGGTCACCGGCACGCCCGAGACGGGCGCGGAGGGATCATCCCGCCCGTCGTCTCGCGGCTTGGGGCGGACGTCCGTTTGACGGGAGGAACGCGGTGCGGCGCGCCGTGCAAATAGGCATGTCGGGAGGAGATTAGGAGGTGGCGACAGCGGTGGGGATCGGCGAACTTGCGGCGAGGGCCACGGGCGTACGCGGCGCCTCGCGTTCTACCGCGCCTGTGACGATCAACTCGAACTTCCGCAGAACGTCGTCCCAGCGGTGATGAGTGGCCACAAAGCGTCGGGCGTTTGAGCCGACTCGATCGCGCTCGGCCGGATCACGGAGGAGTCGGGCGACGGCGCGGGCGATTGGAGCCGGAGCGTCGGCGATGAGACAATCCTCGCCGTCGCGGGCGTCGATTCCCACGGCGGCCTTGCTCGTGAGGACCACCGGCTTGGCGGCGGCCATCGCTTCGAGCACTTTGTTTTGCAGCCCGCGAGCGATCCGCAACGGCGCGACGCTCACGTCGAACCGCCGCACTTCGTCCCCAACGTCCTTCACTTCACCCACAATCTCGACGCCGGAAACTCGTGATAGCCGGCGGACCCGTCGAACCGGCGATCGGCCGACGATGCGGAAGACGGCGTCGGGGTACGCCCTCCGCACGTCGGGCCAGCATTGATCCACGAACCAACGAACCGCGTCCACGTTGGGGCGGTAGTTCATCACCCCGACGAAACCAACCGTGGACGGATGCGGTTCCAACGGTGAGACGAGGTCGGGAAGCGTTACGCCGTTGGTAAGAATGTGCAGTTTCGCGGATGGTGCGGCAGTCCACAGGGATGTTGCCTCATCCTTTGAAATGAGCAGCGTCGCGTCGAAGGCTTCAAGCCATGCGCGCTCCTTGACCGCCAAGCGCTGACCTTCCGTTTCATAAAGCCATCGGGCGGGGATGCTGGCCGCGGCGGCGTAATCGAGCCATTTTTGACTGTCGCAGTCGCACAAATCGAGCACGCGTCGCCGCGCGGGGACCTGAAGTGCATACTGGGCCATGCTCGATGAGAACGCCACAACCACATCGAACGCAGTCCTCTCCGACCAGACGCGCAGCGCGTCGGTCATGGCGTCGTGACGGTAGAAGGACTCGGTCATGGTTCCGCCCGCAAGCAAGCCCGCAAGACCGCGAAGCACGGACGAGACGCGGGCAATCGGGATGGCGACCAAGTCTTGGCAGTAGCGAGCCAGCGGATCGATGAATTGACGGTCGGCGGGCGTATCCACGAAACATGCGCACCATACGCGGTGACGCTGGCTCAGATGCTCGATGTGTCGGAACGCGCGGAGCTTGTCGCCCTTGTTGGGTGGGTACGGGATTCGGTGGGCGAGGTAGAGGATGTTCATGGGACTATCCGGGAATGTGCTTGGCTAGGCGGCAGCCGACGATCTGGGTTAAACGCAGGGGCAAGTGCGGCCAGACGCGACGAGCAAGGGCGAAGGCCGGGTTCGTGGGCGTAAGGCTCGGCGGTGCGTAGCCCGGTCGTGTGTAGCATTGATAACCCAGCGGCCGCGGCTCGAAACCGTGGAACCGCTTGAAGTCGTAGCTGCCGGTGTTGTCACGCCGCGATCGACCAAAGTCGAAGATGCGATAACCTTCCTCCACCGCGTGCTCCATCGTCACGAGGTAGATAAAGTTGGCGGCGCTGCAGCGCTTCGCGTCGTCCGTGGTGCCGATGAAGTAAGGCATCACCCGATCGCGGAAGAGGAAAGTGAGCAGCCCCGCGACCGTACGCCCGCTCCACCGGACGACGCACGTCCAGTGTCGGTCAGGCGTGGCGGAGACGAGCCGCTCGAAAAACTTGGGCGGATAGGTGAGCGACGCTAGGCGCCTCATGCTGATCGAGTAGAGGCGCCAGACCTCCTCCATGTGCTTGTCACCGAAGGAAACGGTTAGTCCGTACTTGCCTCGAGCATTGCGAGCCGCAGCCCGGGCTTTGCGGGGGAGCCAACCAAGTACATCCTCCGGTCGATCCGGCAGCTCTCGGCTGAAGCCGACGTAGCGGTCGATGATCGGCAGGTCCGGGACAATCGCTCGTTCGCTGCGCAGGTCGATCACGCAGCAATCGCGATCTTCCGCGACGCGGCGGGCGTGGGCGAAGAGAGCCGCGACGACCTCGTCGTCGTCGGCCAGGATTCCGCCGCCGACGCCGTACGGTACGCTGACCAGCATCCGCCCGCCGAATCGGCTGTTGACCTGAAACATCGGTAGAACGCCGACGATGCGATCCCCGCGCGTCGCCAGGACGTAAAGCTCCTCGTGGGCGAAGGTCTCCGCTACCGCGTCCCGCCAGCCCAGGGTATGAAACAGCGTCCCGTCGGGATGGTCGAGGACGTAGCGGTCCCAATCGGCACGAGGCTCGGATGAAAGTGCCACGATGCGGCACTCGGTGCACGGACTCAATGTAGCGCCGCCCCTTGTGGGCGGCGCAAACGCCGTATCGGCGTCACCCACAAGGGGTGACGCTACGTCGCGGTCTGCGAGTGCGGACGTTCCCGCCGGGGCGCTAAGCACGAACGTTCTCCTGCTGTTGACCCCCGCGTATCGCGGGCCGGGCATGGGAGATGACGTAGCGATGTTTGCCTGAGGCCATCGGGTCGATGTGATCGACAAAGCGGACATCGAGAGGCACATCCTCGCCGATGACGGGGCGCACGCGGCGGGCGACGGCTTCCGGCGTAACCCGCGCGATCCGGTCGTCGCACACGACCTCGATGACGACCGAGTAGTCGTCGTGCTGAACGACGCGGAAGTGGCTTACGCCGGGCGTCTCGCGGAGCGGATAGATGATCGACAGAGCGTGGCGGGTGTTACCGTCGGGGAGGTACAGAAAATCAGTCGTCCGGCCTTGGACGACGTCCATGAGCGGCAGTCCCCGCCCGCAGGAGCACCGACCGGGCAGTAAACGCCCCACGTCGCCGGTGCGGTAACGGATCAGGGGCATGGCGTAGGCGTCGAGATGAGTGATGATGATCTCCCCGCACGGACCCTCCCGGACCCTCCCGGATCCTCCCTCCTCGGTCGGCTCGTCTGACCCTCGGTCGGCTCGTCTGACCCTCGGTCGGCTCGTCTGACCCCCTAACGCTGCCGGTCGATGGTCGTCAACGATCTCGACGAGGACGTTCTCCGCGGTGACATGAAGGCGGCCTTCGGGGCATTCGTGGGCGATAAACCCCGCGTCGCGGCTCCCGTATCCGTCGGCGACGGGAACCCCAAAGTAGGCGGCGATCTTCTCCCGATCCCGCGGATAACACACCTCGCCGGTGACGAAGACGGCCCGCAGGCGGCGGGTGTCGAGCCGGCGGCCGCGCGATCGGGCATGATCCACCAACAGGACAATGCTGCTCGGATAACCAAAGAGAGAAACGGGCTGGAAACGGTCCCATTCGTCCAGGTAAGCGTCCATCCGCTCTGGAGACATGTTGAAGGCGTCGAGCAAGCGTTGGTTGAACAGCGCATCGCGGAGGCGCTTGACGCCCTCGGATCGCCGTTTCTCGATCGGCGAGCCCCACAGATAAAGCTCGCGGTCGCCGGGGCGGACGCCGAACCAACGATGGCTGCGGATTCGGGCGGCCTGGTCACAGGCCTGCCGTCGCCGATCGACATAGAGGATCAACGGCTCGCCGGTCGAGCCGCCGGTGCTTGTTTGGAAGAGTCCTCCCGGTGCCTGATGCCATAGCATGTCACCGAGGGAGGCGCGGATTTCCGTCTTGTCCAGCAAGGGGAGTCGCCGAAGGATTTCAAGAGGGTCGCCGCCATCGCCGTCGATCCCCGCGTCGTCAAATCGCCGTCGGTAGAAGGGGGCGTTGTCACGGGCGTGGCGCAGCAGAGCGCGAAGTTTACGCCTTTGGAGCGCCCGGATGTCGTCGGGGGACAGCCATTGCGAACGTTCCAGTTCGCGCGCAAAGGCGAACGTCGGCCGGCGCAGCAGTCGTTCGTGAAGCGGATAGATCACTCGCCCGGCGACGATCGGCAACACCGAGGTCAACTCCCACACAGCCAACGAGGCGCCGCAGCGCGCAGGTTTTTCCCGCCCGTTCCGCAGGCTCCCCGTCACGTAGTTATCGGCGGTGGGTTCCTCCCAGGTTGGTAGCGTTCCGCGCGTACGGAAAAAAGAGGCCCGGTGGGGTGGACCGGGCCTTGGGGGAACCGACCCATGGGGGGACGGGTCGGTAAGTGGATCAAATTTCAGAACTTCAACTTCTCACATATCGGGCCAGACCGCAAGAGAAATTTTGCGAAAAAATGCAGCTTACCGAAACTACCACGAGGCCGGGCCGGCGTAAGGCTGGCGACGGGTTCGGGTCGCCCGTAGGATACGGAGGTTCGATCGGTGGGCGGCGTGCCAAAGCCCGGCCCAACCGGGCACCGGCATGGCATCGCGGGGCATGGCGGCGCTCCGCTTGGCCATGCCACACCATGGCCGACCCAGGAGACGCCCCAGCCGTGCTGCGTTGTCAGGACTGTGAGTTTTACCGCCAGGCCCCCGACGGGTCGCCCCACCTCACCTGCGACCCGTTCTCCACCATCAAGGAGCCGGAATGCCTGCTCAAGTGGCAACTCATCCAGCTTAACGTGATCGCCCACTCGCACCAGGCCACCCTCGACATGTACCGCCGCTTCGCCCCTCTGCAAGAGAAGATGTTCAAACACATGGAGCGGGAGATCGACGACGTGGAAGAGGCCGACCGGTGGAAACTCGACGACGACGAAGAAGAGGATAATGACGATCCACCGCAGCGCTGAGCGCTCATCTGGTCCGCGGCGTGTTGCGTCGCCCGTCACCGCGAATTACGAATTACGAATTACGAATTACAGGGACAGGCGGACGATGCGTTACCAGGATAGCCTTGACGGCGTTCGCCGTCCGAAGCGAACCTTCGCGCCGGTCATGAGCAGAAGCGACAGAATCGCCAGGCCCCAAGCGCTGACGGTCGGAATGGAGTCCCGCGGGCATTGCACGTCGTCACACAGGGCGAGTTTGGTCCACTCGCATCGCGCGCAGTCACATTCCGCGCGGGTCAAGCCGTCGGTGCAGCCGCCGAAGGGATCGTGATCGCAACACGCTCCCGTAACGGCCTCGCAGCCGGCCTCGTTGCATGTCGCACGCCCCGTCCATCTCTGCTGCGCTCCTGAGCATACGCTGGGGGGTACGTTCTCGGTGCAACTCCCAGTAAGAAGATCACAGCACGCGCCGGCGCAGGGCGGATCGAGCTCCGCGCATAGGGTATTGACACTCCAACTACGGTCGTCCCCGATGCAGAGAGCCATCGCAACGTCCTCCACACAGACTCCAGTACTCCCGTCGCAACAGGCGCCGGCTTCACATTCATCGGGGATGCCGTTCGCGTCAGTGTCTCGACTGACGCCCGCACGGATGTCGCATTCATCGGGGATTGCGTTCGAGTTGCAATCCACCTCGCATCCATCGGGGATGGAGTTGGCGTTGCAATCGCCGCACCAGGCCGATCCGTCGCAGTTAGCGATGTCCTGGTCATCGGGCGCTCCGTTGCCGTCGCAATCGATGCATGTCCCGCAATCAGACGCGCAGGTACATTCATTCTCAAGCGCATCACAAACACCATCGCCGCAGCAGACTGGCTCGCCGAAGCAATCCGAATCCGCGCAGTCCGTCAATCCGTCGCAGTCGTTGTCGATCGTGTCGGAGCAGGCCCCCGGGGTGTTCTCAGGCCCTGACCCCGTGCAACCGACTTTGATCGTCAGGTTCGTGATCGTACCGACGCCAGCCGCCTCCGTGGCCCAAAAGGGACCGGCGCCCGTCTCGCCCTCACGGATCACGTTGGCAAACAGGTTCTCGAGCGCGAGCGTGTACGTGCCGTCTACCGCGGGCGCGGTGAGCCTGCCCGTCACCAGGAGTGCAGGCCCGCAACCTCCCGGCTGGGCCACACCCGTGAGCACCTCGCCGATCGGGAACGGTGCGTTGTCCACCGTATTCTTGATCGTGTTCTGTGCTCCACCGACTTGGATCAGGTCGCCGCCGATAACCGTGCCGCCGTAGCCGGCGGGATTGGTGATTCCCCAGGGAATAGTGAAGTTAATCATGGGGTTCTCACACGTGCCCGTCGGCATGCCGGTCGGGCTATCGGCCTGCGTCAAGTCCCTGCCGTCGAAGTCGAGATCGAAACCGACCAGCGCAAGCCCCTCGTTGGCATCGTCGCTCAGGATTCCGACGACTTCGTACCGGACGGTCGCACCGGGGGCGACAATCACCGAATTGGAACCCTCAGACTCTACGCTCACACCCAGGTTGCTGGGTTGCGCTGCGAAAGCCGCGAACGAATTCGCCCACTGGCGGACAAGAAGCACCTCGACGTCACCGGGCGACGGCTTTTGTGCCGGCTGCCCGAAGCACCAAGTCGCAGTAAAAGAAAGGCCGCCCGCTACGGCGAGCATGCGCACCCTTGACTTAGGCGATTGCATAAGTGTCCCTCCGTTTAGCAAAGTTTGGTAGCCTGCTACCCGTTTTCTGTTCCAAGTGGTACGAGGGTCCGGCGGACCCCGCAACTGGTCTCACTACACGACATGGATTGCCGCCTTCCCTCCGCCGAGCCGCATCCGAGCAAGCGGTCGTATGTTGCTGAATAGACTGAACAAACATTGTATGCGTTGGAGAGCAGGGCCGCAAGGGGGCTCATGGGAAACGTCAAAACGTCAAGAAGCCGAAACGCCGAAATCCCGGCGCGCCGAGGGGTCGGCGCGGTGGTTTCACGCGAATTGCCCACGGTCGGGGAGACACGTACAATCCATTTCAACGGTTGTAGCCGCGTAGGCTATCCGGGCGGCGCTTGACAGCGGTTGACGCGTTTACCGCTTCCTGACGGGCGCGGCTCTGAAAGAGGGGGGGGGGTCGAATTGTCGATGCATCAACTTCTCCTTTCGACTTCGCGGTTCAACGTCGAACGGCGTGTCTTCGGCGGGTCCGACGGACGGTCCGTGACGCGCGAAGTGGTTGTGCATCCCGGGGCCGTGGTCATCCTGCCGATCCTCGACGCTCGACGGATCGTGATGATCCGCAATTTCCGACACACGGTCGACCAAGAGTTATGGGAGCTGCCCGCGGGGACGGCGGAGCCGAACGAGGCCCCGATCGAGACGGCCCGGCGAGAGCTGGAGGAGGAGGCCGGCTATCGGGCGGGAACGATGACGCCGCTCACCGAGTTTTTCACCTCGCCGGGGGTGCTGACGGAACGCATGTTTGCGTTCGTGGCCACCGAACTACAACCGGTCGCGCAACGTCTGGAGGTTGGTGAACGGATCGTTGCGGAGATTGTCGAACTGGATCGCGCCCGGACGTGGCTGACCAACGGCGAACTCCGCGACGGCAAGACCATTGCGGTGCTGGGAACGTACTTTGCGCGTATGCAAGGGCAGTGAGCACCACACGGTTTCGGGCCGGCGTTAAACAGAGCCGCGACCGTAAGGGAGCGGTTGGCATGTTTTCCGCTTCCTGACGGGCGCGGCTCTGAAAAAAAGGTGGCTCATGGGGCGTTTGGGGTGAGAACTCCGAGTAGAGCGCGGAGGAAATCAACCGTTGCGGTTTTGAGGTTGTGGGCCCATTCGAAGATCGCCACGTACTGATCCAGGTATTTCTTGTGCACGCCGCGGAGCGGGCGAAGGAAATTTCGAAGCCCCGTCCAAATGCCTTCCAGGGTGTTGTTGTGGACTTCGCGAATCCCGTCGCCGTCATCGTCCCGAGCCCACTCCCGTTTCCCCGGTGCGTGACAGACTGTGACATGGCGGCGATCGGCCTCCGGCAAATGATGATAGGCCTCCCATTCATCGCTGTTGACGCAAGCGCCGGGCAC
>Ga0315274_10002206_pt1 | contig 29577 bp, 23 predicted proteins | sample YL17G02_20_MG_FD_203700 | JGI IMG/M metagenome (GOLD analysis project Ga0315274, IMG submission 203700) | Sediment microbial communities from Yellowstone Lake, YNP, Wyoming, USA - YL17G02_20 | ecosystem: Environmental > Aquatic > Freshwater > Lake > Sediment | place: USA: Wyoming | collected...
GTTGAAGTGTCTCTATGAAGTTAAAAAGAATATAAATCCATATAAACCACATACCAATCGCCATGTTCCTCAGGAAAATATCAGCGTTTACCACAAACTGTGAGGGGCTTTTATACAGTGATAGTTTTGGCAGGAATCTCGGCGTTCGTTTGATGTAATCGAGATACACCTGGCCGAATTTCTCAGTCAATCGCCTTTCCTCTGATAGAATTGTTAAAGGATAATATGACAGATAAAAGATGACCATCGCCGCCATGACAAGGATGTTTTCTGATGCCAGGCCAATGCCGATTGCGCCTATGAAGCTGAAAAGGTACAAGGGGTGTCGCACTATCGAATAAGGACCATCTGTAATAACTTCGTGCGTTTTATGGCCGCTGATATACAGCAATGCCCACAGCCGACCGATGCTGCATACCGTCAGCAGGAATAAGCCGGATGTTTCGAGCAGCATATCTGCCCAGCCGCTCTCTTTGAAAGACGGCTCGGTAAAAATTGCCAGCAGAACTATAAGAATGGCAAAAATTCGGGATATTATTACCCGCCGGTGTGCAATCTTGAATAGTAGTCCGTCCATCATCACGCCTCAGGGACGCTGGTTTGGGTGGCTGGATTTTGGGGACGTTTGATTATTCGCATCTTCTTGAGGGTCCTGAGTATCACAAACGCCAGCAAACTCACGCAAAACATTATTGCCCACAGCCAGTCAAGCTGCCACTTGCCTTCGTAAAACCGGGTACCGAGCACATTGAGGACGGCAAACAAAGCTGTTATAGTAAGAAATCCCGGGTATTCACGAATGAGGACGACCTGCCACGAAAAAAGCAGGGCCGGCTTACACCAGAGCTTAAATCCGGGAATAACCATCGGTGTCTTCTCAGCCCATTGAGCAAAGGCCGCCCCGAATTTTTGCGAGAGAAACCCCTCTTCTGCGATGATTATTCTTTCGTAGTATAGAAAATACGCAAGGACGCAAACCATCGTCAGCAACGTGGAACGGACAAGCAAAACGATTCCTACCCATATGATGAAGTTTCCGAGGTAGAGGGGATGTCTTACGATGGAATATATCCCCGTTGTGTTCAACTCCTGGGCCTTGGGTGTGCTTGTAGTTCTTCCCGATGTCCCCTTTGGCACGTGCCCGACGGTATATATCCTTACCCCCAGTCCGGCCAACGAGATTGCAAAGCAAAACAGCTCCCACAGCCGGTTGAGCAGACGGCTGCCCATAGGATAAGTGAAATGCTGCAGGCCTATAAGGAAAAACGGCACAATTGCCAGCGGCAAAAAACTTCTCCACCGAAACAGCCAATTCCCCTGATTTCTCATCTCATCGATATATGCCATACATCCTTTGCTTAATTCCTTTTTTCACGCAATACACACGACGCCCGGCCTCGCCTTCGGTGAAATCCGAGGCGGGCACTACGCACAACGAATACTGCCGAAGGAGGGAGTCGAACCCTCACCCTGTTGCCAGGACAGGATTTTGAGTCCTGCGCGTCTGCCAGTTCCGCCACTTCGGCCAAAAGAAAAGATTATCGATGATTGACCATTTTTCGTCAATCACAAACAGCAGCATCTCTTGGGAAGGCAAAAGATTACGCCTGTGGCGGATTATTTAAGCTGGTTGATGTCTTCGCGCATAATTCCGGGGAAGACGCTTTGCAATCCCCTGTCGAAACTGGTCGCATAAATGATGCATATCGAAAAAGTGATTGCCCAGTGCAGTTTGAAGACATAGTTGCAGAATATGAAAATGACAAGGACCGCTATCAGGCCTATGATGACCTCGGTGATACTTGCATCACGGTCGCTGATACATTCTTCATCGATGACCTTTAAAAAAACCATAAAAAGCAGCACTATGCCATTGATTACGTTCCATATCGGAAAAACAATCAGCCAGTTGGCTACGACGGAGTTCGTTAACGTATACACTCCTGCGATTATGCCGGTGACAACATTCGTCAGCACCGCAAACCCCACCATTACTCTCTTTTCGAACACCGTCTTTTCTCTCGTTGTGAACACGTGATAAATACAAAGGCCTATAACGCCGAGGAACAAAACAAGAGGGACAAGTAAAAACCAGACATCGGGCTGGGGTGCTTTCGAAAGGAAGGTCTCTATCTGGTTGCGCATCTGATTATTGACGAGGCAAAGCACAATCAGTGTTACAGACATAAGAAACAGCGATAATTCATCGTATGCGGGAATAAGAAAGCCGAAACTTTCCTTGTAGAGTTCAATTAGTACTTCTTCAGCGTCCTTGCGGTCAAAGCCTGAGCCAGTTTCCCATGCAGGAATTCGGGGCGTTGGCTGCTCTGGGATTTTCTCTTTATCCGGACTGATTGCTGGCCTGCCTGCGGTTGTCTTTGGGACAACCAAATCGTGCTTGCACTTTGGGCATTTGCCTTTCTTGCCCGCCCCGTTGTCAGGGGCCAGTATCCTCTGCCCGCAATAAATACACTTAAACCTTATCACAACTAATACTCTCTGGTCTTCTATGAAACCAGACCTGTCAATTTCAAAACTTGTCCACCTGTGACGGATTATACCGCCCACAGCGAGGCCTGGCTTTCATATTTTCTTCGTGGTAAATCCCTGTGGTTTACTTCTCCTCGATATTGACCTCGAAAGTTTTGTAAGTCGTATTGCCGACGTCGTCAGCCAGCTTTAAGGCGATAACGTGCTGCCCAGCCGCCAGCTTGTCTGCAACAATGGTGAAGTCCTCGCTTGTGGTATCATAAACAAGGTCGTCGGGCACAACGCCTATCCAGTTGGCGTCACTGTCAATTGTGTACTCGACCTTGCCGATAGCGCTAAGCTCATCACTCACTGTCATCTTGAGCGTTACGCTCTTGCCGGCTTTTTTTATGGTATAGCTCTTGACAACAGGCCCCGTGTTATCGACAACAACCGCGTCGCTTACCCTGCTGCCGGTCAATTTGGTCTCCGGCGTATTGCTCCTCTCATCACTTGCCGTAACCCTTATCTCATACCTGCCGTCCTCGACAGTCTTTCCGTCCCATTCAAAGTTGTTCGATTCGAGGGCGTCCTTAATTTCTATCCAGCCGGTCCTGCCCGCCTTCCTGAAATCTATTTTGTAAATCAGCTTATCGCCGTTATCATCTTTAACATCGTAGCCGATTTTGAACACCCCGGCCTTGCCCGGCGCATCCATCCGCGAGACGTTGACCGTCTCTACCCTCGGCGCCAGATTCGGCACGGTCTGCGCCACCGCAACCTCCCTGACGATTGGGCTGGCGCGACCGTTATTGCCTCGCAGAACGAGTTTATACTGGCAGAACCTGCCAGCGGGACAATCGAGCTGCACCGGGCCGGTAACTTCCTGAAGCTCGGTCCATTTGGAAAAACTCGGGTCGTTGATGTCCTTGACGTTGCCGCTGCGACAGGCCATCAGCACGTTACAGTCCGCCGGCACATCGGCCTCAATCTGAAGCTTGCCCCACTTGGCCGGCTGGCCCGCATCGACAAGCGCAGATGTGTACGTGCCCTCGCCGGCAAACACCTTGGCCAGTTTTACTAATCTGGCGGGGTTGGCCATCCCCACGTATGCGTCGTCACCGGACACAGCAACCGCAGTTAGCTGAGATGCCTGCCGGTCCTCGTAAACAATCGCCCGTTCCTCCGAAGCCGGCTCAACACAAAAAAGCTGAGCACTGTTGCCGGTTCCGACCAGAAGCTCCTTGTCCTGAGCCGCTAAGCAAAAGAACACCGCCATCTCATTAAATATATCCGTAACAAAACCGTCTTTGGTTATCTTATATAAGAAACTGGCCTGGGCGGGCCTTGGCGGCCTCGGAGGAGGTCCTTTGCGTTCAGGCGGCTGCTCAACCGGTGGTTTTTTGGTGTTGGCAATTTGAAGCTTCATTCCGCCGCTGCTGTCTCCCTCCGGAGGTTCCTCCTCGGGCACCTGTTCAGGCCGGCCCGCCTGAGGCGCCTGTGCGGCGAACCTCGCTTCGGCTTGAACTACGTTCGCTGATGTCGCAGCAGCATAGAGGTCCTCGCCGCAAAACAGCAACGCGGTGATTTCCTGCTGTTCGCTGTCATACAAAACCTTCACTTCTTTGGTCCGCGGATTTATCCTGTAAATGAGGCCGCGACTGTCGCTGCCTGCGTAAATAAAACCATCGGGCCCCTGTGCCAGCGAAAGTATATTCTTGTCGGGACTATCGTAAACAAGCTCGGCATTTTTACCTAACGAATCCAGCCGGTAAACCTTCCCCTGCGGGCCTGTCCCAATGTAAATATCGCCGCCCTTGTCAACCGCGATTGCGAATATGTAATTGGCGTCATTTGGCTCAAAAACGACCTTCATCTCGCCGGCTTCAAGCCGACTCAATGCGCATCTTTTTCCGCTTATGCCCACCAGAAGGCGACCCGCCACGTCCGTCGCCATCGCAAAAATGTGCTCATTTGCGAGGTGCTTTTCAGGTTGGACGGCATTTGCATCATTTGGTTCGTTTGCGTCTTTGGTGTCTCGCTGTTGCGGCTTGCTCGTCGACTGCGCGAAATAAACCTTTTTCAGGCCGGCTGCGCTGAATGCGTAAACGCCGCCGTTGGGGCTGGTGCCGACATACACCACGTCGCCGCTTACGATAATACTGTTGATTGACCAGACGTCCTCAAACTGCTTTACGAGAACCTCGGCACGCCGGCCCAGTTGAATCGTCCCGCGAGAGCCGATTACAACGTCATTTGTCTCGCCCTTGAGAAACTCCTGGCTGCTGCTGTGACGCGTAACCTTGCTCGTTACAGCCCGGCAAAGGGACGCCGGGAGGCAGACCAAAAATAACAGCACAAAAACGCACGTCGATTTTTTATTTTTAATCTTCAATTTACTGCTCCACTGTAATGTTCATAATCTTCCCGTCGATTATCACCGCACCCGTCCGGACGCTTTTGTCAATCCAGCCGGGAAACACCTGCATCGTAATCGCCCTCTTGGCGTCACCGAGCACTAGCGCCTTGGTGGCCGGCAGCTCAGGCAGCTCGGCGTTTTCAATCGCCACCCCTCCCGACGGCAGCACTAAAATACAGTGCAACTCGTCTCTGCCTATAGCGAGAATGTCGTTCATCGCACCGACCAGCGTGTCTATATTTTCCGGAACAAATCTGTGCGGCACCGCCCGTCTTAGGAACTCCCCGTAGTCGTACCCGCCACAGACAAGCAACTGATACGTCCCCGGCGGCGTATTTTCAGGCACAACGAAACTGAACGCGTATTTCCGCTTCTGGGCCTGGAAGGACTCCGTTACCACCTCCACGTCCACCTTCTCACCGCACTTGACGCGCGAACGAGACAGCCCCACCGACCATACAGCCGAAGTTATGTTCTTTTCATTCACACGAACGTCAAGGTCAAACGACTTTATCCGAACCTGTCTGTATGGGTTATTCATCAGCAACGCCACGGGGCTGACGCTGTCGCGCATCATCTCGGCCAGCTCAAATCCCGTTGAGACGTTTTCAAAGACAACCGGACCGGCCCCATCCAATTCCACGACACCCTTGTATTGAAGCGTATTGTCGGGCGGCAGGTCGCCCCGCACAAGCACCGCGCCGGCAATCGTTGCCCGCAGAAGCAAAGGCGTGAGCAGCCGATTGTTGACTATTCGGCAATTATACCGCCTCGGCTGGTTGTCGTTATATCGGCTCACCTTTATTGTAAGCGGAATCATCCTCGCCTCAGCGCCGAGCTTGCCTCGAACCGCCGCTGACTCGTCTATTGTCAAAGCCCCCACTATCTTCGCCGAGGTCGCAACCTTAAACGAACGCATCATACTCGACATCACGGTATGCACCTCGCCGGTTGCCATCGGCAAATCCACTGCGCCGTAACCCAAAAAGGCGTGGCCGAAACCGTAAACTTCGTCGCCTCTTACCTCGGTGACAGTCCCGATGACGTCAATGCTGATATCGCCCGCGACTAAGGGCACAGCAAGGCACGCACCTGGAGCCAGCTTAACGTCACAAACATCACGGCTAGCGCCACCACCCCCGCCTGAAACGACCATAAACCCCAAAGGCCCCAGTTGGCTCTCCAAATCCCCTCGGACCGCCTCCGGCACACCTGAGACAATCAGCGGGCTGGGCAAAATAGTCGCACCCCCGCCCAGCGATGGGCTGGTTCGCCCGGAAGATAGCGCCTCCGAAATCCTCTTTTCAACCTGTGAGAAATCGAGGGGACTGGAAAAATCAAACGCAAACCCAGGCCCACTCGTCTCGGCCCCGCCCAGCGATGGGCGAGGCTGAGAAGATAGCCCCCCTACACGAAGCATATCCGCAATGGGCGTGACACCGTAAAGGGGGTCCTTGCTGAACAACCAGCCGGTCGCTATCGCTCCGGCCAATCGGCCATTGATATAAACCGGTGAGCCGCTGCAGCCCGCAACGGGGCCGGTATGAATGAAACGCTCGTCGGTCCCCCGAACCAATATGACGTCCCTGCCTGGCATAAAATCACGAACTACACTCAGGACCTCAACGGGAAACTTTTCGACCTCAGTCCCCTTATAGACAGTCAGGCAGTAGGCCTCCATCCCCGGCCGAACCTCATCGACGCTTATATATTTAGCCGGGTCCCAGACGCCTTCCAATCCCTTCGGGATAATCCCCTCCGACTGCTCGGCAGCCCGGCAAAACGCAATGCCGCAAATCACTGCGCAAAGCAGGACACCTGTCCGCAATCCCGGAATATCTGCCGCCATTTGCACCCTTTGAAAACCTATAAAACTGAAAGCTGCATCATACAAACAACCAACAACCGTTGCAATATAAAACGAACCCCTGTAGAATATCTGTTCAGGTTCACCGCGACTCGACTGAGTTCGTCGAAGTCCGGCTAAGATAACGGGTAAGAGCTTTTTGGAAAATAAATTGAACGGAGAAGACAATGAGGGCCGAACATCGCCACGAACTAAAGACCAACGAACTGGCCGAATGGCTCATCAATCTGCCGATGTGGGTTAAGCAAAACGCAAGGATGATAACCTATGCTTCAGTGGTTATCGTTCTTGTTGCCGCTTCATATCTCTACCACCGGTATCAAAAAACCGTAGTGGCCGACCGAGAACAGTCCACTATGACTGCCATCCTGTCCCAACTGCCCCAGCAAAATGCCTATGTTGCCCGCCAGGCAGAAGCAGAGGGGGTGGACACATCCTATATGCTTTTGCAGGCAGCCGATACGCTGGAGGGCATTGCAAACAGCACAAGGGATGATGCGGTAGCGGCAATGTCGCTTATCAAGGAGGCGGAAATCCTGCGAACTGAACTGCACTTTCGGCTCGGAACCGTCGGCCAGCAGGACCTCGCAACCCAGATAAACCGGGCGAAACAAATCTACACAAAAGCGCTCGATACATACCTGAAGCGAAGTCCCAATCATTCGCTTGAGGCCCTTGCCAACCTCGGGCTTGGATTATGCGAGGAAGAGCTTGGCAATCTTGACCAGGCACGTAAGATTTACAATGAGGTGGCGACCGGCGCCGCGTTCGAGGGAACCACCGCGGCTGTGGCGGCAAAGCAACGGCTGGCCTCGATGGACTCCTTCAGTCAGAAACTGGCCCTTAGACCCGCACCCGCTGCGGCGGCAGTATCCCCAACCCCACCCGCCGGACAGCCCCAGATACAGCCCGCCCCGAGTGCAATCGAGGGGGCAGTTCCTGCACAGGCTTCGCCGTAAGATTTTCAATTTACCATTTACTATTTTTAATTTTTAAAATCGAAAATCGAAAATCGAAAATCGAAAATTCGTTGACGCTGCGGGTCGGGCGTTCGGTTCAGGAACGCCGACTCGATAAATATCTGCACGGGCGATTCAGCAACTTCAGCCGGGCAATGCTGCAGGAGGTCATTAAGGCGGGTGGCGTCAAGGTCAACGGCCAGCAGGTTAAGTCCAGCTTTAAGCTCTCCCCCGACGACCTTATAGAAATAACACTCCCCCAATTGCCAAGCAGGGAAATCCCGCCGGAAGATATTCCACTACACATAATCCACGAGGACGACGACATCATCGTCATCAATAAGCCGGCCGATATTATCGTCCACCCAGCTCGCGGCAACACCCACGGCACAATCGCAAACGCGCTTGCCTTCCATCTCGCCTCGGCACAGGCCGAGGAGGGCGAAGAAGACCGGGACGCAAAATTTCCGGATGCTCTTGGCAAATTTCGCCCCGGCATAGTTCATCGATTGGACAGGAACACCACAGGCGTGATGATTCTCGCCAAAAACGACGTCGCACAATGGAAAATCGCTAAGCAGTTCCACGACCGACAGGTGGAAAAAAGCTACCTCGCCATAGTCCACGGCACACCCGACCTCACACGCGACCGCGTGAACGCCCCCTTGGGCATCCATCCCAAAATCAGGGAAAAGTATTCGATAAGACCCGAAACCGGCAAGGAGGCAATCACCTTCTACGAGGTCCTCGAAAGCTTTCGCGGCTTTTCACTTTTGAAACTATCCCCGAAAACGGGCCGAACGCACCAGATACGAGTGCACCTGGCTTACATCAAGCACCCCGTCGTCGCCGACGATATGTATGGCGGAAAACCCGTCTATCCCTGGCAATTAAAAAACGCCGAACCCGCCCCCGAAGACCCGATTATCTCCCGCTGTGCCCTCCACGCCTGGACTATCGCTTTTACTCACCCAACGACGAAAAAGATTGTCCGCTTCGAAGCCCCCCTGCCCGACGATATGCAAAACCTCCTCGACCTCCTGCGAAAATACAGAAAAATGTGACTAAGAAATTTCACTGTCGTTAAAGCTTCTTAACTACAAGCAAAGTAATCCAGCATATAGCCAGCAATAGAGCTATGAGCATAGTAGTAATAATAATTGGCCAAAATAATTGTTCCGAATAAAAACCAGAGAATACACAATAGAGTATGTATACCGAAAGTAAAAAGAGCAGAATAGCAGGCCATTTTCTGCTATTAAGAATACCCATGCCAGCCCATGTCAAAACCAAATACGCCGCCGTCACAAGGAACAGAAAAGAAATCCATCTTCCTTTTGAAAAGGGTTCACTTTCAAATACATTCAGTGAACGAAAAATAACCGTCCCACCGAAGAAAAAAAGCGAAATGCCAAATATTTTTCGCAAAATGTTCATATAATCACCTTGCCCATTCCACACGTGCGATTAGCTTATGCGACATCCGCCAGGCCTAACGTATCGCCGAATTTGGTAACGAGCGAATGCCTGATATTTTTATGTGCCGGCTCTGTCAGTAATGGGTCTGTCGAAACCAGCTCAAATGCGCTGCGTCTGGCCATAACTAACAAATCGTAATCCTCGATGATATTGGCGATTTTCAAATCAGGCAGGCCGTGCTGGCGCGTGCTGAAAAGCTCGCCCGGCCCGCGAAGCTTCAAATCATGCTCGGCGATTTCAAAGCCGTCGCTGCTTCTTTCCATCATCTCAAGCCGGCTCTTCGCGGCTTCGTTTTCGGCATCCATATCAGCAAACAAAAAGCAAAATGACTTCGACTCGCCCCTGCCGATACGTCCTCTCAACTGGTGCAGTTGCGCCAAACCAAACCTGTCCGCCCCCTCGATGACCATTATTGTGGCATTGGGAACATCAACGCCGACCTCTATGACCACCGTCGCAACCATCACGTCGATTTTGCCCCTGCGAAACTCCGTCATTATCTGCTGTTTCTTCTCCGAGCTCATCCGCCCGTGAAGAAGCTCCACCTTAAACTCGGCAAACACCTTCGACAACTCTCGCCAGCCGTCGGTCGCCGCCTTGATGTCCCCTTCTTCCTCGACGCCCGTTATCCGCGGGTAAACGAAATACGCCTGCTTGCCCGCACGAAGTCGCTCGCGAATAAATTCGTATGCCTTGGGTCTGTCCTCTGGAGCAACCTGTCGCGTGATAACCGCGCCTCTGCCCGGCGGGCTTTTGCCTATAATTGAAACATCTAAGTCCCCGAACACCGTCATTGCCAGCGTCCGCGGGATGGGCGTGGCCGTCATAACAAGACAGTGAGGCGTCCCCTCTTTTCGCAGACTTGCCCGCTGATGAACGCCGAACTTGTGCTGCTCGTCAATCACAACCAGGCCTAACTTCTTAAATTCGATGTCCTTTTCCAAAAGCGCCACCGTGCCGACGACGATGTCGATTTCGCCGTTTCTTATCTGCCGCAGGAGCTCCGTTCTCTTTTTCCCCGTCAATCCGCCCGTTACAAGAACCCTCCTTACGTCGCTTTTCCTCAGATACCGCTCGATGCTTATGAAATGCTGATTGGCCAATATCTCCGTGGGCGCCATAATCGCAACCTGTGTCTTGTTGGCCACCGCCAAAAGCGCCGCGTAAAGCGCAACCACGGTCTTGCCGCACCCGACGTCGCCCTGCAAGAGGCGATTCATCGGTATTGCCTTTTGCATATCAGCGACAATCTCGCCGATGCATTTATCTTGGTCCTCGGTGAGCAGGAAGGGAAACCGTCTGCGGATTCGCCGGTCGATTTCCTCCGAGTATTTCATCGCAACAGCCGAGGCAAATCGAATGTGCCTGTGCCGGCGCAGTGCCAATCCCAACTGCATCAAAAATAGCTCATCAAACTTCAGCCGCCTCTTTGCTTTGGCTAACTTGTCCTCATCCGGCGGCAGATGTATCCACCGCAGCGCATCTCTGCGGCCCGTCATCTCCATCTTTTTTAAGAACTCCTCGTCATAGAACTCCCCGATAAGTCGGTCCAGACCATCCAGCACCGGCCGGATTATCTTCTTTATCTGCATACTGCTCAGTCCGCCACCAGCCGGATATACACCGCCGCTGAAATACTCCGTCGCCGAGGCGAAAAAGGTGTCAGGAACCGTTTTCTTATCCGCCGTCTCAGTGTCAATTATTCGAAATTTCGGATTGGTCAATTGCAATTGATGCCTGTATTGGCTGACCTTGCCCCACGCCATTATCATTTGTCCCGGCTGCATCTTGTCCCGCAGGTACCCCCCCCGAAACCACACTACCTGACAAATACCCGTCTCATCGCCGACCATCACCTCGAAAATCGGCTGCCTGCGATATGGCTGATAGTCCGTCGATTCAATCAACCCGATAATCGTCGCGGTCTCATTCGCCTTCAACCGGTTTATCCTCGTCGCCTGCGGCGCAAAGACCCAGTCCCGCGGATAGTATTCCAGCAAATCCCCCACTGTATGAACACCCAGCCGCGCAAATGCCTCGGCTCTCGCCGGCCCAACCCCCTTCAAATACTGCACCGCCATCGACAAATTAATTTCACTCGTTGATTTCGCAACCGACTCGCCCATCTTTCCTTCCCACATCCTCTTGTCATTCCCGCGAAAGCGGGAATCCAGACCCCTGCAAAAACAAAGGCGGGAATCCGGTCATAAAGTAAGGTCGCTATTCAGGTCTCGCCATTCTGGGTTCGATTTTTCAATCAACTCTATCTTCCACGCGCGTTTCCACTTTTTAATTCTCTTCTCTCTTGCGATTGCGTCGTATATGTCGTTGTATCGCTCATAGTACACCAGATTATGAACACTGTATTTGCTTGTGAATCCGGGAACAAGATTGTTTTTGTGTGCATCAACTCTTTTGAGCAGGCCATTCGTAACGCCTATGTAAAGCGTTCCATTCCTTTTGCTCGCCAATATGTAAATAAAGTACTCTCCCATATTATTCCTGGATTCCTGCTTGCGCAGGAATGACATTACTGGCTACACCACCAATTCACCGCCACCCCCACCCATGTTGCTAACATGGCAAACAACGCTATCAGCATTGCCCCTACAGATATCCAAAAATTACGCGAAGCCGTTTTGCTCATATCAATCATAACGTGGGTTTGCAGTGATTCCTGAATATTATGCACAATCTCTGCTTCTGTAATAACATTTCGTCGCTCACAGAAATACTTACCTCCTCTTTCTCCAATTTGCACATTTTCCATTCTGAGAGTGCTCGCTCCGACCTCCTTGGCTAATGCTACGAGTTTTTCCAGACGAATGTGTGCATCTTCCATCTTCAATATCTCGTCTAACTTTATTTTCTTTTGCTCTATTTCCGCTCGCTTCATATTGTTCCTTTCTGTTTTGTCATTCCCGCGAAAGCGGGAATCCAGAACTTTATAAACTAATGGATACCTGCTTTCGCAGGTATGACAATACAGCTACTCATCAAAAGCGCATTCCCCGATAAGTTTCACAAATCGAACGTCACACACAACCCGCTCAATGAGCTTGCCCTCTTTCTTTGTCGCCACGACAAGCTCCTGCACGCCGGAGCCCCCGACGGGAGCGACAATCAAGCCGCCCGTGCCGAGCTGGTCAATCATCGGCTGAGATATCTTCGGAACCGCAGCCGTAATGATAATCCTGTCAAATTGCCTCTTGTCGGGCCTGCCCTTCGTAGCGTCAGCGAAGAAGGGCCAGCCGCCACTGCCGTCGCCGATGTAAAACTCGACATTATCAAATCCCAGCCGACCCAAAACCGCCTGCGCCGAGGCGGACAAGTCCGCGAACCGCTCAATCGTATAAACCTTCCTGGCCAGCTTTGCCAGTATAGCCGTCTGATACCCGCTGCCTGTGCCTATTTCCAGAACCTCGCAAAAGTTATTCAGCCGAAGCTCCTGGGTCATCAGCGCAACGATATACGGCTGCGAAATCGTCTGCCCCATACCAATCGGCAGCGGACAATCGGCGTATGCCTGCGACCTGTACGACTCCGGCACAAACTCCTCTCTCGGAATCCGCCCCATCACCGAAAGCACCCCCGCCTCAGTAATATCCCGGCCCATCAGGTTCCGCTCAACCATCCGTCTCCGTTCACGGGCAAATCCGTCATTCTCCGGTCCGGCTATCATATACGTAATAATCCTCTCAAAACCCCGCTTTTGCAATCCAATTCCGCAGGCACTTCCCAGCATCAGAAGGGATTTTTCTTGAAAAAATACGGCTAAATCTGTATAGTTACAGAATGAGGCTTATGAAAAACCCACGGCCTTTAACCGCACCAAAAGCCGGGATGGAGGGCAATGAAATGCTAAATCATAGCCGAGAGGGACCTCAAAGCTGCCACACTTCGGCGATGCCTAACCAGTCCCTTCCAAGGAGACAAACGCAGCGATTATGAGTAAGTCGTCCGTTTTGCTGATAGTCAGTTTGGCGGGCATTTTGGGGATTGGAGACGCGGCCCGGGGAGAAATGTTCACCCCGCCCGCACCGCCGCGGATACCACCCCTGATTAGTGCGACTTACACGAATGACCTGAATCGAAATGCCATTGACGACGAGCTTGAGTCCAAAGCTGTGACGGCAATGACCCGGCTGAAATCTGCCGTGTCGTCGAAAGAAACAAAAGAGGCCCAATCGCTGCTGGCAGGAACCGTCGAGGTGGAACTAATCTTCAATGACCAGGTAACACAGCGGCAAATCGACGAGTTCTTCGGTCGTGGAGGCCAGATTGGCTATGTTTACAAGGCCGTATCATACGGCTGGAATGGACGTATCGCACTTAGAGAGGTTAATACCCTTCCCTCGTTAATGGGTGCGACATTAGTGTTGGTCCAGGAAGCGAAGCCCGTTGCTTTGCATCTCGACGTGGCTACCCGGACCGGGCGCGTTCGGCCCGTCTGGGCGCCGGGATTTGCGGGTAATCCATCGGGCTTCGACGGCTCTGATGCAATCACCGTTGCTATTCTGGACACCGGCATCGATGCCAACCACTCAGACTTGTCGGGTAGGCAGATGTATTGGCGGGACTTCTCGGGCGATGGCTTCGGCAGCCCCATCGACATCATCCAGCACGGCTCCCACGTGGCAGGAATAGCACTGGGGACAGGTGCGGCGAGCGGCTCCCAAACAGGCACCCTATACTATACCGACGTCGCAGACCTGTCTTCCGTCTCGTCGGGCTTCTATCTGTTTACGATTGGCCTGCCTGATACAACACTGACCTATTCTTCGACGGCACAGTGGACCGGCGGCGGCTCAACTACATTGCACCAGACCTACCATACCAAAGGGACTTCAAGCGGCTGGACGTACCTTCCTAATTCCGCAACAGGCACTTCACCTTTAACGGTGACCAATACTTTTACGGCATTGAGCAGCCGGGCATATTCCACGGCGCTTCTGGGTAACGCAGGAACGGTAAAGGACTTTGTTATTACAAACTCGGTAACAAACTACCCTGGTGTCGGCGACGGGTTCAACAAACTCAGAGGTGTAGCGCCCGGATGCTACTGGGCCGCTGCCAAGGTGTTTAGCAATGCCGGCTCCGGTTATAGCACATGGATATCGGCAGCCATAGATGACCTTGTGTCAACGCGCGTAGGGAATAATATCAAGGTTATGAACCTGAGCTTAGGTATCACAGGTAACCCGGGTATTGATACAACCGTGCGGCAGAAAGTCAATACGGCAGTCAATAACGGTATCGTAGTGGTCGTTTCTGCCGGAAATGACGGCACGAACACGGGCTCAGCCGGTAAACGCGAGATAGATGACCCGGGCCGAGCGGCTATGGCGCTGACGGTGGCGGCGTGCAACGACGAGGACCAGTTGACGGATTACTCAAGTATAGGTTTCAGCAGTCCCGGTTCGGGGGAAGATTACAAGCCGGACATAGCAGCTCCGGGCGGGTCGGCCGGTTATTATACGGCGATTCTCTCGGTGGATAGCGGCTCAAAGGATGGCCCCGCATTTGCAGACCAGCAGAGCAACGACTATGCTTCAATGCAGGGCACCTCAATGGCCAGCCCCTTTGCAGCCGGCGCCGCCGCACTGGTGATTGATGCTATGCAGCAGCAGGGCATAACCTGGGACTTTAGCTCAAACCAGCACGCCAGATACGTCAAAATGTTATTGTGCGCAACCGCCTCTGAAATGAACATTGGTCGCGAAGGCGGCAACTACAATCCGACACTCCAGCGCGCCTCCGGCGGGCCAGGCGGCTTTCCCGCAGGCAAGGACACCTATGAGGGCTACGGCATAATAAATCCCGATGCGGCGGTCGAAGCAGTGAGTCTGACCTACGCGCCCGGCTCGCCGGCCGGGGACACGCTGGGGCCGGGTGTTTACGACCGCCGTGTCTGGGCAAGAAAAATAGCATTAAAGCAGGGGATATCCTTCGAGCCGGTGCTGATAGTCCCTTCCGGTGGTGATTTTGACCTCTATCTTTATAATGCCACGCCCGGTTCGTATGGCACACCCGTAATCCTCGCATCGAGCACGCAGGCAGGAAACGATGTGGACGAATCCTTCACTTATGTCCCGGGAGCGGATGCCGATGCTTTGCTTGTGGTTAAAAGGGTCTCCGGCTCAGGGGCATTCACTCTCACGACAGCGACGCCTGCGGGCCGGAAGCTCACTATCAGTTCAACGCCCGGCGGCACTGTGACACAACCCGGCATAGGGACATTCACGTACCCAGACGGCAACATCGTCAATCTCGTTGCATCAGCCGAGCCGAACTATCATTTCGTCAACTGGACCGGAGATACCAATACCATCGCCGACGTGAACGCCGCGGTTACTACAATCATAATGGACGCCAATTACACCATTCAGGCAAACTTCGCACTAACGGTGATTGCACCTGATATCACCTCCACACCCGCGACGACAGCCATTGCAGGCCAGCCATACACCTACGACGTGGATGCAATCGGCGTGCCTGAGCCGACCTTTACCCTGCTTGAGTCGCCTGCCGGTATGGACATTAACTCAATCACCGGCCTTATACAGTGGACGCCCGACCCCTATCAAATCGGCGAGGTCAACGTTACCGTCGAGGCCAACAATATCGCCGGCTCCGACACCCAGACCTTCACAATCACCGTATCTGACGGGGTCGTCTTGATTTCCGGATATGTGCTCGAAGTCGACGGCAGCACGCCCGTCCAGGACGTGTTGATACAGACCGATGATAACGACTTCAATTCTCTAACAGATGCCGACGGTCATTACATACTGTCCGTGGACTACAACTGGTCGGGAATCGTAATACCGCAAAAAGAAGGATACATCTTTGAGCCAAATAGCAATACATACGCCAATGTTACACAGGACTACAACGATGTTAATTACACAGCCACACTGACGACCTTTAAGATTGCGGGTTATGTGCTTGAGCTTAACCTTGTCACGCCGATAAACAATGTCAGTGTCTCTGCCGATAATGGCGGCGGGCAATGGATAAGCAGGTACGGCCCAGGGGACTCGCTGACGGATGTCAACGGCTTCTATGAGGTCCGGGTGGATTACGGCTGGTCGGGCAATGTCAAACCCGCTAAATACGCCTACATCTTCGAGCCCAACAGCAGATACTACCAGCCAGTCAACGAGGATTATACCGCGGGCCAGGACTACAACGGGACTTTGCTCACCTTCAGAATCGCCGGCTACATAAAGAACGAATGCAATGCACCTATAACAGGCGTATTGGCAGATGCTGATAACAACGGGTGTGATGCTCTCACAGACGCTAATGGTTTATATGAGGTCTGGGTCGATTTCGGCTGGTCCGGAACCGTGATGCCGACCAAGCATCATTACACGTTTGACCCGAACTGGAAGAGTTACGTTGATATGCTGACCGACCAGATTGACCAGAACTACGTCGCAGATAACACCTGTGACCTTGACTGCGACGGCTATGTCAACTGGAGCGATGTCGCCGTGATTGCTAATAACTGGCTTGCTACCGGCCCTGATATACCAGGCGACTTCGATGCTGATGGAGATGTGGACTTCTTTGATTTCGCCGAACTTGGTTTGGCCTGGTAGGTCCTGCAAAAAAGCGTATCGTCATCCGATGAGGGGACGCAAACGGCCTGTAACAGCGCGGTCGTGCTAAAATAGAAGCTTGATTGCTGCTGCCGCCGCCAGAAGCTGAACCGAGACCTCGAATACCCTTTGTGGCATTCTCCTCAGAATAAAGATACCTAAAACCGAACCTGCGGCAATAAACGGTAACATAATCAGGTTCAGCTTTATCGACTCAGCCGTAATCAATCCGAGACGCACGCTGAAGGGCACTTTGAGCCAGTTGACTATGAAGAAAAACCACGCGCTTGTCCCGACAAACTCCGTCTTCGGCAGGCGCATCGCCAGAAGATACACAATCATCACAGGCCCCGCCGCATTTGCCATCATCGTCGTCAGGCCTGCTAAAAATCCAATCACCGCGGCAAACCACCATTGCGTCGGAATAGGCGCATCAGCGTCGCCTTTGCGCGTTCGCCACCAATTAACAGCCAGCATCGCCAAAACGATTACCCCGATTGTCGGCTTCAACTGCGAATCGCTGATTACTTTCATCACAAAGTATCCTGCGGTGATGCCGACAAGCGTCGCCGGAACGAGCCGGATTATATGACCCCACAACGCCGCCTTGTGGTAATAAATTACGGCAAACACGTCTGCCAGAATCAATATTCCCAGCACCACACCTGTCGATTGCCTCGCCGGCAGCACCATTGCCATCAATGGCACAAAAAGTATTCCCATACCCGGTATCCCGGTCTTGCTGATGCCTACCATCACCGCGCACAGCGCCACAACCGCCCAGCCGGTAAAATCCAATCCCATCATCGCATAATCCTTTTCATCCTTCGCAGCAGCATTAGCAAATCCGCTGCCGCTGCGGAGAACGGACATTGCCACCGCCTGCAAAATCGCTACAATACCATAATTCCGAATGAATTTAAGGAGTCCAAATATGAAAACCAGAAAGATGCTGCCGTTCCTCTTGGCCGTCGCTCTGGTCGGCTGCGTCCCGTCGCTTCATCCGCTGTTCACTGACAGCGAAATTGTCTTTGAGGAAAAGCTGCTTGGCGTTTGGAAGCAGGGAGATAAAGAGACCTGGGAGTTCAAAAGAGCAGGCCCCAACAGCAATAACTACGAAATGATTTACACCAACGACGGCGAGAAAGGCCCATTTGTTGCCATGCTGGGGAAAATTAATGATATGATGTTCCTCGACCTGTATCCGGACGAGGTGGAAATACAGGCAAATGACTTTTACAAGGTCCATCTGCTGCCCGCCCATACGTTTTTGAAAATCGAGCAAATCCAGCCCACGTTGAAGATGCGGGCAATAGACCCCGAAAAATTCAACAAAATGCTCACCAACGACCCCAACCTTATCAGGCACGAGGTCATCGATGACGACCGTGTCGTAATAACCGCTTCGACGCAGGAGCTTCAGCAATTTATGAAAGAGCACGCAAACGATGAAGGCCTGTGCCTGTTTGGTAAACCAACCGAATTGAAACGACTCGAATCCGTTGAACCGAATGCGCCGGACGCAAACAATGTCCCGGGTGATTCAAACGGATTGCCCGTTTAGCCGAAAGCGACAACGCAATGACCGATACGCCGGAGTTCAGACGCTATCTTGTTGATATTGACTCAGTCACGACACACCAGCAATCGACCGATTACCTGGTCCTCGGAGCAGGCATAGCCGGGCTTCGCGCAGCTATCGAGGCATCTCAGCACGGCGCCGTCACCGTCATAACCAAAGGCACGGTGGAGGACAGCAATACCTGGCACGCCCAGGGAGGTATCGCCTCCGTCCTCGATAAGGCCGACTCATTCGAATCGCACATCGCAGACACGCTCCGCATCGGTTGCGGACTGTGTGACCAGAAAACTGTGGACCTCGTCGTCCGACAGGGGCCGCAGCTTATCCGACAACTGCTCAACTGGGGCGTCGCGTTCGACCTCACCAACGACCAAATCGCCACTACGCTCGAAGGCGGCCACAGCCACCCGCGAATCGCACACGCTCACGGCGATGAGACAGGAAAAATCATCGCACAAACACTCATCGCAAAGACAAGACAGCAGCGAAATATCAAAATCATTGAAAATTTCTTCACCCTTGACCTCTTGACGATGGACAACAGGTGCCTCGGCGTAATCGGCTGGCACAAGGAAAAAGGCCCTCAGATTATCTGGGCCGCAAACACAATCCTCGCAACCGGCGGCGCCGGACAACTCTACCGCGAAACCACTAACCCCTCCTGCGCCACCGCCGACGGCCTTGCAATCGCCTATCGGGCGGGCGCTGTCCTCCAGGATTTGGAATTTGTGCAGTTCCACCCAACGACCCTGTATATCGCAGGCGCTTCCCGCGCACTGATTACCGAGACGCTGCGAGGCGAAGGGGCCGTCCTGTTAGACGCCAAAGGCAGGGCCTTTATGAAAGATTACAACCCGGATGCAGAACTCGCCCCACGCGACGTCGTCAGTCGGGCTATACTAACGCAGATGCTCAAAACCAAATCCACGCACGTTTACCTCGACATCCGCCATTTTGACAAGCAACACTTCGCCAAAAGGTTCCCCGTCATCAGCGAGCTGTGCGAGAGTTTCGATATAGACATCAGCAAAGACCTTATACCCGTCCGACCCAGCGCACACTATATGGTCGGCGGCGCAAAAACCGACATCAGCGCCAAAACCAGCATAGAAAACCTTTATGCCTGCGGCGAGGTCGCCTCAACGGGATTGCACGGCGCCAATCGCTTAGGCAGCAACTCGCTTCTCGAAGGACTCGTCTTCGGCAGAATCGCGGGCCAGGCCGACATCAGTCAAAAACCAGCCGGCCCCGGCAACGCCGGACAGCCGATAATCAGATACGAAATCCCCCATTCCGACCTCAGGCACCTCGATACCTCCGATGTCAGAAACTCGCTGCGGGCGATTATGTGGCGAAACGTCGGTATCACCCGAAAAAACCAGGAGCTTAAGCAGGCACTCGAACTGATTCGCTTCTGGCAACGCTACGTAATGGACAAGGCCTTCGATTCCCCACAGGGCTGGGAATGCCAGAATATGCTCACCGTCTGTTTACTCATCACGCAAGCCGCCCTTGCCCGAAAGGAAAGCCGTGGCGTCCACTTCCGAAGCGATTACCCCGATACTGACGACGAAAATTTCAAAAAACACACTGAGATTAAACGCGAAGAATAAACGCCATTTTGGTATAATAGTGCCGGCTTAACCGAACAAATAAAGTGGTTTCACCGCAGAGAACACAGAGACCGCAGAGAAGAAAGATAAAAATAACCTCTGCGTGCTCGGCGGTCTCCGCGGTAAAAATTATCAATTGAAAATCGAAAGAGTGGGTCGGGCGGTCGCCCCCGCGTCTTGCTGTCGCAAGACAGCAGCGGGGGAGGAAAGTCCGAGCAGGACAGGGCACGGTGATGGCTAACGGCCACCTCCCGATTTATCGGGAAGGGATAGCGCAACAGAAAATACACGGCTGACGTCCTGAGCAATCGGGGCAAGCAAAGGTGAAATGGTGCGGTAAGAGCGCACCGCAGGGTTGGCGACAATCCTGGCAAGGCAAACCCCACCGCCTGCAAGACCAAGTATGCCGGTGCCTGACCCGGGCGATACCGGCGGGTAGGTCGCTTGAGCCAACTGGCAACAGTCCTCCTTCGCTCTTGCGAGCTTCGGAGGATCCTGCGTAGCCCATCAGGGCGAAGCAGGATTGGCGTAGATAAATGACCGCTGCCCCGCACCTATTTGTTTCGTCGTCACAACAGAGAATGTGTTGATTCAGAACAATTGCCGCTCAAACGGATTAGTGACAACGCAGACGCAGCAAATAGGTGCGGGGCACAGAACTCGGCTTACAGACCCACTCTTTCGGTTTTCTTATGAAATGGCCGACCGACAACTGCAGACAGGTGCCTTAATCGCCCTCTACATACCCCTCGAAGCTAAGCTTGCCGCCCTTTGCGAACGAACCGAGCCGTATCCTGACGGTCGCCACATCATCCTCCACAACCATCTTCAGCAGGCCCTTGTTAAAACTTGTATGGCTGAACTCCAGCCCGTTCGGGTCGGTGAGCCGGGCGGCAAACGCCGGCGAACCGTCCAGCTTGACCGTCACCGTATCAATCGCCTGCCCGACAACCATTCCGCACGTCCCCACAATCTTGTTGTCTTCGCTTATCTCGCTTGTGTCCTTGCGGGTATCTGCCCCAACCTGTTTTAGTATGGCGATTCGCCTCGCGTTTTCATTGGCGTATGGCTCGTCTAAAACCTTACGCGGCAGCACCATCTTACAGTCAAAATTGACTCCCTCCCACGGCTCGGCAAACAACTGCTTGGGACGCTCATCAGCGATAAAAACGCTCTTGCGCTTCGCTATCAGCTCATTCTCATCAAACGTGACCATATTGAACCACGTCTTCTGGCCCCTCTTCCCCTGGCCTGCCGTGGCAATTATGCTTTTGCTCTGGCTGAGAAGCTCGTTCTTGGGCCTGCCAAATGCCGCCAGCACGTCCGCGCTGGTGCTTTGATTGAGCGCCGTTTGTCGATAGACGGCGTATATCTGCTCGTATGAAGGCGGCCCCGCCGGCATTGCAAACTCCACTACCGAACAGCCCGCAATCAAACCACAAGCCAGCAAAACTGATATCCTTAACGCTTTCACTTATTTATACCTCTTTTACGTCAATCCACTTCATCATCTTCCGCAATTTCCGCCCGACCTTTTCGAGCTTGCCGTTATAATCCTTTGCGTAAAGCTTATTGAATTTCTTCAGCCCCGTGCGATACTCATTCATCCACTCTTTGGCGAATTTGCCGCTGGTGATTTCCTTCAGGATTTTCTTCATTTCGGCTCGCGTTCTCGCCGGGATTATTCGCTGGCCGCGAGTCAGGTCGCCGTATTCAGCCGTATCAGAGATGCTGTATCGCATATAACTCAGCCCCCCCTGATACATCAGGTCAACGATGAGCTTCACCTCGTGCATACATTCAAAGTATGCAATTTCCGGCTGATAGCCCGCCGTTACAAGCGTATCAAATCCCGCCTTTATCAGCGACGACAACCCGCCGCACAACACACACTGCTCCCCGAACAGGTCCGTCTCGGTCTCTTCCCTGAACGTCGTCTTGATGATGCCCGCCCTTGCCCCGCCTATCCCGTTGCCCCACGCAAGGGCCGTATTCAGCGCATCGCCCGTCGCGTCCTTCGCCACCGCCACAAGACACGGCACGCCGCCGCCTTTTTGAAACTCGCTTCTCACCAAATGTCCCGGCCCCTTCGGAGCAATCATAACCACGTTATTGCCCTTTGACGGCACGATATACTTGAAATGAATGTTGAAGCCGTGACAGAACCCAAGCGTCTGGCCCGCGGCAAGATTCGGCTTAATGTGCCCTTCATAAACCTTTGCCTGTATAACGTCCGGCAGTGTGATTATTATCAGCGACGCGCCGTTCATAGCCGTCTTGATGTCACCGGGCGTAAAACCGTGCTCAACCGCTATCTTGTAATTCGGCGTCCCCGGCAGCTCTGCAACGGCCACCTCTATCCCGCTGTCACGCAAATTCAAACTGTGTGCGTGCCCCTGGCTTCCGTAGCCGATGATTGCCGCCTTCTTGCCCTTCAACGGCTCAATCGGTGCATCATTCTCATAAAATATTTTCAACGCCATTGTGTCTTTCTCCTTATCTTAATTGCCTCAATTACCCCCGCGTCTCGTTTTGCGAAGCCCCCGTAGGGGGCGAAGCAAAACGGCGGGGGCGGTTGTTACCTCACATTAACGTTTCTTTTGAATCTCCGCTTTCCTGTGGTGAGCTTGTCGAACCAGTCGAAGGAGGCGGGAATCCATTTTTCTTTTCTTCTGTCATTCCTGCAAACCTGTCCCAAGCTTTCCTGTGGTGAGCTTGTCGAACCAGTCAAAGGAGGCAGGAATCCGGAGATTGGGGCTTACCCTTTCATATTTGCCTTACTTCATGGTTTTTCGCACGTTCACCGACCGGCCAACCCGACGCTTGCGGTTTATCATCTGCCGGCCTTTCTTCGTCCGCATCCGAACCAGAAACCCGCTCTTGCGGTTTCGCTTTACCTTGCTCATCCGATGTTGTTCCATCTCGATTCTCCTTACTCATTCAATTTTATCCGCCACGGGCGGAAACAAGTCAGTTCAATCACCGGCAGAATTATACACCGCAATCCCGAGGATTCCAACTTTTTGCCTTTTTACTTTTACACTTTTACTTTGCCTGTATTGCTAATCCCCGCTGGCATTTTCCTGCTCGCCTGCTGTCTTCTCCTGTCTCGGCATCGCTATCGTCCCCGTCCTCGCCACGTTCTTTATCCCGTAAGGCCGGCACATCTCGATAAACGCCTCGATTTTCTCTTCAGGCCCGCTGATTTCGACCATAACCGACTTTTGCCCTATATCCACCACCTTGCCCTTAAAGGTCTCTATCAGCGCCAGTATCTCCGCCCTTTTCTCCGCCGGCGCCGCTATCGTTATCAGCATCAAATCGCGCGCAACGACCGGCTGGCCCGCGTAATCCTGCACCTTCACAACGGGTATTATCTTCGCAAGCTGCTTGCGCACCTGCTCCACGACCCTGTCATCGCCGACCACAACGATAGTCATTCGGCTCAACTGCGGGTCTTCGGTCCGCCCGACGACTAACGAATCGATATTAAACGCCCTCGCCGCGAACATCCCCGCAACGTGCGCCAAAACTCCCGGCTTGTTCTCAACCAACGCGCTTATTATATGCTTCATAGGTCTTACCTTTTTTACTTTTTATCCGTGTAATCCGTGGTTCCTTTCTACGACATACTCTCTAAAAGGTCCAGTCCGTCCATCTCATTCAAGCTCTTGCCCGCCGCAACCATCGGCCAGACATTCTCCTCGCGTTCCACCTTAAAATCAACAACGCAGGGCCTCTTTTCGCCTAACATCTTCTTAATCGCCTTCGGCACGTCGGCCTTCTTCTCAACCATGATGCCGACCGCGCCCAGCGCCTCCGCGACCACCGCGTATTCAGGATTTGCCAGGTAGCTCTTCGAGTAACGCTTGTTGTAGAAAAGCTGCTGCCACTGGCGGACCATCCCCATATACCCGTTGTTTATGATGCAGACCTTTATCGGCAGCTCATACTGCACCGCCGTCCGAAGCTCCGTCATTGTCATATTAAAGCTGTGGTCGCCGTCAATATCAACAACCGTCGCATCCGGCCTTGCAATCTGCGCCCCTATTGCCGCAGGCAGTCCGTAACCCATCGTCCCCAGGCCGCCCGAGCTGATAAATTGCCTCGGCCTGCGGAACCGGTAAAACTGCGCCGTCCACATCTGGTTCTGACCGACGCCGGTCGTTATTATCGCGTCGCCGCCCGTCAGCTCGCAAACCTGCTCTATAACGTATTGCGGCTTGATGTTCGTTGACTTCCTGTCGTACGCAAGCGGGTATTTTCGCTTCCACTGCGCTATCTTTGCAAACCACTCCTTGCGCTCACGGTATTCAACCTCCTTAATCAGCTCCGCAAGTATGTATTTCGCGTCGCCCACGACCGGGATGTCCGCCCGAACGTTCTTCGCTATGCTCGCCGGGTCGATATCTATGTGGATGACTTTCGCGTTCGCCGCAAACGTCTTTAACTTGCCTGTAACCCTGTCGTCGAATCTGGCGCCGACCGCAATGAGCAAATCGCACTCATGAACCGCGTAATTCGCATAAGCGGTCCCGTGCATACCTAACATATCTAACGACTCCGGCTCGTTCTGGTCGTAACTGCCTAATCCTAACAGCGTCATCGTCACCGGTATATGCGCCTTTTTAGCAAGCGCCCTCAGCTCTTCGCCGGCGTTTGCGATGACAATACCGCCGCCGACGTAAAGCACCGGCTTCTCGGATTTGTTTATCGCCGCCGCTGCCATCGATATCTGCCGCGAATGCCCCTTTAGCTTCAGCCGATACCCCGGCAGCTTCATCTCGACCGGGCCACCGAAACTGCACTTGGCAACCTGCACGTCAACAGGCAAATCTACGACGACCGGTCCTGGCCTGCCCGTCGAGGCAATATGGAACGCCTCCTTGATTGTCCTCGCAAGGTCTTTAACGTCTTTGACAATGCAGTTGTATTTAGTAACCGGCCGGGTAATACCCGTCGTGTCTGCTTCCTGAAACGCGTCGTTGCCAATTAGCTCGGTGCGGACCTGCCCCGTTATGGCGACAATCGGAATTGAGTCCATCATCGCCGTCGCAAGGCCCGTAACTATATTACACGCGCCGGGGCCGCTGGTCGTAACTATCACCCCGACCTTCCCGCTTGCACGCGCGTAGCCGTCTGCCATATGACAGCCGCCCTGCTCGTGACGTGGGATTATAAACCTGATTGGCGCATCATACAGCCGGTCGAAGAAGGGCAATATAACCCCGCCCGGATACCCGAACATTGTATCGACGCCTTCTGCTATCAGCGATTGAACGACAATTTCAGCGCCTGTAAGAATTGGGAATTTCTCAGCCGAACTGGCCGACTGTGAAGAATCGGACTTCATTTATGGACTCCTTCTATATTCCGGATACTACAGTTTAATGGGCCGTTTTGCAGGGCCTGCCTATCCCGCCACAGGATTGACCTGCCCGGACAAAGTTATTTGCCCAACCATAATCCCGTATTTTTGCTCAATTGTAGTGTTTACGAACTACCCTGTCAATTGTTTTCGGCAAATTTTCCCCTCCCTATCACAAATTACCAGCCCTGCCCCCATCGAAATTCGTATAAAATTATGTGGGCAGAACAGCAACTTAAGCTTGTGGTAAGCTTGTCGAATCCACTATAATGGCAACCCGTCATTAACGAAAATTTGGAGACCAACTATGTGCGAACAATGCGGCTGTGGAGAAAATAAAGCCCAAAATACCTTCGAGCAGAAGGTCAAAATGATAATCGACTCCATAAGGCCCAATCTGCAAAGTCACGGCGGCGACGTCGAATTAGTCGCCACAGAAAACGGCAGCACTGTAAAAGTCCGCCTTCAGGGCGCCTGCTCCGGCTGCCCCGGCGCACGTATGACCCTCAAAATGGGAATAGAACGACTCCTACGGGAAAAAATCCCACAGGTCAAGGAAGTCATCGCCGTTGATTAAACATCTCTCACAAAAAGACCCGCCGCTTTCCTGCTGTTGCTGCGATAGTGGAAATTTATAAGTCTGTAAAGGCCGGGATTGCGAATCAGAACACGTCTTGAAGGATCGTCCCTCCTGAAAAATCTGTTCTGGAAAAACCCTGATATTCATACCGCAAAGGCAATTATTATAATACCTTTTTGCCGACGGCAATCAGGGAAAGGTAAAAAGCTCTACCGATTTCCTGTCATGCCGCATTCAGCCCCCCTATCGGTGGGTAATTTGGACAACTTCAATAATTGCAGGGCTGTTTTTGCCGATATAGAGAAGTGGACTCTTGCCGGGAGAGCGAGCGAGTATATAAAGCACCAGCCGTAGCGGGCAAGGAAACAAACATATTTAAGCCTTTGGCCTGAATTTAATGGACAACAACACATCTATCGCAAAAGGGGCTCTGGGGGCCTGTGGGTGTTTCTCTATCATATCGGATAGATCTCAGGAGGCTATTGCCGTTCTGGATACCAAAGGGGTGGTGCATTACACGAACGCGGCCTGGGTGAGAATGCACGGGTTCGAAAAACGCAGCGAAATTGTGGGCAAGCGTATCAGTGACTTCCATAATAAAGAGCAGATATCCGAATACATTCTGCCTTTTCTGCAGGAGGTGGGGCAGCGGGGACAAATCGGCGGTATTGTCGGGCATATGCGCAAAAACGGAACGACGGTGCCGACGAGCACAACTATGGTGGCCCTGAAAGATGAAACAGGCAGAATGCGGGCGGTGATTGTATTCGCAACGGATATCAGTGAGCTGGAACAGCTAAAGGAGGATATCAGAGCTCTTAAGGGGGAAGCCGAGAAGCGGACGGCGGAATTGACGTCATCGGTAGCACAACTGGAAGAGCGGGCCAAAGAGCTGAAGATAGTGGAAAGTCTTCTCGGCGCCCGTGGAACGGAACTGTCGTCGGTCAACAAGAAATTATGGCAATATATGGCGGAGATCGAACAATCGCATGAGCAGGTGCAGGCGTTAAAAGCAACGCTTGTTGAGAAAGACAAAGAGATGGCGGAGCTGCGGAGCCAGTTACAACGGCAAAACGCGGAGCGGATGCGGCAGGAGCAACATTGGAAAACGTAATATAGCGAGCTTACAACCGCAATCAAACAATTGCGCCACGAGGTGATAGATATGAAACATCAGGAAGTGGAGTATCTTGATGATATCGAAGAAGATTCCGAACTGGTTGGCGCCAAGTGTGGGCTGGACTGGGAACAGCTCAAGCAGTTGAGCAGTATGGCCAAGAAGTTCTCCGGTGAGTAGCAGGCCAAACCCGATAATTTTCAAAATCAACAAGTCTTTACATGCCGGCCTGAATTGAATCCCGCCACATTTTTGTCCTCGGCCCCCCATTTTCTGGCGAGGGGGCCTGTGGGCAAAAATGCTTGCTCTTTAAAAGTGAAAATTATTTTGATAACCATTGACACGGCTCTGCTTCATAGGATTACACTGATTTTTGGGTCCCCTGTACCAGACCCAAGGAGCAGCACTCGGGGATATCGGCTGCGCTACGAGGTGCGGGGGCATTTCGATTTTTGTCTTTGAATTTTGGGTGTTTTTGGGTTATATGCTATTGGCTGATATTAGACACGGATTTACACAGTTTATAATTCATTTCCGCCTACGGCGGACAAGCCCAGGGGCTAAATACAAAAAATCTCTGCGGTCTCCGCGGTTAAAAAACAACCTCACGGGAATCAAAGACGGGGCCATCTTTGCAGCAGAGTTTGTAGATTTCGCCGGCGCCGTCGGCTTTGCATTTGACGGCGCAGCTTTGGCAAAGTCCTATGCCGCAGGCCATCATTTCCTCCATACTGATTTGGCAGTCGATTCGCTTTTCGCGAGCGAGTTTGGCGATACTCGCCAGCATTGAACGCGGACCGCAGGCGTAGATAATTGTCTGGGGGGGGTCGATATTATTCTGGTTGAGCCAGTCCAAAAGACAATTCGAAACCAGCCCTTTGAAGCCCGCGGAGCCGTCGTCGGTCGCGACGAATGAGCTTATGCTGTATCTGCCAAACTCCGCGAGCCAGAAACCAAGCTCGCGCGAGATACCATCCAGCCGTTTTTCAAAAGGCAGTTCGCCTGCGGTTTTGGCGCCCGCGAATGCGATTGCGTCAATGGTCGGGGATTCGGCGGTCAACACCTGCGCCAGATGTTCTAAGGGGGGCGAACCCATACCGCCCGCGATTAGCAGCGCCTTTTTTTTGCCCTGCGGTATTGAAAAGCCATTGCCCAAAGGCCCGATGACGCTAATCGATGCGCCCTTAGTCAGTGTCGTCATCCGCAGCGTCGCAGGTCCCAGCACGCAATAGACAACCTCGGCGGTTGTCGTGCCCTTGTCCTTTACTACTCTTGCAAAGCTGAAAGGCCTGCGCAAAAGGATTTGTCTTGCCGCTGCGTCTTTTAATTCTTCCGGAATCGCCTCCGGCGCGGGCAGCGCGATATTTGAAACGTCAAACTGGGCGAACTGCCCCGGCCTTGTGGCGCCAAACGCCTCCGCGGCGGCGCCTGTAAACTGCAGACCCAGCCGATAAAACTTATCCCCCACCTTCTTATTGAAGGACACCTTCGCTTCAAACGGCCCTTTTGTTGGTTCGACTCTTTCGGCTACGCTCCCTTCGACTTTGCTCAGGACCGGCAAGACAGGTTTACTCACCACGGGTTGTGTTGGCTGCCCATCTGTCATAATTTATCGTCCTTATTTACCGCCGAAAGGGTATAGAAAATCGGCCGGCTATGCAACTGCAAACCGGCCGAAAGTCATAATCTGCAATTTGTTACTTCGCAAACATAAGCGGGCTGAACAGCAGATACAAAAGCAGCGTCAGCAAAATGACAACCACGCCCGCCATTGCCGCGCCTTTGGACGATTTGACGTCAATAGACGTCTTATGCTCGAACTGCATCGGCTGCGCCAGCGGCTTTGCCAGCGTGATAGTCGCCATTACAATCAGCACCAGGGCAAAGCATATCGCCATACGATTAAGGAACTGTATCGAAGGCACAGCAACCTTCAGCGCGCTATACGCGACGATATTGGTTACAAGGCCGACGATGCCGCAAATCCGAGGCGCTCTTCGCACAACAAGCCCGAAGGCGAACACCGCCAGAACGCCAGGCGAAATCAATCCCTGGCTTTCCTGGATTATCGTAAAGATGCTGTTGCTTATCTTGGGGTTGCCCAGCTGCGGCGCCAGTATCACGGCGAAGACCGCAAAAATCACCACAGTCACCCGTCCCAGGAATACAACTGCCTGTTGCGACGCCTGCGGGGAAATATGCTTTTTATATATATCCATCGCAAAAATTGTCGAGGCGGCGTTGAGCATCGCGGCAAGCGAGCTAACAACCGCTCCCAGCAGCGCCGCCAGAACAAAGCCGACAAGCCCGACCTTCTGAGGCAAAACGTTGCCTAAAAGCTGGCCGAGGGCGGTATCGTATTTGTACGCGGTCAGTTTCTCTGTTGTAACGGTTTTGCCCGCCGCTTTTGCGGCCTCTTTTGTCTTCTCATCGTATGCCTTTACCTCCGCATATAGTCCCGGGAAAGTGCTCGGCAGCGATTTATCCTCCGTCTCAAATACGGTAAACTCGGAAGGC
>Ga0315274_10002208_pt1 | contig 29576 bp, 47 predicted proteins | sample YL17G02_20_MG_FD_203700 | JGI IMG/M metagenome (GOLD analysis project Ga0315274, IMG submission 203700) | Sediment microbial communities from Yellowstone Lake, YNP, Wyoming, USA - YL17G02_20 | ecosystem: Environmental > Aquatic > Freshwater > Lake > Sediment | place: USA: Wyoming | collected...
ACCATTATTTCACCATTTTAATTTTTCACATTTACAATGTCTTTCCTCAACTGGAATAAACGATTGTGTTCTTGATTTCTTTTGGGCTTCGCTCATATCCTTTGCCTTTATATCGACAACATACCCTTTACAATAGCATCTGTAAGTTGAATAATCATTCTTTTTTCTTTTAGGCATAATTCACACCTTAGATTGCCCCCATTTTATAGCTCTCATCTGCACGAGGGCCTTTTCTCTGGAAAGATAGCATTTTCCCTTCTTCCCGAACTTATACCCTAATTTACTCTTTATTCTGCACCGCATTATCGGCATATGATCAAGATCTTATTTCTTAAGCTCTTTTCTCACACACTTTCTGAATGCTGTTTTTTTCTTCCCTTTACACTTCTTAGCAGCTCTTCCAAGCTTCGTGCTTCTTTTTCTAGCCATTGATTTTAACACCTCTCAATTTTATTCAAAACTACATTTCTAGCAAGAACGTTATAAAGAGGATTATCTCCCTTTCTTTTTCTTGCAGACTCTTCCCTTTCTAGGATGCTTTAATTTCCCGTATTTGCATCTCTTAGCCATTATTTTCACCTCTTTGTAATAATATTATAGAAAAAGTTAGTTATAAATGTTATTGGTAAATTCTTTTTTCAGGATGACATCATTCTATTTTCTTGAAACCCATTTTCCCCTTCGTCACCTTGAACAGGCTTTTGTGGACCTTGCAGCATTTGTTGAAGAAGGATTCAAAGAAACTCGGGCTCATGCTATAGCTCGGGTACGTGGTGCCGTCCTCGTCCGTCTCGTAGAAATGAACCCATTTCATGTTCTCCGTTTTGATGAAAATATCCGTTATGTCGGGGGATTTTTTGATCATCTTTAAGCTGCCCATCTTTTCCTCTATGCACATCCTGATAAAGTCCGCAATTCCCATCTTGTCCTTGCAGTATTTTGATATTTCGTTCAGTCTGCTCAAAGGAATGGTGAAAGTGAACCTGGTTGGCTCGTCCTTTCCAGTCGCTACATAGATTCCTCTCATGATGATAACATTGACATCATTCTTTATAAAATTATCGGTTTGATTACATTCTGCTCTGTCGGGTAGAGCGTTAGAAAAAGAAAAGGAAAGTAGGCCTGTTCTATGCGATAGATTGCGCCTCTATGTTTGCGACTGCGATCCAATCCAGAGTACATGCGGCACTGGCCTTATATGTAAAACTCGCTGTGCTTGTGGCTGTAACGACTGTGGTTTTTCCCGATGATGCACTGAAGGGTTGTAAGAACACTTTTGGTATCGCTGTCATATTTGTACCGAACAGTATTACAGTACCAGCCGCTGTTCCTGCTGCTGTGTATGCTGAATTATCCCTGCCTACAAGCAACCATGCAGCTGTCGATACCTCTGCTCCACCTACACCTTGAGCTGCTATGTCCGCTGCCACTATCGTGTCCGCTGAGATCTTTCCTGTAGTGACTGCATCGTCATAAAGTCTGACATTCCTTACTGTTGCCATTCCATCACCTACGCTATTGTGCTAGTAGTCAGCATTCCTGAAATGTTAGCGACTGCTAGCCAGTCGAGAGTACATGCTATACTAGCTAGATAGTTGAAACTCGCTGTTCCTGTCGATACTACGCTTGCGGTTGTTCCAGTTCCATCTCCAACAACTTGTAAAAACACGTAAGGTACTGTTGTCATGGATGTCCCGAACAGTATTGCAGTAGATGATGTGTGTGCTGAATTGTCTCTTCCCATCAGCATCAACGCAGCTGTCGATACCTCTGCACCACCTACACCTTGAGCTGCTATGTCCGCTGCCACTATCGTGTCCGCTGAGATCTTGCCCGTGGTGACTGCATTGTCATAAATTTTAACGTTTGTTACGACCATTCATTTCACCTTTTTTGTTTTCTTCGGTTCGGCCAGAAATTTTTCTTCTGTCAATGGGGGTGCCATTTTACTTATTACGGGTATCGTGACTGTGGACCCACATTTGGGGCATTTTATCGCCAAGATTTTTCCTGGAATAACGTTAGCACTCCACCCACAACTACATGTGGCTTTTACTGGTTCTGGCATTTTGTCCCACCCTTATGCTACTAGTACTCCTCTCTTCTCGGCCACTGCACCCAAGAAACAACACTGGAAATCCGTATCTGCCGTTCTGCAATAAAATTTCACTGTCAATGTGGTATTCTGGTCTATTGTTACTGGATCGTCGAAGAATATGCACGAATCCTCAAGGTAGTTTACACCCTGGATCTGCCAGTATCTGACGTCCTGACCCATCCTGGTTATCTTTATCTGGGTGCATCCCATTTCACCTGATTCTTCTATCAGAACTCCGTTTATACCGACGAACCTGTTGTCGGCAATAGTTGTATTATCTATCTCTGTATTCCATGCAGTCGCTGATCCTACGTTGAATGTCCATTCAGGAGTCGATAAGCCCAGATCTTCTGGTCTCAAGGGCCTGATAACAATCTCGGATTCTGGCAACTTCAGTTCTCTCATCGCTTTTTCTTTTAGTTTCGCTACCATCACATTATACGCTTCTAAGGCTCTTCCTTCCAACTTAAAGAGATATGCCATTATATCACCTGCCTGTTTATTGAATTTAATTTTGATTCCTGTATTCTTAAATGTTAGTAAAACTTATATATGAGTTTAACAATTTATTCAATATGGACAAACAAACGTTGGAAAAATTGTATATACGGGAAAGATTGCCCATGCTCAAAATAGCACTAAAGTTTAAAATTACAACAGGGACAGTAAGATACTGGCTCATAAAGCATGATATACCAATAAGGAAATGGGGTAGGGAAAAGGAATTTGACATAAGCAGCGATGAACTGGTGGACTTATACCTGATCAAAAAAATGTCCGCCATAAAAATAGCTAGAAAAAAAGGATGCTCGCCAAGCCTCGTATATGCACTACTTAAAAATTTCTCTATTTCCAGGAGACTCTCTCGGCTCTAGGCGGTTTCTACGCTACTCCAGACTGGATACCTGACCCCAGACATCCAAATACATGCGGTCTGACCTGCAGATCCCCTAATGCTTATCGTCGATGCGCCTGTTATCTTAGCTATCGGCGAATCCAAATTTGCGTTCACTGTTAGAGGTGTATCTGGTGCTAGGTAAAACGACAACAGCGTGGATGTGTTGCCTGTTCCGTACTGTATGTTAAGTTCTGCCGATGCAGTCGTCATTGCATAGAAGTTGATTATGTATAATTCCTGGCTTGAAGTGATGGTTGTCGACAAGCTGGCAAATGTTGATCCTATGCATCCAACGGTTCCTGTAGTGCCGATAGTGACAATGTCGTTTGCCCTCATGTCCCTGACTGGCCTACCCGCCAGTGTATCATACTTTTGTGGTATTGAAAAATTCATTTAAATCACCTATTCTGATATGCCCCCTATTCTGACAGTCGTATAGACTGACGGTGTTTGCTTGAGTTCTTGAACGGCAAACCTCTTCCCTCTCCACCTCAGTATCGGCGTGATGCTGACGTTTGTGCCGTTGACTATCTGAACGTTTGGCGCATAGTCTTCTGCAACCCACATATCGACTTCCTCGCCGCTTATTGGCATTCCTATCTTGTCAGTAATGAATCCGCCCTCTGGCGATTTGTTTGTTCCCAACCTGTTGGTTGCTGCTGGCTGCTTGACGTAAATCTTAACGTTGCATTCTGTCTCAATTCTGTAAAAGTAGTACAACTGTCCCTTCGGAGGATCTAGGTCCGAAACTTCCGCATAATCTTCTGTATCACCTGCTGTCAATGCATCATGTGAGTCCATGTAGAAAATGTCATCTATAGCAGTAATGGTGAAAAAATCACTTTCGCCGCCTATATAGATAACTTTGAGATTGTCCCCAATTCTTAGATCTTTTGCTTTCAGAACACTCACCTTTGTGTGTTTAATAATAGAATTGCTTTTCTGCATTTAAATAATTAATGTATCTAAAATTCTGCGTTGTTCTGGAAATTTTTCTCTCATTTCTTTTATTATATATTCTTCTTCTTTTTGTTTTTCTTTAAAAGAATTGCCAAAAGAATTATTTATTAAACCGTGGTACAATTCATGGATAATTGCCCCCCCCATAAAGAGATTTCTCTCGCTTTTATTTAGGTTTTTTGTTATTTCTTTTAATGTTTCAACACATGTGTATATAGTAAACGGTTCATTGGATGAAACGAATGGAATTTCACTTTTAATAGTATCTTTTATGGGAGAATAATTAAGTAAAGATTTCATTTCCTCGCTACTAATTAAATTAATTTTAATGTCATTTTTAAACCCCAAAATATTTTTGAATTTTTTAGATATCTTTCTTATGATGTTCAAATAAGTATTGCACCATACGTTATGCTTAAATTTTATTATGGGTGATATAGTACAAAAGAAGTGAAAAGCATCGAATTTATTGATTCCCAAATTATACATTGGTTTCCATTTAGGGTTTTTCTTATTGTAATATGGTCCGTATATATTAGACATAATGCCGAAATTAATTAATAATTTCTGTACTAATAATAGCAAATTTAAGTTTGAATTTGAAATATCAATGTGTTCTTTCTTGCTATGGTGTCCCTCGGATTCATAAAATCCACGTATGAACTCTTTGACATATTCGGCATTTTTAGAAATAATATTTTCTATGTGTTCTATTGTTAGATTTTTGTACCAAATGGCAAAATTTTTTGATGAACCCCATACATGCCACTTTTCTTTATGTTGTGGTTCTTCTTTTTTAACTCTATTGCTCATATTAGCATTAAAACCTATTTCTTTTAACGCATTTAGAAAGTTTTCCGCAAAACCCTTATCTGTAACACAAAGACTCACATTATTATTGACTAAACCCCCGTCTCCCTTCATCACGCCTAAAATGTAAGCCATGTTTTTACATAGTTTAAGGTCGACCTTAACAGTTACTGTTTCTATATTATCTCTTCTTTCAATTCCATAAAAGATTAGTTTTCTTCTAACATACTCAATATCTGTATTGAGCATTTTAGCTATTTTATTGGTAGATAACTTTTGGTCAATATATAATTTTTTTAATTCTTCCTTAGATAATTTGACTTTAAATTTACTTTCAGAGAGAGGTTTTCTGGATATTCCGTGTTTTATCATCCACCTTCTAATTGTCCCGTTATTAAACCCAAACTTCTTTCCAATTTCTACTGTGGAGAGATTGTCTCCCCAGTATAATTTTTCTAGTTCTTTTTTAGTTGGTTTATATTTCCCTTTTAGTTTCCCCTCAGAATTTGATTTGCGTGGTATATTGTTGTTTTTTAAAATTCTTAAAATGGTGTTTTGACTACAATTGAAATTTTTTGCGATTTCACGAGAAGAAATATTGTCCCCATAAAGATTGATAATTTTCTTTATGGGTAAACCTAAAAATTTCATAATGTATAACTGACTTCAATGGTATATATATCTTTCGATTGTCGAGATATTATGCCTATCGAAGTGGATTTATTAGTAAACCTCTCTTTTCAGCCACAGCACCTAGTAAGCCCCAGTTTGTCAGACTACTAGCGGTTCTCCCCCATGTCTCAACTGTTACCAGACTATTCTGGTCTATGATCACTGGATCATCACAGTAACCAGCATAATTTTCCCAGTTGTTTATGGGCTCGACATACCAGTACCTTGACAAGTTTCCCTTGTGCGTTATTCTTACTTGAGCTAACGGAACCAAGTCTCTGTGCCTATTAGAAATTTCAAGTAGGCCAGCTGCAACAGTATTTCCTCCTGTGCTGATTCCGTTTATCCCTATGAACCTGTTATCAGCGACTGTTTGACTGCTTATAACCTCGTCCCATGTAACTGCTGTTATACCATAGTGCCAGTCTGACGTTGAGGTTGAAACGTGTCCCTGAAAGTCGTCTGGTCTCAGGGGTCTGATAACCACTTCGGATTCTGGTAAACCTAGTTCTGTCATGGCTCTTCTTTTAAGTTCTGCTACCATGTTTCTGTAGGCTTCCAATGCAGGACCTTCTAAATTTGGATACCACATTTTTTACCACACCCCATTTGGACTTACCAGAACACCTTTCTTCTCTGCAACTGCACCGATGAATCCCCAGTTGCTTTGACTTCCAGTGTTCAGTCTGTCCCATGTCTCTACGGTTATCGTTGTATTCTGATCCGCTGTAATCGGATCGTCTGCATAACCAGTCTTGTTTTCCCAGTTACCTATTGGTTTGACGTGCCAGTATCTTGCAACAGAACCCTTTCTGGTGATTCTTACTTGAGTTATCGGTACATTCGGTCCTACAGCTCCTGCTGAACTTGCCGATGTTCCGCCCATGAAGAATCCAGAAATTCCTATGAACCTGTTGTCTCCGACTGTCTCTGCACTTATAACTGTATTCCATGATGCGCCTGCTGTAATGTCATAGTAAAGGTCTGCAGAACTGCTACCATAGTCTTCTGGTCTCAAATCTCGAATAACGATATTCTCTTCTGGTATTCTCAGCTCAGTTAAAGCTTTCGCTTTAAGAGCACTTACCATGTTCCTATACGCTTCTAGTGCTGGACCTTTCAATTCTTGGTAAAACATTTTTTATTCTCACCTTTTTGATGGATTTTACCTTCTCGGGTTAGCATCAAAGGCATCCTTGATCAAAAACGATAGATGTTTTTCTAATCTACCGTTACCAATCCACCTACTGCTATAGGTCTTGTCATCCCTAGAGATGTCGTTGGAACGACTCTCCTGTAAGATGCGGTTGGGACTGCGTATTCCTTGGCCAGAGAGATTATTCTGTCGGCCAGTCTCTGAGTTCCCACTATCGTTAGGACAGTGGTCAACTTATCTCCCATTTTCATAAACTGTGGCAATATTGCCATCACTAGTCCACCACCAATGTCAATCCACGTTGATGGTTTCGCATACGAAGGAGACGCTGTCTTTCCCATAGCAGTATCGATGTATCCTCCAACTTCTCTAACACCGATACCTACGAATTGTGATCCACCTATTAGAGCGATCTTTCCCATGCTTTCTTTCATGATTTTCACGCCATTAGATTCTATATTAATATTATTTGTTTTGTCTATATTTAAATCTTTAACGGTTTTCTCCAAATATTCGTCAACATTCGGGTTGCACAGTTTACATTCTTTCGTGTCATAACTTTTATCAATGCCTTCCAAATCTTTCCTTAAACCCCTCAGTTTTAACAGTAAATTTTCTTTTTCCCCAACCTTGATGTCGTCTATTAATTGATCCACCCTGCCCAAAGATTTTACAAACATCTCTTTTTTACCAGGATCGACAACAGACGAGTGGGAGATTGCTTCTGAAATTTCCCCTCGGGTAATCAATAGATGCTTTGTTATACACGCCATGTGTTCTGGCTTAAATTTTTCTCTTATATATTTTGCATGATCCTCGGACTGCAAAAGGTTCGTCAATATGTTTTTTACGTTGTAATCCAAAAAATAATTTTCTTTCATTCTAAAGCGCCATGGATTTTTTAATCGGACTGCCTAAATAAATAATATTCTTTTTACATTTAAAAGGTTTTTATCGAGCCATATTCTTCCTTGACGGGTTGCGAGAATTTGGGCGAAATCTGGTTTTTTCTCGCTGAGGTATAGGATGATGTTGTTGGCATTTACCTCGTCCTTTTGATTGTTGTAAAACTGCGAGAATATTCTAATTGTTTTTACAATTGTAGGAATTTTTTCTGCCATGAGGCTTGCGAGGTTGACGTCTTTCTCGATGGCATACTTTAAATCTTTCACATTAAAATTAGAGAGGATTTCCATGAAAACTTTTTCTATCGTATCCATGCTTAGAATTTTGCTTTCTTGTTATTTATAATTTATTCAATCTTGGGCTTTTCCATTGATACCTGGACTAAGTCCGAGTAATTTTCTGTTCCTGGGTTCGGGTTCGTTTGCATCGGAACTTCTTGTACTGGTACTTCTTGCAGTTCTTCTTCAATGCCCTGTTGTAATGGGATTAGTTGCATGTGTCTCTCCCCCTCTATCTTCCTCCCCACCGATTCGGCTAATGGCCTCAATACTGGTTCTTTGATTTTGTCTATGGTCGAACTTATAAGGTCCGCAGCCATTTCTGCTCCAGATTTTTCGCCAGACGTAGTCTTCACTGCTTTGTCGAACCCCTTCATCAAAATGTCCTCGATTTTGTCTTTCATCTTCCTGCTCATCGTATCCTTTCCCAATTCCCTCTGTAAACCGTCTATCTGTTTCATCAGAATATCGTCCCTGAATTTTTGGAGTTCGTTCCTGGCATCACTCAATTTTTCGTCGCCCTTCGACTTGACACCCTCGATCTTTTCTATCAAAGGCATTATTTTTTCCAGATCGCTTTTACTGTCGCTCTTTGGTACGACATTTTTTATGGCCTCTGCAATCTTCTCAAACTTTTTATCTTCCTGCAAACTTCTTATCAATTCTTCCACTCTTCTGCTATCCACGTTTTCTGTCTTGCTTTTCAACTCGTTCTTTAAATCCTTGATTTCATCCTTTAAACTCTGTATTGCCTGGTTTTGCATGTTCGGGTTGCCGTCTGATCCCAGCATCTTGTATAAAAGCAATGGCATCATGTCAGTACCGCCACCTTTAGGTTCGGAATCCCTGTTCATCAGCTTGTCCACGTAACCCAGCATCACGAGTTTCTCCAGATCCAACGACCCCTTCTCTTCCATGCCTTCTAACATTTTATTCAACTGTTTGAAACGCACCTGCTTCACCATGGTGGATAATGTGGAACCGAGTTCCTTGTCGGCATCGTCTAAACCATCGCTAAATCTTTCCGTTCTTTCCATTGGCATCTCTGTAAAACCCTTCTTGGTCTTAAGCAGCATCGCTGGTTCCATCCCCCTCACCTTCTCCCCGTAATCCAGAACTATCTTGTCCATAGTCTCGCTCCTGTCTTGTATTCCCTCGCTTTTCATTATCTCGTTAAAGACCTGTTGGGCTTCTGGGCTCAACTGAACGGAGAGCCTCGCTGCCGATGTTGGAACTGCCCCGAGTTCTGGTCTCGCCATTATTTATTCACCCCGCTCAATTCTTTCAAGCTTTCAACAGCCGTTAATAAAATGAACCTTGATGTATGGTAGCTTGTGGCTTTAGGTATTTTACCTTCTTTTGCCAAAACTTCGCCATACTTTATGAATAAATCATATTCTTTGTTGTTTAAATAAGTGCTTATCTGAGGCATTTCTATCATTAACCTATAATTTAAAATTACTTATGTTGTATAGTTTAAATAATCATAAATAAATACTTTTCGGTTTTAGTTCAGATCTCCTCTTCTATTGTACGCAATAATTTTAGCCTTTCTGCTATCTTCCTATCATTCTCGTCGCCCGTTTCCAAGTCTTCAATTAAACCCCCTTCCTCCTTTCTCCATTCATCATCTACATTTGGCTCTTCTTCATCATGCGGTACTTCTTTTATTACTGTCTCCGAATTGCCTGGCAGTAAATCATTCTCCCCCAAATAATCGTAGTAAGACCATCCCCAGCTAGTGACATACCATAAGAAACGTTTGCCATGAGTGCTCTCTGGATCTTTTCTTTTATTTATCAAACCTATCCTTCGCAAGTATCTAAGGCGTTGGAATGATTCCTCTATTCTAATCCCAGTTATGTTAGAAATATCTCTGGTAAGGAAAAAATGATTTGGAAAATTATCCACTATTATCAAAAAAAGCTCTCTAAAATCCATGTTTTTCCACCATTTTTGGCTTGTTTTTGAGCCAGTTAATATTCAGTTAATATTATATGCCAAATAAGTATTTATTACAGGAGATTGAATAAATAAATATGCCTTCCCACATTTACCACCAGATCCTGAGGGAAATGCTGATGGGCAAGGATAGAAGTAAGGGAATAACCACTGATCACGTGCTGGATGCGCCATTCAGGTTTTATGGGCGAAAGCACAGGAAATATTTTCACAGTTTAAACGACCTAATCATCCTCTCGATGTTGAGCAATAACCCGAGAAAGTTCCTAAGGGAGGCGTTACTGCATGTTTTCCTGGACAAGTACGGGATAAAAGGATATAAATCAGAAGGGAGAAAATACTTATTGTGATGCGATGCCGATAGAAGCCTCGACGAGAGCAGATACCACCAGGATTTTCTTTAAAAGCCCTGATACGGGTTGCGAATGCAGAATAATCATAAAAGACGTAAAAAATATCCCCGTGAGAAAGCTCGGTGACATCGTGAAAGGATTAGAATTGCTTGGTCTTGATTGCGCAGTTGATTCCGAGACTAAAAAAATCTATTGCTTGGGCAGATGCAGAAGGTGATTTAAACGGGCAGATTTAGAGAAAAATTTAAAATATTCGGTAAAGAAAAGGAACTCTTAGTGGATACTGGATCTGAAATTTCTGTAATCAAAAAAGAAACTGCAAAAGACCTTGGAATAAAAACCTTTAGTGAATTAGGTTTAGAACCATCTTTAGTAGAACTTGAATCAGGAATAATTGGGGTAAAAAGAATTGGTGAAAAGGCACCTGTTGTAGTAGAAATAAATGGCTGTAGAACAGATGCATTTATTATTGTGGCAGATGTGAGAGATGAAGTAATTGGTGCTGATTTTCTACAACAAGTAGATGCGATAGTTGATATGAAAAAAAGAAAAGTTATTCCAAGAAAATGCGAACCTTATAAGGTGTAATTGAATGGATAAAATGTATGAAGAAATAAGGGTTTGGGCAAGAAAATGAGAATTAAAAAAAGAGATTTCCCCATAGTTGTAGAAAAAGATGGAAAATCAATTATTGTTGGTCATGTTGGAAGTCCAACTGGAAAAATAATCGATACGAGTGATTGAATGGCCAAAAAAATATTGTTTACATCCCGTTTTTGCAGCCCTTGCCATGCGATGAAAGAGAGGCTGGAATCGAAGGGGGTGGATTTTAAAGAGGTTTCTGTTGACACGAAAGATGGGTCCAAATTGGCTGATAAGTATAACGTCAAGTATGTGCCGAGCATGACTATAAACGGAAGGTTGGAAGAGGATATTAAAAAATGGTTCGAAAGATGAAAGATTAAATTTTAAGTTTTTCTTGTTTAAATGTATTTTTTTCATTTGATTTAATGTATCTTTCCATGTTGTCAGGATTATTTTCGCATGATTCTTCATGCATTCGATGACCCTGTGAACTTAAAGATTTTCCACAAAATTGACATTGTTTGGTTTTTTCATATCGCATTTTTTCTTCATTTTCCTTATTTTCATTATTTTTATCTTTTTTTAATAATATCGGGAGATACTGTTTAATAATATTTAAGCGTCTTTTTAAGTCATTATTTTCCCTTTCCAACATATAAACTTTTAATTTTAATGCACCACCTTTCTCTCCATAAATAAAATATTCAAAAATTTTTTCGAATTCATCCATGATGTCACTCCATAAATCATCAACGAAATGTACTTTTTCTTTTAATATCATATGTTGATCAATAATTTCAATCGCCATATTATACTTATAATAATCTATTTCTGAATCAGAATTTTTCTCATTTCCAATCAACGTAATACAAAAAATAAAATCAATAATTTTATCAATAAAATTTAGAATTTCATTATTAGATTTGTACCAAAGATGTACTTTTTTCAAACCGAAAAAGTATTTTAATTTATTTTTAAATATTTCCTTTTCTTTTCCTTTAGCATTTTCTTCAAGTTTATTTAAATATTTTGTTAAAAGATTTTCTGTTTCTTTACGAAAATTTTCAGATTGAGTTTTTAGATAATCAAAATAAGATACTAAAAATTTTAGCCCATTAATTCGATATTCTGGAAATCTTATATATTCTATTAAAAAATGGAAATTCCGAATTACAAAAGCAGTATTGCCTCTTGCTATATCTAAGCACATATGTCCTACAGCTGCTAATTTCCCTTTTTTCCCAAATTTTTCTTCAATTAAAGGTAATATATCAAAATTATGACAAAATATTCTGTGATTTGGTTTCATTGTTTGATCAGTAAAAGCAGCTTTAGTATCCAAAAATTTATGAACAGAATAAAATTCTTCCCCAAAAAACTTTTTATCAAAATCTAAATGTAAATTTATATCTGGCATTTACATCACTCATGTTCACGGATTTTATCTTCTCGGGTTAGCATCAAAGACATCCTTGATGAACATATATTAATCTTAAATATAGTCTTGATTTGACAAGTATATATATCTTTTTACTTAACGTTTTAACTCGTTTAGAAGATTCTTGGGTTTATCTTCTCTTGTCTCAAAACAACCGTATTCCTCCAAAATTAAACCTTACCGATGGCTCACAATAAACGTGTGGGTTTCATTCCTATAGTGGTTCACAAAGTCTTTCTGTGTTTAATCTTGGTTATGGTTCACATATATAGTTCTGTGTTTAATGCTTACATTGGTTCACATACTTCTTTTGTGTTGAACTTCTGGAGTGGTTCACAATGACCCTATGTGTTTAATAGTGGTAGTGGCTCACAATAATATTATGTTTTTAATTTTAACAATGGGGTTTATTGGTTCGCAGTTTCACATTGTTTTTAACGCTGTTAATGGCTCACAATTTCCCAATGTTTTCAATGGAGTTTAACGGTTCACAATTCCTCCATGTGTTTAATCCTTATAATGGTTCACAAACAACTCGTGTATTTAATACTTTTTTTGGGTTCACATATGTCAAATGTGTTTAAATAGTAATATGGTTCACAATTTCTGTATGTGTTTAATTGTATGACTGGTTCACAATTGCTCTCTGTGTTTAATGTGAATAATGGTTCACATCCTTTAATTGTATTTAATGTTAAATCTGGTTCACAAAATTTTGTTGTGTTTAATACCGATGATGGTTCACATTCAACCATTGTGTTTAAACGCATTGATGGCTCACATATCACCCTTGTGTTTAAAAGTATATATGGCTCACATGTTCGCTGTGTGTTTAATGTTATCAACTGGATCACATCTTAACAATGTTTTTAATTTTGATAGTGGTTCACATCTTTCTAATGTGTTTAACTTGACCCATGGTTAAAATTCTGTTTATGCTTTCAACTATTTATCTGTTGTTCCATCCTTTGTATAAATCTGGATCAATCCATGTCAGGTATTCCACGCCTTCTGATGTTTCAATGAACGGTGGTTCCACTTCATGTCCAATCAATGTGGGATATGGTCTTGATTTTGGCATTTTGTTTAAGTGCCTATATACTAGCCATAAGTTCGTCATGAACATTCGCATTACTATGTTTTTTGTTGTCAGATGCACCTTGAGTTTCTTTGTCCCTTTTTCTGGTTCGGGACAACGCTTTCCGTAATCGGCCTTCTTCTGCTTATAGATTTCAAACCAATATCCTCTTGCCATCATTAGTTGCTTTAAAATTTTCCACATCAATGTCTTCAGTCTTGGGTTATAGCTTATTTTCTGACCATGTACCAATCTTGATTTTGGTGCAAGGCCACAATATTTGCATATATCACTCGGATGGTCTCCAACCGTCATTACTGGTGGCATCCACACTCTTATGTATTTGTCTTTTAGATTCTCTTCCAAAACTTTTGCATACGGTGGCAGATCTATTGTTTTTGTCTCTTTCTTTTTTTTCTGTTCGTATATCCCCTCTTCAAGTTTTCTTATTATTCCCTGCATCTTTATTTCTCTGTCCACACCAAGCCAGGCAATCAGATATGCCGACATCATTGGGCCTATCCCCCTTTGTTGGCTCAAGTATTTTGTATAGAGTTCGTTTCCTTTCAATGCTTTCTTTATTTCGTTCTCTATTCTCTTTTCAAAGTTATGTGCATCGTGTTCTAATTCTTCGAAAAACTTCTCTTGTTCTGATTTCTCTTCTGGTTTCTTTTCTTCAGATCTCTTCTCTTCAATTTTTCCATCTTTCTTTGTTTCTTTCTGTCCCTCGAAAACCCCTTGTAATCTATTCCCTAGTCTTATTCTGTCCTTCTGGAAGTCAATGAACGTTTCCACTAACAATCTTAACTCTTCCATGTTTTTTGCCTCTATATCTATGTGTTGTACTTAACTACTCTAAACGTTTTCTCTCAATTTTAACCATACGGAATCTTTAGTCACTTTCCACATGCAGTAAAGAAAAAATCTATTCAAATCCCTTCGGTCTTTTTTTCTTGACATGTCCAGTTTCTTAATCCATTCTATTATGTCTTTTTCTTCAGCCATTGTTTTCACCTTTGCACGTATATCTCTGAGTCAGCAATCATTTAGCAGTCGTCTTTCTGCGATAGCATCTTAATCAGTAAAAGAGATGACAAGTCTGCCTTATTTCCCATTGCTTTCAAAAGCATTATCGTTTGGAGTTGATCTATTACATTGCTGACTTTTTCTCTAGGTTCTGATTCTGCTTCAATTTGTTTCCCCACCGATTCGGCCAATGGCCTCAATATTGGTTCTTTTAATTTATCTATCGTTTCTGCTATTAAATCTGATGCCATTTCTGCTCCAGATTTTTCGCCAGACGTAGTCTTCACTGCCTTGTCGAACCCCTTCATCAGAATGTCCTCGATCTTGTCTTTCATTTTCCTGCTCATCGTATCCTTTCCCAGTTCCCTCTGTAAACCGTCTATTTGTTTCATCAGAACATCGTCCCTGAATTTTTGAAAGTCTTTTTGAGTTTGATCTAGTTTCTCTCGCAAATCTCTTACTTCTTCTCTTTCTACGAATTTTAAAAACTTTTCTCCTGTTATGAATTCTTTTATGAATCCTTCCACTAGCTCCTTTATCTCCCCCTTATCTTCCTTACTTAAAGCCATATTTATACCTCCATATTATATACATCAAGTTAACTACTCTAACCAATATATTTAGGCCCTTCCTCGGGCTTTTTCTTTCCGTCTTGGACATTGAGATTTTCGGATACTTCTTTGATAACTCCTGTAATAGCGTTGGCCTGTCCCCTCGAAAAACCTCTTATCCAGCCCCTTATAAAATTCATATTTTTCTCAAGTTTCTCCAACCTCTCTTCTATCGTCTTGGACATGTTGCCAACCTTCCCTACTTAGAATTAGATCGCAATCGACCTCTCGGGTTAGCATTAAGGTCTGCGTTATCCAACTGAAAATACATGGTTATGCTAGTATTTAAATGTTTCATCATTCTTATTTTGGAAATGATTACAATCTAAAAAAGTGCTCTACCTGGCAGAGCAATTTTAGAAAAGTATTTATATCCCTTTATAACATATTATAACTATGCCAGTGGAGACTACTATCGGAATTTCTAATAAAAATAGGGGGCTTTTAGAGTCGTTAAAGCTCGTGCCAGAAGAGCATGTTGATACGGTTTTAACTAGGATTATAAATACGTCTAGTTTAATAAAGGTGGAGTAATGGTATTTCAAAATGGGAATATTCCCTGGAACAAAGGGAAAGGTGAATATCTGCCTAGAGAAGTTAGAGAAAGAATTAATGAAATAAATAGAGAAAGAATACCATGGTGGGTTGAAAGAGGAGTAGAGAATCCTAGTAAAACTGATGAAGTTAAAAGGAAATTACGCAAAATATCAAAAAAAGGAAATAAAAATTCTATGTTTGGTAAACATCATACTGATGATGCTAGAATAAAAATAGGGAAATCTACTGAAAAACGATTTAAAGATCCAGAATTTAGAAAAAGATTTTTTAATGGTGTTCTAAATGCATGGAAAGACCAGAAACTTAGAGATAAAGTAGGTAAAATAAGTAGTGAACGGTGGCAAAACCCAGAATTTATAAGAAAAGTAATGAAGTCACGATGTGCTAAACCAAACAAACAAGAATTGATGGTTGATTCTTTGATTCGTATATTTTACAACGATTATCCATACAACGGTGACTATTCCCAGGGAGTATCTATAGGTGGTAAAATCCCAGATTGGATTAATGTCAATGGGCAAAAGAAAGTTATAGAATTATTTGGCAGAACATTTCATGATCCTAACATTTCCTTCTTTGAAATTTCTTTAAAGAGAACTTATGAAGAAACAATCAAACATTACAAAAAATACGGGTTCAAATGCCTAATTATTTGGAGTGATGAATTAAAAGAACGTGGCAAACTGCTTGAAAAAATTTGTGAATTTGTTGAGGGGTGATAAAAATAAAGATAATGATTTTAACCAACTCTGCAATCGGCAGGTAAAATTTCTGTAAACGGTTACAGTGTTGTTTTTGAAAATGTAGCAAGGGGATTAAGAGATGCTGGACACGAAATAATATACTTCGGATTACAAGAAATTCATCCTCCCCTGAAACAAGACGGGATTACGTGGTGTGGAATACGCTATGATGCGTTTGGTAGTGATATCACTCAAGATTATTGTAGAACTTATAAAGTAGATACTCTCTTGGTTGGAATGGATGTGTGGCTCGACCAATTAGCTTTTTTAACTCGAGTAACCAAAGAATTACGAATACCTTTAGTTACTCACGTCACGGTCAATAGTTCACCCCTCTCGCCTTTCCTTTCTAGGTTTCTTGCTGAAAGCGATTATATAGTTTGTCCCAGCAAATTTGTTTTTAACGAAGTGACTCAAGTATTTGCTAAAGATATTTATCAGATAGGGCATGGGGTCGATACGAATGTTTACAGACCGATGCCCGAAATAAAGGAAGAAACCAAGAGAAAATTAAAAATAGAAGATAAAGAATTTGTTCTACTCTCAGTGATGCGTAACAAGTCTCCGCTCCAAAAAAATTTCCCTGCTCTGTTTCATGCATGGAAGATGATGTTGGAAGAGGAACAAATCCTAAAAAGGAAGGGAATTATGTTATGCTTGTCTGACCCCTTTGAAGTAGGATCTACAAACTTAATGTTGCTTAGGGACAGGGCTGGTCTCAGGGATTTTGTCAAATTCATCTGGACTAAGCCAACGGAGGATAAGACATCTTTGGAAATGACTTTCGAAGGGGATCCTAACGGATTTGTTCACAACGCGAATTGCAATCTATCAAGTAATGAAATGGCTAAGTTATACAATGTCGCAGACTTGTTCGTTCTCTCATCGTTTGGCGAATCATTTAACCTTCCCTCCCTCGAAAGTATGGCATGCGGAATTCCACAAGTGGCTGCTAAACATACAACTGGTTTTGAGCTAGTAAGCGAACCAAAAACAGGTTTATTAGCAGATGTTTCTGCCACTATAGATAATCCATTGATCACATCTCAGTGGGTCATAAATCCATTCAGCTTGGGAAACTGCATGAAGACCCTTTATACGGATGAAAAATTGAGGAAGGAATGCGGCAAAAATGCATTGGAGTTCGCCAAGAATTTTGAATGGAAAGAAAAAATCATCCCCAAGTGGGTGAAGCTCTTCGATAAGGTCGATAGCGACATGTCACAGACGGATTACAACAAGATGAGGCTAGGGATATAGATGAAAGAAGAAAGACCTTTCTGTTGTAGATGCAAAGAAGATTTTCCAGTAGCCAAAGAACCAGCAAATTGGTGTATGGGACAATTAAGAAAATTAAAGTTTGCTCCAAAACGAATTAGAGACCAATTTAGGGATTGGCTAAATAGTGAATTTCATGGGGAAGGTTATCTCTGTGGAAATTGTTATTTTGACTTAACGGATGTGATATGAATGAGACTGAAATTCTTCGTTCAGAACGAAAGCTTGGAAGAGCTAGAAAAAGATGTGAACGATTGGATCGAAGAGATGGAAAAGAAAGGCGGCGTTTACAAGGGGAATAATTTTACATACGATGCATCTCAGGGAATGAGCATCGTGATAGAGTGGGAGGAAAAAAAGGGATGAGCTATTCAAAAACGGATGTTTATTCTGGGTGGAAAGTTGCACACCACAGGGAAAGACTGGATGCCCTGAAAAAAGGCAGACTCATTTTTCCCACGCAAGTACAAATAGATCCGATAAACGCATGTAACCATAATTGTCTGTACTGTTTTTACAGGGGCGAGATGGCTGTAACGCAAAAGATAAATTTGAATGAATTATTCAACAAAAGCCAGATCATGCCTACGGAGAGAACATTGGAATTGATAAAGGAATTTAAGGAATGCGGTGTTAATGCTGTTCCCATCACTGGCGGAGGCGAACCGACTTTGCATCCCGACTTCCTGGAAATACTGAAAAACGTTTTAAAGAACAAATTGGAAACTTCCCTAATAACCAACGGAAGCCTACTGACGGATGAGATGATAAAAGCATTGCACGATAAACAGGTTAAGTGGATACGTTTCAGCATGGATGCATTTTACAAGAAAACATACCAGAAGTTACAACAACCCGTTAGAAAAAACGAATACGAAACAGTTGTAGATAATCTCAGGAAAGTCATAAAAAACAAATACACAGAAACGATATTGGGGGTTAGTTTTGTCATAAACCCGTTTAACTGGAATGAAGTGGTGAAATTCACAAAGTTTGCGAGGGATATCGGTTGCGACAACGTAAGAATTTCGTTGGCATACACCCATCTAAAAGATAAGTTGCACATGCCCTATTGGGAAAAAATCCAGCCACTGTTCATGGAGGCAAAGAAACTCGAAACAAAGGATTTCAGGGTTTTCATAATGAAGGAAAGATTTCAGGATTTGGCTTTACAAAAAAAGACTTATGACGTATGCTACTTCCAGCATTTTTCCACTTGCGTCGGTGCAGACATGAATCTGTATCCATGCTGTGCTTTGAAATACAGCAAGTATGCGGTTTTGGGTAATTTAATGAAGCATTCGTTTAAAGAAATATGGCTCGGGGAACAGAGGATAAAATGGCTGGAAAGAAAAGCCACTTCATGTCCTAACTGCTGGTTCGATAGGCCCAACGAGTTTATTGAATATCTCTTATTAGATAACCCACCACATAAAAATTTCATATAAAGTTTATAAAAAAATTATCAAAGAGCTTGAAAAATTATGGTAATTTATATGAAGGTCAACATAGTCACTGTTCATGGGGGTTGGATATTGTATAAAAACGCAGAGAGAATGGTTGAAGCGAATAAAGAACTTAGTACTGGCGTCGACATGTCATTGTCGTTTGTCCCCAGAGACGATGTTGACATTAATTATTATGTCTCTATGGACAACTGCTTCTGGAGGAAGTCGAAGGTCATCGACGTGGGTTATTTCACCCACCTGGACAAGGACTGGGATTATTTCCACCCCCACTGGTGGAAGATCGATTTCATAGTCCATCAATGCAGGAAATACTACGACAGGTTTATTGAACTGGGGTATCCGAAAGAGAAGATGACCGTCCTCAGGCCAGGGTTGAAAATAGACATGTTTCCGTTGAAAAAGATTAAGTTGGGCATATTCCAGAGAGGTGGGTTCGAGGGCAAGGGGGAGAATTTCTTGATGAAATTATCTGAGAACGCAGAATTTCTGAAGAACTTTCATTTTGTATTCGTTGGGGGCGGTTGGGAAAACGTATTGTTCGAGTTTAATAAGAAAGGGATATCGTTCGAATGCCACGATTCAGAAAAATACGAGGATTATCCGAAATTGTATGAAAAGATTGATTATCTGTTGATACCTGGCAAGTGGGAAGGCGGACCGATGTGTTTATTGGAAGCATATGCTATGGGCATTCCAATTATCTCATCGGATGTTGGGTGGGTTCCAGAGTTTAACGTCGAACATATGTATGAAGCTGGGAATGTTGACCAGTTGATAAATATATTAAGGGGTGTTGAGAAAGAAAGGTTGGAAAGGAGAAAAAGAGTAGAAGATATAACATGGGAAAATTATGTAAAACAATTGATTAAAATATTTGAAGGGTTGATAAAATGAAAATTCTCGATCTGGGTTGTGGGGGGAATAAATACAAAAGCCCTAATCCAGAAGACGTAGTAATAGGATTGGATAAGATAAAGTATGATGGCGTTGATGTTGTTCATGATTTAGATGTTTTCCCTTATCCGTTTGAAAACAATCAATTTGATGTGGTTATAGTCAAACATGTCATAGAGCATCTTAAAGATACTGTCAAAGTCATGGAAGAAATACATAGAATACTAAGACTTGACGGTATAATAAAAATGGAATATCCTGTTTATCCGAACCCCAATGCATTCAAAGATCCGACCCATTTGCATGTCTTTACCTACGATAGTTTTTATTTTTTCTGCCCGATGACGGATTTCGGCAAAGAAAACATGCAATGCACTAAAGCAAGGTTTGAGATAGTCAATAAACTAGACGATGCATACAATACATATATTGAATTGAGGGCGATCAAATGAGTGAGAGAGTAGTCGAATATCCCTGGGTGTTAGAAAACATTGATTTAATAAAAGGTGACGTATTGGACGTTGGCTGTGGCGATGGCGCATTTACTAGAGAGTTGGTTGAAAAGGGATACAAAGTTTGTGGTTTGGACGTTGATCATTGTCCGCATATAGAAAATTGTATTAATATTATGTGCGACATAAGAAGAACGTTGCTTTCCGATGAATCTTTTGACAGGATAATTTCTATTTCCACGATAGAACATGTCGGCATTGCATCGGGGGAAAATAATGTTGACGATGATTTCAAAGCAATGAAAGAGATAAGAAGGATACTAAAACCAAGTGGTGCAGTTTTGATAACATTGCCTTATGGTAAAACTTTTTATCAACACAAAACTGGTTTCAGAATCTATGATGAAAAGAGATTATCAAGACTCTTTGAATCTTTCAAAATAATCAAAAAAGATTTTTTCAAGAATATGGACTATCCGAACAAATCACCATCTGATAATTGGGTCAAATCAGATGAAAAAGATGCCATAGACAGCCAGGATGTGAACATGATTGTTTGCGTGAAGGCGATGAAATGAAATTACCTACTGCCACTGCATATACGGTGATAGGAGATTCGATAGATCTGTTAAAATTCTCTGTAAATTCGGTTTTAGAGAATCCAGGGATGGATTTAAAAGTATTGGTGATATGTTGGAAACCGACTAAGGAAATAGAAGAGTTCTGCAACGGTTTGAACATACCTTTATACATACACCATGACGATATGACCAAGGGGTTCCTATACAATTTCTACGAGTGCATGAGGATGGGGTTTGAAAAAGCGGAAACTGATATAGCGATGTACTTCGGACCAGACCAAGCATTCTATAAGAATTGGGCAATAAATCTGGTCAAGTATGCCGATAAAGACAGGGTTATATTCCCAAAGCTGATAGAAGCTGGTGTCCTTCCGTCATGCCATCAAACAATAAACTTTGGCATAACGCCAGATACTTTTATGAAAACGGATTTTGAAATATTCTGCAGTACCATATATGAAGACAAGTTGAAGACACCAGAGGAAGCTGGAATTATCTATAGTCATCCCACTCGTGGACCTCATTTCAGGCCAGATGCCAAGCCCTATGCGATCTTTAAGGAAACTTACTGGAAGCACGGAGGAGAACCGTTAATGATAGTCAACGGTGTTACAGGGGATGTCAAGATTATTGACATTCTGATCGACAACGGGATAAAAATGTTCCAGTCGTGCGGATCAATAACTTACCATTTCCAGATGGGAGAAAGAAATAAAAAAGAGGTGAGCGAGAGATGGAATCAATAGGGGAAATTATAGACAAATTAATTACATCCAACGTAAAGCTTTTTTGGATAGAAGAGGAACTTGAAAGATTACAGAAATCCAGGAGACCAGATATAAAGGGTAAAGTTTCAACTTTTAAAATTGATGATGAAGAATTATTAAAAAAAATATCAGACTTGGATGTGAAGAGAAGGGGAATGACAACCAGAAGAAGATTGCTGATCATTGAAGTTGATGAAAGACTGAAAGAGAAAAATTTTGATTTCAGGACGGTTTGAATATGTCATTATCTGTGGTAATACCATTCAGGAACGAGGAGAAAAACGTGGAAAGTACTGTAAGCAAAATAACCAATGTTTTTAAAAGACATGAAATTGATGGTGAAGTAATTGCAGTCGAAGACGGCAGTACGGATAAAACATTAGAAATTCTCAAAGAAATGACCGAAAAAAATGATTTGTTGAAGGTAATTCACAGGGAAAAATCAAAAAGCGTGGAAGTGGGTTATGCAGTCAGGGAAGGGGTTAATGCGGCAAAGTCAGATTTTATAACGATAGTGATGGGTGATCTGTCAGAGAACCCAGAAGATATATACAGGATGTATGAAAAAATTCAAGAAGGGTGGGATTTTGTCATAGGCTCTAGGTTCTGCAATGAGAGTGAAAGGGAAGGCTATATCTTTAGCAAATTAATCGCAAACAGGCTTTGTAACTTATTTGCGAGGATAATTTTTAACCTTCATACGAACGATGTTTCAAACGCATTTAAAATATATAAGAGAAATGCCTTGCAAAGCATAAACATAGAATCATCGAATTTCAACGTGTTTGTCGAAATTCCTTTAAAAATCATAAAGGGGGGTTACAGGTATGCGCAGATACCGATTGACTTCCATAAACGGAGGCATGGTCATTCAAAACTGAAAGTATGGAAGGAAGGGCCTATGTATTTCAAGACTGTCTTAAAGATAAGGTTGGGACTATGAGTTTGTTGGGAAAAATCGCAGATAAAAAAAGGTTAGAATTAATAGAAGAAGAAATATTTGAACCTAATTTTCAGAAGTTTGTAAAAGCGATTATACCGATAAAATTAAAAATTCTTGATTTGGGTTGTGGTGATGGTTGGCTCGTAAAAGAATTAAATAAACATAATTTCATAGAAGCAATGGGTATAGATCCTAACCTGAAAGAAGAGGCAAAAGATTTATTGAGAATTTCTACTCATGCGTTTCCAGACAATTATTTTGATTATATTGTTGCGATTGAAGTAATTGAGCATTTAGAACCAAAAATGTATGAAGAAATTAGAAGAATTTTGAAACCAAACGGAAAACTAATAGTTACATCGCCAAAGCCAAAATGGAACTGGGTTGTTGAATTCTTATGTTGGATTGGTTTGGCTGACCCTCTTATAACACCACACATGAATGTAGTCAACCCAGAAGACCTGCCCTTTAAAATTATAAAAAAGCAAGATTACCTTTTGATAGAATGGTTCGGGGTTTTTGAAAATGAAAAATAAATTGTTTAAACATTTGAGGTTCGTAAACAGTTTTCCTTTAGCTATGAGAATTTTGAACAATACAATAAGAGTAAGGTTGTTGGAAAAAAATAGACTTAGGAACATACAAATTTGTGTTACTTACGGATGTAATTTCAAATGCGAATTCTGTTCCTGCAATACATTAATAAAAAAAGAGAAAGAATTGTCCATCGAACAATGGAAAAAAATATGGGATGACGTGTATAAGTTGGGTGTTATACATGTTGACATAACGGGTGGGGAACCCACTTTACGAGGGGTGGATTGGCTTTGCGAATTTATCAAATACATTACAAAAAATAATGATATAATAGTTTCCATAGCAACTAATGGTTGGAATCTTAATGAGGATTATTTGAGAAAATTAAAAGAAGCTGGATTAAATACCGTAGAGTTGAGTTTACATTCAATTGATAGTAATGTCCATGACAAAATAACTGGAATAAAAGATAGTCATTTAAAAGTACTTGAAGTCATACATTTGGCTAAAAATGTCGGTTTAAATGTATGTGTGAGTTCTGTACTCACATCTAAAAATTTTGATGATATAGAAAACATATCGAATTTTTGTGAAACTCTTGATTTGATTCATCTCATTCAAATAGTAGCATCAGTAGGGAAATGGACAAAAAAAGAAGAAATGGAAATAAGGGACTATGATGAAAAATATGAAGAGTTGTTATCTCGCCATTCTTACATGAGGGACGACAGGTTCTTTAACTTTCGTGGTGGTAAGCTCTGTCCTGGCGGCATAGAGAAATGGTATGTGACTGCTTATGGCGATGTGATGCAGTGTTCATTCGTTCCAGTGTCTTATGGCAATTTATTGGATGAATCGGCTGAAGAAATATATAAAATGATGTGCGAATGCCCTTATCTGAGCAAGAGGAGCGAGAAATGTAAAAGGGTTTTTGACAAGGAATTTATTAAATTATTGTTCGAACCCTCAAAAAAAAATAAATCCCTGCCAGTAAGGATGCTGGGGTGGTTGCCCATTTATGATGGTATGCCTGTGGCAATAACTGGTGAAAAAGATGGTAACAAAAGACGATAAATATAACAGGATTTGCTGGTCGGGAGAGGAATCGAAGCCTACGGATGAAACCCAGTCTGCACACTGGAAACTGTACCACGATGCGATGAATCTTATGAAACCGAACTCCGTATGCTTGGATGTTGGTTGTGGGTTCGGTGGGGGGAGCATGATTCTGAGCAGAAAATGTTCAAAAATCATGGGGATAGATGTTGGCAAGGATGCCATAGATTATGCGAACAAATTCCATAAAATGCCTAACATAGAATACTTGGAAACCAGCATAGAAGATTTCCCTCAGGATAAAAAGTTCGATTTCATTTGTTTCATCGCTGTCATAGAGCATTTGGACAGCGAAAGGTTGGCCATAGACAAATGCTATAAGATGCTGAACCAAGACGGGATTATGATGATTTACTGGTGCAGTGCAAATTATAACGAAGATGAGATAAAAAATATTCTCAAAGGATACGATTACGAGTTGACTTATGAAACAGATCTTCGGTCTCCATATTGGTGGTCGATTATGAGGATGATATAATATGATTAGCATAATCTGCCTTATTTTTCGTAGCAAGAAATATGCGGACTTTGTTTACGAAGGATTGAAGAAATACACTCCAGAACTCGAAAATGGGGAAGCTGAATTTTTCTTCTTCGTCAACAACGGGACGGATGAGATTAAAAAACATCTAAAAGAGAAGAATTATCCTCATTATATTTTTGAAACTCTATCTCAAAAAAAATACCCCCTCAACAGACCAGAAATTTACGCTGCGTGGAACAAATCAGTGGAATATGCCAAAGGAGATATAATCTGCTTCATCAATTCGGATATGTGGTTCTCTAAGAACTGGCTTAAGAACCTTGTCAAAAATCTGGATAAGAACAGAATCATTACCAGCAGGTTGATCGAGTCGGGAAAGATATGGTCGGCCACTTATATCACGGATCCAACTAACCTGAATAAATTCTTCCAGGCATACACTATTACGAAAAACTTTGGAAGATCGCCAGAAGAAATGAATAAGGAAGGGTTCGAAAATTTTGCAGAATCTACAAAAGAGGATAAGATAATGCCGAAGGGAACGTTCATGCCTTTAGTGGTTCACAAATTGAACTTTATCAGAAGCGGGGGGTATGACACGCAAATACAAGAAAGGACTGGGAGAAGTGGGGACTTCCATTTCTTTTATTGGATATTGGAAGAGATGGGAATAAAGCACCATACTGCTATGGATAGCATCGTCTATCATATCCAGGAAGGAGAGGTGGATAGTAATGATTAAACTATGCGGTTTTGTAAAAAATTTCAATGAAGGAAGTAAAGAAAGGAATGGAACGGGTTTCTTGGAAGGGTGCCTAGAACATCTAAAGAAATTCTGCGATTATATAGTAGTTGCAGATTGCTCGAGTTCTGATGATTCAATAGAAATAATTAAGAAATGTGATGATGATTTCATCGTAGTAGATTCGGAATTCACCGACGAGTTGATGCATAAACAGAAACTTCTTAAGTTTGCTTTGGAAAAACATCCAGATATAGATTGGTTCTGTCATCTCGATCCAGATGAAAGATTTACAAAACCCGAGAAAATTAAACCCCTATTAGAAAAATTGGAAAAGACTGATGTTTCTGGCGTGGAAACTCATCTGATCAACCTATGGATGAGCAATGACAAATTCCGAATAAACGATTTGTTCAATCGGCTCTGGAAAGTTCCCATTTTTCGTAACAATGGAAAGCTTAGATTTCCAGATGTTAAGTCTCTCCACCAACCACAACATCCGATTGGAATAGAAAAAATATATGTGTCAGACCTAGAGATTCTACATTATGGGTTTAGTGAAAAATGGTTAATTCAGAAAAAATACGATACATATAAATCTCATGGACAATCGGGATTTGCGTTGGAAAGGTTGAATCCAGATGGTAAAGCTAAATTAAAACCATTGATTAAAGAATATAAAAAGCCAGATGTGACAGTCGGTGTTCCATGCTATAACCCGAATCTGGAATACTTGAAAGAATGCTTAAACTCGATAATAGAACAGGAATATAATGGAGAAATCGAAATCATAGTCGTTGATGATGGCTCTGATAATGGTGAAGAAATCAGAAATATTTGCGATGTTCTAGGAGCCAGATACATACGAAACCAAGAAAATAAGGGTATAGGGTTTACTAGGAACGTATGTATAAATGAATGTAAATCCGATTTTCTATGCTTTTTATCATGCGATGACTACTATCTTCCCGATTACATAAAAACAATGCTTGGATCTTACGATGAGGGGGCGTTCTATTATTCGGACTACCATTTGCTTAACGGGAATCGGTTGATGGAATATCGGACGCCCATTTTTAGAGATCATGAAGATTTTGTTTTTGCGGTTTTGAGTGCCGCAAGAAACAATCAGATGTTTGTTTGCTATAATTTGATGGCACCGTTAAAATTATGGAAGGAAGTTCCTTTCTGGCCCGATAAAAAATACGGGGAAGACCTGTCGCATCTGTTGGAGGCTTTACTGGTAAAGAAAAAGAGATTTGTCCATGTTTTGAAACCCATTTACGTCTACAGATGCCATCCTCAGATGACCACATCCATAATTATGAAAGACATCCCTGGCAACAACAGGGATACTTTCAATAGAATAAACAAAATGTTGGGGGTTGATGTGTTATGACAAAATTAGTCGTGAATCTGTATAAGTATGGAGAAACGTTTGTTCCATCGATATTCGACAGGTTCGATTTTGATAATTTCAAGTTGGTGTCTTACTTCGACGCTGCGAAGGCAATGAACATTAACAGGGATCCATCCACGATGGGTTTCTTTGAAATAGAGGGTTCTATAATATTGGACGAATACATAAAAAAATACGAGGAACTGTTCGGTTTGGAATTGCTGATAAAGAATGCATTGTGCGGATCATTCATCAAACACCATGCTCCCATAATATCCATCGTCTGCGACAACTACATACGAGGGCCAGAAATATTGTTTGGGAACAAGTTCATGGATGACTTCAATCATTTCAGGGAGAGAATCGGGTTTTCCCACTTGCAGAAAACATCCATAGAGAACTCAATGATTACGGTTTTTCCTACCAAGCAGATGGCGGATGACTACATGAAAGAATTCGGGAAAATGGAACATAAGATCATTCCGAATGGCGTTGATACCGAGAAATTCAAGCCCTTTGACGGCAAGACGAAGGAAGAACTGAAGGAGAAATACATGATACCGAAAGACAAGAAGGTAGGGATTTGGGTCGGTTTCTTTACGCCAAATCACTGGGCTTTCATGCCACAACTGATAAAGGAATTTCCAGACGTCTTCTGGGTTCTGTCGTTCAAGCACAGGCTGGACGACAAGGCATTGCAGATAAAGAGCAAGAACGTCAGGATATGTTACGGTGCCACTGCAGAACTGATGCCCCAGCTTTTGAACTGCGCAGATTTCCTGATAGATCCTGCATTCTGGAACAACTTTGGCATGATAAATATGGAAGCTGCATCTTGCAATATCCCAGTTATTACTAGCAGGACGGGGTGGTTTTATGATGCACAGTCAGGTGACATAGGCGAGATAGTCACAAAACAAGAATATGAAATGTATAAAAAGGCGGTCGAGGATGTAATAAAAAAGGAATTTGAATATCATCCCCGTGAAGTTATTTTGCAAGAGAAATTAACAATCGACAGATGGAGAGAAGACTGGAAAACTTTAATAAAGGAAACGGTTAAATAATAAATATGGTAACCCGCATATCCCCGAACGATTATTTTTTTCAAAATCAACCTGAAAAAAGGAATGTGGTAGAGCATAATTACACAAACCAACCCCAATATGTCCCATATCAGTTGGAAACTACCCAAATTCCTGATTGGGTGCCGATACTGTTGGGGATAGCATTGGTGGGGGCATTCATTGTCGCTCTTTATGCCATACATAAAAAGTGATCGGAATGGTTCAAAGAATTTCCCCAGAAAATTATTTTCACGTAGAGAAAAGACCGAAACCCGAATACACCCCTCTTCCACAATATGCGAAATTCCCAAAGACAGAATACGCCCCTTATCAAGATGAAGTACAGCCAGACCTTATCAAGGGAATCATAATAGGCGCAGGTTTGATACTTTTGGGAATAATTGTGGGAGCGAGCATAGTTTATCTGAGCAAAAGGTGATAAATATTGGTTATAAATGCTATACCATTCTCAACTTTAGGAAAGATACACCAGTACGTTACGGTAAATGCTAATACTGCCAAACAGAGGGTTTTTTATCTTAAGATACCCAATTCTTGCGTCGGGTTTATAAATCGGATGGCGAGCAACTGGTTCGATGATGTAAAATTTCATTTTGTGATAGATGGGGAAACAGTTGAGAGGAACATTGAAAGACAGCTGGGGCTGATGAGTAATCCAGTCAAAATAGATCCGCCTTACCTTGTAAGAAATTACATAGAAATTACAGCGGATAATGGCGATACTGTGAATCATAACTTAGAGGTTTTAATCGACGGCATCGCATATCTAAAAATTACGGTCATGAAGTGATTAAATGGGTCAAGCGGTTTCAAAATATACTCCAGGCGAACCGACATCCATACCAGACGCATCAACAGCCATAATTGATTATATCAGTGGCATTACTTCAACTGTTAATATCCCGATAACGTCAACTGTACAAATTTCTACAACATCAACTGTTCAGGTATCTGGAACGGTGACAGCAGACACAGAACTTCTTTTGGCGGCAGATAATGTTACAATTTCAAATGTTAAAACATGGATAAACGCATCAGGAACTCAGTCGTTTGCATTAGTCGATTCTTCAAGCAGGCCGATTATTTCACCAACTTCGACTGTCCAGGCACAATGGACGGCCACGCAGCCAGTAACCATAGCGACATCTGGAACCTATCAAGTACAAACAACAACTTCGACCTTTGGATTGTCAGGTCACACGACTTCCACAATACCAATGAGCTTCGCTACTACATCAACGTTGGGAGCAGCAATCTCTATGGCAGCAAACCAAACTGGGACTTTACCTGTCACGTGGTCTGGAAACGCATTGTCGACAACTTCAACTGTGCCAGTTTCATTCGCTACAACTTCGACCATCGGGGTTTCAATATCAACGACATCTACAATACCAGTAAGCTTTTCTGCAACTTCCACAATAGGTGCTAGTGTTGCACCGTCGGGTACGCAGGATGTAAGGGCTTTGGGTCAACAAGCATCTGGAACTTTGATTCCGATTTTAGTCGAATCCACTGGAAGATTATTATTATCCACGACTTCAACTGTGCCTGTTTCCTTTGCAACGACATCTACTTTAGGGGCGGCAATATCAGTCGTAGCCAACCAGACAGGAACCATACCCGTTTCATTCTTATCGACATCGACTATAGGAGCTGCTATAACAGGAGCATTATCAACAACATCAACAGTTCCT
>Ga0315274_10002209_pt1 | contig 29567 bp, 22 predicted proteins | sample YL17G02_20_MG_FD_203700 | JGI IMG/M metagenome (GOLD analysis project Ga0315274, IMG submission 203700) | Sediment microbial communities from Yellowstone Lake, YNP, Wyoming, USA - YL17G02_20 | ecosystem: Environmental > Aquatic > Freshwater > Lake > Sediment | place: USA: Wyoming | collected...
TCATCACAATATGGCGGGTTGGGCACACTTTGAATAGTTGAATCCCGCCCCGGGATTCTACTATGCAAATCCGTGCTCCCGGGCACACTCACCTCCTTCTCATAAGAGCCAGTCGGGGCGGCCTGGCTCATATGAGGTGTGCCCAACCCGCCTTTTTGTGACTTCCGCTCTATATTCCACTTTGGCGAAGGGTCAGAGCCTCCCGCCAGGCTCAGGACGGTCGGCAGGATGTCGATGAAATGGCATGGATTGTGCCGCAGATCCCCACGGGCGGCGATCCCTGCGGGCCAGTGGACGATCAGCGGCGATGAGATGCCGCCCTCGTGCACCCAGGACTTGTGCAGGCGGAACGGTGCATTGGCGGCGCTGGACCACCCCGGCCCGAGACACAGATAGGACCGTCCCGACCCGGGCGCAGCGTTCGGATCGTGATTGTCGCCACGGATGATCTGCTCCGCGCTGGCGCCGTTATCCGACACGAAGAAGATGACGGTGTTCTCATCGGCGTCCATGGCCCTGACCTGTTCGAGCACTCGCCCGATCTCGCGGTCCATCCGGTCGATCATGGCCGCATGGATCGCCATCTTCGTCGCCTGAAAGTCCCTCTGTTCGTCCGTCAGGCCCTTCCAGGCGATGGCCCGGTCCACCTCACCCGGGCCGATTTTCTCTCGCAGCTTGTCTTTGGGCAGGTTCCAGCCCGGAATCACATCCGGCTCAAGCGGGGGCAGGTCGCAGTTGATTAAGCCCATCTCACGCATTCGCTTCCATCGCCGCTCGCGGATGACGTCCCATCCCTCGCGGTAGCGCTGTCTGTACCGGGCAATGTCCTCCTGCAGGGCGTGCAGGGGGAAGTGTGGCGACGTGAAGGCTAAGTAACAATAGAACGGCCGGTCGCGGTGGTCGGCCGCATGGCCTTTCAAGAAGTCGATGGCATGATTTGCGATGGCGGTCGTGACGTAGAAATCCGATCCTTCCTCGACGGGAGGCAGTGGGCGGTCGTCCAATTGGTGATTCTTCGGGGTGAAGTACCGGTCGTGGTCGTGCAGGACGTAGGAGTGGTCAAAGCCGCCATCTGCGACGGGCTTGGGCGCCCCCATCAGGTGCCATTTGCCCGAATGATAGCACCGGTACCCGAGCGGCTTGAGGTAGTGCGGCACGACACGGGTCCAGGCGGGCAATCGCCCCTGCGGCGGGTCCATGCGGACCTGCTGGGGGTAGTAACCGGTCAATAGGGACGTCCGCGAGGGCCAGCATCGGCCAGTGGAATAGCACTGTGTGAAGCGGATGCCGTTGGCGGCCAGCCGGTCAAGGTGGGGCGTTTCTATCTCGCCGCCGTAGCAGCCCGCGTCCGAGCAGCCCATATCGTCAGCGACGATGACCAGCACGTTGGGCTTTTGCGCCGACCGCGTGCCCATCGAGTTGTGGTCCCGGTCATCACCCGCAAATGCGAGTTTGCCGAATGCCAGGGCGAAACCGCACCCCACGGTCCGCCTGAGAAATCCACGCCGGGAGACATTCATTGGCATCATACCGCGAAAGCCCTTTTTCAAAATGCCGCATTGAATATACGTTTGCAGGCCACGAACCCGCATAGTACCATAAACGTGTTCAGATTTCCGCAACTGCTGATCGGAAGTCACAAAAAGGCGGGTTGGGCACACTTTGAATTGTTGAATCCCGCCCCGGGATTCTACTATGCAAATCGGTGCTCCCTGGCACACTCGCGTCCTTCTCATAAGAGCCATCCGGGGCGGCATGGCTCTTATGAGGTGTGCCCAACGCGCCTTTTTGTGACGTCGAGCCGGGGCATTGCTAATGGTAATGGGAGGTACATCGATATGAGATTGTGGACGACGGTCTTCTGCATGTTCCTTTCAGCACAGACGGCAGTGGGGGCGGGGACAATACGGTTGACAGCTTTGCCTTCGACGGTACGCGTAGGACAGTGGGGAACCATCGAGGGAATGGAGGCCGCGGAGATATCCGGCGCTCGCGGCGAGTTTGAATCCTTTCATGTTGTGGTCACGGCGGCGGGTGGGAATCTGCAGGGCATCTCCGCCGAGCTGTCGCCCCTGAAGAAGGAGACGGGAGAGACGCTGCCGGCGAAGGGCGTCAGTATTTACAACGAGGTATTCATCCCCGTTCGTCATTCCGCCCCGGGGGCGACGGTGCCGCCCGGCCTGATCGCCGATCCATTGGTTCCCTTTGTGAACCCGTACACGAACGAGGAGGTGCGGGAGCCACGATGGCGCGGCGAGCGGCTCGAGGGGTCGCGATTCGGCGCGACGGGATTCGATCTGTGGCAGGACGGACACCAGCCATTGTGGGTGGACGTGGAGATACCGAAGGATGCCGCCCCGGGGGTCTATCGCGGCACGTTCTCTGTGCGGGCGCGGAGTGCCCAGCCTGTCACGATTCCCGTGCGAGTCACCGTCTGGGATTTCGTCCTGCCGGATGGTCCAACGCACGAAAATCATTTCGGCCATTTCTCGTACATGGCCCGGTACCACAAGCTGGAGGAAAGCTCCGAGAAGTATCGCCTGCTGGAGGACCGATACATCGCAATGATGGCGGCGCACCGCATCAATCCACCACTGCCGCGGCGTCTGTATCCCAAGACCGCCGAGGACGGAACGGCCCAGTTCGATGAAGAGACGGACCGGCGGATCACAGAATTTGTCGAGCAGTACCACGTCACGAACATCGAGGTGCCGCGAGCGCCCTTTTCTGATGTCCTGACGACGAATCGTGACAAGGCGATCCGTTACTACCGGTCGTGGTATGCCTATCTCAAGAAGAAAGGCTGGGCCCAGCGGGCCTACCTGTATATGCTCGACGAGCCGAATGACAAAGAGGCTTATGAGCGGGTCCGGCAGTTGGGGGCGCTGGTCCATGAGGCCGAGCCCAACCTTCGGTGCTTGGTGGTGGAGCAGCCGTATTCGCAGAACCCGGACTGGGGGTCTATCGATGAGGCCGTGGATATATGGTGTCCGTTGTTCGCCTTCATTGATGAGTCGAGCGTCAAGCGCGTCCAGGGGCAAGGTGATGCGGTGTGGAGCTATACCGCGCTTTGCCAAAAGGCGCCATCCTACCATCCGGAATACGAGAAGGTCCGGAACGACAACCCGCCGTACTGGCAGATCGATTTCCCCGTCCTGAGCTATCGAATCGCCCCATGGCTGAACCGGCGTTATGGTGTGACGGGGCTTCTCTACTGGACCACCGTTTGCTGGACCAGTCCGCAGCGCAATCCCTGGGACGATCCCGGCTTCCGGGTGCAGTTCAATGGAGAGGGGGCCTTGTTCTATCCGGGCGAGGATGCCGGGATCGATGGGCCTGTGGCGTCGATTCGGCTCAAGTGCCTGCGGGACGGCATGGAGGATTACGAATACTTCACGCTGCTTGAGAAACGCGGCGGAAAGGCGATTGTCGATGAGGTCGTCCGTTCCGCCGTGCCGACCTGGGGCACCTGGAACCAGGACCCCCGCCAACTGTTTACGCTGCGCGAGCGTCTGGCCAACGAGATCATGAGGAAGGCAAGCCAACCATGAAAGGGATGCTGCTTCTGGCGTGCGTCACAATATTGGGATTGGCCGCCGCGGCTTGGGGACAAGGTACGGACGACGATGGGTTCGAGCGGGTCAATCGGCAGAACCGGGAGCAGATCGATCGCCTGAATGAGGCATTGCGGCAGTCGGGAAGGGTCTTTCTTGGCGTGGGCGTGGTTCTGGCGATTATCGTCAGCGTGAAGATCATCAGCCCGGGCCGGATTGCCGACAGTGTCCGCGAGCGACTCCTGGCGAGAGCCGTGAGAGACGTGGATGATCTGTTGAAGCGGATTCAGAAGGAGGCGGAGGTGGTGAGCGAGGAGTCCAAGACGAATGAAGCGGCCGACGAGGGGCTCCTGGCGGGCATGGCCGAAGTGGCCGAGTTCGAGCAGGCGGAGCAGGTCCCGTCCTACGTGCTCACCGTGAGTGACTTCATGTTGGACAACATAAGAGTCACGCTGAAGAAGCTGCGACGACGCAAGGAAAGCGACGCCCAGAGGTACACGGACTACCTGTTTTCGACGATCAAGGGCATCAAGACAATCACCGAGCAGAGCGTGGAGGCCGGCGTCCATTCGGGGTTGGCGGTCGATGTCCGGGAGTACTTCAGGGATGAGAAGCGATATAGAGATTGGCGCCGGCTGCTTGGCCGTTTTGCCAAGAGGGGCAAGCATCAGGAGGTGGCGGACACGTTCCTCCTGTTCATAAAGGCCGTGAAAGAAAGAAAGCCGTTGGCGGTTCCCAAGCAGGCACCGAGCACAGCCCAGAATATGGCTGCCTCCTCTGAGCCGGCGGGCGCGATTCCCCGTGTCCTGAACGAGGAGACATTGCCGGCGATTCAGCAGGCGGGGGCCGAGGAGGCCCGGAGCCTTACCTCCTTCATTCAGGCGTCAGAGCCATTGAACGAGGCGTGTGCCTGGCAGTTCGAGCTCGTGCGCAGGCAGCAGCAGATGCATCTGCGGGACGAGGCTCAGCGGATGCTCAGCGTTTTCCTGAGCAGCGAGAGAAAGTCCCTGCTCGAAACCACGAAGATCCGGATGCTGCCGTGCAGGGCGTGGGAACACGTTCTTCACGTGCTGGGCGTGGAAAGCGGGGCCCAACTGCACAAGCGGATCGAGGACAGGCTGCTCACGATCCAGGAGATCATCCTTCTGGAGAAGGCGTTCCTGCAGACATTCGCCAAGAGGGAGTCCCTCGCACGCATTTATGGGCATGGCCAGGCCGCGGGCTTGATCATGGACATGCACATCCCGGAGATGAGGCGCGAGGCCCTGAATTCATTGCGTCAATCGCACCAGATGCAGCAGAAGCACTTCGATCAGGCCACGGAGACCCTCAATGAGGAGGAGACCCCGCAGAACGGCCAGGTCAGAAAGCTGATCGAGCACTACGTTCATCAGGGACACAATCCGCCGGGTGCGGTGGAGAAATAGGACGAAGGAGATACGGAAGATGGAGAAGCGATTTGACCTCATCAGCCTGTTGATGACTCTGCTCGTTGCCGCAACGGCAGGGGCAGTAACACCCCAAACGGACGAGTTTCGCCTTCGCAGTGAGTGGCTGGACCCATTGGTCGGCCGGCCATCCCTCACGCAACCGCCGTTCTCGTTCATCTACGACGGCAAATCATCGACGGAACTCCTCAAGTCCTGGAAAGCCGGTTGCGCCAGTCGGAAGCTCGATCCACAGCGTACCGAGCATATGCTCACGTACACCGACCCGGCCGGCGGCCTTGAGGTCCGCTGTGTGGCCGTCGAGTACGCGGATTTCCCGACAGTCGAATGGACACTGTATTTCAAGAACACCGGCTCCGCAGATACGCCGATCCTCGAGAAGATTCAGTCGCTCGATATCGGGCTCAACGGCAGCACCGACGGTGAGTTCCTATTGCACCACAACATCGGGTCTCCCGCCAACGGCAACGATTACGGCCTGGTGGAAACGCCGCTGGTACGCAACGTCACCAAGCGGCTGGGCGGCACGGGCGGGCGGCCAACCAACTCCGACTGGTCCTACTTCAATCTCGAATGGTCAGGTGAGGGGCTGATCGTTTCCGTCGGCTGGCCCGGGCAGTGGGCGGCCCAATTCGTGCGCGACAACGCGCGAGGCCTGCACCTGCTGGCGGGCCAGGAAGTGACACGATTCAAGCTGCTGCCGGGCGAGCAAGTCCGCAGCCCGCTGATCGTGCTGCAATTCTGGAAGGGCGACTGGATTGCCGCGCAGAACGTCTGGCGTCGTTGGATGATGGCCCACTCCATGCCCAAGCCCGGCGGCGAGCTGCCCAGGCCGCAACTGCTGGCCTCCAGCTCCCGCCAGTACAACGAAATGATCGACGCCAACGAGGCCCGTCAGATCATGTTCATCGACCGCTACCTGCAGGAGGGCATCCAGCTCGACTATTGGTGGATGGACGCGGGCTGGTACGTGCATCACGGGGGCGGCTGGCCTCGCGTGGGGACGTGGGAGGTGGATAAGGCCCGGTTTCCTCGGGGGCTGCGGGCCGTCTCGGATTACGCGCACGGCAAGGGTCTCAAGACGCTGGTCTGGTTCGAGCCGGAGCGGGTGACCGCCGATACGTGGCTCTCGAACAATCATCCGGAATGGGTCCTCGGCGGGGCCAAGGGCGGCTTGCTCAACCTCGGCGACGATGCCGCCCGCCAATGGCTCACCGAGCACGTGGATCGCCTGCTCACCGAGCAGGGCATCGATCTCTACCGCCAGGATTTCAACATGGACCCGCTGGACTACTGGCGTAAAGCCGATGCCCCGGATCGTCAGGGCATCACGGAAATCAAACATGTCACGGGTTATCTCGCCTACTGGGACGAGCTTCGCCGCCGGCACCCGGATATGCTGATCGACTCGTGCGCCAGCGGCGGCCGTCGCAACGACATCGAGACGATGCGCCGGGCCGTTCCGCTGTGGCGAAGCGACTACGCCTACGAGGCGATCGGCCATCAGTGCATGATGTACGGCCTGTCCCTGTGGCTGCCATTCCACGGCACCGGCACGGTGGGCATGCGAAACGCACCCTATTACGGCAGCGGCAAGACCGCCGTCGAGCCGTACGCCTTGTGGAGCAACGCCGGCCAGAGCCTGGGCTTCGGCATCGACATTCGCGTGCGCGACCTGGACTACGCGGCGCTGCGCCGATTCATCGGCCAGTGGCGGCAGGTCAACGCGGACTACTACGGCGATTTCTACCCGCTGACGCCGTGGACACGCGATGACATTGTGTGGATGGCCTGGCAATTCGACCGCCCGGAGTCGGGCGAGGGGCTCGTCCAGGTCTTCCGCCGACACAACAGCTTCTATGAATCCGCCAGGCTCAAACTGCGGGGTGTGAGCGAGGACACGAAGTACCTGCTGACCAACCTCGACACCGGCGGGCAGCAGTCTCTCAGCGGCCGCGAGCTGCTGAACGAGGGGCTGCCTGTAACCATTGCAGACAAACCAGGGGTGGCGACGATCACATATCGGAGGCAACGATGAGCAATCGCAGAGAATTCCTGCGAAGCGCGGTCAAAATTGGGGTCGGAGCAGGCGTCGTTCTATCCGCGAATGCACGTGTGGTAGTGATGAGCGCTGAGCCTGCGGGGAAACGAACGAAGCGAGTGTTCGTCGCCGGGTTCGCTCATGAGACCAACACATTTCACCCGGTGAGAACGACCGCGTTCTCCTTTCCGAAGCCGGGCATTCCGTCTTTGGCTGCCTGGCAAGGGGCGGATCTGGAGATGATCCCCGGCGTATCGGCCTATCCTTCAGGCGGCGGGACCATCGAGGAGAAAACCTGCCGCAATGCGATGGACCGGGTCCTGGATTCGCTGCGGGCCGCGATGCCTGTTGACGCCGTGTTTCTGCGGCTCCACGGGGCGATGTACGCCGAAGGGATTGGCCCGGCGGAAACGGTCCTTGTGGGTGAGGTTCGCTCCATCGTCGGGCCCCAGGTCCCGATCGCCTGCTCGTTCGACCTGCACGGCAATATCCCCGCTCGTCTGGCTCAGTATGGCGACATCCTCGTCGGCCTGAAAACCGCCCCGCACACCGATGGCGCGCAGACCGGCGAGCTGGCGGGACGCATCCTGTTGGATACGCTCAGGAGTAGAGTGTTCCCGGTCTCGTGCGTCTTGCCCATTCCGATGATCCTCCAGGGCGAGAAGGCGATGACGACCTCGGAGCCTTTCCGGTCGCTTGTGGAGGAGGCACGAACGTTGGAGCGGGAGGGCATTGCCGGCCACGAGGAAAAGATCCTGGCCGCTACGATCTTTGTCGGCTGCGCCTGGACGGACTCGCCAGACACGGGGATGTCGGTGATGGTTACGGCCGATGGCTCGCGGGACGCCGCTCGTGCCGCGGCGGTCTATCTTGCTCGCAAGGTGTGGGACGCACGGCGGCAGTTCTCCTTCGGCTGCGAAACCGCCGAGCTGGAAGACGGCGTCGCCCGCGCACTGGCGGCGAAGGAATCCACCATCTTTCTGACCGACAGCGGCGACAACGTCACGGCCAGCACGCCTGGCGACCTGCCCATTGTTTTGCGACATCTTGTCGAGCGGAAGGTCACGAATGCCCTCGTCGCCGGCATCAACGACGCAGCCGCCACCCGGACATGCTTCGAGGCGGGCGAGGGCAAGACCGTGTCTCTTTCTGTCGGGGCCACTGTGGAGAAGCGGTTCGGGCCGCCGCTGCAGGCGGAGGCACAGGTCGTGCGACTGGCCAAGGATTCCGCCATGGCCATCATCCGCATCGGCAATGTGGAGGCAATCCTGGCCGACGGCCCAATGGCCTTCACCGATCCCGGCCAGTTCAAGCCCTGTGGCATCGATCCGTTAAGCTATAAGATCGTTGTCGTCAAGGAGGGGTATCTCTACCCGGGTCTGACCCGCATCGCGCCGCGCTACATTATGCTCCTGACTCCCGGAGCAGGGGACATGCGCATCGAGCGACTGACGTACGCGCGCCGCCGCAGGCCCATCTTCCCATTCGAGCCGGACGCCACGTTCGATCTGGAGGCCGCTGTTTCGCAGGTGGATTGACGGCCTACGTCTTGGAGCGCAGGTCCTCGACTTGCACGGGGCAGCCATCGAACGTATTGCCTTGCAGGGTGATTCTCTGGGCCTCTTTGCCGATGCGGACACCCGTTTTCTGGTTCCCGCCCGTGCCGTTGCCCAGCTTTGTGCCGCGAACCGTGACGTCCTGGGTCTGGCCTCGAATGTCGATGCCTATCCCCGCCTTGTCTGTGCCGTTGTCGCGGATCACGCAGTTCTCGATCAGGTTGCGGTGGCCGCCGCGAAATTCGCTGCCCTCGTCGCGGAACAGGATTCCCGTCTCGCCGTTGCGATCGATCGTGCAGTTCCTGATCGTGTTGTCCGTGTCACGATGCCCGATGCTGATCCCGTACTGCCTGTTCTCCGACAGGGTGCAATTCTCCACGAGCCCGTCGGAGACGCTCCAGCAGAAGAACAGGCCCAGGCTGTTGTCCTTGGCCGTGCAGTTGCGAAAGACCGGCCGCTGGGCGCCGCTTCCCGGGTGGAATCCGAGATCGGCGTTGTTCAGGGCCCGGCAGCTCCGGAATTGAATGTCGTCGCACACCTGGAAGCTGAAGCCGTCGCCGTTGTAATTCCGGGCGGTGACGTTCGTGAATCGCCACCGGTTACAGTGCTGAATGAAGACCGCGCCGGCGAAGTTGCCGTTGACGTGCTCGTTCCTATCCCGGTTGCCGTCGAGCACGATGTCCCTCACCTCCGCGTCGTCTACATTCTCGGCGGTCAGTAGCGGGAAAATGGTGGCCGCCGTGGCCTGCTTCTCCAGCCAGAAGTTCTCCCGCGTCAACTGGTCGAGGAAGAGAACGTTGCCGCGCGTGGCCGTGACCGTGGCGCGCAGCACGTCGAATTGCCAATCCCCCGGTCCCGATTTCGACCGCAGCATGATCCCGTCACCGGGGGAGAATCCGTTGGCATCATTGATCTGAACGCCGTACTCAAACCAGTCCGAATCCCGGCAGAGCGCTGTCACGACGCTGTCCGCTTTTCTCAGCACGGTGCTCTCGCCCGAGCCTTCCAGAGTGATGTGGGGGCGCAGGTAGATGGCGTTGCGGAGATTGTATGTGCCCGGCAGGATGCGAAGTGTGCCGCCGCCGAGCCGGTGCAGGTACTCGACACCCGCCTGGATGATCTTGTCGTCCTTGCCCTGCAGGTCGCCCACCGTCTGGCCGACCGTGACAACCAGGCTCTGCCGCTGTCGCATCGGCCGGTTAGTCGCCGGTACGGATTGCCCGCCTTTGTCTGCGCCGCTCCGCCCCGATTTCGGCGGGATCAAGGCATCGCGAACCGGCTCGATCCAGCGCTTACGGGGGATGTCGTAGAGGATGAAGTCGCTGTCGAACTGCCAGTAGGCCCAGCTCCAACCTCGTTTCTCCGCCTCCCGCGTCACGAAGTCGAGGTAGCGGACGCGTGAGGACATCTCGGCCTTGTCGTAGACGCCGAATTCGCCCAGATGAATCGGCCGGCGGTGCTTCTGCGACCATGCCTGGGCCTGGTCGAACAGGGTCGTGATGGTCTCCTTCTGCTGCGGCGTACCGTCCCAGGAAACGCCGATCTTGTCTCTCTGGCCCGTCCACGGTGCGCCTTGATGCGTGAACTCCATGGGGGTGTAAGAGTGGATCGTCACGATGATGTTGCGGTCGGCGCCGGGAAGCTCCAGTTTGTCGAGCTGGCTGACCTGGTTCCACTGGGCCGGACCGATGACGACCGTTCGCACGGGATTCGTCCGGCGAATGATCGCCAGGGCCTCACGCAAGTACTCGTTCCACAATGGTGGCGTCAGCTTGCCGTTCGGCTCGTTGAGGATCTCGAACAGAACCTCGTCGGGTTGATTCTTGTATCGCTCCGAAATCTGCATCCACATCGCGAGGAATCGTTCCTTCAGCCCGTTGGGATCGCGGGCCATCGCGCCGAACTCGTGGAAATCGACGATTACCATGAGCTTGTTGGCCCGAGCTTGCTCGATAGCCCAATCCAGCGTCTGGAAGTAGGGCTCGGTGATTGTCGTGCCGCAGTCGCGGAAGGGGTGCAGGTTGATCCGGGCGTGGCTGAAGCCCGCCTCGTGGATCAGGCGGAAGTGCTCAGCCTGGAATCGCCCCCGGCTGCGATCCTTCCAGATGGGATCGTAGCCGAGGACGTTCACGCCCCGACCCAGGCGCTTGTTCTGCTCGAAAGCATCCAATCCCGGATTCGAGGTGTCCTGCACCTGTGCGTTCATCCCTTGAGCCAACAGCAGGGTGACCAAGGCTGCACCGACGAGAGAGAAGGAGAACGATTTCATCGTACAGGCTCCGTATTCATGTTGTCACGTATCAGTCCAGCACCTGGATTTGGATGTTTCGCCAGCGAACGCTATAGGGCGTCGCGGTATCGCCCACGGCGTGGACCTGCAGGCCGATGACGCCGCGTGCCGTCAGCGAGTCCCGCAAATTGGCGCAGGGCACATCGTTGATGAATGTCTTGATAGAGCTGCCCTTGCACTCGATGCGGTACTTGTTCCACTGCCCGTCCTTGAACGCCTTGCCGGCCTTCGGGTCGCCCTTCACGTCGTACATCATGAAGGCTCGGCGGGCCTCGTCATAGATGCCTCCGGAGGTGCCCGTCTTCTCCGTCGCGATCTCCGCCTGGTAGCCGTAGACCCGGTCTTTGGGGATCACGTTCTCCCAGGGCTTGCCGTTCTGATCCCGGAACCAGAACCCCAGCTCCGTCCGCGCGATCTGGCTGCGGAACTGCACGCCCGAATTTAGCTCGGGGTTGTCGAGCTTCACCTCGAATTCGAGGATGAAATCGCCGAATTCTTTCTTCGTGCACAGGAATGTGTTGGGACTCTTGGGAACAGTTGTCCCGACGATGCACCCATCCTCCACGTGGTACTTGGCGAACCCGCTGTGGACCGACCAGCCCTTGAGGGTCTTGCCGTCGAAGAGCCGAGTCTTCTGTGCCCCGGCGCAAACCGTCGCGCAGAAAATCACGAAAGCCACGATCCAAATCATGCGTCCTCGTACTCCGGTCACAAACATACGTCTGGCCTTTCCATAGAACTGTGACTTGACGGTTCCATTCGAGCAATCTCGAATTTCGAGTCTTCCTTGAAGTAGATCATATGTCGATTCCTCCCTGCTTGTCCATAGCTCTCTTGAATCCGGGGACAACGGGCGATATGCTTGTGCGGAAGGTGGAGTTTGAAGTGGCAAGTGTGAAGTCTGAAGTGTGAAGGACAATGATTTGAAACTTCAATCCTCAACAAAGGAACAGCCATGAATCGACGTGAGTTTTCGAGGGGCATGCTGATCGTCGGGACAGGTCTGGGTGCCGGCTTCGCCAAGGGCGCCCCGGCGGGGGGGACAAGTCCGGGCGGGGACTACTATGAAGAGCCGCCGAAGAGATTGCCCGTGAGGAAGTTCGATGTCATCGTCGCCGGCGGTGGGACGGCGGGGGTGGTCGCGGCGATTGCGGCGGCGCGGCAGGGGGCCAGGACGGCCCTGATCGAGGCCAAGGGCTATCCGGGCGGCACCGTCACCGAGGGCGGCACCGCTCTCCACAGCTTCTACAATCTCTGGAAGGCGTTCCCCGGCGTCCCGAAACGCCAGGTGGTGCGCGGGGTCCCGCAGGAGATCATCGATCGCCTGATGAAGGTGGGCGGCTGCTCCGGCCATGCGGAGATGACCGAGGGCTACAACTACGATTCGGTCTGCACGTGCATCGACACGGAGCTCTACAAGCTCGTCACGTTCGAGATGCTCGTGGAGGCGGGCGTGTTCGTCTGCGTCAATACGCTGCTGGCCGGCGTGATCATGGATGGCCCGCGCATCCGGGGCGTGATCGTGGAGAGCCGCTCCGGGCGTGAGGCGTTCTGCGCGAAATCGTTCGTGGACTGCACGGCCTACGGCGACCTGGCCGCGTACGCCGGCGCCAGGTACACCGAGCCCAACGACTACGCCGTGTGCAATAGCGTGGGCATCGGCAACGTGTCCATCGACAAGTACTACGCCTTCATCAAGGCCAACAACGCCGTGGGACACCTGGCGAAGGGCATACGCAGCGGCCAGCCCGATCAGATCGTCCGCGCCGGCGCCGAGTGGCTCAACGTGCCGGGCCTGGCTGAAGGGGCCCGGGCCATCGGCATGGGCATGATCACCACGACCGTGCACGACAACTATCTCATGTTCATCAAGTGCAACCTGAAAATGCCCGTCAGTCCCACCAACCGCGATGAAGTAGCGAAGGCCGAGCTGGAGATCCGCCGGCGCTTGGCCAAGGCCGTGGAACTGTTCCGCCGGTATGTCCCAGGATGCGAGAAGGCGTTCATGGCCCGCACGAGCCCGAGGCTGTGCATCCGCCGCGGCCGGCTCATCGCCTGTGATTACGACATCACCCTGCCCGACGTGCTCGAAGCCAGGCACTTCGACGACGAGATCATGGTCTATGGCTTCCACGATTCTGCGCCGCGCTTGCAGGTGAAGGGTGGCGGCACGTATGGAATCCCATATAAGGCGCTTCGTGTGGCGGGGATCGAGAACCTGCTGGCAGCGGGCATGATGATCACGTCGGACCATGAGGCCCACATGTCCACGCGGAACACGGTCTGCAGCATGGGCCAGGGGCAGGGCGCTGGCACGGCGGCCGCCCTGTGTGCCGCCAGAAGCTGCGGCACCCGCGACCTGCCGTACCCAGTCCTGCACGACGCCCTCGAAGAAGCCGGCGTCTATTTTGAGAGCTGATGCCGCGGTACGCGGATAGGGTCACTTTCGAAACGGCGTGTCCGCGCCACGGTCGACCGATCCCTTGATCGTTCCGGGCTGCCAGTCTTCGGCGATCTGGATGTCCTGCTCGACCCTCTTGAGCAACGCGCCGGGGATGTCCACCCAGCCCACGCGATTGTAGAGCACGGGCTGTCGGTTCTGGCGGGTATAGGCGTCGCTGTACAGCCGCCAGTGCTTTAGCGCTGCCTGCAGGTGTTGGATCGCGGCCGCCTTCTGCTCGGGCTTGCCCGTGCCGTCGCCCAGGCCCGTCAGCGTGCCAAGCCGGATCGCCTCGGCCAAGTCCAGACCTCCGTACATCGCCCCATCCGCATCGGCGGCCAGCACGGCATATGTCGTCTGGTTGCCGTCCTTCCTGCACCGGATAGAATAGGTTTGCCAACCTGTGGATTTGGGGGGCACGCCCAGGTCACGGGCAATTCGTCGGGCCTTGTCATCCGAGCCGCTGACCAGCAGGATTCGCACGGAGCTGCCGGATTTGAGTGCTGCGTCGATATCATCCTCGATGGCCACGTGTCCCACGCTCAGCATGGCTCTTTGTACTTCGGTTGCGGCAAAGGCTGCCTGAGGGACGGTCTGGTCGTAACCGATGATCGGCCGGTCCCCCGCCCCCGATCCCTGGCCGGCCAAGACGCACCCGACCGCCCGGGCCATGATTACGGCGGCGACGAAAAGGAGGTTACACCGGCGGGTCATGATGCCTGCTGATTTTGCTGCCGCGTCTCTCATACAGAGTCCTTGCACTTTGGATGAAGTCCTGTTCCACCATCCATGCCATAGTAGAACCATATCCGTCGGCCGGTGCAACCTCTCAGATGATGCCGGGCTGGGCAATCACGAAGTCCCGAAATTGGATGTATTGACGCATCAGTTGGGTGGCATCGTCAAGGCCGAAGGCCTTGGCGATGGTCCTGCGCTCGGGAAAGTCGCCATCGCCAAGCTGCGTTTGACGATGCCACCCCGAACCTCATACTTGTTCTGCCAGAATCTTGCAGGCGACCGCCGAATTTGGACGGCAAGCCGCTACCGCGCGCCTCGCCGGGCCGGTACAATGGGACGACAAGAAGCCGTGCTGAGTCGGCTCGGAGTAACCCATGGCTTGACGGAGGTTGTTTATGGATGTGACGGTTACGATGGTTGTCAACGGGCAGGAAAGGACCGTCACGACGGATCCCCTACGCCCGCTGCTCGATGTCCTTCGCGAGGACTTGCACGTGACGGGGCCCAAGTATGCCTGCGGCGAGGGCCGATGCGGCGCGTGTGCCGTTCTGATGGACGGCAAACGCACCCTGGCCTGCGTCACTCCCGTGTCCCTGGCCGACAAGAAGACCGTCACGACGATCGAAGGGCTGGCCCAGGGCGATGCCCTCCACCCCGTTCAGGAGGCATTCCTCGAAGAAGGGGCGATGCAGTGCGGGTACTGCACCAGCGGGATGATCCTGTCGGCGGTAGCCCTGCTCCAGGAGGACCCGAATCCGACGGACGAGCAGATCGTCACGGGGATGAATGGGAATATATGCCGGTGCAACGGTTACGTGAAGATCGCCAACGCCGTCCGTCGCGCGGCAGAGAAGATGCGGAGGTAAGAGCCTATGACCGCGAATGTCTCGACAAAATCTCTCGATGCCGAATTCAATCCCACGCTCAGTCGGCGAGCCTTTGTCCAGGCGCTCGGCGCCGGTCTGCTCATCACGGTGACGGATGGACTGGCCTGGGCCCAGCGGGGCGAGCGGGGCGGCTCGATGCCTGTGGCGGCGAGGATTCACTTGAACGAGGATGGCACGATCACGGCGATGAGCGGCAAGGTGGAGGAAGGGCAGGGGGCCCGGGCACAGCTTTCGCAGGCGGCGGCCGAGGAACTGCGGGTCCCAGCGGACAGAATCCGCTTAGTCATGGCCGATACAGCTCTTGTCCCCGACGACGGTATCACGGCCGGCAGCCGGACGACGCCGTACAATGTGCCCCCGATGCGTCAGGCGGCGGCGACAGCCCGCGAGCTGTTGACACAGCTCGCCGCCGAGCAATGGCAGGTGGATGCCGCTACCCTGCAAGTCCGCGACGGCGAGATCACGAACAAGGTGACGGGGCAGAAGCTCACCTATGCGGACCTGGCCAAATCGACGGACGTGGTCGATGCCTTCTCCAAGAACATCCGTTCGGACGTCACGGTCACGGCGGTAGGCGAATGGAAGGTGCTCGGCAGCCCGGTCCCCAGGCCGAACAATCGAGATTTGGTCATCGGCACGCACCGGTTTCCCTCGGACGTCGTTCGCCTGAACATGCTTTACGGGAAGGTCCTGCGTCCGCCCTCCTATGGAGCCACGCTCGAGTCCATCGATCTCACGGTGGTCAAGGCCATGAAGGACGTGGTGGTCGTTCAGGAAGGCCAGTTTGTGGGATTCGCCGCACCGTCGTCCTATCGCGCGACCGAGGCGATGGCAGCGGCGGCCAAGACCGCCTCCTGGAAGACCGTTCCGCACCCGTCCAGCAAGAGCATTCATGCCTATCTCAAGGAACACGCGCAGACGGGTCGGGGGCGACCCAACACTCGCGGCTCGATTGAGAAGGGCCTTGCCGATGCGGCCAGAACGCTCACCGAGACGTACACGCTGGCCTACATCCAGCACATCCCGATGGAGCCGCGGGCGGCCGTGGCGGAATGGAACGACGGCAAGCTGATGGTTTGGGCGGGTTGCGACGGGCCCTATCGTGCCAGGGGCGACCTGGCCCGGACGTTCAACATGCCGGCCGAACGAGTTCACGTCATCATTCCGGATATGGGGGGCGGATTCGGGGGCAAGCACAGCGCCGAGGCGGCGGAAGAGGCGGCCCGCTTGGCCAAAGCGGCCGGCCGGCCGGTGTCCGTGCGATGGACAAGGGCCGAGGAATTCACGTGGGCATATTTCCGGCCGGCGGCCGTGATCGAGTGCAAGGGCGGGCTCGATGCCAAAGGCTCGCTCATCGCCTGGGACTTCACCAATATCAACGCCGGCGGCGCAGCCATTGACACGCCGTACAACATTCCGAACACGCGAATCGCGTCCGTCGGCACCAGTTCTCCCTTGAAGCAGGGTGCATACCGGTGCCTGGCGGCCACAGGCAACAACTTCGCACGGGAGTCGTTCATGGACGAGCTTGCCGCGGTGGCTGGAGCCGATCCGCTGGCCTTTCGGCTCGCCCATCTCGAGAACCCGCGCATCCGAACGGTCCTCGAAGCCGCCGCGAAGCACTTCAACTGGGCCGAGCGCAGGAAAAAGGTCACGCCGGAGTTGGGCGTGGGACTGGCCTGCGGGACCGAGAAGAATTCCGTTGTGGCGGCCTGTGTGGAAGTGGCCATCGACCGCAAGCGGGGCGAGATCAAAGTGCACGAGGTCTGCGAGGCGTTTGAATGTGGGCCGATCCAGAACCCGGCAAACCTGACCTCGCAGGTTCAGGGCTGCATCGTCATGGGTCTGGGCGGCGCCTTGTTCGAGGAAATCCAGTTTGAAGACGGCAAGATCCTGAACGCCGGCTTCGCCGGGTACCGCGTGCCGAGATTCCGCGATGTTCCCAAGATCGACGTCCACCTGATCAACAAGACGGACATCCCCTCCGCCGGAGGCGGCGAGACGCCGATCATTGCCCTCGCGCCGGCCATCGGCAACGCGGTCTTCGCCGCCACGGGCGTGCGCATCCGCTCCATGCCGATGCGGGGCGATGTCCTGAAACAGGCTTGATGCCATGCAGCGTGCCTCTGAGCAGCGTTGGATGATCAGCCGCAGGGCGTTCCTGCGCTCGGTGACAGTCATTGCGGCGGGCGCCGGCCTTACTCCTGTTTCCTGTGCTCCCGGCTGGATGTCTTGCACCAGTCGCCGTCCGGTTCGCTTTGGCATCGTCACCGACTGCCATTACGCCGACGCGGACGCTGTGGGCACACGCTACTACCGTGAGTCGCTGGACAAGCTGGCCGAATGCGTGGCCCGGATGAATGCCGAGCGCGTCGATTTCCTCGTTGAGCTCGGCGATCTTAAAGACCAGGACAAGCAACCCGTCGAAAGCAGGACCCTGCGATACCTTCGAGACGTGGAGGCCGTGCTTCAAGGATTCCACGGGCCGACGTATCACGTTCTCGGCAACCACGACGTGGACAGTCTCTCGAAACAGCAGTTCCTCACGCACGTCGAGAATAACGGTGTTGAGAGCGTCCGCAGCTACTACTCGTTCGATGTAAAGGACCTGCACTGCATCGTCCTCGACGCCAACTACAAGGCCGACGGCAGCGATTACGATCACGGCAACTTCGATTGGACGGATGCCAACATCCCGGCGCACGAGCTTGGCTGGCTCCGGCAGGATCTTGCCACCTCCCGCGGCCCCGTTGTCGTCTTCATCCACCAGTTGCTCGACGGCACAGGCTCAGTCTACGTGAAGAACGCCTCCGAGGTCCGCGAGGTCCTGCGGGCATCGGGCAAGGTGCTTGCCGTCTTCCAGGGCCATCATCACGAGGGCAGCTACGGTCGCATCGACGGGATTCACTACTATACGCTCAAAGCCGTGGTGGAAGGTCACGGCTGGGACAACAACGCCTATGCCGTCGTCGAAGTGCAGCCGGACCAGGACGTGATTGTCACCGGCTATCGCAAGGCGGTCAGCAGAGGACTGCCGCATGTCTCCCTGCCGCAGCGCAGGCCATCACCAAGCTTCGCTTGACGATGCCACCCGGATTCGTGACCCGAGCCACTCACGCAATGGCGGCGAGGGCCTTTCGGACTCGGTCGGCGCTCATGGGGAGCTGGAGCACGCGAGCGCCTGTGGCGTCGTGGATGGCGTTGGCGATGACGGCGCCCATAGTGATGATGGCCGGCTCGCCGCCGCCGTGCGCGGGCTCGTTGGGCAGGTCGAGAATCACCGTCTCAATCTTCGGCAGCGATGAGAATCGCGGCAATTCATAGGTTTCGAAGTTGCGGTCGAGGATCATGCCGCCCCTGAAGTGGATGTCCTCGGTCAGGGCGTACCCCAGTCCCATCGTGATGCAGCCTTCCACCTGGATCGTGGCCCCTTCAGGGTTGATTGCCAGGCCCATATCCTGGGCGCAGACGATCCGCTTGACCCGGACTTTTCCGGTGCGCTTGTCCACCTCCACCTCGGCAATCTCCGCTACGAAAGTATCGGAGTCGATGCCGACGGCAACGCCCAGTCCGCGGCCGCTCGGCGCAGGCGCGGACTTCCAGCCGAATTTCTCGGCGGCCGCCTTGAGAGTACGGATCGGCCTCTCGTCGCGCAGGTTCTTGAGGCGAAACTCGATCGGGTCCATCTTCGCCTTGGCGGCCATGATGTCGATCTGCGACTCGCGGGCGAAGGAGTTCGTATTGTTGGCGGGGGCCCGCCATGCGCCGGTGGCAAAGGGATGCGGGCTGGGTCCGCCGCCGAAGGCGCTGCCGACGCTGGAGGTACGATGATGTGGGATATCGTAGAACTGCGCCGCCCCCCGGTCGCCGGCAAAGTAGACGTGGTAATCCCAGAGTGTCGCCTTGCCATCCTTGGTGAGGCCCGATTTGATCTTCACTACGGCGGCCGGCCGGAAGCTGTCGTAGAAGAACTCCTCTTCCCTGCTCCACATGACCTGCACGGGCTTGCCGGTGGCTTTCGCCAGTCGTGCCGCCTCGATCGCCTGCTGGCCGGGACTCTTGCCGCCGAAGCCGCCGCCGACAAATGGCGTGATGACGCGGACATTGTCCGCCTCGAAACCAAGAGCGTTGGCGATCTGGTCCTTGAGCGGGAACGGCGTCTGGGTGGACGCCCAGACCGTCGCCTTGTTGCCCTCGACCTGGGCCAAAGCCGTATGCGTCTCGATGGGTGCATGAGCCTTGTAGCCGTCGAGATACGTCTGTTCGACGATGATCTCCGACAGCTTCTCACCCTGTTCGAGCTGGCCACCCTGCGCGGCGACGTTTTCCCGTCCCACGTTCTTTAGGAGGTGCTCGAAGATCGTCTGATCGTCCACGGTGGCCTGCGGCACATCGAACTCGGAATCGATTTTCGCCAGGGCCGCTGCCGCCTGGTCGGGGCTCTTGTGCAGGACGGCCACCATGTCCCCGTCGCGAACGACGGAGACGCCTTCCATCTTCTCGGCCGCGGAGGTGTCCACTCGCTTGAGCTTGGCGCCGTGCGCGGGGGGCCTCAGGAGCTTCGCATAGAGCATGTCAGGCAGCCGGATATCGCCGGCGTACTTGGCCTTGCCGGTGACTTTCTCCCGGGAGTCGCGCCGCAGAAATGGCCTGTTCATCACCTTGAACGCGGACGGATTCTTTACTGCCGGCTTTTCTTTGGCGTGTCTTTCTATCGTTTTTCCTTTGGCCAGGTCGGCGTACGAGACCTTCTTGTCCTTCTGCTGGTTGTCGAACACGACGCCGTTCTCGACGACCAAGCGGTCCTGGGGCACCTGGAGCTGCTCGGCCGCCAGCTCGATCAGGACTCTCCGGGCCTCCGCTCCAGCCGCCCTCAACGGCGGGCCGAAGAAGCGGATGGTCATGGAGCCGAATGTCCCCATATCCCACGGGCATTGCGCCGTATCGCCCATCACCATATCGACCATGTCCGGGCTGATATCCATCTCGTCGGCGAGCATCTGAGGCAGCGATGTTATGGCCCCCTGGCCCAGCTCGACTTTGCCCGTGAAGCAGGTGACACGGCCGTCGGGTCCTATCCGCAGATAGGCGTTGAAATCCTCGGGATAGCCCCGGCCCCGCCGCTGGGCTTCGAGCACGGAGCTGTCGCCGATGCAGAAGAAGATGATGATCCCGCCGCCCAGGGTCTTGAGAAAATCCCGTCGCGACAGGTTCGGGTCCGTGACGATATCGTGGAAATCAATTTCCATATGGCGGTTGTCGTTCATTAGGAATTCCCTCCTTTCATCTGGGCTGCGGCGTCCTGGATGGCGTCGATGATCCGGGTGTGCGCCCCGCAGCGGCACAAGTTGTGGTCGAGCCCATCGATGATCTCCTGCCGCGTGGGCTGGGGATTCTCCCGTAGCAGACTGTACGCGGTGAGGATCATGCCCGGCGTGCAGAACCCGCACTGAAGGGCGTCGTGCTCGACAAAGGCCGTCTGCAGCGGATGCAGCTCGCCGTTCTTCGACAACCCTTCGACGGTGCGAACGTCCTTGCCGGCGACGTTGCGCACGGGATGGACGCAGGAGCGTACGGCCTTGTTATCCACAAGAATGGTGCACGCCCCGCAGAGGGCCTGTCCGCAGCCGAACTTCGTGCCGGTCAGGCCGAGATCGGTCCGCAGGACCCACAGGAGCGGACGCTGGCCGTCTGTAGTGATAGTGACCGGCTGTCCATTGAGTGTGAATGCTATCGTTTCTGCCATATCGACCCCCTTTTGACTGGAGTTTTGCAGAAGGGAGATTAGGCTTATATTATTCAAGGAATTCGGTTTTGGGATCTCCTTGAATAATCCGCCTGACCGGTTGCGTCCCAAGCACTTGCTGTTTTGAGAAGGAAAAATCAAGAAGACGATTTTTCCTTCCCAAAGTAAGCCTAATCTCCCTTCTGCAAAACTCAGTTTCTGACCCTACTACCAAGAGCTATCCATCGCAGGCATCGCAAAAAGGTGATTTCCTGTCGCAGGGTTTGAGTATACAATCGGGCCGCTACAAGTGTGTAGAGAAAAAATATGGATGATCTTGAGTTGTTTCGCAAGGCGGTTTCGCTCCTCGAAAGCGAGCAGCACATTGCCCTGGTCACGGTGACAGCCACGACCGGCTCGACTCCGGGCAAGGTGGGCTACAGGATGCTGGTCTTCGACGGGGGCCAGGGCGCCGCCGGGACGGTGGGCGGCGGGCTGGTCGAGGCGAAGATGATCGACGAAGCCGCAAGGATGCTCGACCGGCCGGCCAGTCGGACGTTTCGCTTCGAGCTGGGCGAGACGGCGGAGGACGAAAAGGGGATCTGCGGCGGCGCCGTCGAGCTTCTCGTGGAGACCTTCGACGCGGCCGGTCTGCCGTTGTTTGCAGAGCGCCTCCGGGCGGCCGAGGAGGACCTGGTGCGGGCGCCCATGGTGATTCTGTGCGGCGCAGGACACCTGTCCTATTTCATTGCCCGATACGCCAGGAGCGTGCACTTTCGCGTGACGGTCTGTGATGACCGGTCCGAATACGCCAATGCGGAGCGGTTTCCCGATGTGGACAAGATCGTCGTCGAGGATCTCGAACGTGTCTTTGACGGCATGCAGGTTGACGACTATTCCTATATTGTGATCGTTACACGCGGCCACAAGTGCGACGAGATCGTTCTCGAACGGGCCCTCAGGACCCGGGCGCGATACATCGGGATGATCGGCAGCAGGCGAAAGACACTGACGATCTTGGAGAGGCTCGGGGCAAGGGGCGTCCCGCAGGCGCAACTTGACCGGGTGTACTCGCCCATCGGGTTGTCCATCGGGGCGGTCACTCCCGAGGAGATCGCGTTGAGCGTTGTCTGCGAGCTTGTCAAAATCAGACGGCTGGGCGACGAGCCGCCAATCGGCCACATGACTGCGTCCCGGCGGGAGGGGCGCGTATGATCCACGCCCTCGTCTTGGCCGCCGGCGAGTCCAAGCGAATGGGAATGCCCAAGCCGCTGCTGCGGTTTGGCGGCATGACGTTCCTGGAGCGGATCATCTCCGTCCTTCGACACTCCGATGTGGACGGGACCACGGTGGTTCTCGGTGCACGGGCGGACACGATCCGGGCGTCCGTCAATCTGTCGGGAGTGGACGTGGTCATCAACGAAAACTACCTGAAGGGGCAGTTGTCATCGCTGATCAAAGGGTTGTGGAGTCTCTCCGACGATGCTGATGCGATTGTTCTTTGCCTCGTCGACAATCCGTTCATCACGACTGCGACCGTCAACCGGCTCATCGGCGCGTTCAACGAGGCGCGCCGGCCGATTGTGCTTCCGGTCTTCAATGGCCGGCGTGGGCATCCGGCCTTGTTCGCCAGCTCGCTCTTCGACGAGCTTGCCAACGCCCCGCAGGAGAAAGGGGCCCGGCATGTGGTGACGTCCAATGAGGACAAAATCCTTGAGGTGGATGTCCCTGACCGTGGCGTGCTGATGAGTATCGACACGCCGGACGACTATCGCTCCTGTCTCGGAACCGAGCCGCAGGTGATCCCCGAAAAGCCATGATAGAGCTGAAAGAAGCATTGCAGATCGTCCTGGACGCCGCCCGACCGCTCGCAAGTCAGCGTGTCGACATGAAAGATGCTTTGAACCGCATCCTGGCGGAGGACCTCGTGGCGGATGCCGATATGCCGCCGTTCGACCGATCGACCGTCGATGGCTACGCGTGCCGACGCGAAGACCTCGGCGGTGCGCTCGCAGTGATCGAGACGATCCCGGCGGGCGCTGCGCCCACACGAGCCATCGGGCTGAGCCAGTGCGCCAAGATCATGACCGGGGCCGCCGTGCCACGCGGGGCCGATTGCGTCATCATGATCGAACAAACCGAGGCCGCCGGCGACAATACGGTTCGCTTTACAGGCGAGCAGGCGGGCGACAATATCAGCCCGAAGGCAGCGTTCATCCATGCCGGACGGGCCATCCTGCAGAAGGGCAGCCGTCTCGGCCCGGCGCAAATCGCCGTCCTCGCCTCCGTGGGGCATGTGCGGCCACTTGTAGCGAAACAACCGAAAGTGGCTGTGATCGCAAGTGGTGACGAGTTGGTGATGCCGACCGTCACTCCGAGGCCATTCCAGATACGAAACTCCAACGGCCCGCAGCTCCTATCGCAGCTTCAGTCGATGGGCGTAAAGGCCCTCGACTACGGCATCGTCAGAGACGTGGAATCAGAAATCGATTCCACGTTGAGAGTCGCAATAGCGAGAAACGATATCGTGCTCGTCTCCGGCGGGGTCTCCGTCGGCGACTTCGATTTCGTCCCGGCCGTCCTTCGTCGCAACAACGTGCGGCTGCTTTTCGAGAAGATCGCGATCAAGCCGGGAAAGCCGACCGTGTTTGGGCGGTGGGAGCGGGCGTATTGCTTTGGACTGCCGGGCAACCCGGTCTCTACATTCGTTGTGTTCGAGCTGCTCGTGAAGCCGCTCCTCTATCGGCTGATGGGCCACGACTACTCACCGGTCTGCGTCCAGATGAGTCTGGATGAGCCCATCGCGAGGAAGGACACGGAACGGCAGGCCTGGGTCCCGGTGAGGCTAGTGAGCGAGACAAGCGTCACACCCGTGAGGTATCATGGCTCGGGCCACATCCTGGCCTTGTGCGAGGCGGATGGGCTGATGTGTATGGAGATCGGTATTGGACAGATCGAGAAGGCGGCGCCCGTGAATGTCAGGCTGCTTGCGAGATCAGGATTGTGAACGTATGCCGGCCACGAATATAGACTACTTGCGGGTCTCGGTCACGGACAGGTGCAACCTGCGGTGCATCTACTGCAATCCGCTCGGACATGCCCGCCTCGCGGATGGCCGGGAGACTCTGCACTCGGATGAGATCGTCCGCGTGGTCGGGCTTTGCACGCAGTGCGGCATCAGGAGGGTCCGCCTGACGGGGGGCGAGCCGTTGCTGCGGGAGGACATCATCGACCTTGTGCGACGACTCGCCCGAATCCCGGGCGTCGATGATCTGTCCATGACGACCAACGGCGTGCTCCTCGGGCCGATGGCCGCAGAGCTCAAGGAGGCGGGCTTGCGACGGGTCAACATCAGCCTCGATGCGATGGATCGCGAGTGCTACGGGCGGATTGCCGGGGCGGATATGCTGTCGCGGGTGATCGAGGGCTTGCACGAGGCTATCGAGATTGGCTTGGCGCCTGTGCGAGTCAACTGCGTCGTCATACGTGACGTGAACCTGTCGCAGATTGAGGCCTTGGCCGGGATGAGCCTTCGCCTGCCGGTGGCCGTCCGGTTCATCGAATATGTCCCGACGACCCGGCTCACCGGGCCGGCGAGCTGCTACGTTCCCAATAGCGAGGTCCGCGACATCGTCGAATCGAGATTCGGGCCGCTTTCCGACTTTGTGATGCCCGATAGCGGCGGGCCTGCCGCCTATTCCAGGATTGAGAACGCCCTCGGGGCCGTCGGTTTCATCAGCGGACGGTCCTCCGTATTCTGCCGGCACTGCACGCGTCTGCGACTCAGCAGCGACGGCCAGATCAAGCCCTGCCTCTACAGCGGGCGCCATTACGACGTAGGGCGGCTCCTGCGAGCCGGCGCCGACGATGGCGCCATCCTGGGCCTGCTGCGAAGGGCCCTGCGGGAGAAAAGTCAGTATACGAAATTGGACGCCGCCGGCGGCGATTTCCTCATGCAGCAGATTGGAGGGTAGGGTCCCATGAAAAGAAAAGGCAAAAGAACTCCGGATTTCGGATTGGAGATGGCGGATTCAGGTCGCACGGACAATCTGCAATCCGCGATCAGCAATCTGCAATCGACGGGCATGGTCGATGTCAGTGCCAAGGGAATCACCGTGAGGACGGCCAGAGCCGCCGGTATGGTTCTTTTGGGCGAGGCTGCGTTTGACGCGCTGCGGCGGGGCGAGTGTCCCAAGGGCGATGTGCTGGCGACGGCGAAGGTGGCGGCGATCCAGGCGGTGAAATCGACGTCCGCCATCATCCCCATGTGTCACCCGATCCTCATCGAAGGCATCGAGGTGGATTTTGCACCGAATGCGTCGGGCAAATCCGTCGCCGTGACGGTGTCGGTGAAATCGTCGGGCAAGACCGGCGTGGAGATGGAGGCCCTGCACGGCGTTGCGGCGGCGTGCCTGACCATCTACGATATGCTCAAGTACACGGGCAAGGGCATGACCATCGACGGCATCCAGCTTCTGGAGAAGACAGGCGGGCGAAGTGGCGACTACAAAAGGCCGCGTTAGGGCCATATCCATCTCGAAACAAAAGGGAATGTCCAAGACGAATGTTCCTGAGGCGGACCTGGAAGCCGGCCTGGGCATTGTCGGCGACGCGCATGCGGATGGCGGCCACAGGCAGGTCAGTCTGCTCGCCGCCGAGGAGATTGAGCAATTGCGCGACAAAGGTGCATCCGTCTCGCCGGGCGAGTTCGCGGAGAACATCACGACGCAGGACCTGGACCTGCGAGCATTGAAAGTCGGCAGCAGACTGAGAATCGGGGATGGCGCCGAGCTTGTCGTGACGCAACTGGGCAAGCATTGCCACGGGCGCTGCGCGATCTTCGCAAAGCTGGGCGATTGCATCATGCCGCGGGACGGCATCTTTGCCCGGGTGACCGCCTCGGGTCGGATCAGGGTGGGGGACATCATTGAGGTCGCCGATGATCACGGTAGCCATACTGACGGTCAGTGACAGTTGCTCGCGGGGCGAGCGTGAGGACGTCAGCGGCCGGACCATCGAGGAGATGCTGCCCCGCGACGGGTTTGCCGTGGCGGGAAGGAGCATCGTGCCCGATGACCGGGACGCCATCGCCGCCGAGCTTGTGAAGCTCGCGGACCACGCCGCTGTCGAGTTGGTGCTGACGACGGGCGGCACGGGGTTTGGGCCGCGCGATGTCACGCCGGAGGCCACGGCGTCCGTCTGCGATCGTATGGTACCGGGCTTCGGTGAGTTGATGAGGCTCGAAGGTTTCAAGAGGACCCCGAACGCCGTGCTCTCGCGGGCCGTGGCGGGCATTCGCGGCCGTGCGCTCGTGATCAACCTGCCGGGCAGTCCGAGGGCCGTGCGTGAGTGCCTGGAGATGATTCTGGCTGTTCTGCCGCACGCCGTCGAAATGCTCCGCGGCGGCGGACACTAAGAGAGTTGTCAGCAGGCAGTTGACAGTTCACAGTTGACTGAGAACTGACGACTGTCATCTGTCAACTACGGAAAGGAACGTATGGTTCTTCTGCGGCTGTTCTTCGTGTTCTTCAAGGTTGGGCTCTTTGCGATTGGGGGCGCGTACTCATTTCTGCCGCTGGTGCAGCGGGAGGTTGTGGAGAGCCACAAGTGGCTCAGCAAGCCGGAGTTCCTCGATGTCGTCGGGATGGTGGAGCTGTTTCCCGGGGCGATCTCGATCAAGTTCGCGACGTACACGGGCTACAAGGTGGCGGGGGTCCCCGGCGTGGTCGTGGCCAATGTGGCAAACCTGCTGCCCCCGGTGCTGTTCATGATCGCCGCGTCGCTGATCTATTCGAGGTATGCCGGCAAGCCGGCGGTCCAGGGGGCCTTGCTCATGGTCCGCTACGCCGTATTTGCCATGATCATCGCCATCGCGATCAAGCTCGTGGACGCGAGTCACCTGCTCGAGCTCAAGGTGTTGGCGGCCGTGGTCGTCGCCTTTCTGCTGATGGTCGTGGCGAAGGTCCATCCCGCGATCGTCATTGTCGCCGCCGCCATCTACGGCGCCCTGGTCAGGTAGGGACGCAACATCTTGCGTCTCTGCTTCCCATCAGCAGCAGATCGTGGTATAGTCAAGCTCCAATCTATGTTAAGGAGTATCTGCTATGATGAAACAGACACGTCGTCAATTCCTTCGGGAATCCCTGTACTCGGCAGCGGCGTTGTCCGCGGCCCCGATGTTCAGCGGTCTTGCGCGGGGACAGGCCGCCAGTTCCAATGACAAGCTTCTCTGCGCCGTGATCGGCTGCAACGGCCGCGGCGGGGATCACATCACCGCCTACGCCGGCCGCAAGGACTGTGAGATCGCCTACATCGTCGATATCGACGAGAAGGTCGGCCAGAAGGGCTGTGACGCCGTCGAGAAGAAGACCGGCCGGCGGCCCAAGTGGGTCAGGGACATGCGCCAGGTCTTCGACGACAAGTCCGTCCATTTCATCTCGACGGCGACGCCGAACCACTGGCACGCGCTGTGCGGCGTGTGGGCCATGCAAGCGGGCAAGGACGCCTACATCGAGAAGCCGATCAGTCACGACATCCCTGAGGGGGCCGCGCTCGTGGCCGCCGCCAAGAAGTACGGCAGGATCTGCCAGGTGGGCACGCAATGCCGCTCCAACCGGGCCCTTCAGGACGCCATGAAGTTCATCGCCGACGGCGGCATCGGCACCGTCAACCTCGCCCGCGGGCTGTGCTACAAGCGCCGCAAGTCCATCGGTGCCCTCGGCGACTACCCGATCCCGGCCGAGGTCGATTTCGACCTGTGGAGCGGCCCGGCTCAATACACCTCGCCCCAGCTCACCCGCCCGCAATTCCACTACGACTGGCATTGGCAGCGCCTCTACGGCAACGGCGACTCGGGCAACCAGGGCCCGCACCAGAGCGACATTGCCCGCTGGGGCCTGGGCATCAACCGCCAGCCCAACAGCGTGATCGCCTACGGCGGCCGGCTCGGATACCAGGCCGAACGCAAGGACGATAAATACATCGACGCCGGCGACACCGCCAATACCGAAGTCGGCATCTACGATTACGGCGATAAGACGATGGTCTTCGAGACCCGCGGCCTGTCCGTAGACGAATCAGCCGACATTCAGATCAGCACCATGTTCGACAGCACGAGGGGCAACAAGATCGGCGTGATCTTCTATGGCTCAGAAGGCTACCTCGCCCAGAGGGAGTACACCCATTGCACCGCCTACGACCTCAAGGGCCAGGTGATCAAGGAGTTCAAAGGCGGCGGCGACCACTACGGCAACTTCCTCAATGCCGTGCGCAGCCGAAAGGCCGAGACGCTCAACTCCGATGCCTTCCAGGGCCATCTCTCCGCGTCCATCGCGCACCTGGCCAATATCAGCTACTATCTCGGCGAGCAGAACAAGGTCTCCGTCGATCAGGCCAAAGCGATCCTCGAAAAGGTGAAAAGCCACGACGACAATATCGACACACTCAATCGCACGGTGCGGCATTTCACAGACAACGGCGTCGATCTCGACAAGACCCCGATGTCCATAGGCCCGCTGCTGACCTTCGACCCGCAAAAGGAGGTCTTCACCAACAGCGCCCCCGCCAACAAGCTCCTCCACCGCGAATATCGCCAACCCTTCGTCTGCCCCACCGCAGACAAGGTATAGCTATCATAGATAAGGGACGAGGGAGACCGAAGTCTCCCTCGTCTTCTGCGCTCTGTGCTGTGACCTCATTTCATTGCTGTGAACGTGGGCCCGAGGCCTCGCGAGACGTGTGGCTCGCTGCACTTGGTCTCCAGGCATTCCAATGCTTATGCCGCTGGCAAATAATGGTCCAACGATTGTCAACTCCGGGAACCTGGCCTCCGCGCCGCCCCCCGACCGCACTTTCGTCGGTGCTCTGATAGCCTCTTTCGGGGGCCAGAACAGCCTGGGAGGTCTTGTGCGGTCTGTACACAGCGCACTTCAATTGCCCCATGTTCGCTGGTATCGGAATACCACGTCATGCAACGTGTGACCAACCTAGATACAACTATGAATGGCACGAGGAGGGGCATCACTAGCGCCGCATCGCGTGTCGCTAAGAGGCTGGTAGTAAGAGTAGTCAGAAGCAGCAACTGCAATGCTGCGAAGAAGACCACGTAGGCAAGACGTACGCTCTTGACATGTCTGGTCTGAGCAAGTGTACTCATCAGCATTTCTCCCATATGTTATGAATGCATACATAATCCTGTTCGTGTTGAACAGGCGTAGGGAGTGTCTGCTTGTGCTAACTACTTGTTACGAAATGAGTTACGCGCGAAACCTCGCACGGGGGAATCTAAGAAGAAAATGGAGGCGAATTCTCGACCCGTAACACGATTTCTGCTTTATCTTCATTGCGGATAAGGATTTGCAGTCCGTTTGAGAATCTGAAATAAATTTTTCTGTTGCGCAATTAAAGCAACAGACAGCACTCAGAATGGTGGCGTATTAATGCGACCGAAGGGAAGCAAAGCGGATTTGAGAGAAAGACGACAAGAAGCAATCAGGCTGCTCAACAACGGTTTTGGATGTTCTCAGGTAGCTCAAATGCTGAACGTCCACAGAAGCAGCATTACCCGATGGCGACAGTCGTTCTTGTCTGGCGGCTATGCCCCAATCAACGGCAGAAACGGCCGAGTGGGGCCCAAGAGGAGAATGTCGCCGGTGGAGGAAAAGCGTCTACGCGTGATGCTTCTTGAACACAGTGAATACCTCCCAGACGGTTTTCACGCTGCAAACTGGAACTTGAGATCAGTTCGTGACCTCATGGGCCTTAACCCGACTTCGCGGATTCGGCTCCGGTTCGGATTTTCTTGAGGCCAAAGTCCTGATTTTCGGGGCTGTGAGGGCCGGTGGGCGGGTTCAAACCCGTTGTAGTGAAGACCCGGCCTATTGGCGGCG